>JRHI01001951.1_pt1 | contig 15507 bp, 16 predicted proteins | sample 215371 | NCBI WGS metagenome assembly JRHI01 (sample SAMN02929681, study PRJNA255918) | sediment metagenome | biome: cave system; feature: Ice Cave; material: Sediment; isolation source: sediment from deep within a dark volcanic ice cave with no known source of... ...
GTAGCGTCCGCCGCCGGGCGGCTTCGTTCTAACGGGCTACTCGGAACTTACCAACAGAGCAAAGGCTTCCCCCTTCTGTGCTCCCCAATAACAACATCGTCCCCCATGCCTTGAAAATCCTCGTCCGCAAGGCAGAATACTCACTAGCGGAGAGCGCCCCCTCTCCATTTCAGGCTGAACCAACACACCCCCCAAACGCCTGGCGAGCACTATGGCGTGGTACGAAAGAAACGAATAAAACGAAAGAATGCTCTTCTACGCTGGCGGTTTGATCTCGCCCCGTCCAACAGCGTAAGTCAGCCAGTTGCGAGTGACGCCGGCGCGAGGAGCAACCCAGGCCTTCCAGTCACCTCGATCCGGACACGTGCCGATCATGGCGCGGATTGTCGCGAGTTGCTGAATGCGCTTTCGTCGGCGCCAGCGTGCCATGTTCCCTTTATCGGGCCGGTTGCTTATGCACCTGTCCGAGCAGTACGCCCGCTTTCGCTTGCCACTGATATCGACTTCGAGCCGGCGACAGACTTTGCACCGGAAGAGCCTTTTGTACACCGGCGCAAGTTCCGCCACGACACGCGTGGCTTCCATCAATGCCGCGTCGTCCTTCGCATTTTTTACCTCGTCATCGAACCATTTCCCGTAACCTCGTTTCATGGCCTTTTCGATGTATCGGCGAAGGTTAGCGGCCGCTGTCTCGTAATCGCCATCCAATTCACGCCCTCGTTGACGGGCTCGCTCAATAGCTTCTTGATCCATGTTGAAATATTTTTCCTGATCTACTTGCCGCTGGTAACGCTGGCGGTCGATTCCGGTTAGAAGTCCCTTCTTAGCGCTGTCCTTCTGGTCGTCCGTAATGGGCTGACACGCGGGATTGTCCTGATTGGTATCCCGCGAAGCCAGCCATCCCGCTCGGCTCATCTTGTTACCTTCCTTCGGATCATTATGGACCTCGACTCCACCCTGGCGATTCGTTACGCGGCCGGCCAAATAGGCGGGCAATGGGTCTACCGTAAACTTCATTGCGTGGGACTGAAAAGGGACACCGAACAGGCCAAGTTTTGGCTGCCATCGCCTCGGTAGTTCTAGCAGGTCGGCAGCGTTTAGGACATTAAGGAGGATTTTGACTTTCTTCCGCTCCCGACGCATAGAAACACGTTTCATAAAACCATGTTATCAGCAAATCGTGAAGGCGACGAAGAATTATTATTGGCTTTATTTGACGCACCCCGGAAACTGGACTCATTATGACCGGCGCGCAAATCAAAAAACTCCGATTGCTGGTTGGCATGTCGCAGGCCGAACTGGCGTTACGGGGAAAAGTTCATAGTTCTCGCTTATGTTCCGCTGAGGCTGGCTACGTCCGCCTCTCGACCAACCAGGTCAGGCGTCTGTCCAGGGCATTAGCCGATGCCTTCGGCGAGCGGATAGACCGACTCGTTAAGGGCCATGCGCTGCTTAAGGAGCTTGCCCGTGATTGATCTCGCTCGCGCTCGCTTTCGTCAGCACCGACGAGTTTCGGTGGAGTTGATTGAAATTGTCCGCCAGGCCTCGCCTATCGTTGCGATTGCCGGCGAGCTCGTTCCGCTACGCCGCGCTGGCGCTCGTTTTGTAGGCCGCTGCCCCTGGCACGCGTCGCGAGGTGGGCGCTCGTTTGTGGTTTCTCCCGAACACGGAACCTTTCGGTGTTGGGCCGGCTGCGCGCACGGCGATGCTTTTGCCTTTATTCAACGGATTCACGGTGTCGGTTTTCATGATGCTGTCCTGCTCCTCGCCCGTCGCGCTGGTATCGAGTCGGGCGTCCCAATTCCCGCGGCCGTCTCGGAGCGCATGTCGATCGAGCGCGACTTGCGCGAAGTGACTCAAAAAATCGAGGAAGCCCTTCATGGGGAACTCCTCGGCGTTGCGAACGCGCTCGATCACACGCGACACCTTCATGATCGGGCCGTCAGGCGGCTTACCGAGCTCGAGTTGGGCGCCACGCCGCGGTGGCCTGGGGAGGACGGGATTTGCGCCGATGTCATTGCATTTACCACGGACGAAATCCGAATGCTCGACGTTGCCTATGCCATCCTTGCTTTCGGTCGTCAGGCTGATCGCGAACGGCTCGCTTCGTCGCCTGAGAACCGGGACCAAATGATTGCCGCAGCTATGGCGCGAGGATTCGTTATTGACGACCGCGGTCGCAGATTTGAGGTCCCACTTTGAACAATCCATTTAAGCATTCAGGCCCGTCGATTTCGGCGGCCGAAGTCGAAGATTTCATGAACGAGCTGTCGCCGCTTCCCGTTGACGAGCAATACCCAGATCCGCCGGCCGATGCGGCGTTCGAAGGGCTCGCGGGCGATGTTGTCCGAGCGCTCGATCCGCACACTGAGTCTGATCCGGTCGCTGTGCTCACGCAGTTTATTACCATGTTCGGAAATTGCGTGAATCGTTCGAGCTTTGTAAGCGTGGAAGCCTCGCGTCATACCACAAACATTTTTATCTGTCTTGTCGGCGGCACCGGAACCGGTCGAAAAGGAACATCTAACGCGCAAGCAGTTCGACCGTTGGCATTGGCCGATCCCGAATGGGCCCAAACGCGAATCCAGTCGGGGCTTTCTAGCGGTGAAGGTCTTGTGTGGGCTGTCCGCGATCCGATCGATCGTAAAGATCCGGTCAAAGATGGCGGCAAGATTGTAGGCTACGAAATTGTCATCGCCGATCACGGTATCGATGACAAGCGATTGCTCGCAACGGAGACTGAGTTTTCTTCCGTACTTAAAGTGGCCGCGCGGGAGGGGAATCTTCTGACAAACACAATTCGGCAAGCTTGGGACTCTGGCTCACTGCGTCTGATGACCAAGACTTCACCCGCGAAATCGACGGACGCGCACATTTCGATCATCGGGCATATCACGAAGGACGAATTGCTCCACTATATGGCAGCGACGGAAATTGCAAACGGCTTCGCCAACCGCTTTCTGTGGTGTTGCGTAAAACGCTCGAAGTTACTTCCCGAGGGCGGCAATCTCTCCGATCAGGAGCTCGGACCGATTGTTTCCAGGCTTCGCGCTGCGTTGGATTTTTCGCGCAAGGCTGGCGAACTAACCCGCGACGAAGAAGCCCGCGATCTGTGGCGCCAGATTTACGAGAGTCTGTCGTCGCGGCGCCCGGGATTGCTCGGAGCAGCAACGAGTCGCGCCGAAGCGCAGGTCGTGCGCCTGTCACTGATTTACGCTTTACTTGATTGCTCTCCTTTGATTCGGGTCAAGCACCTTCGCTCCGCTCTTGCGCTCTGGCGATACTGTGAAGCGAGTGCACGTTTTATTTTCGGCGAAAGAATCGGCGATCCGGTGAGTGACAAAATCGTTGAGGAATTGCGCGCCATGCCAGATGGCCTGACGCGAACGGAATTGAATGCGAGCTTCGGGCGCAATCGGACGCGAAACGAAATCGACGGGGCTCTGGTCTCTCTCATTCGGCAAGGGTTAATTCATTCGGTCAACCAACCGAAAGAAAAAGGCAGGCCGGTTGAGCGATTAACTGCCGTAAGGCTGAAGACACAGAAATAAAATGGAGACAAGTGTCCAATTCGCAGAGAGCTTGCAGGTAGTTTCTTTCGCTGCTACTCTCGCGTCCCAAGAGCAGCGCATCAACGAGCAGAAAGGGAACTCGTTGGCGCGCAGAAGATATCAGCGAGGAAGTTTGTTACTCAGAAATATCAGAGACGAGTACGGAAAGATCATTCGCACCGTGTGGTTTGGCCGTTGGCGCGAAGATGAAATCGTAAACGGTCAAATTCGGCGCACGCGACGATCGGAAGTCCTCGGCGAAAAACGCGAGGGTGATCTTCCGACGCGTGCACTTGCGAGGAGAAAACTCGAAGAACGGCTCGCAGTGGTGAATGATCCGATGTACCGAGCCAGGCCGTCCTCGACGTTCTCCGAGTTCGCATCACGGTGGGAAGCTCTCGTGCTCGTTCAACACAAACCTTCAACCCAGGCCACGATTCGCAGCCATCTGCGCAAGTACATCACACCGTCATTCGGCAACCTTGCAGTCAAAGAAGTTCGACCGGAAGCGGTCCAGCACTTCATTTCCGGTATCAAGACTAGCCCAAAGACGGTGAGAAATATTTACGTCACGATGCAGATGATGTGGAAGTCAGCTCGTGCCTGGCAATATGTTACACACGACGCTCTTGATGGCGTCGTGCTACCAAAGAGGCGCACGCCGCGGAGATTCTTTTTTTCGCTCGAAGAAGTGAAGCGCATTCTCGCTATCGCAGAAGAGCCTTACAAGACGTTTTACTGGATCGCTGCGGAAACGGGGATGCGTGCGGGCGAAATCTGCGGAATGCGAATCGAGGACCTTGACCTTGAAGCCGGCCAGATACACGTTAGGCAAAGCGCATGGCGTGGAAAACTGCAGGAACCTAAAACAGCAAACGCCGTACGAACCTTCGCCCTATCGAGAAATCTGGTCGAGCATCTTCGGCGATTCATTAGCGTCTGGCGGCCGAACGCGGCCACCTTGGTTTTTGCCAGTCGTAACGGAACGCCGTGGGATGCAAACCTCCTCGTGAAACGGAAACTCCATCCGCTTCTCGAAAAACTTAACATCGTGCGCTGCGGATTACATGCTTTCCGGCACACGTGTGCGTCCTTGATGGACCGGCTCAATGTTCCGCTGAAACTGCGGCAACAGCGGCTTGGCCACAGCGATGCGGAGATGACGCTCGGTGTTTACAGTCACGTAAGTCGAGAGGATGACGAGAGGATTGCGGGCCAATTGGGAGCGATTCTGGACCCAGTTGGACCCATGGCGAAAAAAGAAGGGGTTGCCCGATTCGAGCAACCCTTGGTGAATTAGTAGGATAGCTGGTTGCGGGGGTTGGATTTGAACCAACGACCTTCGGGTTATGAGCCCGACAGGTCATTGCTAAGTCTTGTTGATTCCGCTGCTCTTACCCCGCTCTTCGGTATGAATCCTGCTTAATTCACTTCGATTTTGGACTCTTGTTGGACCCATGAATGGCGGAGCGCTTGCCCGCGAGGGGCGAACCCAATCTCAGGGCAAGTTCGATCCATGTCTTTAGAAGCGAAAAGGAGAAACACAATGAACTTGACCGAACGGATTGAGGAAACCGAACGACAGCTAGAAAGAATCAAAGCCACTTTTCAACCCGCAAAATCTAGCAGGAACGAACTAGATAAGTCGGCCAAAGACTCCGTGACTCTCGAAATGGAGAACGCGATTCTTCGCTGGGTTGCGGAAGCAGCTTCGAACGGCGACGAGGTATCACGCCGCCACATCATCGACTCGGCGGAAATGCGCGCGGCCATCGCTGAAGTTGTTCGAGAATCCAACGGCGGCGACCGGCACATGGCAGCTTTGACCGCGACGGCGAAACAAATATTGAGCATTCTCCTGGCTGCGCTCCAGGAAGAGGCCGCTACCGATGCCGGCGGTGGTGAGACTCCTATCCGTCCGATGGCGGGGCTGAGTGAAGGTGTCCAAAAGGCCTTAGCTCTAGGGAAGACACGTGCCGATCTCACCGGCGCGCGATTCGATACTTTCGATCAGAGCCGAGCGGCAAAAGCGAATATTGAAAAACTCGCGCGCCTCTTGATCGTGAAGGCTGCTGGAATTGCTGGCAAGAGCGGACAAATCTCTAAGACCGTCACGAGCGGCACGCGAGCAATGACGGCAGCTGAGATTCGGAGTAGAGGCCTGGCGTAGAAAGAAACTCAGTAAATTCTGAAGGGCGCACGCAAAAAACGCGGCGCAGAAAGGGACGAAAAAAATGAGCGCTACTGCAACGGTAACTTTGGAGGATAAGGCTAAGGAGTATTCTGACCTGCAGACTCAGCGCAATCAGGTAGAGGGAGACCTGATCGCGGCGACAGCCGATCACGCCAGATTGGAAGATCAACGAAAGTCCATCATGGTACGGATCGCTGATGGCGACGTCAAAGCGGGCGCACAGGCCGACCAGATGGAGCAACAGCAGGTTCACCTTGAGCGAAAAATCGAAGGGCTGCAGACAAAAATCAGTCAAATCGAAACCCAATTCCGTGAAGTCTCGGACCAACTGACGGTGCTAGGGCGCGAACGGCAAGCATCCGCCGCCGCGGAGCGCTTGGAAGAGTTGAAAACAGACGTAGCACACCACACACAAAAAATGTTGGCACATTGGAGAGCAGGCTGCCGCGCGGCTTACGAGTTGACAGAGTTTCTCGCGGGAGTCGAGGACGAGACTGTGCTGAGCCCCTCGCAGAAAAGTAAAATTCTCACGATGGCGAGTGAGGTCCTAGACGTGGGCGGCGCGCAACATAACGAGGGATGGACACATCATTCGCGGAGCGTTGGCGGCTGGCAGCTCACGATCAAGCCGGTGTGTCCGCCTGAATCTCTGCGGCATTTAGAAAAACTCGAGGGATAAACAAGTTCGCCGGGCGGGAATCTCCCTCCAGCTGAACCGTCTGCCAGCTGGCCCGTACCCGTCCGGTGTGGGGCCGATCTGACTCAATTGGCCCCCGCGAGGCTGCAGCATCTGGCCTTTTCTGAAGTGCAGTGCGGCTGCGCCGATTCCGCAAGGTCCGGTGCTGCAGCTAACGCGGAGAAAGTTGCCAAACAATGAAAGATCCGAGGATTTTCTGCAAAGTCTGTAAACACGCTCAGGTTGAACTGATCGACCGGACCTTAGCGGAAGGTAAAGTCTCGCACCGGGATTTGGCGACAACGTATAGCCTAAGCCGGCACAGCATAGATCGCCATTCCCTGCACTTGCCCAGATTTATTGCCAAGCATAGTCAGAAAGTTCAGGGAAGGCACGCCGATCGACTCGTCGAGCGCCTTGGCGGGCTCGTTGACGAAGCGCGGCGCCTACAGCAAAAAGCCGAAGACGCTGGCGATGTGAGAGCGGCGATCTCCGCTCTCCGCGAACTGACGCGACTACTCGAAGTCGAGGCAAAGATTGCCGGCGAGATTAAAGGAAAAACCGAAGTGACGAACGTCCTCAATGTTCATATGGACGAACAGACAGCGACGCGCGTGGCTCAAACATTTCTTGCGCGACGCGAGAGGCCTGCGCTCCCATGACCCAAGACCCGCGAGAGTTGTTGCCACTGGTGCGCGATGATCTCGCGTGCTATTGCACGGCCTCTTCGCCAGAGTTTCAGCTCGCAGCTCACATTCGATTGATCGTCGATAAGCTTGAGGCTGTTGAGCGTGGCGAAATTAGGCGGCTCATGATCTTCATGCCTCCACGCCACGGGAAGAGTTTTCTGACAGCGCAGCACTTTCCGGCGTGGTATCTCGGGCGCCATCCCGAACGCTCAGTGATCTCCGCATCTTACGCGCAAGACTTAGCCGATGACTTCGGCCGCAAAGTGCGAAACCTACTCGTCGATCCGCTACACCGAGCTGCGTTTCCAGAATGCCGTATTTCGGAAGATTCAGCTTCACTACGCCGATTCAACACCTCGCGCGGAGGAAGTTATTTCGCAGTAGGCCGCGGCGCTGCAATTACTGGTCGCGGCGCGCACCTGCTTCTGATTGATGATCCGCTCAAGGATAAGGAAGAAGCCTACAGCGAGACGATCCGGCGGCAATTGCAGGACTGGTATTCGCACGTCGCTTACACGCGCCTGCAGCCTGACGCGGCCGTCGTGCTGATTGAAACGCGCTGGCACCTGGACGATCTGGCCGGCTGGCTTCTTCGCGAACATTTGGATGAACGCTGGGACTTGTTGAGCTTGCCCGCGATTGCCGAAAAGGACGAGAGTTTTCGCAAAGAAGGAGAAGCGCTCTGGCCGCAAAAATATCCTCTAACAACGCTCGAACAGATCCGGCAGGCGACGGGCACAGCCTGGCAGCCGCTGTATCAGCAACGTCCGATTGCCGCTGAGGGCGCAATCTTTCAACGTCAATGGTGGCGTTTCTATCGTGAGCGTCCGAAGTTCACCTTCATTGTCCAGGCTTGGGACACGGCTTTCAAAACCGGAGCGGAAAACGACTACAGCGTCGGCACGACGTGGGGAGTATCAGAATATGCTTTCTACTTGCTGTCAGTGTGGCGAGGCCGCGTGGAGTTTCCGGAACTGAAGCGCCAGCTCCAGGCTCAGGTCACGCAATGGAAACCGAACGTGATCTTGATCGAGGATAAAGCCAGCGGACAGAGCCTCATTCAAGAATTGAAGCGCGGCACGAACTTGCCTGTTCAGGCCGAAAGGGTTGACAGTGACAAGGTCACGCGCGCGCAAGCCGTTACGCCGATGATCGAAGCCGGCAAAGTGTTTTTGCCGGAAGGTGCGTCATGGCTGGGTACTTACTTAGACGAAATGTCCGGATTCCCCGCGGCGCCGCACGATGATTCCGTGGACTCAACGACAATCGCGCTAAATTATCTTCGGAGAAAATCGCAGCAGTCCGGGCTGATTGAGTACTACAAGAAGCAGGCTGAGCGGAACGCCTCCGCAGGAGGTCTCTGCTGCTGAGGCTTTAACCGGTTCGGAAATCATTTCTTTTTGACCGAGATCAGTTCAAGCCTCTCGGTAATTCCGTAACCACACGCAATAGCTCCAATACTTCGTTCTCAAATACCGAGTTCACAATTCCTTTATTTCGAGGTTGTAATAGAAGTCAGAATGCCGTCGTCAAAAAATAAGATACTGACTGTCGTGATAAACCCATTTGGTCATCTGTTCCCGAACTGCGGATTGATCTAGTTGTTCTTTGCGGACGCCCGCCACGCCTGGGAGCGCTTGATCTTCCGTCATGCCTATTGTGACTTTATGCTCGGCCACACTATTCCGATTTAGTACCTAAGCGCCCTGGCGCGTTCATTGGATGGGGACGATAGAGCTTACAGGATGGAGTTCCATCCAGCCATGTTGCCTGTCACGGACATAGGCCCCGGTGGCCGCAACTCTTTTCCCAATTAGGTTAGTGTCAAAAATAGTCTGGCTGAAGCCATCACACACGCCTTCGGCAAGAGTATCTCTTTGTGAGACAAAATTGCTACACATGGGCTCCAGAATGAGGTAACCGGACTGCTTTTCTAGATTCGCCTGATTCAAGAGAGAACGATAGTCGGAGTCGAGATCGATCTGGACGTGCCAATCGCCATCGTTTTCCTGCCTCGCGTTCACAATCATCCCAGAAACGGTGAGACAGGGATTGATGACCTGCAGCCGATCCTGGGCGGCGGAGAACCTCCCGTGATAGACGTGCGCCCAAAGGGACCCATCGCACGACACTTCTTGGTTGTCTTCGAGGGGTGTCGTGGTGAGCGTCGCGAGGTAGAGGTAGGACATGCCAGCAACAACGATCACTAAGGCGGCAATGAATAAGAGGTGTTTTTTTTTCATAGGGTGGGGAAGTAGCTACCAGATTAATAGATTCTTGGGCGCGGTAGTGACCATTATCCGGCCCAGGGCACCCAAATGAGGCATTAAAGTACTATCCTCAGAACTTGGCAGGGCCTGCGCAAGCTCGCATCGCTGTGCTCACGTCAGCGTACCGCAACTCAGTTATTCGCCACATTCAAAGGGGATCGTTTTTTTCACCGTTTGCAAAACTAGATTTGACACGATTGATTAATTGATTAAAGGATTATTTCGCTGGCTTCCAGCCGGTTACTGAGTCGGGGTTCTCGATGCACGGCATATCGAACAAAACTATTTCGTCCGATTTAGTCTTGAAATAATTATCGCCTACGCTTACCAATCCCCAATTATCTGGTTCTGATAAATTCCTGAAATAAGTGAAATGCAATTCATCATGGTATTTCGCTTTATAGATTATGACGCGAAATTCTGTTCTCTTATCCGTTCCCTTGTAATATGTCGTCGTATCATGTTCCGGCTTACCGCATTTTAGAATCAATTTCTCTGGAGTCGTATTGTGCAAGATGCTGTGTGCATTGTCTTGTCGGCGTTCATCCATCAAACGGCCAATTGCGCCTGGCCCTTTGATCGCCGCGAACAGCGCCAATCCTCCGATGAAAACTCCGCTTGCTATTTTCAGTACCATCGCTCGGCTCCCGGTTGTGTTATTTCGAAGTCGAAATGGAAGTCAGAATACCGTCATCAAAAAATAGATACTGACTGTCGTGATAAACCCATTGGTCATCTGTTCCGGAACTGCGGATTGATCTATTTATTCTTTGCGGACGTCCCCACGCTGCGACCGCTTGATCTTCGGTCATGCCAATCGTGACCTTATGTTCGGCCACGATCCGACATACCGACTTACTCCAATCTTTGTGTTTCAGCCAGACTTTCCCGGCCTTTGACGCTAAGAATATTTTATCGTTCGGGTCAACTTCATAGATTTTTGCAATGTCTTGTTTTAATTTCAGATCGGCGGCCGAATCTTCTTTAGCGTAGGCGGTCTGGTTCGCCTTAGATACCAACGCCACCAACGCGCTAAATACTATGATGGAACATATTCCCAACCAAAGTGCTACGGCTGTTCTTGACATAAGCGTTCCTCCCGGTTGAGCGAGATACTATACCCACGTTCATGTTAGGTACAACACTCAAGAAGATTGTTTCGCCCAGTAGGGGACAACCACTAAACACAGCTTTCGGCTTTTCTGCATTGAAAGAACGCGCAGCTATTCAAGAAGCGCTGAAGGGAAGGCCTGTCAGAAATAAGATAGTTAACAGGCCGATCAAAGCGGCTCACGATTTTGTACAGCTTGAGATTGGCAAGGCCCCTGACGTCGTCGGCCCTCCCATCTCAATATTGCGGATCGATAAGACCGGGCTGAAGTGGATATATCCGGGAAAATGCGAGCAGAATCAAAGTAAATGAATAGCCCTGTCGCGAGCCAGGGCTTTTGTTTGCTTAAAACAGCCGCATTATATGTTGTCTTGACAACCCTGTCATTGTCTGTTACAAAGATTTAAGTGAGCCCAGGTCTTTACACTACGAGGCAAGCCGCACAAAAAGTCGGGATTTCGCGGCAAACTCTCCAAGCGTGGATTTCGACGAAGAAATTCAATGCTCCGCCGGTAATCAAGCCCGCGGGTGTAAGAATCTGGACTGACGCCGATATCGCCAAGCTGAAAGCGGCGAAAATGCAGGTTCATCGCGATTTTCGACCTCGGAAAGCGAAGCGGAAGCGGTAAGAAGAAAAAACGGGACGCGTCGGTGTAGGACGCGTAACCAGGAAAGGAAGCTATGAAGAAGAAAACTCTTTCGACCCTTGAGCAAGTGAAGAAAAAGCATCCGAACCTGCCACTTGAAACACAGAAGTCGATTGCCAGGATTAAGAACCTGCAAGTGAGAGCCAAGCGGCTCCGCGGACTCGGTTGGTAGGGAAGTAAGTAAGGCAGTAAGCGGGACGCGCCGATGCTTGTGACACCGACACGCCCCTGAACACATCGACCTGCTCGGAGGTCAACATGTCTGCAAGGAACGTATCCAAGCTCGTCTGTATCCGCAAGTCTTCTCCGAATACCGCAACAAATCTTCGACGATCATTCGACCGGCAACACCGATTACTCGCTGCAACTGAAGCGGGCGAAGAGCGTTTGCGACGACGATAAGGAGCGATCCATGGAGATCCGAAGGGCTGGCATTTACGCGCGAGTGAGCACGTCGAACGGCCATCAATCACCGGATATGCAGCTTTGCGAGTTGCGCGAGTATTGCCAGCGGCGAGGATTGGAAGTAACAGGCGAGTACGTCGATCTGGCCAGCGGTTCGAAAGACAAGCGGCCTGGACTGACGCGGCTACTCGCTGACGTTCATCAGCGCAAGTGTGACATTGTGATCGTCTGGAAGCTCGATCGCTGGGGCAGATCGCTGCGTCACCTAGTAAACAGCCTGGCCGAGCTCGAAGCGCGCGGCATTGCCTTTGTGAGCCTGCACGATAATCTTGACCTGTCCTCGCCTGCAGGTAGGCTCATGTTTCAAGTGATTGGAGCGATGGCCGAGTTTGAACGTTCGCTGATTCAGGAACGCGTGAAAGCGGGCTTGCGGAACGCTCAAGCGAAAGGGCGCCGACTCGGCCGGCCGCGGACTGAAGTTGACGAGAAAGCTGTATGCTCACTTCGCGATTCTGGGGCTTCCTGGCGAGAGATTTCGTCCAGATTGGGAGTTTCCACGAGGACGGCAAGAAGAATCGCGCTACGGCGTGGCAAAAACCCTTGCGGCAGCCCTTCTGTAACCGACTGAGACCACAATACCCGCGTCAACAGATTTCAGGTGTGGCAAACCATATGTTTTAGCCACGGTCGGCTTCAAATCCTCTTCGCCAATCAGCGAACATCACAATTCTGTTCTTGGCGCAGTCTCGCGCTGCATCCGAATGTGCGACAGCATCACATCGGCCCATTCTTGTTTCCCCGCTACGGCTGTGGCGATCACTCCGCCAACGCGACACGACAACCCACGTATAGGAATTTCGCGCACCCACCGCACGACGCCTTTGATTCCGCGTACTGGGTCCGGACTTCTTAGCCACAAAATTTTAAGTTCGTGATTGATTTCGAGAGTTTCGATGAGGTGGAAGTCTCTGTTTTGCCGCGTCTCTGCCCACGTCAAATGCCCGTGCGAAGAGTCCCGGCAGGTATGCGCTAGAACGGTTTCAAGTGTCCAATCCAGGAACATCAAATTTGCTGAACAACCAACTCAACCCCCTCCCGTTGGATTTTAACTCCTGGCGTCGACACTGTTTCATTCTAAAGCTTCCGGTCGCCCGGGCTCGGCCTCACGGGCGGGTTGGCGCGATACGCCCCCTTGACTCCCCCACCCGCAAGGAGTATAAGCGGGCAGAGTGGCCTCGCGCCAACTCGAAATCTAGGTCGAACGGTCACACTCTCCCCCGTTAGGCACGGCCCTTTTCCTACGTCAGTCCCTGGTGTGGAAGATTCGATGAGCCAACCCCGCGTGAGCGAGGGACGGAAAACGACGGGTCTTTAAAGCAGTGCGGGCCCAGTTAAAGGCAGCCGAGTTTCCGCAGGTGGCACCGTGAGAGCCAGGCGTCCTGAAGAGATCCAAGATTAAGGTCAGTGCAAGAAGAAAAGTGATGAAAGCAAGAGAAAGGAGATCATTATGATGAATGCAAAGTTTGTGGGAATCGGGCTTGTTTGCCTATTAGCAGGAATCGTTTCTCTGGCTGTTCCCGTACTGAATGCGCAGTCAAATTTCACGTTCAGCAAATTTGATGTTCCTGGTGCAGTTAGCGTTGCTACTGGCCGCGCCGCGGCCGTTATGCCCGAGGACACATTTGACTTTCCTGGAGCCGCGGGGACGCTCGCTCTGGGTATTAACGACCAGGGCGACATCGTGGGTCGCTACTCATTGGGTGGGATTTTGCACGGGTTCCTCCTGCGCGATGGCGTGTTCAGAACCATCGACCATCCGAGCGGCATCGCTACACAGCTCTGGGGCATCAACTCCAGCGGCGACATTACCGGCTACTACCGCAAGCCAATTGGAGCGACGACCGCCGATGGAACCACACACGGCTTTATCCGCAACGGTACAACTGAAGTCTTCACGCCGATCGATGTTCCAGGGACGAACAACACACTCGCCCTCAAGCCCACGCCGGGCGGTCAGGTGGTGGGCTGCCACCATCGTACTATCGGTCTGAACGGATCAGGATTCGTGACGTCCTCAATGGAAGGGTACATTTTCGACAACGGAACCTACACCATACTGTATGAGCCCGGAACTATGCACAACGGAATCACGCCAGACGGCAAGACAATCGTGGGCTTGGACTTCGCTGTCTTCGACGGCGGACAAGGAGATCACGGGTATATTTTCATTCCGGCCACAAACTCGTTTAACCAATTCGATTTCCCAGACGCCGTGTTCACACATGCTTGGGACATCAACGCGCGTGGCGAGATTGTTGGCGAATATCGCGATGCAGCGAACAGAAACCACGGTTTTCTGCTCCACAACGGCGTCTTTACTTCCATTGACGTTCCCGGCGCTACGCACACCAGCGCATTCGGGATCAACTCAGAGGGCACCATCGTAGGCACTTACGCGGACAGCACTGGAAACCACGCCTATATTGCGACTCGGAATTGAGGGGAATAACGGCGCAGCAAAGGAGCGCGATAGCGCGGGAATAGCTGGTCTCGATTAGCCACACCTCTGGCAAGATTTGGCAAAGTAAGTCGACCGGCTACGAACCAGAAGGTCGGGGGTTCGAATCCCTCCGGGCGCGCCATACTTAACCCTCTCTCTCGATCTACAGCCTTTACCTCTGCGATCTGGTCGCCAAAGGTGAGCCACTGGCGCGCCATGGTTGCCAATTCTGAGCCACTGGCGCGGGTGTGTTCGCCGACTTATTTCGTATTTACTTTTTCCAGTTACGAATTAAATCCCACCGGGGAAGTGCTTGAAAGCAATGAAGTAAGGCGCTTTCCGATCACTTAATTCGTATATTTCGTTTCTTTCGTAGCTCCTATACATATACAGCTCTTCTTTTCTATTCTTTTTCTTTTCTATTAAACGAAATAAACGAATAAAACGAAAGAAATATCTAAATGCTTGAAAGCATTATGCTTCTCGCGAAAGGGCTGTTACGAAATAATACGAAATAAGTCCCCCCTGTCCTGCCTCAGCTGGAAATGGAGAAAACGTTCGTCCGTTAAGATAACGGAGCGAACACATGAAAAAACAGCGGAAGCACTTACACGCCGGAACAGAAGGTCGCCATTTTGAGGACGTTTATCGAGCGCGATGCGACCAAGAATAATTTGATTTACTTGGAAGGGTCTCGGGTGTAGGTATAAGGGCGCCCATCTTAGCGGTCAAAGCGGAAATCCCAGGTTAGACGTACAGGGACCGAGAATGTCCGCCCGCAAGCCGGGGCTTCCAGAAGTCGGACTTCCCAAGTATCACAGGAGGATTCGATGAAGCAGAGAATTATCTGGGTATTTGTACTCGGCCTCGCGCTGCCGGCTGTGTCGGCGGCGCAGACGAAGACTTCAGGCACGCTCTCCTGCGCAAAATTTGATCCAGCGTACTCCATTGACGTAGGCGACCGCGCCGGCCACGTGCTCGGCCTGGCGAAATCCGCCTGCACGTGGACAACACCGATGCAAATTGAGGGCGTAGGCACCAAGGATAGTGACGGTGTGGTCGCCAGCGACCGCAGCGGCACCAAGTTCCATTCAAACGGATACCACGTCAGCAACATGGCCAACGGCGACAAGATCTTTGTGCGCTTTTCCGGAACGGATACGATGACGGCGGACGGCAAGCCGCACACGTCTGTAGGCGCGTGGAGCTACACTGGAGGCACAGGGAAATTCAAGGGCATTACAGGCAAAGGCACTTACAAAGGCAAGGCCGATGCCAGCGGAAACTTAGTGAGTGAGGTCGAGGGCGACTACACGCTCCCCGCCAAGAAGTAGTTCTCTCGCCTTTCCAGAAGGGATCAGCCGGTGCGGCGCATGCGCGCTGCATCGGCTTTTTACTTTCTGGAGCCGATTGCGGGCGAATCACGTTAGTGCTTTATCGGAGGCGCGCTTTCAGGAAAAAGTG
>JRHI01001952.1_pt1 | contig 15502 bp, 18 predicted proteins | sample 215371 | NCBI WGS metagenome assembly JRHI01 (sample SAMN02929681, study PRJNA255918) | sediment metagenome | biome: cave system; feature: Ice Cave; material: Sediment; isolation source: sediment from deep within a dark volcanic ice cave with no known source of... ...
CAACTCTGCGGGAGAGCCCCCATGTCATGACGAGGCGTGTTTGTGCGACGGCGGCTTTCGATACGAGCGCAGGTCCACTTTGTACGGACTTTGAGGCGCGACGACGGGCGCCGCGATCGCCATGAGGGAAAGCAGAAGAATCAGGCCGCTCCCGACGAGGGCGAGTCGATGCCGTCGAAAGCGCGCCCAGACGCTGGGCGACTGTCTGACGCCGCCTCCCGAAAGAGCGTCCGCAGCTTGAGCTTGAAGGGTCGCCGCCATCTCAGGAGTACTTGATGCGTGGATCGACGATCGCGTAAACGATGTCGGCGATCAAGCTGCTGAGCACAATCATGGTCCCGCCAATGAGCGTGACGCCCATGATCACGGGGTAATCTCTCGCCGTCACGGATGTAATCGCAAGCGTTCCCATTCCGGGCCAAGAGAAGACCTGTTCGATGATCACCGTTCCGCCGAAGAGCGCGAGGAGATCGAGCGCGATCACGGTCACGAGCGGAATCAGCACGTTTTGCAGCGCGTGACGCGTCACGATGGTGCGCTCGCGAAGCCCCTTCGCCCTGGCCACCACGATGTAGTCCTGGCGAATGCTCTCGAGCATGCTCGAGCGGGCGTAGCGCATCAGCGGCGCAGCTTGCGCCAATCCAAGCGAGAGCGCGGGCAACACGATGTGGCGCGCGGTGTCGAGCGCTCGGGGCGGCTCGCCAACGGTGTTCATCCCGGAGGTCGGCAGCCAGTTCAACCGCAGCGCGAAGACATAGATGAGAACCAGCGCGAGGAAGAATGACGGGACCGACACGGCGCTGAATCCAAACAGCGACGTCACGTAGTCAAACAGGGAATACTGCTTGAGCGCCGCCAGCAATCCGATGGGAATGCCCACCAAGATCCCGATCGTCATCACGATCAGCATCAGCTTCACGGTCGGCCAGACGCGATGCAGGATGAGTTTTTCGACCGGTTGTCCGTCCCGATACGAATAGCCGAGATTGCCCCTGGACACCTCCTTCAGCCACAGCAGGTACCGAACCGGCAAGGGCTTGTTGAGGCCGAGCGACTCCTTCTTTTGCTCGATCCAGCCTGGCCCCAACGTCGCCATCATCTCCGGGTTCAACATCGCGGTGACGGGGTCGCCCGGCGCGAAGCTGATCATGCCGTAGGTCGCCAGGCTGATGCCGAACAGAACGGGAACGGTGATCGCCAACCGCCGAAGGATGTAGCGGCTCATGCTTCTGTCTCATTTCTTCGGAGCAAAGCCGCAGTTGCCGAACAAGCGACGCTTGCTCGGCAACTGCGATGCGAACGCCGACGCTTAGCTCTTCACCGACCACTCGTCGGCGTTCCAGAGCCGGTTGTCGACGTAGCCCGGGCCCTTGAAGCCAACGACGCGCTTGTTGACCGCGAAGAAGGCGTTCGGGGACCAGAGGAACAGGCTCGGAACGTCCTCGTTCAGAATTTTCGCCGCCTTGGCGTAGATCTGCTTGCGAACGGTCACGTCATTGGTCGCGCGGCCCTGAACATAGAGAGCGTCGAGCGCGGGATTCGAGTAACGGTAGGCGTTGCCCCCGGCCGGAGGGATTTGATCAGTTCCGAAGAATTCGGATGAGATGTTGGGATCGGCGCGGTAGGTGTCGCCGCCGGTCAGGAAGAGATCGAAGTCCGGCGTGTCGCCAAAGAGCCGCGTGATCAGCGTCGGCACATCGACGACGACGAGACCGACTTTGATCCCCGCGTCGTTGAGCTGCTGCTGGACGATCTGGGCCCACCATTCCTCATTCGGCGGAACCGTGAGCGCCTCAAGCTTGCGGCTCGCGTCCCATCCGGCGTCCTTGAGCAATTGCTTGGCGGTGTCCGGATTGTAGTCGTACGCGTTCAATCCGTCGGGAATGCCCATCCAATCGGGACCGAAGATGGGGGAATTGACGACCTCGCCTCGACCATTGAGGAGGGTTTGGACGATCGTTTTCCGGTCGATCGCGTAGAGCATCGCCTGCCGCACGCGCTTGTCCGAAAGATAGGGGCGCGTCACGTTGATGCCGATCTGATCCATGCTCGGACTGGTCACGGAAACCACATCAACATTCGCGATCTTCGAGGCGGCATCAACGTCTGCGATCGCGAGACGCATGATGTCGAGATCGCCTTTTTGAATGTCGCCGAGCGCGACTTCCGGCGTGCGGATCGTGAGCAGGATTCGGTCGAGATTCGCCTTGTGGCCGCCGGTGTAGGCGGCGTTGCGATCGAGCTCAATGTATTGGTCGGTCTCGTACTTGGTGAAATTGAAGGCGCCGGCTCCGACCGACGGCTCCAGAAAGATCTGTTTGGAGAGCTGATCGGGAGCAATGTCCTTGAGCTTGTGCTCAGGCAGAATGCCGAGGCCGGAATAGTTGCCGAGCGTCAGCAAGAACGTCGCGTCCGGCTTGGCCAGGGTCAGCTTGATGGTCAAGTCGTCTGGAGTTGCAAGGCCGCTGATGGAATCGGCCTTTTGATCGCCGTAGGCCTCGGCCCCGTCAATCGCGAGCAAGCGGCCGCGCCATGGGCTGCCCGTGCGCTTGTCGACCGCGCGCTCAAAGGTGAAGACGACGTCTTTAGCGGTCAGCAGCTGGCCGTCGTTGAAGACGATGCCATGACGCAGCTTGAACGTGTAGGTTTTCGCATCGGGAGAGCCTTCGAACGACTCGGCCAGATCCGCGGTCGGCGTCAGCTTGTCGTCCATTTTGATCAGCGCGCCGAAGATCAAGCGCGCGATCTGCTCTTCGTTGCCCGAGGTCAGAAAGAGCGGATTGAGGGTGGTGGGTTTGCGGATCAACATCTTGATCTCGCCGCCGGCGGGAGATGCAGGGGTCGCGCTCTGCGCCCCCGCGAGCGATCCTAAGTTGGCCGTCGCAAGGGCGGCCATCCCGGCCCCGGCAGCGGTCTTCAGCAGGAGATCCCGACGATTCATTCGAGCGGATGCGACCTGGCTTGCGAGCCGATCGCGCGTGGATTGATTGGACATTGGTTGGTTCCTCCTTGATCTCAAAATGCTTGCCTGTCGTTGGGTGGGCGAACGAAGGAGCCTCCTTTCTCAAAACCTGCTGCGGAGCGGAACGATCCATTGGCGCAGCAGGCGGACGTTGTCGATCCGGGCGAGGCGGAAAAGATCCCGCATGAGGGCTTCCGCCCGCCCGCCGTCCCCGTCGAGAATCGCCTGGCCGATCGCGAGGTGGGCGGCGGATTGATCGGCGACACGGTCCGCATCGACGTGTTCGCGCAGATGCATGTGCCGCACACGCTCGATCACCGGATAGACCATGGCCGAGGTCTGAACAAGCTTGGCGTTGTTGGCCATCTGGCGGATCACGTCGTGGAACTCGCTGTCGATCCCGATCCAATCGTCAAGATCAAGCGGGCGCGTTGCCTCGAACCGCCGCATCACCGCCCTGAGGGCGGTCGCCGCGTCCGATTCGCGCTGCTCTGAGGCGAGACGGGCCGAGACTCCCTCAAGCGCTTCAATGACAAAGTAGGCGTTTTCGACGTCCTGCACGGAAACCTGGGCGACGACCATCCCCTTGCTCGGCGCGACATCGACCAAGCCCTCGCCTTGCAGCCGGCGCAGCGCCTCGCGCACCGGAGTCCGGCTGGCGCCGAGCCGCTTGGCGAGCGCGGTTTCCTGGAGCGCTTCGCCGGGCTGGAACTCAAGCGAGATGATGGCGGCGCGAATCGAGGCGTAGGCATAGGCGGTGAGATCGCCCGCCATCGGCGACGCCGCGGGCACAAGACGCGATGGAGCATCGGCTGTTGGCATGGCGAATCTTTCTGCATGCGCGACCGCATACAAATGCGCGCACACTCGTCTGAGCAGAAACGTATCACTCGCCCACGCGATGTCAAGCGCCATGGGGTAGGCGCAGCGCACATCTTCGCGCTGCTCGCACCACTAATTGCCAGAAGCCTGAGCCCTTCCATTCAGTCCCTGATCGGATGCAGATGGGCCTGACTGGCTCATCTAAACCAGCTGCGCGTGTAGACAGTCCGGGCAGGCGTCAGCCAGCATGAGCAGATTCCGCGGACGTCTGGCCGCAAAATCCTGCGATCGCCCGTGATGAGACACTTCTCTATTGGCTTGCGCACAAGGTCCGCTTGTGCGAACTGGAGACGTTGGCTCATTGCTTCAGCTCGAAGAGCGCCAGCTGCGTGACGGCGGATTCGAGCGGCGCGAGCTGCTTTTCATAGAAGCTAATGTGATTGGTCAAGAGCGTCCTCGAAAGCTCCAGCACCGCGTCCGGACCGCCCGGCATCGTCTTCCCCAAGATCTTGTCGTACGGATTCAAGGCCGCGACGCCGCGCTCGTCATAGTCGGCCAGCTTCCGCCGCGTCTTGGCGATCTCCTCCTCCCGGTAAAACTCGGCGGTCGGTTGGTTCTCCTTCATAAATTTCCGTGTCGATCTTCGGACGCTCATTCCTTAGAGGAAGTCTCCATCGCTGTCTCCGCCGCCGGAGCGCCGGTCCTCCCACTCCTGATCAAACAACGAATCCTCCGCACGCGTCCACGGATTGGATTCAGCAAACGCGCCATAGCCATCGGCGTAGGGATCGCCCACGTCTTCGATCGCGGTGATGACGGCGTTGGCCACCTTCTGAATCTCGCCAAGGTTTCGTTTCAGCACCTGCTTGTCCTTGGCCCAGCCGGCGATGTAGGGGAAGGATGAGTCGCCCACGTCCAACCCGAAATGGCTCATCGCGACGAAGGCCGCCCCCTCCGCGACCGCTTCCGCGTCCTCCCGCCCGACCTGGCCGCGGTGATCCGCCAGGAAATGGGCCGCCTCATGGACCAGTGTTCTCGTCGTGCCGACCACGAAGGGGGAGATTCCGTCGATGCGGCGCACGGCGATCAGCCGCTTCTCGGGATGCCAATAGCCCCGCTTGTGCCCATGCAGCTCCTCGGACGAGACCCGCACGCCCTCGTCCATCAGAAAGCGCACGAGCTTGAGATGGACCGCGGTAGCTTTGTCGTCGGTCTCCGTGTGCTCGCGCACATCGGGCGCTTGCGGAAGCGGATCGCCTTCCGTCTGGCTGACGTCGAACACGTAGCCGAGCCCGAACGAAACGAGCCGCGTCTCCTCTGAGCGTTCGCCGGTGTCCGGGTCAGTTTCTTCGACGTTTCGAACGGTCGGGTAAAAGATCTTGATCCCATGCTCGCCGCGCTTGACCTGGCGGTTGAACTTCTTCCAGCGGCTGTACGAGTTGACCATCGTCGCCTCGGGCTGCTGAACCATGATCAGGATCGTGTTCTGGAAGGAATAGCTGTGAAATTTGGACGCCATCGTCAGGTAGCGCTGAAAACCGTCCGAGGTGAGGATCGCCTCCGTCCCCTGCTCCAGCTTCTGGAGCACATCGCGCTGACGGTCGTTCGTGAGATCAACGAGGGGCGGCTCGATCGGGGTCGCCGTGACGGGTTGCGCGGTAGGTTGTTCGAGCGTTCGACGTGAAAAACGTTCGTGCATAGATGATTGAGATATATGCAGTGTAGCATATTGATAAGGATTATGTAAATATGTTCACTCCCTTCCGCTGATCCGTCGGCGGACGGGGGTGGGTGGGAACCGCCGCCGATTCGCCCCTGGCCTGGGACAACCCGGCTTCGGCTCGCGCTCGGCCGCGATCAACTCCTCTTCCCCGTAGGCAGGAATCCCGTACCGTTCGCGCATCTCGGCGCGCACGTCCGCCCATTCCTCGCCAAAGCGGCCATCGCTCCGGATCGCAATCAGATCGTCGAGCGCCCACGTGAGCGCGATCAGCGCCTTCATCACGACCGTGTCGTACGGTTTCCGATTCGTCGTGCAGAAGGCGAAGGGCGTCCCCCGCTCGGAACGATCGGCGTCATCGACAGCGAAGCGGAACGCTTCATATCCCCGCTCGCCGACTCCGTTGAAGCGAATCACCCGCGCCGTGACCACCGGCAAACCCTGGCGATTGCGCTCACGCTGGATGACGCCGCCGGCATAGGCCCGATCGACGATCGCCCGAATGATCACCAACGCTGCTTCCGGAATGACCCGGGCGTTGTTCTCCCAGTCGGGCGTGTATCCCATAGCTCGCGTCTTTCACCTCCTTTCTAGTCGCGTCCGCGGACTGCGGACGCCTAACAGAACGACGTGACCGCGGGGTGAGGGCGGCAAGGGCGAGGCGCCGCCGAGGTCAGCTCGACCCTTGTCCGCCCGAGGGGGAAGGCCCCTGGCGAATCGGCGGCGGTGGGCTACGAATAATTCCCGGTGACGGCATGCGCCCGGGAGGGCGCCGGCGCGCGGGTCTGGGCTGCCGCGTGCCCGGATCGGCCAGCCCCGGCCGGTCCGGGTCTCCTTCGGGGTGAATGGCGCCACGGGCGAGGCGCCGCCGAGATCAGCTCGACCCGTGCGCCAGCGGGGCGCCGCCCCTGCGCGTTTCCGTTTTGCCCGTTGACAGGTCGTCCCGGAAATCGCTACAAGAGAGCTATCCCCACAACGAAGGGAGGTGATGGTTATGCTCAATTTGGGTTCAAAGAAACGAGGTCGCCCGGCCGCCAACCGGCGCACACGCACCCGTGTGACGCTGTCGTCGGAGGATCTGGCGACGCTCGCCGAGCTGATCGCGGCCGGTCAGGCGCTGCTGCGGGTCACCGGACCAGCGCGTCCAGTCGTCAGTCGCTTGAAAGCCGCGATGACGCGGCTGCAGGTCTCGATTCCGCACGGGATGTAGGCAACGGGTAGCTGATCAGAGTGGTGACGTTGCGCAATCGATCGAAGCGCAGAAAAGCAACGATGGAGCCGGTCGGCTGAACGCGTGACCGGCTCTTGTCGTTGATTGGGGATGGGGGACCAGGTTTCCTGGGTCCCCCACGGTCTGCAAAGGGGGGGCGGCGCTTGTCACCCGCAGGGCCGCAGCGCCAGCGGAGGAGACCGGAGGTCTTGACCAGCGCTCAGGGGAACTCCCCTGTCCGGCCAGGATCGCCACCCGCGGCTCCCGCGGGCATGAGCGAGGCACGAAGCTCTCCGCCGCGACGCGTAGGCGATGCTGGCGTCGTCGTACCGCTTCAGAGCAGGAAGCGGAGGGTGTGGCGCGCGGTGGCACCGCGCCGCACGCTCCGCGGGTATGGATGTCATCTCGGGATCACGGGAGTGTGGAGTCCATTTATTTTGTCGTGGGCGGGCGCCAGCGGGTCAGTCCGGGAATCCGCTCGAAGTCACGGTCGAAGCTGGCGAGTGCGGCTCCGCGGAGTTGGGCGGTGGTCGCAACCAGAGCATCGGCCAGACCGAGGGTGGGATAGGTCGCCCAGAGATCAAGCGCGCGCAGAAACCGCCGCTTCTCCCCTCGCGGCAAGCGGAACCCGGGTAGTCGCAGAATGATTGCCAATCCGGTCGTGATCTCACTCACCGGGAGCGAGTAATGCGTTTTCGAGGCGAGGATATACGCCACCTCATGCAACACCACTTCGGTCGTCGTGATTTCTTCCTCACCCCGTTCGACCGAGGCGAAAAGCGCTTTCGCCGTTTCGGCCATGAGTCGCAGTTCCGGGGTAGCGGGGGTGATGAGATAACGCAGAAAGATGTTGGCGTCGAGGAAAATCACGGCTGCTCCAGCCGGTCGACAATCCGGTCCGCCTCCGCCGCCATTGCCTCGTCGATCTCCCGTTCCAAATCCGCACTCTCCCCCGGCAAAGCCGGCACCGAGCCGTAGAGACCCGCGAGGGTCACTCGAGCGGGTTTGATCCGAATCCCCTCCTCTTCGAGCACAAAGGCGATTTTGTCGCTCGCCCCGACCCCGAGTTGCCTCCGCACATCGGCCGGCAGGGTGATCTGGTTTTTGCTGCTGATGGTGGCGACGATTTCGATCATGGTCTCGACTCGATTCTGGATGGTAAAGCGGTTGTTCATACGTAAAGCGATTGTCTCACATTATGTCACCTGCTGTCAAGTCAACGGTTCCCGGTTCCCGATCGAGGCTGGTGCGCTCGTTCGTTCCTGAATTGAGGACTCAGCAGTCCCGTCGACGAGCGGGCGGACCTCGGCGGCGGGTCTCATCAGGGTGATCGCGTACTGGTTGGCGATCGCTTCGATCTGGTCTCGACTCGCCTTCACCCGGGGCAAGATTCGAGTTCGGATTTTGATTGTGGTGGAGCCGCTCCGGATATAGGCCTCCCCTCGTCCGAGTTCCTCAATTGCCCGGACCCAGCGTTCGTGTTGTTCCGGCAGCGAGCTGAAGATGGGATGGGTTCGCTCCACGGCACGCGGGTCCTCGACCAGATGCTTCACTTCGGTTTCTTCAAACCGCCCGAAGCGCCGCGCCGCCCACTCGGCATCATCTCGTCCGGTCCGAAAACCAATCGAGATCGCATTTTGGAGGGCGCTGGTCATCCGGCTCGAGAATTGACTGAGCGATTGATGCGCAATGCTGACGAAGAGCCCGTATTTCCGGCAAAGACTCAGGATGCGGGAAAGACCCGCCTCGGTTTGACTGACGAACATGCTCGCTTCGTCCATGATCAGCTCGTAATGGGTCCGTTGCTCTGGCGGGAGATTCTCGCGCGAGAGCGCGGCGGCAACCCACCCAGATTGACGATCACCGAGATCCCGGCGTCCATGATCGCCCGGAAGTCGAGCACATTCCCGTTTTGACCCAGGCTGTAGCGCAACACCGGGTGATAGGTGAGCAAATCGGCCCGGTTGAGCGAGGACTCTTTCATGATCGCCGCTTCTCGTCCCCACTGGTCCATCCGGTCGCGGAAAAAGCGAATCACTTGCGGATCGACTCCCGGACGAGCTAAGAGCTGGTCGCGGTAGTTGCGGTCGGTCAAGACCCGGGCGAAATGGGTAAAGGGCAGCCGGTCGTTCTGGCAGAGCAACAGCACCGTGTGCCGGACGACGTTCTCGAAGGTCGGCGCGCTCCCCTCCCCCAATGCCGGCCAGGCCCGGGTGCAGACTTCGACCAGCCAGTCGCCGAGATCTTCGTCTGGGTAAGGTTGGGCTAAAACGTTGAAGGGCAGGAATCTGTCTCTCCGGCGGAAGTCGAGGTAAAGCAGTTTCCGAAACGCATCGGGTTGGTCGAACCAGCCCCGGTCGGCGAGGGCGCCGAGACATTCGGTTGCCAGATCGGCGTGGGGATCGATCAGGCAGGTTCCTAGACCCTGGGTGTGAAGTTGGACGAAAAGACTGGCCATCAAGGCGGATTTGCCGACGCCGGTGGTGCCGATAATGTGTTTATGTTGGGCTAAGGCGCGGCGATCCAAGGTGACCGGCAACAATCCGAGTGGTCCGGTCCGGCCGAGCTGGATCCGGGGAGAACGACGCAGGAACGAAGAACTCATCCACGCGTCACCTCCCCGACGGTGAGCAGCGGCGCGGGAGCCGGATCAAACGGTCGCCACCAGCGAGCGTCGCCGGCGAAAATGGCGGGGTCGCACTGCTCCCAGCTGACCGGGGTCGGGGTGATCTGGAAAAGCGCGCCGGTCGCTTCCTGGCCGCGGTTTTTGAGCTCACTCTCCGTCCACCGCACGAGCTGGTGGACCCGTTCATCTCCGCCGGTGGTGACCACCGCCACGGTCAGCGAGCGCGCTCCGAACTGCTGCTGGTACGTCCCCTCCAGCGCGGCCAGATAACTGCGGATTTTGCGCCGCCATTTGACCTGATCTTCGGTCGCTCTGTCCGCCTCGATCGCCAAGTTCAACCGGTAGGGTTCGCGCGGATCCTGGACTCGCAATTCGACGAACGCGTCGGGGATGAGACGGACTTTGAGCGAACGCTCACCGCCCCCGGGTGCGGGCGCGTTGATCTCGACCTGGAGTGGCCGTAGTTTGAGTGTACGTTCATGAAGAAAGGTTTCGATCTGAATCTGAGAATGATCGCGCGCCAGCAGGTCGAAGGTGATCAGGATGTCGTTGACAAGCAATGTGTGATCGTAGAAGAGAAATCCTTTGACGCCCTCTTCCTGGCGGTAGCGTGGGAGGTCGATGCCAAGTTCGGCGACGACGGCGATCCCCTTGCGTTCAAGGAAATAGATCCAGGGCGCGCTGCCGGCTCGTTGGGCGCCGTGGGGGAAGTCGCGGCCAAGGAGTCCCTGCGCGGTCATCCGTTTGAGCCGACTCTGAACGGTCGTCAATGTACCGGGGCGGTAAAGCAAACGGGTAAGTTGGGCCGCGGTCAGCCGGTGATAGCGGGCGAGCGCGCACAGCATGCGCGCTTCGGCCACACCAATCCGGGTCGGATTGACCGCGCGCTCGGATGAACGGGCGTCGGTCGCCGGGTTCTCCGGCCGCTGGAAAATGAGGGCAGGTTCGGTCATCGGGAAATTCCTATTTTATCCGAAGGTATGGGTTATGTCAATTTCTTGGCTGGGCACGGCAGGCTGGGTGATGTGTGCTCGCGTCCGCCGCGATCAGGACGGTGTTGAGTCCTTCGGAAGTCTTCGCTCCGTGGAGAGGAGCCGAGATGTCGAGGCGATCTGAAACGGAGGGAGTCGCCGGTTTCCGACCCGGCGCGGGCAGCCGGACGTCGGGATCACGATTCGTGCGTTTCGGCCGCGGTTATCAGCGTTTTCGGCTGCCGAACGGTGAGGAAGGGCTCACTCAAATTGAAGGGAGACCAGGAAATCGATTCCTGGGTCATTTCCTGTTCCATTTCCTGTTCCATGTCCTGGGCTCGGGGTCCGCATTGAACGCGGAACGGGCATGAACCGCGCGCCAGCTGGGGAGAAGAGAGGCAGCGCCCTCACGCTTGTTGTAGTTCGCTGCGTGGCGATAGTGGCAGCAGCGGTGATTCCGTTGCCTCAAATGGTTGCCGCCAGCCGCCGCGAAAGAAGTTGCTCGCCGTCACGCTGGCCGGACAAACGCTGCTGAATTGGAAAAGTTCCGCCAGGTGCGGTTGGGCGCCGCTGGTGAGCACCGCTTCGGTCCAGGTCACCAACTCCCGTTGGCGCGCTTCATCTGTTGCGGTGATGACCGCGACAGTTAGGGAGCGGGCGCCAAAGGCGGTCAGTAATGGACCATTGCCCTCGTGACCATACCCGGCAAGGTAGGTCTGGATTTTCGCCTGCCAGTCTCTCCGCTCAACGGTGCCCCGATCAACTTCGAAGGCGACGTGGGCCCGGAAGCGGTGACCGGTGGCCGACTCCAACAAAAATGTGACCCAACCATCCGGCACAATCCCCACCCGTCTGCCGTTGACCGTGACCGTTACCGGACGATGCTTCAGCTCGCGATCATGGATCATTGTCTCGATCTGAATGCTCGGTTCCGCTCTGGCGAGGAGGTCGGCCGCGATCAAGAGGTCAGCGAGTCCGACCCAGTGATCGAGAAAAAGGTAGGAATACTTTTTCATCTCGGCGAGACGGAAATGCTCGGCGATTTCGACCCCCAGCGCTTTGAGATGAGCGAGCCCGGAAGACGCCAGCGTATAGACAATCGGCCCCGACCCGCGACGAGCCGGTCGCAACATATCGAGCGCCTGGATGTGCTCACCATCTGCAAGTCGCTTGCAGCGCGCGTAAGCGTGTTTGAGTGCTCCCGGCGAATAACACAATCGCTGGATTTGGGGCGCGGTCAGCAAGTGAAACCGCAGCAATGCCCGCAGAATTGGCTCATCCGCCGGTCGAATGAACGAATCAAGCGATCTCGCCATCAGATCAAGCCTCCTCGAAGCGTCTGACGCGAGATCGCGGCTGAGTTGGCGATGCGGGGAAGATCTCGGTCGGTCCGGGTCGCGCAGGATCTTCAGCCCGGCGATTGCCTCGTTCAGCCGAAACCTGATTCGGTCCGACGATGGGAATCGCAGAGCGCGGCACGATCAGACCCGGCTCGGCGGGGATGCGGCGACCCTCAACCTCCGCCATGGCCTGTGCTCTCGGTGTGAGCAGCCGAACGGCATATTGCTCGATCACCTGGGCTAACTCGGGACCCGGTCGGGTCGGTCGGGGGATCGCGAGGGTCCGAATTCTGGTTGTCTCCTCTCCCACTTTGACAAAGGCTTCGCGCGGCGCCAGCTGCTGCAGCGCCTGGGTCCACAGTTCCGTGTTCTCGCCCCGGCTGAGATAAACCGGTCGTCCCCGGTCGACCCGCTTGACCTGGTTGGGATCAAACTGGGCAAGCTGGCGGGCCGCCGCCTCGGCATCGGCTCGTCCTAGCCGAAAGGTGATCCCGATCGTGTTTTGAAGCGCCCCTTGCAATCGGGATGAAACCTGGGACCAGGTCTGATTGGCCAGCGTCATGAACAAGCCATACTTCCGGCAGAGCGCCAGCACGCGGGTCAGCGCTTCTTCGCTTTGGGCGCTGAACATCGCAAACTCGTCCAATATCAGATGGTAGGGTCGCCGCCGGGCCTCCGGCAGATCGGCGCGCGACAACGCCGCGACTTCAAGGCCGTGCGCGACGAGCGCGCCCAGAAAGCGTTGGGTTTCTTCGTCGAGACCGCCGAGGTTACAAATCAGGCTGATCCCGCGATCGATCAGGGAGCGGAAGGGGAGCCGGTTCGCGCGTTGTCCGAGACTGTAGCGCAGGGTCGGCGAGAAGGTCAGTAAAAACACCCGTCGCAGCGTCGATTCCACGGTCTGGGTCGCGCCACCACCCAGACGGTCAAATCGATCGTGGAAGAAAGCGACCACCTGGGGGTCGGTGACCTGCGCCAGCAACCCGTCTCGATAGACCCGATCGGTGACGAGGTGGGGCAGCTCGGTGATCGGTAGATTGTTTTCGACCAGCACAAGCACCGCAGCCAGCAGGATATTTTCGAACGCGGGCGCGGCGCCGCCGGCCAGCGCCGGCCAGGCCCGCTTAAAGGTTTCGACCATAATCCGGGCGATGGTGTGGGGATCGGCGGGTTGGCGCAGCACATTAAAGGGCAGAAACCGGTCGCGCCGGGAAAAGTCGACGTAGAGCAGACGGTCGAAGGCTTCCGGACGGGCGAAGAAATCGGTTTCGTGGAGAAGCGTCAGCACGTCGAGCGCCAGATCGCCATGCGGATCGACCAAGGCGCAGCCAATTCCCTGATTCATCAACTGAACACAAATATTTGCGAGACATTTGCTTTTCCCGGATCCGGTGATCCCCATCACGTGCTTATGACTGGCAACCGCTGCCGGTCCAAGCGTGAAGTGACGGGTTTCGCGTTTCGTCCCGCTGCTGCCCAGAATCAGGGTCGGCTGACCGGTGGGAGGTCGGCTGTTCATCGCGCCGGGAGATCTACGGCGTCCGACGGCCGCGAGCGACGGGCGCCGGAACGGGTCAGGAGGCGCACGGTTCGTCTCACGGTCCGCGCTCGTGCCACCAGGGCGCCAGCACCTGAACCACGGTCGGTTCCCCCTCGCGCTGTCGCCGAGTTTGGTCACGCAGCTCAACCAGGACCAGCCCGCCGAGATACCCGACCACCCCGCCCACCATCAGCGCGGCGGCGAGTGCCGGCGCCGCGGTCGCGAGCAGCACCGCCAAGACCCAGGCTCCAACCGTCCCGCCCAATGTCCATTTCAGCACCGGGTCCGGCCAGTGCCGCCGATAAACATCGATCACCCAGCCGAGGATGACGCGAAGCGCGGCGACAACCGCAACGGTCACTGTCGTCAGGATGGTCACCGTCAGCGCCACGGCCCACTCGTCGTCATTCTGGCGCGACATGAGCCGCCCCTTCCGCGAGAGCGACCGCGGCGCCGGTTCCGCAAAGCGGACAATCGGAGCGCGGCGCGATCCGGTTGGTGTAGTCCTGGGTGATGCCGGCGAGCGAGATTTCTCGGTAGTTCCAGGCGCGTGGTCGCGCCATGAGCAGGCTGTCAACGGCGTAGGCGATCAGCCCACCGGCGACGGCCACCAGATCGATCGCGGCGGCGGCGCAGGGGAAGCGCGTCTCGTCGACGGCTGCGTCGGGGAAAAGACACCCCCAACATGCTCCACTCGGTTCCTGGACGAAAACGTAGCCCCGATCCGCGTCGGCCGAGAAAGCGGTGATGATGCAGGGTATATCGTGGATCCGAAAGTAGCGGCTGCAAAAGGCCCGGGTGGGATTGGCGTCCACCGCAACCACCGCGAGATCGCAACTGAGATCACACCCCATCGATTCGGCGTCTTCAATCCTGAGCGCGTACCCGGCGAAGGCGCCACCGCCCGTTGCCTCCCGGGCCAGGTTCGCCGGCAAGACATCCGCTTTCGGCTGATAGAGCTGATCCCGAAAGTAAAACTGGCGGGGCAGATTCGAGAGTTCGACGCCGGGGTCGGGGTCGAACAGCTGAAACGAGTAAATACCCTTCTTGGCCAGAAGTCGCGCAATTTCGGAACCGGCGCCGAGCCCGATCATGGTGATCCTGGTCCGAGCGAGCGCCGCCTGATCGAACCCCGGGATCCGCCGTTGCCGATCGTGAACATCCGGCTCGAACTCGCTGGATGGCAGAAGAGGCGCCGCGGTTGCCCGCACCGGTTCAGGAGAGGTGTAAGCGGTAGAGGTGTTGTTCTTCATCGATCACCTCGTAATTCGTCCCGTAGATCGCCAACCGGAAAGGAAGCTGATCGCTATAGGCGCGGAGATAGCCATCGGCGGAGAGGATCAATCCAATTGCGCGGTAATGCCGCTCAAGCGCCCGCTGGGTGGCCAGATCCCGTCCCGACGGTCGCGTCGCCTCCGGTCCGTTCCCCGGTTGGGAGTGGGCGTAGGCCCGCAGCGCGTAGCCGAAGCGTTGGTAGCCCTTGAGCGCTTGATAGACGCTTTCGGAGTCTGGCTCCACGGTCACCGCGGTCGCGCGTCCGACGAGAGGGACGGGCTGGTCGAGGAAATATTCGCCCGGCCGAATTTCGACGCCCGAGAGCACCAGTTCTTGCTCGACCGGCATCAGCGCGCGATGCCAGGCGCAAAGACTCATCGTCCCGACGTGGTAGGTGGTGACCGCGTCGGTGACCGGCGCGATCAGCTCCGCAAGCGGCAGGAATTCGGCCAGCTCCCAGGCGGTGTCGAGGAAATCGATCTGGGTCGAAAGCTCTCCGAGCGAGCGACGCGCGACCTCGCCGCGACGATCCTGGATGGCGACATCGATCAGATCCATGCTGTGCTGAGTGCCGGCATCGAGCTTCTCGATCATACGTGTGAGGCTGCCGCGCGCGCGCTCAAGCTTCTGAGCAGGGGATACGGCGGTCATCGCGTTTTGCGTCTGCTTCGGCCTCGGCCAGGTTTGCGACTCGCGAGGCGGGATTCGGAGACGTTTCATGCGGCGCCCTTCCGTTTGGCCGCGGCGTACGAATCGGTGAGGAAGTTCGTTACCGCCAGCAACGCGGCATCGACGCTGGTTGGGTCGCGGCTGAAGTGGAGCATGTGGCGATTCGGACCCTTGTAAAAGAGACAGACGGCATGTGGGTGGTGAAGCACTTCTTTCGGAGGAGTGGTCGTAATCCAGGGGCGATAGATTCGCGGGCTGACCCGCTCGATCTCGCCCTCCCACGATCCCTGGCTCAACCGGTAGCGGCCGCGCCAGGTTCGCGCATCGATCTGGCGCCAATCCTGCTGCTGCCAGAGCGGCACTGGCT
>JRHI01001953.1_pt1 | contig 15500 bp, 15 predicted proteins | sample 215371 | NCBI WGS metagenome assembly JRHI01 (sample SAMN02929681, study PRJNA255918) | sediment metagenome | biome: cave system; feature: Ice Cave; material: Sediment; isolation source: sediment from deep within a dark volcanic ice cave with no known source of... ...
GAGCGCGATTCTGTTATTGTTCGGAGTGCCCTAATTGGCGCCTATCTGCCAGGTGTGCCGCCGAATATGCGGCCGCTCACCGCCCTGTCTTGGCGTCCGCCAGCCCGAGCACATCCATCATGGAGTAGAGTCCCGGCGCCTTGCCGCGACCCCACAGGGCGGCCTTGACGGCGCCGCGGGCGAAAATGCCACGGTCGGTGGCGCGGTGGGTGAGCTCGATCTGCTCGCCGTCGGCGGCGAAGATCACCGAGTGCTCGCCGACGTTGCTGCCGCCTCTTAGCGTGGCAAAGCCGATGTCGCCGCGCCGGCGCGGCCCGGTATGGCCGTCGCGCACGCGCACGCTGACGCTCTCGAGCTTCACCCCGCGGCCCGCCGCAGCAGCCCTGCCCAGCATCAGCGCTGTGCCCGAGGGCGCGTCGACCTTGTGGCGGTGATGCATCTCCAGGATCTCGATGTCGTAGTCGGGGTCGAGCGCCTCGGCGACCTTGCGGGTGAGCGCGGTCAAGAGGTTGACGCCGAGGCTCATGTTGCCGGCGGTGATGATGGTGGCGTGGCGGGCGGCGGCCGCGACCTTGGTCTCGTCCTCCGCCTTCAGGCCGGTGGTGCCGTATACGTGCACGATGCGGGCGTTGGCGGCGAGGCCGGCGAATTCCACCGTGGCCTTGGGGACCGTGAAATCGAGCACCGCCTCGACCTTGGCAAACAGCTCGAGCGGGTCGTCCGTGATGAGGACGCCGAGCTTGCCGAGACCCGCCAGCAGACCGATGTCCTGGCCTAGCGCAATCGAGCCTTCCTGCTCGATGGCGCCGGCGACGACACAGTCCTCCCGCCCGTGGATGGTCCGCACCAGCTCGCGCCCCATCCGCCCGGCCGCCCCGGTGACGGCGATCTTCATCTTGCTCATGGCATCGATCCTTGCCGCTTCGTGCGGGTATAGCAACGGCCGGCCTCTCGCGGAAGAGCAGCCGGTCCAACGGCTTTGCGCCAAAGATTTCTTTCCTACTGCCGTGCTATATTTCGCCCTGGGGCGTCGATAGCCGATAAACGGCCATTAGCTTTCGTCTCGGCAGGAGGAGGCGACGGTGCGTTCGCTTGGGTTCGCGATGGTACTTGGCGGCTGTCTGGCGCCCACGCTCGGCCATTCGCCCGCCGCCGCCAACCCGGTGAAGAGCCTCTACACGACCGTCCAGCTCAAGGCGTGCAAGCAGGTGAAGCGGCATCGGGACGGCGGCGCATGGCTCTGCGACGGCCTGGCCGGGCTGCCGGTCCACGTCGCCGAGGGCGACCTGCGGCAGTTCCTGAGCGTGGGTGAGGACGCGCCGAAGCGCCGGGCCGCCACGCAGACGCTGGGCGCGTTCAACTCGATCTTCGAGAACGGCAGTGACCGCGCGACCATCGAGTGGCGCTTCGATCGCCGGGGCGAGAAGCAAATCCCCTATGCCATCATCGTCCGCTTCCACACCTCGCAGGACGGCCGCAAGGGCGACGTGCTGGTGGTGTCGAAGGTGAGTGCAATCGAAACCTGCCACGTGGCCTATATCGACGCGCTGGCCAACAGCGACGCCATCACGCTCGCGCGGTTCGTGGCCGATAACCAGGCCAAGACCTTCGACTGCCGCAACGAGCCGCACGCCGAAGGCGCAACGGGCAAGAGCCCGATGTGAGGCCAAAGCACAGATTGCCTTGAAGGCGGGTGTTGGTGGTTCGATGAAACGCGATCTGGTCTATGCCTTCTAAGAATCCTGTGGTTCCACTCGGGGAGATCCGAGACAACATCCGGCTTGCCCAATCATTTGTCGACGGCTTCAACTTGCGAAGATTTAGGGCTGACACACGCCCCGTCTAGGCCGTAACTCGATCATCAAAGCTCTCCCGGGCCTCTTGGCGGTCGTAGAGAAAGAGCTTTTGCGAGCCAAGACCAACCCCGCGAAGCAATCCCGGTGACAAGCACCTGGATGACATCCATTCGGTGAGCCGCAAACTCACCGCCAGGTGAAGGCGACTTTCTCCAGCCGTGCGCCGCCGATCTTGGTGAAGGCGCTGGCGACCGGCCGGCCACCGCGGCGCCAGTAGAAGTCGCACGCCGCGGTATTGTCGAGCAGGGCCCACACGATCAAGCCGCTCAGCTTGCGCATGTCGAGCGCATGGCGGCAGCCCTCGAACAGGTGCTCGCCGAGCCCTAGCCCCTGGTAGATCGGATCGAGATAGAGCTCGTAGATCTCTCCCTGGAACGGCCCGCGCTGGCGCGAGCTACCGATCGTCGCATAGCCGGCGACCGTGCCCGCCATCTCCAGCACCAGCGAGCTGTCGCCGGATTTCAGCGCATCGCGCCACCACTCGGGCGAGCGTTGGCGGACCATGCTTTCCAGATGCAGGTGGGGAATGATGCCGCGGTAGGCCAGCAGCCACGCGTCCTTGAAAATGCGCGCAAGCGCTGTTGCATCGGCCGGCTTGCCGCCCCGCACCCGCACCTTGGAAGGGGACCCCAACATGGGGGCATTATAGCCGCTTCGAAATCGTTGCGCTCGCGCGATTTTCTCTTGACGCCGGCGCGGGTCTCGTTCTGGCTCAGGTAAGCGCCGCGAAGGCGCGGCGATAGCCCGTGGCGGCTTGGTCGAACAGGATGTCGGAAGGGCGCAGCTGGCGCGCGAGCGCCAGGCCTTCCAGCGTTCGGCAGCGCGACAGCGCTACATAAGCCTGGCCATGCGCGAACGTGCCGCGCCCCAGGTCTATGTAGACCTTGTCCAGCGTCAGGCCCTGGCTCTTGTGGATGGTGAGCGCCCACGCCAGCCGCACGGGAAACTGGCGGAAAGTGCCGGCCACCGTCTCGACGATCTTCTCGGCCGCCTTGTCGTAGGCGTAACGCCGGCTTTCCCAGGAGGCCTGCTCGATCTCGTGCTCGTCGCCGTCCACCTCGATCCAGACCCGCTCCTCCTCCAGGCGCGAGACGCGGGCGATGGTGCCGTTGACCCAGCGCCGGTCGGGATCGTTGCGCAGTAGCATCACCTTGGCGCCCACTTTCAGCGTCAACGTGGCATCGGTCGGCTGCGCCGTCTGGCTGAACTCGCCCGTCGTGGCGGCCTGATAGGTCCACGGCTGACCCGGCAGGGCGTTGAGATAGGCCATGTTGATGCGACCAGCCGCCGCGTTGGTGGGAGTGAGGATCACGTAAGGCTCGCCGTCGGACAAAGTGCGAATCGGGTGCACGCGGCTGTTGAGGAGGACGAGGTCCTCCTCTTCCGCCTCGCCCTCGCGGATCTTGTTGAGCACGTCGAGCAGTGCGGCGTCCTTCTGCCGGAACACCTGCTCCAGCTCGATCAGCGAGCTGCCCGTCCCCTCGCCCAGCGCGGCCAGGCTGAAGAAGAAGGGGCCGCCGAACTGCGATTCCAGATGCTCGGCCACCTCCGCATCGTTGACGACGGGCGGCAGCTGATGCAGGTCGCCGAACAAGGCCAGGCGCACCCCGCCGAAGGCCTCCCGCGGCCGGCCGCGGTTGAGGCGCAGCGACTGGTCGATGGCCCACATCAGGTCGGAGCGCACCATCGACACCTCGTCGATGACGAGGAACTCGAGCCGGCGCATGAGCCGGCCGTTGCGGCTGCGGCGGATGTCGTCGGGTCGGATGAGCCGCGGCGGGAAGCCGAAGAACGAGTGGATGGTCTGGCCGCCGACATTGACGGCCGCGAGGCCGGTGGGCGCCAGGATCACCATCTCGTCGGCGAGCAGCTCCCTGAGACAGGTCAGCAGCGTCGACTTGCCGGTGCCGGCGCGCCCCGTCACGAACAGGTGGCCGTCCCCTTCCTTCAGGAAGTCGTAGGCGGCCTGGTACTCGCGCGTAGGCGAGATGCCGGGCGGCCAGCGACTGGTGTCGGCTGGGAGGGATGCGGCGGCGGCTGCGCGATGGGCCACGTGTGGAGTCCAGTGCCTGAGCGGGGCGAATCGCGCTGACTATAGGCGACTTGCGGGCTGCAGGAAGGCACGCTGTCGTCCCGGCACTTGTTGCCGGGATCCAGCCACCCGCAAAACTCCGGAGCGAGCTGAGAGATGGATCCGGGCACAAGGCCCGGGATGACAACTCTACCGCGACAGGATGCGGTCGACCCAGGCGAACAGCTTATCCGCCGCTAGGCTCGTCGTGCCGGCCGTGGGTTGAGACGGCTCACGCGGCGATTGCGTCGATGGTCCGTCGCGGCGAGGGCGCGGCGGCAGGTACTTGTTGACGGGCTTGTAGCCGAATTCGGGGAGCAGATCGAAGCCGCCGCGCTCAACCACCAGCTGGGAGACGGCGCTGGCGGGATCCCCGAGGTCGCCGAAATGGCGCGCGCCCGTCGGGCAGGCACGTACGCAGGCCGGGATGCGGTCCTCCTCGGGCAGGTGGTCGTTATAGATGCGGTCGACGCACAGCGTGCACTTCTTCATGATGCCGTCGTCGTAATCGTACTCGCGCGCGCCGTAGGGACAGGCCCACGAGCACAACTTGCAGCCGATGCAGGTGTCCGGGTTGACCAGCACGATGCCGTCCTCGGCACGCTTGAAGGAGGCGCCTGTGGGGCACACTGTCACGCACGCGGGCTCCTCGCAGTGCAGGCAGGAGCGCGGGAAGTGCACCGTGCGGCCCGACGCGCCCTCGCCCACCTCGTAGCCGTGCACGCGGTTGAGCCAGGCGCCATGCGGGTCCGCGCCATAGGGCTCCTGGTCGGTGAGCGGCGCGGAATAGCCGCCGGCGTTCCATTCTTTGCAGGAAGTCGCGCAGGCCTGGCAGCCGACGCAGGTGTCGAGATCGATGACGAGACCGAGCTTCTTGGCCGTGGCTGCGGGGAGTGCGGTCATTCGGCGGCCTCGCGCAAGCCGGGCGGAGCGACGAGCGGCTCGAACCGTGGCGAGGTCTCCCGCCGTTCCTGGGCAGCCACCCTCTCGATGCGCACGCGGAGGTCGTACCAGGCGGCCTGGCCAGTGACGGGGTCGCTGTTGGAGTAGCGGTAGCCGCCGGCCTGCTCCGGCAGCAACTCGGCGATCAGATGATTGAGCAGGAAGCCGCGGGTGGCCTCGGGCGCGTCGGGCGCGAGGCCCCAGGCGCCGGCGCGCTTGCCGATGGCGTTCCAGGTCCACACGGTGTCGGGGTTGACGCCTTCCATCAGCCTTACCTGCGCCTTCACCCGGCCGATACGGCTCGCAATCCATACCCAGCTGTCGTCCTCGATGCCGAGCTGCTTGGCGCGCGCGCGGCTCATGTAGAGCCGGTTCGCCCCGTGGATCTGCCGCAGCCAGGCATTCTGCGAGCCCCAGCTGTGATACATCGCCATCGGCCGCTGCGTGATGGCGTGCATAGGGAAGTCCGCTTCGCTGGAGGCCGCATCCTCGAATGGCGGATACCAGAACGGCAGGGGATCGAAGTAGGCCTCGATGCGCGCCCGGTGCAGCTCGGGCGGCACGACCGCACCGTGCCCGCGCGCGGCGAGGCGCATCTTCTGCATGGGCTCGCTGTAGAGCTGGAAGATCACCGGCGTTGGAGTGAGCCGCATGCCCTTGTCGAGGGCCCACTCGATGTAGTCTTTGTTGACGTGGCGGAAATATCGCATGTGCTCCGGCAAGTGGTGCAAATGGAAGCAGCCGCCGGCAATGTACTGCTCGAGCTGGCGCGGGTTGACCTCGCCGCGCCCGAAGTCGCCGCCGTTCTTGCCGCGGTGACCGGCGAGCGGGCCGATGCCGGGGCGCCGCTCGTGGTTGACGATGTAATCGGGGTAGCCGCCGGGGTATCGCGGCGTGCCGTCCTCCTTCGTCATGGCCGGCAATTTCAACCGGGCACCGAGCTCGAGCAGCACATCCTGGAAGGGGCGCACGTTCCGGTCGGGCGCAACCACCGGCTGGCGGATGGCATCGGCCGGGCCGTCGGCCTCGGAGATCGGGCGGTCGAGGAGGGAGATGCAGTCCCAGCGCTCGAGGTACGTGGTGTCGGGCAGGATCAGATCGGCGTACGGCACGGTCTCGGAGAAGTAGGCGTCCGAATAAATGATCCGGGGGATCTTGTAGTCCCCGGTTGCCGGGTCTTTCTCGGTCAGGTGCGCCAGGGTTGCGGCCAAGTTCATGGACGAGTTCCAGCCCATGTTGGCCATGTACATGAACAGCACATCGATGGGGTAGGGATCGCCGCGCGCGGCATTGGCGATCACCATGTGCATGAGGCCGTGGGCGGACAGCGGCGCATCCCAGCTGAAAGCCTTGTCTATGCGCTGCGGCGCTCCATCCGCATCGATCAGCAGGTCCTCCGGGCCGGTGGGGAAGCCCAAGTGCGGCCCCGGCAACGACTTTCCCGGCTGCACGTCGCCCGGCTTGCCGCGCGGCTTGAGGAAGGGCGGCGCCTGCTTGGGGTAGGGCGCCTTGTAGCGGAAGCCGCCAGGGCAATCGATCGAGCCCAGCAGGATCTGCAGGACGTGCAGGATACGGCAGGTGTGAAAGCCGTTGGCGTGGGCGGAGACGCCGCGCATGGCATGCATGCCGACCGGCCGGCCGATCATCTTCTCGTGGCGGCGGCCGAACCAGTCGGTCCAGGGAATGTCGAGGGTGATCTCTTCCTTGAAGGCGGCGTGCGCCAGCTCGGCGGCAAGCCGGCGGATGGTGGCGGCGGGAACGCCGGTTTGCTCGGCGACCCGCTCGGGCGCGTAGTCGGGGCCGAGGAATCGCTCGGCCAGCAGCTGGAACGCCGGCACCGCCTCGCGCCCGTCGCCCAGGCGGAAGGAGCCCGACAGGGCCGGCACGAGATCGGGAGCGAGCCCGCTCGTGAGCGCGGCTGACTTCTTGTCGTGGACGAGTGGCTTGCCCTCCGCGTCGCGCGCGAACAGGCCGTCGTCGGCAGCGCCGGGAGCGCGGATCACCAGCCAGGGCGCATTGGTGTAGCGCACGAGGTAGTCGACATCGATCTGCTCGGTCCTGAGCAGCTCCTGGATGATCGCGGCCACGAACAGCCCGTCGGTTCCCGGCCTGATGCCGATCCATTCGTCGGCAATGGCACTGTAGCCGGTACGAACGGGGTTGACGGAGACGACCTTGACGCCACGCTGCTTGAGCTTGCCGAGCGCCATCTTGAGCGGGTTGGAGGCATGGTCCTCGGCGACGCCGAACAGCATGAAGTAGCGTGTGTGGTCCCAGTCGGTATCACCGAACTCCCAGAACGAGCCGCCGAAGGTGTACATGCCGGCGGCCGCCATGTTGACCGAGCAGAAGCCGCCGTGGGCAGCGAAGTTAGGCGTGCCGAACTGCATGGCCCACCAGCCGGTCAGCGACTGGCTCTGGTCGCGGCCGGTGAAGAAGGCGAGCTTCTTGGGGTCGGTCCGGCGCACGTCGCCCAGCCATTGCGTCGCAATCTCTAGGGCTTCCTCCCAGGAGATCTCCTTGAAGTCGCCGGAGCCGCGCTCCCCTACCCGCAGCAGCGGGGCCTGCAGTCGCGCCGGCGAGTAGTGTTGCATGATGCCGGCAGAGCCCTTGCCGCACAGCACGCCCTTGTTCACAGGATGGTCGCGGTTGCCCTCGATGTAGCGGACCTTGCCGTCCTTGAGGAACACGCGGATGCCGCAGCGGCAGGCGCACATGTAGCAGGTGGTGGTCTTGATCTCGTCGGCGGGGTTGACCGACAGGTGCGCGTCGATGTTGGGCTCGGTGGAAAGGGGCAACGGCTGATCTCGAGCTAGGTTGGCGGCGCCGCGCCAGGCGCACGGGTAGCGCGGCAACCGCGGAAGGGTCGACCGGAGAGGTCGAGGGAATGCTAGTTCACCCGGCGGGCCTGCGCTAGGAGAGGATGGCACCTATCCGCGCAATTGGTAGCAATCTATTGCCGTGAGGGGCACTGCGCGATGTCGTGGCGGTTCCGTCCGAAGATTGGCCCCGTCAGGTTCCCAGATAGGCACCGCCGTTGACGTGGATGATCTGCCCGGTGAGATAGCCCTGCTCGGGCTGGGCGAGGAAGAGCGCAGCGGAGGCGATCTCGTCGACATGGCCGGTGCGCGGAACCGGCGGCATGTTGTTCCTGATCGGCGACACGCCCGCCGAGGCGGGCCGCGCGGTCTCGATGGCGCCGGGCGAGATGACGTTGGCGGTGATCCCCTTGTCACCGAACTCGACGGCCAGCGCACGCGTCAGCCCGGTGAGGCCTGACTTGCCGGTCAGATTGTGCGCGCGCCGCTTGACGCCGGCGTGCCAGGCTATGCCGCCGAGCGTGATGATGCGTCCCCAGCCCTTGGCGATCATGCCGGGCAGCGTGGCCTGCGCGCAGTGGAACGTGCCGTCGAGCGAAATGTCGATGACGCGCCGCCAGGTGGCGTAGTCGAGATCGAGAAAATCGACCTGGCCGCGGCTCGAGGCATTGCACACGAGAATGTCGATCGGACCGAGGCCCGCGTCGGCTTCGTGCACCATCCGGTTGACGGCCTCCCGATCGGTAATATCGGCGACCTGAACCAGGCTCTTGCGGCCCAGGGCCTGGATTTCGCGGGCGACACCTTCTGCGGCGTTGCGATCGCTCAGCGTGTTGACGACAACGTCCGCCCCGGCGCCAGCCAGCTTCAGGGCAATCGCACGGCCGATGTTGCGGGAGGCCCCCGTCACGAGGGCCGTCTTCCCAGCCAGTGATCCGGTGCTCATGTTCGCGTCTCCGACGATGAGGTTGCCCGCCGTCCTTTGTTGCGGAGACAGTACGATATTCGGAAATCACCCTCCAATGCACGCCCGGAACGGATCGCACCTCCCTCAATTGACAGCCCATCTCTTTGCCGTACGATTGCAGCGAAGTCTCTCCGAGAAGGCACTGTGATGGACCAAGCGCGCACCTACACCGTGGTCTTGGGGCCCGAACCCGAAGGCGGATTCACGGTGCGGGTTCCGGCATTTCCGGAAATCGTCACCTACGGCGACGACGAAACCCACGCGCTCGCCATGGCGAAGGAAGCGATTGAATTGGCAATCGAGCACCGTGCGGGCCTTGGCGAGGAGATTCCCGACTCTCAAGCAACACCGGTCCGCGAAGTCACGGTTCTTGTTCCCGCCGCATGACCGGTCGGCTTCCGTCGCTCAAGGCGCGCGAGGTGATGCGCGCTCTGGAGCGGGCGGGCTTCGTGCACGTTCGCTCCAAAGGCAGCCACCGCGTATACCAGCATCGCGACGATCCAGCCCGCAGAACAATTGTTGCCGACCACGGCGGCAAGGACGTCGCGCGCGGCACGTTGCGCGCGATCATCGACCAAGCCGGGCTCACCATCGAGGAATTCATCGACTTGCTATGATGCAGACTGGAGCCCTCGCAAGTTCCTTCGAATGCAGCAATGTTTCGGTGACTCGTTCGTTTCGAGATCAGGTCCCATGGCATCCCCGCGTCTTTGCTTTGGTCTGGATGGCTGGTCTACGCTATGACGGTCTACGGTCTTGGGATACCTAGGCAATGAGTGACCCAGTTGAAGGATACCTAGCGGCTCGCGCCGAATTCATCGCGGCCACCAAGGAGCTTGAGGCCACCGGAGGTTTCATACGGGAGGTGGGCGAATGGCTCACCGACATGTTGTCAATTCCAACCGATGCGGCCGCAAAATGGAAGTCGCTAGAAGAACTCAAAGCTCTGCTCGATAGGCGTAAATCGCTCTCGTACAAGATGATGGATTCTTGGGAAGAAATCCCGAAGCAGGTACAAGAGGGACTTCAACCACCGCCGCCGCATTGGCCTGAGACAAGTCCGCGCTTCAAACAGGGACTGCCGCGATAATTTGGCATGCCACAACTGAGGCACTACCGCGGCGTACGCTGGCTTGCGGAAAGAACCGCGCATAGGATGGCGCTCAACTCTTCTGATTGGGGACGATCGCCATGCGCCTGATCCTGTTCGCGGCGGCCCTTGCCGGCAGCCTGAGCGCCAACCAGGCCCTGGCGCAGGCGCCACGCCCCGTGATCGACGTGCACATTCACTACAGCCAGGATGCCTGGTCGATGCTGCCGCCACCCGAAGCCATCAAGGTGCTCAGGCAGGCGGGGCTCAAGAAGGCGTTCGTGTCGAGCTCGAGCGACGACGGCACGCAGTTGCTCTTGAAGGAGGCGCCCGACCTGATCGTGCCGGTGCTGCGCCCCTATCGCAGTCGCGGCGAGACCGGCACCTGGACCCGGGACCCGAGCATCATCCAGCACGTGGAGGCCCGGCTCAAGGCCAATACCTATGCCGGCATCGGCGAGTTCCACGCCTACGGCGCGGACGCCGATATGCCCGTGATGCGTCGCATGATCGAGCTGGCCAAGGAGTACCGACTCTTCCTGCATGCGCACTCCGACGCCGATGCCGTCGAGCGAATGTTCGAGCACAACCCGGAGGCCATGGTGCTGTGGGCGCACTCGGGCTTCGAGCCGGTCGACAAGGTGCGCGCCATGGTGACCAAGTACAAGACGCTGTGGGCCGATGTCGCCCATCGCAACGACCAGGCACCTTCGGGCAAGCTCGACCCCACATGGCGGCAGCTGTTCATCGATTTCCCCGACCGCTTCATGGTGGGCACCGACACCTACACGCCCGAGCGCTGGCACTATGTGGTCGAGCACGCCAGCTATTCCCGCAAGTGGCTGACCGAGCTGCCGGCGGAGTTGGCCGACAATATCGCCTTCCGCAACGCCGAGCGCCTCGCCGCCCGAACGCTGGGGCAATGACGGCTGGGTCGAAGCTCGCAACCCGAACGGCGAGCAGGCCGCACAAAGATGCCTCTCGCGCGTGCGGTGTCGCTATGGTCATCTTCATGCTCTCGGCCGCAGTGCTGTCCGTGCAGGTCGCCTCGGCCTGTACAGTGCCCGAGGGGTTCACCCGGCTCGTCACGCCGGAGGCCGAGGTCGCCTATCGGTGGGACCCGGAACGCATCGAGGTCGGGCAGTTCTTCGCGGCGGAGGTGATCGCTTGCCGGGCGCCGGGGCCGGAGCCGGTGCGCGAGGTCATCCTCGACGCCCAGATGCCGGCGCACGGGCACGGCATGAACTATCGGCCGACCGCCACGCAGCTGGCACCGGACCGCTTCCGCATCACCGGCCTGATGCTGCACATGGCCGGCAGATGGCGGCTCGCCTTCGATCTCGTTCAGGGCGACCGGCGCACACGCCTGTCGCGAGACTTGGACCTGAAACCATGAGGGCGGTCGTGAGCATCGCCGGCTGCCTGGCGCTCGCCGCCGCCGGCGCGAGCCTGGCAGTCAAGCCCGAGCCGCCCGTCACCTTCAGCGAGGAGGAACGAGCAGCGATCCTGGCGCACGGACCGTGGCCGCCCGCCTTCACGCCCGATCCGAGCAACCGCGTCTCCGGAGATCCGGCAGCCATCGCCCTGGGCCGGCAGCTGTTCTCGGACCGGCGCCTCTCCAGAGATGGGGATCGCACGTGCGCGACCTGTCACGACCCCACCCGAGCCTTCGCCGACGGCCACAACCGCAGCATCGGGCTCGCCCGTGTGGACCGCAACACCATTGCGCTCGCCAATCTGCGGCTCAACCGCTGGTTCGGCTGGGCGGGCGCCGCCGACAACCTGTGGGCGCAGAGCCTGCGCCCGATCCTTGACACGAAGGAGCTCGGTGCCTTCGCCGAGCTCGTGCGCGATCGTCTGGCCGGCGACTCAGGTCTCGCCGCGGCCTACGCAGGCATTTTCGGCTCGACTCCAACCGCCGATTCGCCCGAGCTGGTCCTGGTCAATACGGCGAAAGCGTTAGCAGCGTTTCAGGAGACCATCACCACGGGCCGGACTGCGTTCGACGCCTTCCGCGATGCCCTCGCAAGCGGCAACCGACAGGCGCTGGCCAACTATCCGGTCGCCGCCCAGCGAGGCCTCAAGATCTTCGTCGGCAAGGGGCGGTGCACCGTCTGCCATCACGGGGCGAATTTCACCACCGGCGAGTTCGACGACATCGGCGTGCCCTTCTTCGCCGAACCGGGCAGGGTGGACCCCGGCCGCCACAGCGGCATCGCCGCACTCCGCGAAAGCCCGTTCAATCTGCTCGGGCGTTACAACGACGATCCGGGCAAGACTACGGCATCACCGACACGGTATGTGGAGCAGCTCCACCGCAACTGGGGTGAGTTCCGCGTGCCCTCCCTGCGCAACGTCGCCGAGACCGGCCCCTACATGCACAACGGCAGCCTTGCCACTCTCCACGATGTAGTGCGCCACTACTCCGAGGTCGACGTGGAGCGGCTGCACGGCGACGACGGGGCGCGCCTGATCCGGCCGTTGCGGCTATCCGCAGAGGAGGCCGCGGACCTCGTCAGTTTCCTCGAAACGCTCTCTGCCAAGGTTTCCACAGCCAATTGAGCGCCTGGACTTCCGCTCCGCCACCGGGTCGGAGTGGCGCGCCGCGCCTTTACCCGCGCCCCCGAGCTGGTAGACTACGACCAAGCTCAATCAGAATGACGCCCAAAGGCCCCGCGGGGGCTGAAACCGGGCGCCGGAGACATACTGTGGAGGGTCGCAAGGACCAACTCGGCGCCACCGAGCTGCGTGCCGCCGAAGACGGTTGCGTGAACGGCGACGGGCCAGGTGCGCCCAACGCCGTTGCGGCTGTCGCCTCGAATGCATCGCCTGTCGAGACCGCTGCCGGCTACAGCTCCACTTTCAAAGGGCCGCCACCCTGGCCCGCCGTTTCCAAACCGGCCTATGCCGCGCTCGATCTCGGTACCAACAACTGCCGGCTGCTGGTCGCGCGCCCCTCGCGGCGCGGCTTCAAGGTCATCGATGCGTTCTCCCGTATCATCCGGCTCGGTGAGGGCGTCTCCGCGAGCGGCCGTCTGTCGGAGGCCGCCGTCGAGCGCACGCTGGATGCGCTAAAAGTGTGCGCGGCCAAGATCAGGCGGCACCAGGTAGTCCGCTCCGGCCTGATCGCCACCGAGGCCTGCCGCCTCGCTGGCAACGCGGACGAGTTCCTGGAGCGGGCGCGCGCCGAGACGGGGCTCGACATCACCATCGTCAGCCGCGAGACCGAGGCCAAGCTGGCAGTGTCCGGCTGTGCCTCGCTCATCGATTTCGGCTGCGATTTTGCGCTGGTGTTCGACATCGGCGGCGGCTCGTCCGAGCTGATCTGGCTCGACCTCGGCCGCCGCAAGCACACCCCCCGCCATTCGCTGTCGGAGCGCCTGGAGGCCCAGGGATGCATCACGGCCTGGACGTCGCTATCGGTGGGCGTCGTCACGCTGGCCGAACGCTTCGGCGGCAAGTTCGTGAACCGCGAGATGTTCCAGGCCATGGTCGCACATGTGGTCCGGCTGCTGCAGCCCTTCGAGGCCGAGCACGGGCTGCGCGAGCGGCTCAGCCGCGGCAAGACGCATCTGCTCGGCACCTCCGGCACCGTGACCACGGTAGCGGGCGTGCATCTCGGCTTGCCGCGCTACGAGCGCAGCCGCGTCGACGGCTGCTGGCTCGACATCGCCGAGGTGCGCGCCGTCACCGCCGGCCTGCTCGACGCAAGCCATGAGGAGCGGGTGGCTGAGCCCTGCATCGGCAAGGAGCGCGCCGATCTCGTGCTCGCCGGCTGCGCCATCCTGGAGGCCTTGCTGCAGATGTGGCCGTGCGAGCGCCTGCGCGTGGCCGACCGCGGTTTGCGCGAGGGCATATTGGCCACGCTCATGGCCGAGGACGGCGTCTACCGGACCGAGCGCCGGTCGGGCTATTGGCGGCGATAGAGCGAGCAGCGATGCCCAGCAATCGTGGCGGAAGCGGCGGCACCGGAGGACGGCGGCAGCTCAAGGTGCGCCTGAAGACCGCCCGACAGCGCTCGGCCTCCTCCCAGCGCTGGCTCGAGCGCCAGCTCAACGATCCCTACGTGGCTGCCGCCAGGCACGAGGGCTACCGCTCGCGCGCGGCCTTCAAGATGATCGAGATCGATGACCGGCATCACCTGCTCAAGCCGGGCAGGCGCGTGGTCGACCTCGGCGCGGCGCCAGGCGGCTGGGCCCAGGTGGCGGCGACGCGGGTGCGCTCGGTGGAGGGCGAGAGGCGGGGAAAGGGGCAGGTGGTCGCCATTGACATCCTGCCCATGGAGGCCATCGCGGGCGTCGATGCCCTGCAGCTCGATTTCATGGATGAGAGCGCGCCGGCGCGGCTGCAAGCCCTGCTGCGCGACGGCCGGGCGGATATAGTCCTCTCCGACATGGCGGCGCAGGGGACGGGCCACACCCGGACGGACCATCTGCGCGTCATGGCGCTGGCGGAGGCGGCAGTCGACTTCGCGTGCGACATCCTGGAGCCGGGCGGCGCCTTCCTCTGCAAGGTGTTCCAGGGCGGGACCGAGCACGAGCTGCTGGCACGGCTGAAACGCGCGTTCACCAGTGTCCGGCACGTCAAGCCGCCAGCCAGCCGGACGGACTCGGCCGAGCTCTACGTGCTGGCGACGGGGTTCCGGGGTGTCGACAGGGATACGGCAACGAGCCGGGATTCGTGATACGATCGGGCGTTCCCGTGCACATCGGAGGCACACGGATGCCCGAGTTCCGCATCAAGCGCGACCCGAAGGTCATGATGGGCAAGCCCGTCATTGCCGGCACGCGTATTACAGTTGAGCACATCTTGCGCTGCCTGGGAGCCGGGGACAGCGTCGAAGCCATCTTGCGCGATTACCCTCGGCTGAACGAGGCTGACATCCGCGCCGCCCAGGCTTACGCGGCCGAGTTTCTTGCGCACGAAGGTATCTTGGCCGCCGAGTAACGAATGGCCACATTCGCTGCGCGCGCAAAGCACGCAGTGGAGGGGATAGGATGTCAGGGAAGTGGTTGCCGGGCATCTCGCAGTGATCGAACCCGGCCGTGTCAGACTCCGGCCCCTGCCAAGGGCACTAAGGACGACTGCAATGATAATCGCTACGCGTTCCGTGATCGTCTTGGCTTGACGGTGTAGTTCCATTCAGGATGGAACGCGTCGCCGGTGATGTCGAGTGTCTTCATCTCGGCGTCGCTGATTTTGATGCCCTTCTCGTAGGTGCGCGGGTCCAGCGCACACTCGACCTTCAGGCCCGCCTTGGTCGTGGTGGCGCCGATCAGCTCGACGACGGCGAGGCGATCGGTCAGCGGCCGCCCGCGCCAGTTCTGCGTGATGTGGCAGAACAAGCGGTGTTCTATTCTGTTCCACTTGGATGTGCCCGGCGGGTAGTGGTGGACGTGCAGCGTCAGGTCGCTCTCGTCGGCAAGCTTCTGCAATTCGACCTTCCACAGCCGCACGCGCGCGCCGTTCGAGCCTCCGCAGTCCGCCGTGATCGTCAGCTCTCGCATCTTCGGATAGCGCTGGCGGCCCATGCGTTCCATCCAGCAGCGGATCGACTGCACCGCGAACTCGGCCGTATCACTCGTGATGCCCACGCTGACGAAGCCGGTGTTGGCCGTGACGTCGTAGACGCCGTAGGGCACGACTTTGCCGAGCTGTTTGTCTTCGAAGTCGTGCACGTTGACACGCCGCGGGTCGCCCTTGGGACGATAATCCGTGCCGCCGTTCTTGAAGTTGCCGATCAGCTCCTTCTTCT
>JRHI01001954.1_pt1 | contig 15497 bp, 12 predicted proteins | sample 215371 | NCBI WGS metagenome assembly JRHI01 (sample SAMN02929681, study PRJNA255918) | sediment metagenome | biome: cave system; feature: Ice Cave; material: Sediment; isolation source: sediment from deep within a dark volcanic ice cave with no known source of... ...
GGCCGCGATCGCCGCCTCCGGACCCAGCACGACCAGATCCACCTCCGCCTCCCGGGCCAGCCGGGCGATGCCCACCGCGTCATCGGCGGCCACCGGCCGGTTCTCGGCGATGGCGGCGGTGCCGCCGTTGCCAGGCGCGCAGATCAACGCCTCGACCAGGGGCGAGGACGCCAGCTTCCAGGTCAGCGCGTGCTCGCGAGCCCCGGAACCGGCGACCAGGACCCTCAAGGAGGGGGAGCCGCCGGTCGGCCGGCCGGCCAGAGCCAGGTCCTGGGGCTCACTCCCACTCGATGGTGCCCGGAGGCTTGGAGGTGATGTCGTACACCACCCGGTTGACCCCGGGCACCTCGTTGACGATGCGGTTGGAGATCCGGGCGAGAACCTCGTGGGGTACGCGGCCCCAATCCGCGGTCATGGCGTCCTCGGAGGTGACGATCCGCACTGCCACCACGTTCGAGTAGGTGCGGCCGTCGCCCATCACGCCCACCGTCTGAATCGGAGTGAGGATGGCGAAGGACTGCCACACCTGCCGGTAGAGGCCGTTCTTCTTGATCTCGTCGACCACCACCCAGTCGGCCGCGCGCAGCGTTTCGAGCCGCTCCCGGGTAACCTCGCCCAGGCACCGGATCGATAGCCCCGGACCTGGAAACGGCTGCCGGAAAACCATGTCCTCGGGCATGCCCAGGGCCAGGCCGGCCGCCCGCACTTCGTCCTTGAACAGATAGCGCAGCGGCTCGACCAACTGGAACCTGAGGTGCTCGGGAAGGCCGCCCACGTTGTGATGAGTCTTGATCTTGGCGGCCGAGGCGACGGTGTCGTGGGAGGTCGACTCGATCACGTCCGGGTAGAGTGTGCCCTGGGCCAGGAAGTCGATGTCGCCGAGCCTGGCCGCCTCCTCCTCGAACACTCCGATGAACTCGGCGCCCACGATCCTGCGCTTGCGTTCGGGATCGGTCACTCCGGCCAGCGCGGCCAGGAATCGATCGGTGGCGTCGACATAGTGCAGCCTCAGCTTCAGCTGCTCCATCACCGCCAGCACCCGCTCGGGCTCCTCGCGCCGGAGCAGCCCGTTGTTGACGAACACGCAGGTCAGCTGGTCGCCCACTGCGCGATGGACCAGAGTGGCTGCGACCGCGCTGTCGACTCCTCCGGAGAGGGCGCAGATCACTCGCCCGGAACCGACCTGGGCCCGGATCGCGCGCACCGCCTCATCCACGAAGGAGGCGGGGGTCCAGTCGGCGGTGCACCCGCAGACCTCGACCAGGAAGTTGCGCAGCAGATCGCGGCCATAGGGAGTGTGGACGACCTCTGGATGGAACTGGATCCCGTAGATGTTGCGCCCGTTGGTGATCGCGGCATGCGGCGAGTTGCCGCTGGTGGCGCAGCTACGGAAACCGGCCGGCAGCTCGAGGACGTGATCGCCGTGGCTCATCCACACCGGCATGTCGGCCGGCAGGGCCGAGAAGATCCCCTCACTGGCCCCGACGTTGAGGATGGCGGGGCCGTACTCACGACGCTCCGCCGGCGCCACCTGGCCGCCGAGGTGGTGGGCGATCAGCTGCATCCCGTAGCAGATGCCCAGGACCGGGACGCCGGAGGCGAACAGGGCGGGATCGACCTGGGGCGCTCCCGGCTCGTAGACGCTGGAGGGCCCGCCGCTCAGGATCACGCCTACCGGGCGGCGGGCCGCCAGCTCGGACCAGGCAGTGGTGCCGGGCACCAGCTCACAGTAGACGTTGGCCTCCCGGACCCGGCGCGCGATCAGCTGGCTGTACTGGGAACCGAAATCGAGCACGAGCACGGTCTGGCGGACACCGATCTCGGTCGGGCGGTCAAGAGCTGCGGAGTGCGTCATGGTCTCGCCTTCGTCGCCGCTGACGGGTGATTCAGAAACCCACCCTCAACGGCCCATCCCAACTCGCTGCGCCTGCTGGAGCACCTTGCCCTCGCTCACGATCGAGGGCGCGATCACCAGCTCGACCTGGTGGAAACTCTCGATGTCCCGGCAGCCGCACACGCCCAGGGACGAGCGCAGAGCGCCGGCGAAGTTCTGGGTGCCGTCGTCGACCCGCGCCGGGCCCAGCAGGATCTCCCGCAGGGTGGCCCGCACCCCCACCTCGATCCGGGTGCCCCGGGGCAGGTTGGGGTCCGGGGTGGCCATCCCCCAGTTGAATCCCTTCGAAGCCGACTCCGCGGCACCGGCGAGCGGCGATCCGATCATCACCGCGTCGGCACCKGCCGCGAACGCCTTGCACAMGTCGGCGCCGATCCGCATACCGCCGTCGGTGATGACCGCTACCCGGCGCCCGGTGGCGGCCTGGTGATGGTCGCGGGCGGCGGCGACGTCGGCGGTGGCGGTGACCTGCGGCACCCCGACCCCGAGCACGCCCCGAGTGGTGCAGGCGGCACCCGGCCCCACCCCCACCAGAATTCCGGCGATGCCCGTCTCCATCAGCTCCAGGGCGGTGTCGTAGGAGACACAGTTGCCCACCACCACCGGGATCGAGAGGCCGCGGCAGAGCTCTTCGAACGAAAGCTGTTGGTAAGCGCGGCTGGCGTGGCGGGCGGTCAGCACCGTGCCCTGGACCACGTAGAGGTCGGCTCCCGCCCGCTCCACCAACTCCGCCCGCTCCCGGGCCCAGGCCGGGATCGAGGAGACCGCACAGGGCACCCCGGCGGCTTTGATCTCGCGGATCCGACGCTCGACCAGGTGCGGCTTGACCGGCTCCTGATAAGCCTGCTTGAGAAGGGCGTTGACCTCCTCGCGACCGGCGGCGGCGATCCGGGCGACCACCTCAGCCGAATTCTCATAACGGGTGTGGACACCGTCGAGGTTGAGCACGGCGAGACCGCCCAGCCTGCCCATCGCGATCGCGAAGGCGACATCCACCACCCCGTCCATGGCCGAGCCGAGGAACGGCAGCGCCAGCCGCAGGCTGCCGATGCGGGCGGAGATGTCGGTTTCGTCGGGGTTGACGGTCACCCGGCCCGGGACGAGCGCGATCTCGTCGAAGCCGTAGGCCCGTCGCGCCCTCCTGCCGATCCCGATCTCCAGGCCTTGGGATTCGGTTGCCGGCGGGCTCAGCTGGGAGGTGCTCATAGGTATGCGTACTCCAACTATGTGGACGCTGGGCCCCGAAGGGCTTTTAGCGAGTATACCTTCCGCGGACGCCCGGCCCCCCGGAGGGAACGGGCCGATATCCTGGAACAGGAGATGAAACGGGCCCTGGAGCATCTGCGCGGAATCACCCCCGAGGAATGCGAACGCCTGCGTGGCCTCCGGGTGCACAACACCAACGAGCTGCTCCATGTCGGCTCCCTGCGCATCGACCGCGACCGCCTGTCGCGCAAGTCGGGCATCAGCGAGCCCCGGCTGTTGGCGCTGGTCAAACAGTGCGGCCTGCTGGAGATCTCGGGAATCGACCTCTACTCCGACGCGCTCTGGCGGCTGGGGGTGGTGAGCGCGGCCGACCTCAAGCGCGCCGAACCGGCGGAGCTCCATGCCGGAGTCGTCCGGGTGGTGGGTCCGGCCCGGGCGCCGACGCGGCAAATGGTGGAGTACTGGGTCAGCCAGGCCCGATGCATCGACATCGTCGAGGTGATCGAGGACCCTCGGCCGTCCCTGCCCGCCCACATCGGCTAGGCCGCGGAGAGCGGTGGAGAAGATGCTCGGTCCGCGGCGGGCGGCCACCTTTTGGCCATTCTGATGGATCTCATCGGCCGACTGGTACGCCTGCGGGCCCCGAGTGCCGCCGACCTGCCCGCCAAAACCGCCCTGCTTGCCGACCCGCAAATGGTCAGGCTGCTCACTTTCAACGGCCGCCTGCTGCTGCCCCTCACCCGGTTGGACCACGAGGACTCGCACCGGGAGCGGCGGCCGGGCTGTCCGGAATGGGCGATCGACAGCCTGGAGGAGGCCGCTTACCTGGGTGAGGCCTCCCTGAGCCAGATCGACTGGCAGAACCGGAACTGCATGTTCAGCGTCTGGCTGGGGCCGCCCGACCGCTGGGGCCGGGGCTACGGCACCGAGGTCTGTTACCTGGTGACCGACTTCGCCTTCCGCCACCTGGGAATGGCCAAAGTCTGGCTCGGAGTCTTCGAGTGCAACCAGGGTGCGCTCCGGGCATATCGCAAGGTCGGCTACCAGGTCGAGGCGGTGCGGAGACGCCACGTGTTCAGCGAGGGCCGGCTGGTCGACGATTACGTGATGGCGTGTTTCCCCGACACGCTCACCCCTCCGCCGCCGGCCGAGCCGCCTGGGCGGCCCTGAACCTTGGACATCACCGGCCGGCTGGTCCGGCTCCGGGGCCTCGACGAGGGCGACGCCGAGCCGATCGCGGCCGCGCTCGCCTCCCCTGAGGTGACCCGGCACCTGGCCGCCTGGGCCCGACTGCCCTACGGAGTGGAAGACGCGCTCCGCTACATCCGTGAGCGGCCAGCCCACACGGTGCGGTGGGCGATCGAGGATCTCACGGACGGCGCCCTGGTCGGCGGCACCGGACTTCACGGCATCGACCTTCGTAACCGCCACTGTGAATGGGGAATCTGGATCGGCCCGCCCGACCGTTGGGGACGGGGGCTGGGTACCGAGGCCTGCCGGTTGGCGACCGCCTTCGCCTTCGACCACCTGGGCATGGCCAAGGTTTGCCTGCACGTTTACGCGCCTAACCAGCGCGGCCGGCGGGCCTATGAAAAGGCCGGATACCAGCTCGAGGGCACGTACCGCCGGCATGTCTGGCTGGACGGGCAATGGGTCGACGTCCATCTGATGGCCTGCTTCCCGGAGAACCTGGTCCGGGCCTGAGCCGGCCCCGGCCGGCCCCGGCCGTCGGGGCTCAGAGCGCGAGGATGGTCTCCACCTGGTGAAGGCCGGGGAACATGTGCATCAGCACCATCCCGCCCCTGGCCCGGATCTGGTCGAGCTGGTACTGGGTGCTGGTTTTGGCCCAGTCCCGGGTGTCGACATCCCACATCTGGATGCGCAGCCCCTGCGCGGCGGCGATCGCGGCGATTCGTCCATTGGGGCCGTCCCAGGCCCCGTAGGGGGGCCGGAGCAGGTTGCAGCCGGCGCCATTGACGCCGCGGGCTACCTCGGAGGCGACGGCGGCGCTGCTGAGCCGGGTCAGGACCGGATGCGAGTAGGTGTGGTTGCAGACCGAGTGACCACGGGCTTGCAGTTCCGGCACCAGCCACGGGTACTGGTCGCGGCACAGGCCGGTCGGGAAGAAGAGCGCCTTGAGACCGCGCTCGTCGAGCGCGTTGAGGATGGCATGAATCGATTCCGGGGTGCCGCAGTCGTCGAAGCTGAGCGTGAACGCCCTGTCCAGCTTCACCGGCCGGACCTGATGGGGGCGGGTCCGGAAGCGGTAGCCGGTGATGGCGAGGGCTTCTCCGTCGAATCCGAAGACGCCCACCTTCACTTCGTACCCGGTGTCCTCGGCCAGGGGCGCCGGCTCGATCAGCAGCGACTGGGAACTGGTCCAACGCACCGAGAGCGGCACCGCTGGCTCGATCTGGGTGGTGATCTCGACCTGGGCCAGGTTGACCGGCTGCCCGAAGGTAATCGGGATCGCCGTCTGCACCGGCAGCGGACCTCCCTCGCCGGCCCCGAACGACTCCACCACCGGGGTCACCCACTCCTGAGACCAGTCGGCGAGCAGGCGCCGGGTGCCATGAGCGGTCTCCAGCTGGCTGTCGGTGGGGGCCGGCCGCCGGAGACTGATCAGCGCCTCGCGCTGGACGCGCTGCTGTTCGGCGGACCGAAGTGCCAGCGAGGTCTCGCGAGAATTCAGAGCGGCACCGCTGCCCATACCGCAGGCGAGCACCAGCACGAGCGCGCACAACGCGACCAGCCTTCTCACCAGCTCATCGCCACCAGCGCGGGGACCTCTCTGGCACCCGCTTCTGGCATGCCCTCGGGCACGCCCTTCTTCATGCCCTCGGGCACGCCCTTCTTCACGCCCTCTTTCACGCCCTCTTTCACGCCCTCTTTCACGCCCTCTTTCACGCCCTCCTCCGGCGACCGCCGGGCCCCACCGCTCGCGGTGGCCCGGTTCGCTGCCCCGGGACCATACCAAATCCCCCTGCTGCCAAGGAGCCGATGTCCGGCCCGGGATAAGCGTGGCTCGGGAATCTGAAACGAAGCTCAACTCCCCGGCGCCGGGCTCAAGCGCCGCCCGGTCGCACCACCTTCGAGATCTCGCCGCGCTCGATCCACTCCACCACCTTCCAGGGGGAGATCGGGAAAGACCGAGGACGGATGCCGGTGGCGTCGGCAACCGCGTTGGCGACCGCGGCCGCGACCGGGATCAGGCCGGCCTCGCCCACCCCCTTGGCACCGAATGGCCCCTCGGGATCGATGGTCTCGACCAGATCGACATGAATCGGGGGAACACCCCGAGCGGTGAGCATCCCGTACTCGCGGGGGCTGGGCTGGAGCATCGAGCCGTCCTCCATCAGCCGCAATTCCTCGGTCAGGGCCAGGCCCAGACCCATCACCGCCCCGCCCACGATCTGCCCCTCGACACCGGCCGGGTTGATGGCCCGGCCCACGTCGTGCGCGGTCCAAAGGTCGAGCACCGTGACCAGGCCGGTCTCGCGGTCGACCTCGACCTCGGCCACATGCGCGCCGAAGCCATAGGCGGCGGAGATGTTGCCGGTGAAGCGTTCGTCCTGAGGTTCGGTGGGGGGATCGTAGAAGGCGGTCGCCACCAGCAGGCTGCCGTTCTGGCGCAGCATGCGCCGCCGCGCCACCCGGTCATAGGTCACCGAGCGCCCGGGGCTGCCCTTGACCGAAATCACCCCCTGATCGATCTGAAGGTCGGTGGCATCCGCTTCCAGCATCTCGGCGGCGGTCTCCAACAGCTTCTCCCGGATCTCGGCGGCGGCGATCCGGGCCGAATTACCGGCCACGAAGGTGGTCCGGCTGGCGTGGGCGCCGACATCCCAGGGCTTGGTGTCCGACTCGCCCTGCCGGACCGTGACCGCCTCCAGCGGCACCCCCATCTCCTCGGCGGCGATCATCGCCAGCACCGTCTCCGAGCCCTGGCCCAACTCCGAGGCACCGGTGACCACGGTGACCAGCCCGGCCTCGTCGAGCTTGATGATGGTTCCGCAGCCATCCGAGGCGTAGATCCGGGCTCCGCCGCCGACGTGGATGAAGCAGGCGGCCCCGAGCCCGCGCGACCGCCCGCGCTGGCGGCCACGGCGCTCCTCCCACCCCGACCGGTCCCGGACCGCGGCGATACACTCCGCGAGGCCGCAGGAGGTGATCCTCAGGCCGGCGGGGGTCACGTCGCCGGCCTGGTTGGCGTTGATCAGTCGCAGCCGGACCGGGTCCATCCCCAGAGCGTCGGCCAGTTCCTCTGTCTGCTGCTCCACCGCAAAGGTGGCTTCGGGATTACCAAAACCCCGCACCGAGCCTCCATAGGCCTTGTTGGTGTACACCACCCGGCCCCGGACCCGCGAGTTGGGAACCCGGTAGAGCGAGCTGATGGTCTGCATGCTGACCATCAGCGCGTGGGAGCCCCAGGCGTTGTAGGCACCGTTATCGCTGACGATGTCGGCGTCCCGGAACAGGATGCGGCCGTCGGCGGCAGCTCCGGAGCGGAGCCGGATGTGCATCGGCTGGCGCACCCGTGAGCCGATGAACTCCTCTTCTCGGCTGAAACGGATCTGCACCGGCCGCCGGCTGTGCCGGGCCAGCAGCACGGTGATCAGGTCGATCGGGTCGATGTCGATCTTGCCGCCGAAACTCCCGCCGATCGGCGGCTGGATCACATTGATGTGGCGCCAGTCCAGTCCCAGCGAGTCGGCGATCGCCCGGCGGTACATGAACGCCATGTGCACCCCGGTCCAGACCGACAACCGCAGGCCGGCATCGAAGGCGGCGGTGCAGACATGGGTTTCGATCGGGGCGGGCGCACACAGCGGGCTGGAATAGGTGCCCTCCACCACCACCGCGCACTCGCGCTCGGCCGCCTCCACGTCGCCATGGTCCCAGTCCCAGCGCATCGAGACGTTGCCGTCGATGTCGGTCCGCTGGTCGTGGATGAGCGGTGCCCCCGGCTCCAGAGCGGCATAAGGGTCGAAGACCGCCTCCAGCTCCTCGTATTCGACGTGGATCGCGTCGAGGCCGGCCTGGGCGGCGTCCTCGTCGACCGCCGCCACCGCCGCTACCTCATCTCCGACGCTGCGCACCTTGTCCGCCTTGAGCGGGAGGTTGTCGCCGCCGTAGCCGAACGGGCGCTGGAACACGTTGCCGGCATGGATCACCGCCATCACGCCCGGTATCCGCTCGGCCGCCGAGATGTCGACCGACCGGATCCGGGCGTGGGCGTAGGGGCTGCGCTTGATCTTGCCGACCAGCATCCCCGGCAGACGCACGTCGCTCGCGTAGCGGAGTTGACCGGTGACCTTGGCCCGGCCATCGAGCCGGGGCACGGACCGGCCGACGATGCGCAAGTCTCCCATCACCATGGACTGTAGTGATCCGCGCCGAAGTCGCGCAGGCCCCGCCGGCCGCGGCCCGGAGTTCAGTTCCCCGCCGCTGCCTCGGCCCGCAGTTCGGCCAGGATGGCAATTCCGGAGCTGGTGCCGATCCGGTTGGCACCCGCCGCCACCATCGCCCGGAGCGCGGCCAGAGTACGGATCCCGCCGGAGGCCTTGACCCCGACCCCGGGGCCTACCGTGGCCCGCATCAGGCGAACGTCCTCCACCGTGGCCCCGGCGGCGCCGAACCCGGTCGAGGTCTTCACGAAATCGGCGCCGGCATCAACCGCGATCCGGCACGCGCGCCGCTTCACCTCGTCCTCGCCGAGCAGACTGGTCTCGAGGATCACCTTGAGGACCGCGCCCGGACAGGCCCGGCGGACGGCGGCGATGTCGGCTCCGGTCGGGCCGTCGTCGCCGGCCAGCAGATGGCCGGCGCTGAGCACCATGTCGATTTCATCGGCTCCGGCGGCCACCGCGGCGGCGGTTTCAGCGACCTTGGCGGCCGTGCTCGCCGCCCCCAGCGGGAAACCGACGGTCACCGCCACCCGGACTCCGGTCCCCCCCAGTTCGGTCACCGCCAGGGGCGCCCAGACCGAGTTCACGCATACCGCCAGGAAGCCATGGTCGACCGCCTCCTGGCAGAGTCCGGCGATTTGTGCGGCGGTAGCCTCCGGCTTGAGCAGGGTGTGATCGATCAGGCGGGCCACTTCGAGAGCCCCGGCTGGCGGCGGTTGGACAGGCATCGGCTCGGGCATCGGCTCCATTGTGAAGCCTTGCCTCCCGGCCAGCGGCCCCCGACCGGATCCCCACTATGCTTCGGAGATGGCCAGCCCTGAGGCGACCGGCAGGCCGGCCGCGATGCCCGGCCCGGCGGCTGGCGCCGCCCCGGTTTGGAGCTCCACCGTCGAGGTCTTGATGTTCGACTTCTACGGCACCATCGTCGACATGCAAACCGGCCTGACCGCGGCGATCCGGCCCTACCTCGAGGCCCGCGGATACACCGGGGATCCGGGTCGGGTGGTCACCTGGTGGCGGCGCACCCACTTCGAGAACTCGATGATCGACGCGCTCCTGCACCTCGAGCACACCCCCTACCGGGTGATCGGAGAGCGGGCGGTCGACCACACGCTGGAGCGGGCGGGGGTGGAGCACACCGATGCCGAGGTGGCGGCTTTGGTGGCGGCGATCGAGCGGTTGCCCCCGTTTCCCGACGCTCCGGCGGCGCTCGCCCGGCTGGGTGAGCGCTACCGGCTGGCGGTGCTCAGCAACGGCGACCCCGACATGCTGGGGCGGGGAGTGGAGTTCAGCGGCTGCCGCTTCGACCGCGTGCTCTCGGTGGCCGAGGCCGGCTCCTTCAAGCCGCACGCGATCACCTACCGCACCGCGGCCGAGCGGCTGGGGGTCGAGCCGGGACAGGTGCTCTTCGTTGCCAACCATGCTTTCGACTGCGTCGGGGCCAAGGCCTTCGGCATGCGCACCGCGTACGTGAACCGGCGGGGTAGGCCGTTCGGCCGCACCCCTCACCAGCCGGACCTGGTGGTGGGAGACCTCGCCACCCTGGCGGAACTCCTGGTCGGGTAGCCCGGTTGGGAGCGGGCGGTCGGGGGCGGCCGAGGGCCGGCTACTCGGGCCGTTCGGACCCGGCTCGGTCGGGGTTCGATCGCCGCCGGTCGGCGTTCCAGTTCCGCACCAGGTTGTCGATCAGGGCCGGACTGTAGAGGCACTCAGCCTGCTCCCGGGCGTAGGTGGCGACGTAGCGGCGGAAGCGGTCGAGCGGTTCCGTCCCCACCCGGAGCGCCCGCCGGTTGGCGACCAGGCTGGTGCTCCCGGCGCCGGTCAGCTCGGCGGCGGAGGCGGAGATCGCCGCCTCCATCGCTTCCTCGCCGTCCACCACCTCGTCGCAGATCATCCGGCCTTCTGGACTGTCAGCCGGGAAGACACGGTTGAAGAAGATGCCCTGCCGGGTGGCCCGCTCCCCCACGAAGCGGGGCAGCCTGAGATTGGCCAGGCCGGGGATGATCCCCTCCTTGCGGGCGGGAAGGCTGAAGTACGCGCCGCGCTGGGCGATCACGCGGTCGAGCACCAGCAGGATCTGACAGTGGCCCCCGATCGCGAACGAGTCGACCGCCGCCATGAACGGCTTCTCGATCCGGTCCTCGATCGAGCTGAGGTTGAACTCCGGCCGGGCCAGGCCCCGGTACATCTTGTTGATGCCGCCCAGTTCTCGGTTGAGCATGAACCGGATCAACGAGATCTGCCCGTGATAGAGCCGGGTGAGGTTGATACCGGCCCCGAACACGCGGCGCCCCGCGTACCTGGGCTTGGTCATGGGCGCGCCCCGCAACACCCCCACGGTGAGATCGGGGTCGAGAAGGACGACATCGACCAGCGTCTCCAGGTCGTCGTGATACTCGTCGTCCTCGGCGTTGAGCCAGTCGAGGTGATGCAGGGTGATGCGGCCGAGCCCGCCCTGCCGTTCCAGAGACATGGTGCTCAGCCGGAGCGTACCCTCCCGCTGGAACCGGGTCAGCTGCTCGGCCGAATCTGGCCGGGGCAACGACATCGCGTGGAGCAGGTGGAGGCCGCTGGCCGGGTCGGCCAGGATGTGCGCGAAAAAGATGCCCTGGTCGATCTCCAGCCCATCCTGGTGCATCTGGGGGAAGCCGCGCTCCCGCGCCAGCTGATCGGGGCTGGGGACCAGGCCGGGCAGGGTGACCGCGGCCAGGTCGGCCAGTTCCTGGAGGCGGAGGAACCGCGTGCGGCCCCCGGTCAGCCGCTCGTACACGGCCCCGGCGTGCCGCCTCATGAAGCGCTCCCGCACCTCCCGTCCGGCGGCCAGCAGRTCGGCGGCGGCGGCCTGYTCAGCCGGATTCCGATCAGGCCGGGCCGGCAGCCGCCGGAGCAGGTCGCCAGCGACCCGGAGATAGTCCTCGACCTTCTCCCAGTCGGCCTCGAGGTCAGCGGCCAACACCGGCGTGGCTCCGGCCAGCAAGCCGGCCGCCTCCGCGCTCAGGCCGGCCGCGATCAGCCGGTCGATCGTGATCGCCATCAGGACCCCCTTCTCACGACAGCACCGGCAGGCTCCGGGTGTCGCCGCTGATCTCCCGCAGCAGGATCTCGGCGCGGCTTCGGGCCCGGTCGACGCTGTCCAGCTTGATTTGCTCGTAGCCGCGGATGGCCTCGGGCAGCCGCGCCAACTCCGCCACCTGGCGCTGGTTGTGGGGCCGCAAGTGCTCGAGGGCCTGATCGATCAGCCCCGCGTACCAGCCGATCAGTTCGCGCTCCACCCGTCGCACCCGGGCCCGCCCGAAGGGATCGAAGCGGGTGCCGCGCAACTTCCTCAGCCGGACCAGCATCCAGAAAACAGGTTCGAACCAGCGGCCGAGTCGAAGCTTGCGCTTCACGCCCAGGGCCCGCAGGAAGGGCGGATGCAGGTGGTAGTGGATGCGAACCCGGCCGGTCCAGGTGGCCTCGGCCCGGTGTCGCATCCCCGCCCTCAGGTGCAGGCGGGCCACCTCGTATTCATCCTTGTAGGCCATCAGCTTGTAGAGGTTGCGGACCACCTCGCGGGTGACCCGATACTCCGCGCCCTCTCCGAGCGCCCGCGACTCCCGGCCCCACACGTCGAGCACGAAATCGAGGTACTGGGCGGCGTAGTCGGGATCCTGGTAGCGGATCAGTTCGGCAACCCGGATCGCCAGCAAGCGCCGGGTCTCCGAATCCAGGCCGGCGCAGCGCTCGAGCAGCGCCTCGTAGGCGGGCCGGAGGGAGCCCAGGCCGCCGCCCTCCCGCTCCGCCAGTTCGGCCGGCCCGGGCGGTGAGGGACTGATCGTGGCCTCGATGCGCTCGGGATCGTAGCGGTACAGCCGCCCGTACCTGAAGGCCTGGAGGTTCTGCTCGACCGCTGTCCGGTTGAGCACGATCGCCGACTCTATACTTTCGGCGCTGACCGGCAGGAAGCCGGCCTGGTAGGCCACGCCGAGGGCGAACACGTTGGCGGCAAGATGGTCGCCGAACAAAGCTTCCGCCACCCGCCGGGCCTCGACCCGGACGGTTCGCTCCGGGTTGGTGAAGCGGGAGATCGCGGCCACCATCAGCGCGGTGCCGGGCTCGACCTCGACGTTCCGGACCATCTCGCCGCTGGGCAGCAAGGTGGTGTTGATGACCGCGGCGGTGTGCTCCGGGTCGCAGCGGGCGAGATTGACCCGGTCCGACCCGGCCATCACGTCGAAGGCGAGGTAGAGGTCGGCCTGACCCAGGCCCACCTTGTTGGCGGCCGGCCGGGTCCCGGCCTCGGCGATGGTGAGGCTGCTCAGTACCGCGCCCCACTTCTGGGCGGCACCGGTCTGGTCGTAGCTGAGCACCTCCCGGCCGTCGAAGAGCGCCGCCCACGCCAGAATCGAATTGATGGTGAGCACCCCGGTGCCGCCCACGCCCGGGATGTACACGTGGTAGGGGCGGTCGAGCCGGGGTAGCGCCGGCTCCGGCACCGCGCCCGGATCCAGCTCCGGCGGGGACGGCCGGCGCAACCCGCCGCCGCTGACCGAAACGCTGACGAATGAAGGGCAATCGCCGCCCAGGCAGAGCTGGTCCTGGTTGCAAGAGGACTGGTGGACCTGGGTCTTGGGACCGAACTCGGTGTCGACCTTGTGCAGCGACATGCAGTTGGTCAGAGCGCCGCAGTGCCCGCAGTTCTCGCAGACGTCTTCGTTGATCAGCACGAAGCTGGCCGGGCCCGGCCGGAGCTCCCGCTTCTGCTTGCGCCGCCGTTCGTTGGCGCACTCGCCGTCGTAAAGGAACACGGTCACGCCCTCGGTCGCCTCCAGGTCGCGCAGCACCGCGTCGATCTCCTGCCGCCGGTGGACTGAGGCCACCTCGGGCAAGCTGATCGACGCGTAGAGATCGGGATCGGCGGCCACGATCGCGATCTTGCGGACGCCCTCCAGGGCGAGCAGTCCGGCCAGCGTGGGCACGTCGCGCTGACCGATCGGGACCTGGGCTCCGGTATTGGCGACCGACCCGTTGTAGAGGATTCGGAAGGTCATCGAAACCCCGGCCGCCACCGCATACCTGATGTTGAGATAGCTGGAGTGGAAGAGCCCGCCGTCGCCCTGGTTCTGGATCATGTGCCGGCGGTCGCTGAACGGGCTCAGCCCGATCCAGGCGAGACCCTCGCCGCCCAGTTGGAAGGTGGCGTCGGCATGCCGCTCCGGCTGCTCGATCAGGTTCGCGAACACGTGGCAGCCGGGCGCGCTCCAGGCCACCTGGCCGGGTAGCAGGCGAGTCGAGACGTTGTGCGGGCAGCCGCTGCAGTAGTTGGGTGTCCGCCGCATCAGCTGGGGGGTCTCCCGCTCCCGGATCGCCCGGATCCGGTCGTAGCGGTGCTGGATCAGCTCGCGGCGTCCGGTGGCAAGCGGCAGCAGGCGGGGCGCCAGCGCTTCCGCGATCAGGTCGCTGTCGAAGCCGCCGTAGTCGGGGAACAGGGGGGCACCGCTCTCTCCGAGCTTGCCGTAGACCTGGGGCCGGTCAGGCAGATCGTACAGGGCCTCCTTGACCCGCTCCTCGATGAAACCGCGCTTCTCCTCGATTACGTAGAGCCGTTCCAGGCCGCGCACCGCCTCGCGCACGAAGCCGCGATCGAGCGGATGGATCAGGCCCAGCTTGATCCACCGGATCCCCGCCGCCCGGAGGGCACCCTCGTCGACGCCGAGGTCGCGCAGGGCCTGGCCGAGATCGGCATGGCTCTTACCGGCCGAGAGCAGGCCGATCCGGTCGGACGGGGTAGCCACCAGCACCCGATCGAGATGGTTGGCCGAGGCGTAAGCGACCGCCGCCGGGAGCCGTTCGGAGTGGAGGATCCGCTCCGTCTCCACCGTCTCGGTGGGAAAGAACCGGTGGTACTGCCGCTTTTCGAAGAGGCGCCCACCGACCTCGAATTCGGGCACCACGATCTCGGGCGAGGAGGGATCGACGGTGAGCGTCTGGCCGCCGTCGCAGAGCTGACCGACCAGCTTCATCGCCACCCAGAGCCCGGAGTACCGGCTCATCGCCACGGCGTGCAGACCGTAGTCCAGGAACTCCGCCACCGACGAGGGGTGCAGCACCGGCATCCCGGCGTGCACGAAGTAGTACTCCTGGCCGTAGGGAATGGTCGAGCTCTTGGCCTCGTGGTCCTCGCCGCTCAGGACCACCACCGCGCCGTGCCGGCTGGTGCCGGCGTAGCTGCCGTGCCGGATCGCGTCCCCGGCCCGGTCCAGGCCGGGACCCTTCCCGTACCAGAATCCGACCACCCCGTCGTAGCGGCTGTGTTCGTAGCGGTCGAGCATCTGCGTGCCCATCAGGGCGGTGGCCGCCATCTCCTCGTTGGCGGCGGGGTGATGGACGATGTGGTTGGGCCCGTGGAACCGCCTGGCCTGGGCCAGGGCCAGATCGTATCCGCCCAGCGGCGAGCCGGGATAGCCGGTGATGTAGATACCGGTGCGGAGGCCGGCGGCGCGGTCGCGCCGGGCCTGCTCGATGGGCAACCTGACCAACGCCTGGACCCCGGTCAGGAACACCCGGCCGGACTCCAGTTCGTACCGGTCGTCGAGGGTCAGGGCTCGGTTGTGTGGTGGCGGGCCCACCACCACCGGCTGGATCACGGGCAGCGCCTCAGCGGGAAGCCGGCCGGCCGGGGGGCGCGACCACTTGCCGGCGGCCCGGCCCGAACGGGCGGTGCAGCATGCCAGCAGCATACGCCGGCCGGCAGTGCCGGCTCCCGCCTTCACGCCACCGGCGGCTTCCGCCGCGCCCCGCTCCGTCCACCCGCGATGGAGTCCACCGGAACCCCGCCGGTGAGTTCAGCTTCCGCCCCGGATCGCGGCCGCGGGGGCCGCTGATTCCCGCCTTCCGACGGCCAGCCGGGGGCCGGGGCGCAGTTCTAGCCGCGGTTGCGAGGCGGCCACCTCCACCGCCCCGGCCACCTCCACCGCCTCCACCGCCTCCACCGCCTCCACCGCCTCCAC
>JRHI01001955.1_pt1 | contig 15493 bp, 11 predicted proteins | sample 215371 | NCBI WGS metagenome assembly JRHI01 (sample SAMN02929681, study PRJNA255918) | sediment metagenome | biome: cave system; feature: Ice Cave; material: Sediment; isolation source: sediment from deep within a dark volcanic ice cave with no known source of... ...
GTGTGATGGGTTGGTGATGTGGTGATCGGCGGGAGAGTGGGCGGCGTGCCGAGCCAAGCGGCTGGCCGCCATTCATCACCGTCGTATTTGCCGGGTTTGAAGCGCTGATGGGCAGACCGGAGGGGTCGGCATGAGGCTCCGCAGCGGGCACGCGGTCGTTGGCCGGCGGGGGGCATGGGTCCCTTCCCCTCCAACGACCGGGTCATGCGTCACAGGACAGTCACGACAATGAGCCTGGACCGGTTGGCTCAGGGACCCGGGTCCGACCCTCGGGTGGTGCGTCGGATCGTGCCGGCGGCGGTCGAGGGCGAGCTCGATTGGGCATTCGCCCCGCCCGCCGCGAACCTTGCCGGTCTGGGGCGGTGGCGCGCGGCCGGGGATCGGCTCGGGTCCGACACGCTCCTTGCCTTGCAGCGAGTCGTGGGCAACGCGCGGGTCGGCCGGCTCATCGAGGCGCGGCGACCGGCGCCGATCCAGCGCGACGGCGAGCCCGCCGCGCCGGCGCCGGCGGTGACCGCGTCAGGCGCAACCTCCTCCACGCTGGCCCAGACGGCGGCAGCCGCGAGCAGCGCACTGAGCGCGGCGGATCTGACGCGCTTCCGGCAGTTGCTCGCGGCGAGCGACCACGAGGGCGCGGTTGGGTTGATCTATCAGGTGATGGTGCGCCGCGGCGAGGTTGACCCGAGGGTGATGGCGACTGTCGCCGTGACGGACAGCGTTCGCAACCCCGATTGCCAGAGCCCCGGCCCGATCCAGATGCGGCCGGGTGTCAACGGCGCCAACACGATCTCATGTGGGTGTCTCGATCAGGGAGGCCAGCGCGTTCCGAATCCGCGGATTCGGATTAATGTCGACACGTTCCTGACGCTTGCGGTGTCGACGACGCACCAGGGATCGTTCCATGTCTATCTCGCCGATCTGCTGCATTCGACGCTCCTCCACGAATACCGCCACGTTCGCCAGATGGCCGAAGGGTGTCGCGGTGGCGGAACCGGGTCGGGCGTCTGCACGGATTGCAACGATCCGGAGGAGATGGACGCCTACCTGTCGGAGATCGAGTCCGGCCACAACCCGGACGTCTATCGCCTGGCCTGGGTCCGGGTCCACGTCAACTGGGACTGGCTCTCGCCCAGGCAGCAGCAGGTCTTCACGACGCGGCGGGACGCCGCCCGGCGCAAAATCGACCGCGCCTTTCCGCGCCTCGATTGGGATGCGGACCCGCGCATGGCGACCTATCGGACCCAGTGCGAATCGCTGAACAGAAGCGCCGGCGGGACGACGACCGGCCAGTGCGACTCACCGTTGGCGCCGAGATGAGCGAGCCAAGAGGTGCATCCGGGAAGTCCAGCATAAAGCGGTGTTTGGCAGCGCCGTCGCCGGGCGCGGGGCTCAACCCCCGCGCTCACCCGACCAAGCCGACTGAAGCCGGCTGCGCACCGAAAACGGGGAAGCCGTACGGACTTAGCGGATGGACCAACTTAGCTCTTGGGCCGCCCCTGGACGAAGACCCGGCGCAGCATGCCGACGTAGATGTTGCCTTCGCCGACGGCATAGCCTTGCTTGTTGACGGGCACGCCCTTGACCCACGGCTTGAACACGTTCGGGTCCGTCCGGTAGACGAGCGGTATGTACCCGACGTCGTTCTGAATCACCATTTCGGCCTGCTTGTAGATGTCCAGCCGCTTCTGCTGGTCGGGTTCGGCCGCGCCCTTGAGGCAGAGGTCGTCAAAGTCCTTGTTCGACCACGCCTGGCGCTTGCCCGAGCTCTTGCGGCTGTAGAACATCACAAAGTAGCCGTTGTTGGGATCCGGATAGTCGTACCACCACCGGATAAAGACGAGCGGCCACTTGTTCTGGTACAGCTGCTCGACGAAGTTCGACTGCGGGATCGGCTGGATCTTGACGTCCAATCCGATGTTCTTTTTGAGCTGGTCGACCAGGTCGTTCGCCATGATGTCGGCGTTGTAGTTCTCCTCGTCGGCGCGCATGTACATCGTGACTTCCGGCCAGTTCTTGCCGCCCTCGTACTCGGTCCCCTTCAGGGCGTCGATCGCCTTTTTGGGGTCGAAGTCTTGGATCTTCTGCAGAGCAGGATCGTCCAAGTACCCGAACACGCCAGGCGGCACCATGCAATAGGCCGGGGTCTCGAGGCCGTTGGTCACGGTTCCCAGACGCGCGCGATCGACCGCGTGGCTGATTGCCTGGCGGACCTTGAGGTTGTCGAATGGCTTGACCGTGGCCTGCGGGAGCAGCATCCAGATCCCGGGGTAAACGTAGGGCTGGATCTGCTTCTTGAGCTCGGGGTCCGCCTGGTACCGCTTGTAATCGCCGGCGCTGAGGGTCGTCCAGTCGAGCCGCTGGTCGCCTGAGCCCTTCTCGTAGAGGAGGACGGTATTGGCGGCCGGGAAGATCGGCTCGATCACTTTGGTCAGCTTGACGTTCTCGGCGTCCCAGTAACCGTCGTGCTTCGACATCACGATCTTCTGGTTGTGGACCCAGGAGTCGACCTTGAAGGGTCCGTTTGAGACGAGCGGGACATCGCCGACCAGTGCCCACTTGTCGCCGTACTTGTCGACCTGCCACTTCGGCGCCGGGAAGGCGGCCTGGTAGGCGACAACCTGAGCGAAGTACGCCCGCGGTCCTTCCATCGTGAGCTCGAGCGTCCAGTCGTCGATGACCTTGATGCCGAGATCCGCCGCCGTCGGCACCTTGCCGTTCAGGGGATCGCTCGGGTTCGCGACGGGCTTGCCGGTGTTGAAGGCCTCGGCGTGCTTGATATCGAACAGGAAGCCCGCGTAGGCGGCTTTGGTCGCCGGATCCAGCTGTCGCGCGAACGAATACGCAAAGTCGCGCGCGGTCACCGGGTGGCCGTCGGTCCAGCCCTTATTGTCCTTACGAAGGTGGAAGGTGAAAACGGTGGCATCGGCGTTGACCTCGAAGCGGTCCGCCCAGTCCGGCACGGCGTTGAGGTTCTCGTCAAATTGCAGCAGACCGGCGAAGACCTCCGGTTCCGCGTTGCAGTAGAGGTTCGCGTTGAAGTCAAAGCTCGTCGGGTCCTGGTAGCGCTGGTCCTCGTAAAAGACCTGCTCTTCGCCGGCTTGATCAGCCGCGGGCGCTGGCGCTCTTCCCGGAGCGGGCGCTGCCGAGGCAGCTTCGGGGAGCACCACCGCCACGCCGGCGGCCGCGGTGCCGGCCGCCGCCGCCGCGACCTTGAGCACTTTGCGCCGGCTCATGCCGCCGTCCAAAAGCCGTTTTTTGAGGATCTCGAGTTGCCCGTCGCGATCGAGTTCGTCAGCCATGTGAACTCCTCCCGTCCAATCAACGGTTCGCGCGTCGAGGCCGGCACCGTTGCCGGTCCCTGACGCGAGCCGGTCCACTGATCGCTAAGATCGCGGCGCGAATGCTACCAGGATGCCGCGATTGTGGAAAGGTAGCCTGTGTGCCTCCTTTCTGCCCGCGGAGGTTGGTCGCGCCCTCTGCCTCATGCGTAATGGCAAGCGACCCAGTGACCCGTGTCCTTCTCGAGGAGCGCGGGCTCGTCGACCGCGCAGTTGGGCCGGGCGATCGGGCAACGCGGGTGGAATCGGCAACCGGACGGGGGATTCGCCGGGCTCGGCACGTCTCCCTCCAGGATGATCCGCCTGCGTTGCCGACCCGGCTCCGGCACGGGGATCGCCGAGATCAGCGCTTTGGTATAGGGATGGTTCGGGTTCTCGGTGATCGTCCGCGCGTCGCCGATCTCGACCAGCTTGCCCAGATACATCACGCCGACGCGATCGCTAATGTGGGCGACAACCGCCAAGTTGTGAGCGATGAACAGATACGTCAAGTTGAACTGCCGCTGGAGCTGCGTGAGCAGGTTCAGGACCTGGGCCTGGATCGAGACGTCGAGCGCCGAAACCGGTTCGTCGCAAATGACGAGCTTCGGGTTGAGCGCCAGCGCGCGGGCGATCCCGATGCGCTGCCGCTGGCCGCCGGAGAACTCGTGCGGGTAGCGATTGGCGAAATAGGCGTTCAGGCCGACGACCCGGAGTAGCTCTTGGACCCGCTCCCGCCGCTCAGCCCGGCTGCCGGCGCCGTAGATGGTGAGGGGCTCCGCAATAACCGACCCGACCGTCATGCGCGGGTCGAGCGAGGCCGAGGGATCCTGGAAGATCATCTGGATGTCGCGGCGGTGCGGCCGCATCTGCCGCGGTTTCAGCCGGGAGATGTCGATGCCGTTGAACGCCACCTGGCCTTCGGTCGGGTCATAGAGGCGGATGATCGTCTGACCAAGGGTTGTCTTGCCGCAACCGGACTCGCCGACGAGCCCGAACGTCTCACCGGCGCGGACCGAGAAGGACACGTCGTCGACCGCCCGGATCGTCAAGCCCCTGCCACCCAGAAATCCGCCGCCGATCCGAAAGTATTTCTTGAGGTGATCGACGCGGAGCATCTCGTTGCCGTCGGCGCTTGCGGGAGCGCTCGCGTTGCTTGCCAGTCGTCCGGAGGTCGGGGTGTCGGATTTCGTCATCGCCACGCCCTATCCCTTGCCAGCGACGGCCGCCGGCGCGGCGCCCTCCCGACCGGGGAACCAGCACGCGGCGAATTGGCCCGGCGCGGTCTCGATCAGGGGCGGCGTCTCCTCGCACTTCGCCTGCCGGCGGGGGCAGCGGGGTCGGAACCGGCAGCCCGCCGGCGGCGCCAGGAGGTCGGGCGGCAGCCCGCCGATCGGCGCCAGCTTCACCTTGACGCCTGCTCCGAGGCGGGGGATCGACTTGAGCAGTCCCATGGTGTAGGGGTGCTGGGGGTTGCCGAAGAGATCCTGCGCCGTGCCCTCCTCCACAATCCGACCGGCGTACATGACCATCACCCGCTGGCAGACTTCGGCGACGACGCCGAGGTCGTGCGTGATCAGGACGATCGCCGTGCCCAGGTCGCGGTTGAGCCCCGCCATCAGGTCGAGGATCTGGGCCTGGATCGTCACGTCCAGCGCCGTCGTCGGCTCGTCGGCGAGGAGCACCCGCGGGCTGCAGGCCAGCGCGATCGCGATCATCACGCGCTGCCGCATGCCGCCCGAGAACTGGTGCGGATAGGCATGGAACCGGTCTTCCGCGGCGGGGATGCCGACCCGTTTGAGGAGATCAACAGCACGCTTCTCGGCCTCGTGCTTACCGAGATCAAGGTGGAGCATCAGCGGTTCCATCAGTTGGTTCCCGACGGTGTAGACGGGGTTCAGCGATGTCATCGGGTCCTGGAAAATCATTGCGATGTCATTGCCGCGGACACTCCTCATCTCGCCGTCCGAGACCCTGACGAGATCGCGGGTCCTGCCTTCGACGGTGAGCAGGATCTCGCCGGCCACAATCCGTCCCGGCGGTCGGGGGATCAGGCGCATGATGCTCATCGCGGTAACGCTCTTGCCGCACCCCGACTCACCGACGATACCGAGCGTCTCCCCCTCGCCGACCTCGAAGGAGACATCGTCGACCGCGTAGACCACGCCGGCCCGCGTGAAGAACCGCGTTTTGAGGTTGCGCACCTGCAAGACCGGCGTCGCGCCGGTGGTTGGACGCCGGCGTGCTTCGGTTGCGGTGCCGGGCGATGTCGTCGCCAATCAGATCCTCCAGACGCCAATGGACACGACGACGACCGTTCAAGCCGCGGCGCTAGTCGTTCCCCTTCGGGTCGAGCGCGTCGCGCAGGCCGTCGCCGAGGAACGTGAAGCCGAGCATCGTCAAACCGATCGCCAAGACCGGGAACAACAGCATGTGGGGGTCGGTCTGCACGTCGCTCGGTTTGCTCGCCGCACCGACCATCTGGCCCCAGCTTGCCTGTGGGGGTCTGATGCCGACGCCGACGAAGCTGATCGCCGCCTCGGTGAAGATCGCGGTTGGGATGCCGAACGTCGCGGCGACGATGATCGGGGTCAGGCTATTCGGCAACAGGTGGCGCAGGATGATGTAGGGCCCGCCGGCACCGGCAACCTTCGCGGCCTTGACGAACTCCTGCTCGCGCAACGTCAAGAACTGGCCGCGGATGAGACGCGCCTCGGTGACCCAGCCGATCAGCCCGATCGCGAGGAAGATGTTCGTCAGCCCCGGACCACGCCAGTTGACGAACATCAAGATCAAGAGCACCTGCGGGATCGTGAAGATGACGTCGACGATGCGCATCAGCACGTTGTCGACCGCGCCGCCGTAATAGCCCGCGATCGAGCCGATCGGGATCGCGATCGCCAGGATGATCAGATAGGAGACGACACCCACCATCAATGAGACGCGCGCGCCAAACATCATCCGGCTGAAGATGTCCCGGCCGTTGGCGTCAAGACCAAATGGCCAGGTCCAGGTCGGGTGATAGCGCGTCAAACGGGGATCGACGACTTCGCTCTCGCGGTAGGGAGCCAGGAGCGGCGCGAAGATCGCGATCAGCATAAAGGCAACGACGACGATCATGCCGATCACGGCGAGCCGGTTGCGCACCAAGCGTCGCCAGGCGTCGCCCCACAGACTCGCTTGACGACGCACCGCGCCCTCGCCCTCGGCCCCGACCGCGCCGAGCGAACCGACCTCGACCTCGAGCAGCGGTGCCGGCAGCTCCGTCGCTCCTCCGCGCAGCGAAAGGTCGATCTGGTCGAAGGCGCGGTCATTGGGCTGGGATTCGGCGCGAGGCTGCGTCATCGGCTCTCCTGCTCAACCAGCTGGGCAGCGCTGTCCCAGCGGGTCAGTAGCGGATCCGCGGATCGATCAACCCGTACGCGATATCGACCACCAAATTCATCGCGGCCAAGAAGACCCCATAGATGACGGTCACCGCAAGGATCATCGTCTGATCCTTCGTTTGCATGCTTTGGACGTAGTATTTGCCCATCCCGGGGACGTTGAACACCTGCTCGACAAAAAACGTCCCAGTCCCGATCGCGGCAAAGATCGGGCCGATCAGCGTGACGACCGGGATGAGCGCGTTTTTCAGCACATGCTTGAGGATCACCTTTTGCTCGGCGAGACCCTTGGCGCGCGCGGTACGGACATAATCCGAGCGAATGACGTCGATCATGCTCGAGCGCGTATAGCGGGCAAGGGTTGCCAGGGGCGCGGCTCCGAGGGCGATCGTGGGCAGCACCCAGTCCTTCGGGCTCTCCCAGCCGCTGACGCGGAGGCCGAGATCGACGCCGTGGTTGGGCAGCCAAACGGCAAAAAACAGGATCAGGAGGAACCCCATCACAAAGTTCGGCATGCTGTAGAACAGGATCGCGATCGAGATCGAGAGATAGTCGATGATGCCGTTCTGGTTGACGGCGGCGAGAATGCCAAGCGTCATCCCGACAACAACCGCGAAGATGATCGCCATCGTTCCGAGCTGCAGGGAGGTCGGGAACGAGCGGCCGATCACCTCGCGCACCTGTTGCGGGCGGTACTGGTAGGAGACCCCGAAATCACCGTGTAAAGAATTCCAGAGGTAGAGCAGGAAGCGATACCAGAGCGGTTTGTCCAGCCCATACAGCCGCTCCAGGTTGCGGATCATTTCCGGCGTGATGCCGTTCGCGTTGGCGACGTCGAAGGGGCTCCCCGGCGTCAACTGCATGATGATGAAGGTGATCGCCGTCATCGCCAGCAGCGTGGGGATGAACCAGAGGAGCCGGGCAATCGTGTAACGCAGCATCTCGGTTCCGTTCGGATTGACCGAGCTTCGGTGATGAGTCGATGGCACCGACGTCCGCGTGCCCTCATCACGCCCCACGGACCGGCCGCACACCTGAATGAGACGAGCGGCGCGACTCTAGCACTGAGATTCAGGCATGTCAAGAATTGGGAATCACGTCCGAAAGGCCGGTCGCCGGGTAAGCGCATCGTGGCCCGCCACCCCGCTCATGACGAGCGAACGCGCCCCTGGTCGGGCTAGAGGATGAAGTTGCTGAGGTCGTCGTCCGATGCCACGTCGCCGACCCGACCGGCCACGAAGGCGCGATCGATCTGCACCGTCTGCCCGGCGTATTGCTCGGCGTCGAAGGAGATCTCTTCGAGCACCCGCTCGATGATGGTCTGGAGACGCCGGGCGCCGATGTCCTCTGTCCGTGCGTTGACCTGCGTCGCCAGCCGCGCCATTTCCTTCATCCCGTCCTGGCTGAACTGAAGGTCCAAACCCTCCGTCGCCAGGAGCGCCTGATACTGCTTGGTCAGCGCGTTCTGCGGTTCGGTCAGGATCGCGTACAGATCCTCCTCGGACAGGCTGCTCAGCTCCACGCGGATGGGGAACCGACCCTGCAGCTCGGGGATCAGGTCTGAAGGCCGCGTGTTGTGGAACGCGCCGGCCGCGATAAAGAGGACGTGGTCCGTCCGGACCGGGCCGTAGCGGGTCATGACGACGGAGCCCTCGACGATCGGAAGCAGGTCGCGCTGCACACCCTCGCCGGAGACGTCGGCACCGTAGTCGCCGTTGGCAGTGATGGTCTTGTCGATCTCGTCGAGGAAGACGACCGCGGCCTCTTCGACACGCTCGATCGCTTCGTCGACGACCGCGTCGAAATCGACCAGCCGGTTCGCCTCCTGCTGCGTCAGGATGCGCTGCGCCTCCCGGACCGACACCCGCCGCCGCAAGCTGCGACGCGGCATCAGACCGTCCAGGAAGTCGTGGAAGGTGTCGTGCAGGTCCTCGGGAGTCATGCCGGCCACGAAGTCGAGCGGCCCGTAGTCGTCGCCATCCATGTCCAGGTCGATCTCGATCTCGACCGTCTCCTCGTCGAGCGCGTGCTCGTCGAGCAGCTGCAGTAACCGTTTGCGTTCCCGCTGGAGGCGGCGCTGGCTGGCCAGCTCCTGCCGCTGGAGGGCCGCGGCGTCCCCGCCGGCACCCTTCTCCGCGGCGTTGCGGCGGCCGTTCCGCGTCGGCTTCTTCTCGAGTAGCTGCTCGGCCAGCAGATCGGCAAGGCGCTGAGCGGCGACGCGGCCGGCTTCGTCCTTCACCTGCTCCATCCGCTGCCCGTGCAACATGCTGATCGCGATTTCCACCAGGTCCCGGATGATCGACTCGACATCCCGCCCGACGTAGCCGACCTCGGTGAACTTCGTCGCCTCGACCTTGATGAACGGCGCCTCGACGATCTTGGCAACGCGGCGCGCGATCTCCGTCTTGCCGACTCCGGTCGGTCCGATCATGAGGATGTTCTTCGGATGGACCTCGGGCCGGAGCTCGGCGGGCAGGAGCTGACGCCGGTAGCGATTCCGGAGCGCGACCGCCACGGCGCGCTTAGCGTCCGTCTGCCCGATGATGTACTTGTCCAGCTCGGCGACGATCTGGGCCGGCGTCAGGTTGTCCATCAGCCGCCGCTCGTTGCCTTGGTCGGACCCGGTGCGCGCTGCCGAGCCGGTCTGCGCGGCCCGCCGGACGGCTTCGGCCATCAGTCGGTCTCCTCCGCCTCGTCTTCGTCCGAATCCTCGGTGGTCCCCTTCGCCGCCTCGTCGTCATCCTCCTCGTCGTCATCCTCATCATCCTCGTCCGGCGGCGGGGGCGGTGTGTCGGCGCGGACGGGCAACTCCGCCCCGGACCGGGCGACGTCGCCCTCGGCGACGACGGCTCCCTCCTCATTGCGCCTGGCGGTCTCGATGGTGAAGAAATCGTTGGTGAAGATGCACAGGTTCGCCGCGATGCGCATGGCCGCCTCGACGATCGCCCGGGCGTCGAGGTCCGTGTGGGCGATCAACGCCTTGGCGGCAGCCGTCGCGTACGGAGCGCCGGACCCGATCGCGACGATCCCGTCGTCGGGCTCGATGACGTCGCCGTCGCCCGAGAGAACCAGCAGCGAGTCGACATCAGCCACGATCAGCTGGGCTTCGAGGCGGCGGAGGTAGCGGTCCGTCCGCCACTCCTTCGCCAGCTCGACGGAGGCCCGGCGCAGGTTGCCGTCCCATGCCTTCAACTGAGCTTCGAATTTGCCGAACAGCGTCAGCGCGTCGGCCACAGCGCCCGCGAAACCGGCGAGGATCTGGCCGTCGTGGAGCAGCCGGATCTTGCGTGCGCCGTGCTTGAGCACGACGTCGCCGAGGGTCACCTGGCCATCGCCCGCGAGGGCGACCGCGCCGTCGCGCTTGACGCCAAGAATCGTCGTCGCCCGCAGGCGGCGATCCGAGTCGAAGCTTGGATGGGAGATCACGGGTCGACTGGATCCGATCACCATGCAGCCGGCGGCTCGGTCAACCGCCCAGCGCGAAGCCGGGCGCCCATTGGCGCCCGCGACCGAATTGTACCGTAGCTGTCCACGCCGGGAGCACCGGGTTATCCCGTCTTGGCGAGGGCGACGCCGTCGTGACCGCACGCGGGGCAGCGGATCTGGCCCCTCCGTCCCACCTCGACCATGTACGAGCCGCAGCGTGGGCAGACCGCGTTGACCGGCTTGTTCCAGGCGACGAAGTCGCACGCGGGGTAGCGGTCGCACCCGTAAAAGGTGCGTCCCTTCTTCGAGCGGCGCTGGACGATCTGCCCCTGCTGACAAGAGGGGCAGGCGACTCCGATCCGTTCGAGCAGCGGGCGGGAGTTTCGGCACTCCGGGAAGCCGCTGCAGGCGAGGAACTTGCCGAACTTGCCGAGCTTGATGACCATCGGGCGACCACACTTCTCGCAGCTCTCGCCCGACGGCTCGTCCTTGATCCGGACCCGCTCCATCGTCCGCTCAGCCTGCTTTAGCGTCTCGGTGAACGGCCCATAGAACTCCCGCATCGTCGGCACCCAGGCACGTTCGCCGGTCGCGATCTCGTCGAGCTCGGTTTCCAGCTGCGAGGTAAACCCGATGTCGAAGATGTGGGGAAAGTGCTCGACGAGCAGATCGTTGACGACCAAGCCGAGCTCGGTCGGGAGCAGCTTGCGCTCCTCGATGGTGACGTAGGAGCGGGCCTGCAGCGTCGCGATCGTCGGAGCGTAGGTACTCGGCCGGCCGATCCCCTGCTCTTCGAGCGCCTTGACCAGCGTCGCCTCGGAGAACCGCGGTGGAGGCTGTGTGAAGTGCTGCCCCGGCAGCAGACGAAGCAGGTCGAGGTCTTCCCCCTCGTTCAAGACGGGGAGGGCGCCCTTGTCGAGCTCGTCGGCGTCTCCGTCGTCGCGACCGGCGGTGTAGACCGCCATGAAGCCGCGAAATTTGACGACCGAGCCGGTTGCCCGAAAGACGAAGGGGGCGTGCAGACCCGGTCCGATCTCCGCCGGTTTGCCGGCATCAACGTCGACGGTCGTGCCGTCGAGGATCGCCGGCGCCATCTGGCTCGCCAGGAACCGCTGCCAGATGAGCTGATACAGCCGGAATTGCGGGGCGGACAGGACCGGCTTCACGCTCTCGGGGTCGCGCTGGGGCGCCGTCGGTCTGATCGCCTCGTGCGCCTCTTGCGCCCCCTTCGCCTTGCGGGCGTAGACGGGCAGCCGCGCGGGGACGTACTCGGGACCGAACCGGACGCTGATCACCGCCCGCGCCGACTGCTGGGCCGAGGCCGCGACGTTCGTCGAGTCGGTTCGCATGTAGGTGATCAGGCCCTGCGTCCCTTCCGACCCGAGGTCGACGCCCTCGTAGAGCTCCTGCGCGATCTGCATCGTCCGGCGCACGGGGTAGTTGAGCTTGCGCGACGCTTCTTGTTGCAGCGTGCTGGTCGTAAACGGCGGCGAGGGACGCCGCAGCGTCTCCCGCCGGGTCACCGCGCCGACCCGATAGACTGCGCCCTTGAGCCCGTCGACGATGGTCTGGGTCTCCTCGCCATTTGTGAGATCGGCCTTCTTGCCGCGCACCTTGTGCAGCCCCGCCTTGAATACGTCGGCAGGCTTGCGCGGCTTCCCGGTCCGCTTGGCGAGCTCGGCCTCGAGCGTCCAATACTCGATGGGGACGAAGCTCCGGATCTCGCGCTCACGTTCGACCACGATGCGGAGGGCGGCGGTCTGCACGCGTCCGGCTGAGAGCCCACGCTTGACCTTCTTCCACAGCAATGGGCTGACGCCGTAGCCGACGAGGCGGTCGAGCACGCGTCGTGCCTGCTGGGCATCAACGAGGTCCATATCGATGTCGCGCGGGTGCTGCATGGCCGCGACGACGGCCTCGGGCGTGATCTCGTGGAAGATCACCCGGCGCACCGTCTTGTGCGAAGCGTCCGTGGCATGGACGAGGTGCCAGGCGATCGCCTCGCCCTCGCGGTCGGGGTCGGTCGCCAGGATCACCTCGCGGGCACCCTGCACGCTCTCCTTGAGTTCCTTGACTACCTTGACCTTGTCGCGGGGCACGAGGTATTTCGGCAGAAAGTCGTGATCGACCTCGACGCCGAGCGTGCTCTTTGGCAGGTCGCGGATGTGGCCCATCGAGGCCTTGACGGTGTAGCCACTCCCGAGGTATTTGGCGATCGTCTTGGCTTTCGCGGGCGATTCGACGATGACGAGCTTGCCGCGTCCGGCGCCGTGCGATCCGTTGGAGCCGGTCTTCACGGCAGCCGGAACCGACGCCGTTGCGCGCGGCGCTTTGGTGCGTGTTGTTGGTCCGTTCGATGGTGAGGGCATGGTCATCCTGATACGAGCGTCTCTACTACGCGCGAGCTTCCAGACGTCAACCGTGAGTTGAATGTGGAGGACCGAGCGGGGCGTGCTGTCTGGACGCAACCATAGCCACGCCGCCACCCCGTGTCAAGACCGGCACTCGGCGCCGAAGGTCATGCCGCGGGGAGTCAGGTCCGCAGGTAGTGCTGCGCTCCGACGTTGCGCACCAGCCCCTTCAGCTCCATCATCGTCAAGAGCGCCGCACCTTCGGCGATCGGCAGATTCGCCGCGGCGACGATCTCATCGATGTGCTGGGGCTCGCCCGTGACGAGCGCCAGCAGGCGCCGCTCGCTCTCGGTAATCGGCAGCGCCTGCTGCACCGCGGTCTGTYCCCGCCGCTGCCCGAGGTTGAGATCCTCCAACACGTCGGACGCGCAGGTCACCGGCCGGGCGCCATCCCGCAGCAGGCGGTTGCACCCGACACTGGTGTTGGCAAGAACGCTGCCGGGTACGACGAACACCTCGCGCCCCTGATCGGCGGCGAAGTCGCAGGTGATCAGCGCGCCGCTCCGCGCCGGCGCTTCGACGACGACGGTGCCCAACGAGAGTCCCGCGATGATCCGGTTGCGCGCGGGAAAGTTCGGCGCGTCTGGCTTGCGATCGGGCGGATAGTCGGAGATGAGCGCACCATGCTCGACGATCTGCGCGGCCAGGTTGCGGTGCTCCGCCGGGTAGATCACGTTGACGCCGCTGCCGAGGACCGCCAGCGTCCGCCCTCCCGCTCGCAGCGCCCCCTGGTGGGCGAACCCGTCGATCCCGCGTGCCAACCCCGAGACGACGGTGACGCCGGACTCGGCGAGCTCGGCCGCCAGGCGCGCCGTGACCTCGCGGCCGTACGCGGACGCGCGGCGGGTGCCGACGATGGCGACCGCCGTCGCGTCGCCCGCGGTCAGGGAGCCTTTGAGGTAGAGCACTGGCGGCGGTGCCGGGATCTGGGCCAGCAACCGCGGGTAGTCCGCATCCTCGAGGGTGATCACGCTGATCTCCAGCCGCTCGATCCGCTCCATCTCGGCGTCGAGGGACAGCGACGCCCGTGTCTTGAGCAGGCTCTCGACGCAGCGCTCGTCCAAGACCAACCTCAGATCGCGCGGGTCGGCGATCCAGGCGCCCTGGAGGCTGCCGAAGTGGTCGACCAGCCGGCGGATGCGAGCCGGCCCCACGTACGGCACGCGATGGAATCCCACCCAATACTTCCGCTCGCCGGCCGCGCGGCCGTTCTGGCCGGCCATGCGCTCCGCCACGGCCATGCCCACCTCCTCCCCCGGTCGCGCGCCGTCGGTGCCGATCGGCCCGTTATACGGTAACCCAGCCGACGCAGCAAGCGACGGACTCGTGACCGCGTCATCGATCGTGGTCGCCTCATCATCCCACGGCTATACTTTCGCCGCCTTCTCGTTCCCCGCCTCGTCAGGCGTGGCACAGACCATCGCTCGAAGCTCCGGCGCACGCCGCGCGGTCCCCCTGGTCGCGGCACCACAGTCGGTGTCATAGCCGGCTTCAGATCGGCTCGCTTGCTGGTGACGATCACGTGACGCGCCGCGTGTTGAACGCTCTCAGATCGCCCTTCGGGCGTGCCGGGGCGCGCTCTTGTTGCCTGCTGATCCTGCTCGGGCTGGTCACGGGGTGCGGCGATCGGAACGGTCCGCCGGCGGCAACGGTGGCCCCGAATCCCGGGAATCCGACGAACGTCGCGCTCACACCGCTGCCCCGCGTTCAGGCGACCGCCAGCGCACGACCGAGTCCCGGGGCATCGCCCGCCAACGACCAGCGGACGGCCGCCTTCGAGCGGCTCCTGAACGGCGAGCAAGGCGTCTACGGCGTCCTCATGATGGAACAGAACGGCACGATCGACTACAGCCGCAATGCGGACACGCCGTTTATCGCCGCGAGCCTGTACAAGCTCGTCCTCCTGGCCGACTTCTATCAAGCCCGCGAAAACGGCGCGATCAACTTCGATCGCGTGGTCGCGCTCCAGCCCGCGTTCTTTCCCGTGCCTGGCGATCTGCCAGACAGTCGTTTTGCCCCCGACCAGGCGGGGCAAAGCGTGTCCATCCGCGAGCTGCTGCTGGACGCTGGGGCTTGGTCGAGCAACGTCGCAGCGAAGGCCCTGCTTACCTTGACCGACACGGTCTCCCTCCAGCGGGTGGCACAGCAACTGGGGTTGCATGACACCCACCTGTTCGTCGACCCAGCGACGCTGCCGCATTGGCCGACCGCGGCGGGCACCGACGCGCCACCGGGCAATCACCAGGAGGCGATTGCGTTTATTACGACGTCCGCGAAGGACGAATCGGTCAGTATCACGACGCCGCGGGACATGGCGACGTATTTCCTGCTGCTTCTGCAAGGAAGAGTCGTCAACCAAAAGGTCAGTGCCGAGATCCTCGCGATTCTCGAGCAGCAGCAGATCGACCGCGGCTTCCCCCAACTGCTCCCCTCTGCGACCCACATGGCGCACAAGACGGGAACCCTCGATCACGTCGTCCACGACGTCGGCTTTATCGACGCGCCCGCGGGCCGCGTCATCCTGGCGGCGATGAGCGAGGACCAGCCCGACGACGATCGCGCCACTCAGATCATCCAACGGCTGGCGCTGATCGCCTACGGCACCTACGATATCCCCCCGTTCACCGCTCAGGCGGTGCCGGACGAAGGCATGCCGACCGACCAGACCGGTGGCGCCGGGGTCGACGTGACGCCCACGGTCGACGAGTTCGCGCCGCTCTCAGGCGGCGGCCAGGCGCCCGAGTTCCCAAACAACGCAGGCGGGCCGTAGGGCCCCCGGCATCGATTCCGCGCCGTGCCAACCGCGGCCAACCCGCGGCCGCGCCTGGCGGCAGGATCAGGCGACGGCCCCGCCTGACGACAACCTCATGGGTTAAGGCCGCGCAACCTGCGGTACCTTTCTCGAATGGTATCGTCTCAACAATCAGGGGGAGGCATCTGCGCGGTCCAGGAG
>JRHI01001956.1_pt1 | contig 15492 bp, 15 predicted proteins | sample 215371 | NCBI WGS metagenome assembly JRHI01 (sample SAMN02929681, study PRJNA255918) | sediment metagenome | biome: cave system; feature: Ice Cave; material: Sediment; isolation source: sediment from deep within a dark volcanic ice cave with no known source of... ...
TGACAGCATCAGACGCTTTTGTTTACGAACTTCGGCGCCGAGACACTAGGTCCCTCTCGTACTCCTCGATCGTTTCCCCGTCGATTCCGGCGGCCCCTCGATTGGCTTTCACCCTTCGATAGGTGTTGACGGCAACGCTGTTTGCACATTCGGCGGCACGACTCGGTGAGGATGAAGTGGCTGCGCTCGATGAGGACGAGTCGCTGAGCTGACGCTCATTCCTCGGTGAACTCGGCGACCGCTTTCTTGGCACAAGCATCATCGACGATGGCCTTGCCGTCAGCGGCAGCAGCGATGAGGGCGGCTACGGCGGCATTGTTGAGGGCGCGCGGAAGGCCGCGCGATAGTTTGTGCAAGCGGGCGACGGCGTCGTCGGCAAAGACGGGGTCCTTGCGGCCGACCAGGGCCAGGTGGTGACGTAAGTACTGAGCTGACTCGGAAAGATCCATGGGCGAGATCTGGTAGCGAGTGGAGATCCTCTGGTCGAGCGCCGCGAACACCCCGAGGCGGAGCTGGCGGTTGAGGGTGGGCTGACCGACGAGGATGAGGGCGAAGGGATTGACGCTATCCATTTCGTCGTTGGTCAGCAGACGAATTTCTTCGAGCTGGGCAGGTGAGAGCAAGTGAGCCTCGTCGAGGATGAGCACGACGCGGCGGCGGCGCTCGTGCTCTTCGGCGTGGAGCAATGTCTGTGCCTGCGCCATGACTTCGGCCTTGAAGAATCGAGGCTGAGCGCCCAGCGCACTGACGATGGTGACGTAAAGGCCGCGGGTACCGAATGCTGGGTTAGCGACATAGATGACCTGATGCGCGGTCGGTTCGAGAGAAGCGGTGGCGCCACGCAGGGCGACGGTCTTGCCGGCGCCTACCTCGCCAGTGATGACACCGAGCAGTGCTTCTTGGATGCAGAAGCGGATGCGGGCGACGGCCTCGTCATGGGCCGGTCGCGTGAAGAGGTCAGCGGCGGCGACATTCTTGCCGAAGGGAGTGCGGGTGAAACCGAAATGGGCGACCCAGGTGGTCTGGCTCATGAGTTGGTCTCCTTTTTGATGAGGTCGCGGTAGGCGAGGCGGCCGAGCGTCTTACGGTCGTGGTCCTTCTCAACCAGACCGAGGTAATCGACGCCGGTGGGCTCGGGTTTGGGTGCGGGCTGGGCCTGTGGCACCTGGCGATGGACGTGGCGTGCGAGCTGGAAGGGAACCGCCCGGCACCAGATCCGGTTCTCGTACCAGACATCGATGCGGGACAAGTCCTCAGGGTCGTAGCGGAGCTCGACCCGGCAACCGCAGAGGGCGGGGTCCACGGAATACCGATTCCCCAGCAGTCTGACTTCGGCAGTGCGCGTAACCACCCGCAGCTCCGACCAGCGGAAGGCGTCGTGGAGAAGTTCCATGTCGACGTTGCGTGGAGGACCTCCTTCCAGAAAGCGAGAGATCGGGGTCTGATTCGTCTCGGCGTGGATGCGGGTGTTGCATTCGTGCTCGGCCCAGGCGGCAAAGCGCTCGTTGAGCTGCGAGAAGCTCTCGATGCCGACCTGCTCGGCTTCGCTGAGGAAGCTCTCGCGGATGAATCTGTTCAGCCTCTCGAGCTTGCCCCGACCCTGTGGCGAATAGGGCCGGCTGTGGATGAGTCGGATGCCGAGCACCGCGCAAGTGCGCTCCAGAGCTGCGTTAGCAAAAGGCGCGCCGTTATCGAGGTAGCAAATTTCAGGAACACCGCGCGCCAGGATGGCCTGACGAAGCACTTCCTGACCGGCTCGCGTGTTCTCTTCAGTCATCCAGCGGCCGTGGACCAGAAGCCTCGAGTAGTCATCGACGAGCAAGAACAGGTATGCCCTCCGACTCTTCTCGCGTCGTGGATGCGGGACGAAGGGCCCGACCAGCACATCGCCGACCCAGAGCTCGTTGCGGCGCTCCGCTTCGAAGCGACCGTAGACCTTGCGTTCCGAGGTGAGCCGGACGCGGTCAAGACCGCGTCGGCGCAGAACACCGCGAATGGTTCGTGGTGAGACTCGGACGCCGTGGCGGGCGAGCAGGATGCGGGAGATCTGTGCAGCCGAGCGAGCCGGCAGCTCACGGCGCAGCTGGCAGGCCTCCTCCAAGAGTTCGGGGACCTTGCGCACCATGCCCACATCAGCGCGCGGTTGTGGGCGAAGAGCGTCGAGGCCGCCATCGCGGTAAGCACGGATCCAGCGGTCCAGGGTGGCGCGGCTCAACTCCTTGCGGCTGCCGTCGGGCAGCTCATGGGCGTGAGCGGTCAGCTCGCGCACGAGCAGTCCTCTCTCTCGAGGTGAGAGACGCGGGTGGGATGCCTCGGCGATGAGTCGGTAGCGGAAAAGCGCGGTCTTTTCGGTCGGGTCGTTGCTCATGCATGCCTCCTGGGAGCGTTTCCGCCATCCAATCGGGCTATCCCGTCCGCGCCAAGGGCGAGGTGGTGTTGGTGCCCAGAGCCCTGCCGCCGCACACCGCGTTCCAGAACCGCCAGAACCTCGCCACCAAACCCGGCAAGCGTTCTTGCACCCTGGTCCACACCGTTGCCAATGCCACCAGCGCCGCTCTCTCGATATCGGTGCCGGGCTCGCCGAGACCGACACCCAACTTCAACGCCAGCTCTGCGAACCGCTGCAGCAACGCCGAGGCGCCGGCCCGATGACGGCGCCGCCATCCGCGCGCCGTCGTGAAGGGCACACCCATCTCCTCCGCCACCTTCTGCATGCCGCGCCCGCTGATTCCGAGCTCAAGCGTCGGTCCGATCACGTCGACTGCGTCGTAGCGTCGTTCGTGAACGAAGTCGGGCAGCAGCGCATGGGTCTTCTCGCAAGGTGGGCACCGACCCCGCCGAATCCAGATCCGATATCCACGCCCCGACCGGATCGGGCGTTCGTAGCCCGCCCACCAGTTCAGCGGTCGCTCGCAGTCAGGACAATCCTGCCGCGGCACTTCGACTTGCTTGCCCGCCGCCGCATACTCCTCGACGCTGAGGCGGCATGGCCATACGATGGACAAGGGTGTCTGTTTCACCCCGCTCCGGACCCTCTCGGCCTGCCCGGGCTGGGAGGGTCCATTCGTAACCGACGCCCTCCGGGGGCCGTCGGTCCGGCGTCAGCCTACGAAAACAGCCTCAATGAGCGTTGCCGATATCAGCCGATCTGGCCGCACTCAGAGGTGCCGGTAACAGCTACGTCGGAAAACAGGGACCAAACTACACCCCTGGCGTCAGCGCCGAGACGGTCGGCTCACGCGGACTATGGCTAGGATCGGTCACGCTGCCGCCGGGCGGACGAACGAAGGCACACATTCATGAAGGTCATGAATCCGCTTTCTACATGGTTAGCGGCGACGTCGCTGAACTGTGGACCGGCTCCCGGCTAGAGCACAGCGAAGTCGCCCATCCGGGAGACTATCTGTACATCCCGGCAGGCGTGCCTCACGTGGCTGTTAACCGCGGTCAAGCGCCCGCAGTTTTCGTCGGCGCTCGAACCGATCCGAACGAACAGGAAAGTGTGGTTATGCATTCAGAACTCGATGAACTGGTGCCGTAACCGATTCGGAAGCCTCGAATTCGGCCTTTTACCCTGGGTACGGACCCAAGCCAATGACACGGGGCGCCCGGACCTCAAATGAGGGCGCGTGGCCAATGTCCGCGAGCCCGAAACGCCCGGCCGCAACGGCGGACTGACAGAGGCCAGGTCTGACTCTACGGTAAATCCTGAAGAATGGGCTCGCGCACGCCGGCACCGTCCTGAACGCGAAAGAGCTTTGACGCCGCGAACTTCGGACCCTTTGTAATAAAGCCCTCCTGCAAGACCGCGCCGAGACGGTCAGAATCCGCGGCGGGTCCATAAATTCGACCTAAACGAGGCGCCGGCTTCAGGTTCCGGCGGCCCTCCACAACGGCCTCGTCAGGCCTGCCTCGACGAGGCCCACCTGGGCCTTATACACCTGCAGCCAGTTGGCATAAAGCTCCTGGTAGCGGTCGTGAACCGCTTGGTCGGGGTCTACGGTGCGCTCGAAGCTGACGACCTGACGGCCAGCGGTGGCAACATCGGGATAGATCCCTGCGCCGATGCCGGCGAAGATTGCCGCGCCAAGGGCAGTGGACTCTTTCACCGTCGGGATCTTCACCGGAAGGCCCAGGACGTCGGCCATCACCCGCGGCCACAGGTTCCCCTTTGAGGCGCCGCCGGTGAACACCACCTCATCGCAGGGCTGACCGGTCACGCTTTCGATGACCTTCAGGTGGCCGTAGGAGACATATGCCGCAGCTTCCTCGATGGCACGGATGCTCTCTCTCTTACCGGAATGGTCCGGGTCGCCGACGTCGAACTGCATGAGCGCGGGAGCGGCGTGAATCCAGCGGCTGGCCACCATCAGGTTCGAGAAGATGCCCAGCACGCCGTTCGATCCGGGCGGCACGTCCATGGCCAGCTTCTCCATCAGGCTGTATGCATCGGCGCCACTCGACGCTGCATCCTGCTTCTCGAGGTCGCAGAACGCGTCGCGGAACCAACGCATGCTCAGCCCGCAGTAGAAGCCGATGCCTTCCATCATCCACTGGCCTGGAAGCGCGTGGCAGAGCGTGCGAAGCCTCGCCTCGGGGTCGATCGTCGGCGAGTCGAGGCCGATCGTCTGCTGCCAGAACGTGCCACCGATAACGGTGAAGTTCCCAGGGTCGACGACGCCGATTCCAACGAGACCCAGCTGCGTGTCGGCGCCGCCGACGACCACCGGAGTTCCGACCTTCAGGCCGGTGTCCGCGGCGGCCTGTTTGGTGACCGCGCCTGCGACGGTGCCTGGCTCCAGAACCTTGGCGAAGATCTCGCTCTTCATTTCACATATGTCGATGAGCTCAGGCGACCATTTCCTGGTGGCGAGATCAAACATTGCAGAGCTCGACCCGATGGAGGGATCGGTGAAGAACTCGCCTGACAACCGATGCGCAATCCAGTCGGCAAGCATGTTGAGATGAGCGGCGGCGCCGAAGACGTCGGGCTGGTGGCGCTTGATCCATAGGAGCCGGGCAGGCGCCGTGATCGCGACCCAGTCCCCACCCTTGCGGTAGATCCTTTCGGCCAGCCCAAGCTGGACTAGCGCGGTGGCCTCCTCGCCCGCACGTGAATCGACGTTAGGGCAGGCCCAGATCTCCCGCCCGGCCTTGTCATAGAGCACCATGCCCTCGCGCATGCTCGTGGTGCTGACCGCACGGATCGCGTCGGCATGAACGCCGGGCGAACGGAGCACGTCGCGGACGCATTCCGAGATGAGGCGCCAGTTCGCGTCCGTGTCGAAGACCTGCGAGCCGGGCACGCCGGCCTCCGCCCGATGCGTCCACTCCCGCTGAGCCATCGCGACCTGGCGGCCACCCGTCTCGAAAACCAATGCGCGACAGCTACCTGTCCCCGCATCAAGCGCGAGCAGGAGCGGTTCGGTCATACCTCGACTGCGGTTCTGTTGACGACGGCAATCAGAGGCCGGCCGGCTGCGAAGCGCTCGATTTCCGCGGCGACCATGGCCACACCCCGCAGCAGGGTCTCGTGCGTCGCACCACCGATGTGCGGGGTGATGACCACATTGTCGTGGCGGAGCAGCGGATGAACGCCCTCTGTCGAACGAGGCCGTACTACGTCTAGGGCCGCGCCCGCAAGGCGACCCGATGCAAGGGCTGCATCGAGCGCCGTCTCGTCGACGAGAGTCTCACGCGCCGTGTTGATGAAGTACGACCCCGGCCGCATGGCGCTGAACTCTGCCTGGCCGAACAGGTTCTCCGTCTCGGCGGTGGCACGGGCATGCAGTGAGATGAAGTCGGCGGACTCGAGGAGGGCCGCCAGGCTTGGCTCCTGCTGTACGCCGGCCAGGTCCTCGGTCTTCACAAACGGGTCGTAGACCATGACCGTCATTCCAAAGGCGATGGCGCGGCGGCACACCCGGTGCCCGACATTGCCAAAACCCACGAGCCCCAGCACGTGGCCTCCGAGCTCGTGGCCAAGAAACTGCGCGCCTTCAAATGCCGATTCACCGAGCGTGCCCCCCTCGAGGAGAAAGCGCTGGGCCCGGGGGAATCGTCGCGCGAGCATGACCATGAACGCCAGCGCCTGATCGGCAACCGCCTCGGCATTCTTGCCGGGGGTGTTCACGACGGGAATTCGTCTTGTCGAAGCCGCCTTGATGTCGACGTTGACCGGTCCGCCCCGGGCACAGCAGAGGAGCCTGAGCTGCGTCGCTGCCGCCAGCACTTCGGCCGTGACTGGGGCGCCATGGAATGCAAGTACCTCCGCGCCACCAACCCGGGCGGCAATCTCGCGTGGCGTCCCCAGGTACTCGCGAATGGCCCGCTCCGATTCGGTGGCCGGCTCGAGCACATGCGTCTCGTTGAGCTGCAAGTATTCCACCTGGTGCGCGCGCTCGAGGACCGCCAAGCCCTGCTTGAAGACATCGACGGGCACAAATGAGTCACCGACCACCAGGATCTTCATCGGGCGTGAACCGCTAGGGATAAACCCGGCTCGGATTCAGGTCGACCGCGTGCCCGGTGCCGGATTCGAAGATCACCTTGAGCATCGGCTCGGTGTCCAGGTAGTAGAAGCGGATGGTCTCTCCGATCCGTCCCTCCATCAGGATCTTCGCGCCCATGTCGGCGAAGTGCTTCTCGGTGGCGTCCGACTCACTGGGGGTCGGCCGCATCACCGCGATGTGGTGCAGGCCCTCGCCGTGGGCGTCGAGCCATTCCTTGTAAATGGAGGGGCCCTGGTCGGGCTGAAGGAGCTCGACCACGATCGGGCCGACGTGCGTCTCGGCGCCTATCATCGTGAACTTGGTTGGCTTGCCGTGTAGGTACGTGTCGTGCAGCGCCGGCGGCCGATGCTCGTAAATGTTCCACGGGCCCCAACCGAGGGCGCGGTGGTAGCGCTCAAGCGCCTCGTCGATGTCGCGCACCACGATCGCGATCTGGCTGATCGGGAATCCGCCCTCCGGGACTGTCTGCTGTGCCGAGTGGTCACCGTGTGTTTGCATGCCTAGCCTCCTCCTTGCTCAGATCACAAAAGGGCGATCGGGTTGAACGGAGAACCCGTGCTCTCCGGCAGCCGAAGCGGCTCGGCCACGACCATGAATTCCCACCGCTTCTCCTCCTCGCACGCGCGAGCCAGGTCCTCGAGATTCAAGCTGTCCGATACCAGCATGCCCATCGCGACGACCTGCAGTGGATGGATGGGATAGAGAATTCCGTCTACCGAGCCCGGCACGGTCTCGCCATCGCCGTCGGGAAAGAAGGCGGCGATCTTGCGCTCGTGCATCCACGGGATGGTGTCCACGTGCAGACCTGCTTTGCCCTCACCGCCGTAGCCGTTATCCCAGCCCCCGCGCTCGAGGCGGCGCCGGTGGTGGCCGGTACGGAACACGAAGATGTCGCCCTCCGCAACGTGGACACCCTGCGCCCTCTCCGCCGCCTCGAGCTCGGCGCGCGTCACCGCCGTGCCCGGCTCGAGCCACGGCTCGCCCCGAAGGCGCGGGATGTCAAGCAGTACGCCACGGCCGACGACACCGTTCGCATACGCGGTGATGTCGAGCACGCGCGAGCCCTTGCTGGTCACGTCAGAGACGGGCCGACCGCCGTAGAGCACGCCCCCGTACGCGATGTGACAGAGCGCGTCGATATGCGTGTGGCAGTCGCCGTGGCATTCCATGCCTAGGAAGTCCATGGCAAAGCCCAGCCGGCTTTCCCCGATGTTGATGTCGTGGTTCTGCGTCATGTAGTGAATCGCGGGGTGCGGATTGTCGGGCCCGGCGACGGTGTTGATGGGGATCGCCATCGAGACGGTGCGGCCGGACCGCACCAGGCCCGCTGCCTTCCTGATGTGTTCAGGCGTGATGTAGTTCATGGTTCCGCGCTCGTCGTCGGAGCCCCAGCGGCCCCAGTTCTTCACCGACTCGAACATCGCCTCGAAATCGGCGATCGAGACATTCCCATTCCTTGGCTTCAGCGTTGGCTGCTCTGTTTCCGCCATCTGCCCTCCCCTTAGCCCGCCGGCCGAATGGCGCCTGGCAGCGGTGTGTCCATTTCCGGTTGAGGAAGCCCGACAGTCATCGCTCCATCCACCACCATCAGGTGACCCGACAGGTACGACGCGTCGTCCGTACACATCCAGAGGATGGGGCGGGCCATCTCCTCGGGTTCCGCGAAGCGTGCGATCGGGATGCGGTCTAGGAAGACCTTCGACTGTTCGGGGCTGTTGATGACGAAGGCGGTCAGCCTCGTGTTGATGATCCCCGGCGCGATCGCGTTGACACGAATCCCCAAGGAAGTCAGCTCGATCGCCGCCGTCTGCATGACGGCCACCACGCCGGCCTTTGAAGTGTTGTAGGCAAGACCCCCCGCCTCAGGCTGGAAGGCGTTGGTCGAAGCAGTGAGCACGATCGCGCCTCGAATCTTGTCACGCAGCATCACGCGGCCTGCCTCCTGCGCGAGGTACCACGCGCCGCGCATGTTCACGTTCAAGATTCGGTCCCAGCTCTCATCGGTGAACTCCAGGAAAGGCACGAAGTCGGCGATGCCCGCCACCTGGACCGCGGCATCGAGCTGCCCGAAGCGCTCGACTGCGAGGTCGACGGCCCGACGGACGTCTGCTCGCTCGCTTACATCTCCCGGCGCTGCCTCGACATTGCCACCTGTTTCCCGAATCGAGTCGACTGTCTTCGCGAGGACGTCGGCCTCGATGTCGACCATCACCACGCCAGCGCCCTCTGCGGCGAAGGCCTGCGCCACCGCCCGCCCGATGCCCTGCGCGGCGCCGGTCACGACCACGCCCTTGCCTTTGAAGCGGTGCTCTGAAGTCATGAGATCAGCCCTCCATGCCCGGGACCGCGAGGTATCACGCCCCATATGTCCACCACCCGATCGCCCTCGACGACGTGGAAGGCCTCGTACCAGTTCACTGTTCCGGGAGCGTATCCGGGCACCAGTTCGACCACGTCACCTACCTTGAGACCCTCATCAGGGCGCGCGAAGAAGATGCCGTGCTCCTCGTCGAATCGCATCGCTTTGATGTCCTGACCTGCCACCGTCGAAAGCGCAGGGGCGCCCAGCGATTTGTTGCCGGCATCGACGATCACGCGGTCAGGCGGACGGCTGATCACCGTCGTGGCGACGGTCAATGCGTGGTCGAAGTCGCCGGTCAGCGCGCCGTGGAAGTTATCCATGACTACGTACGACCCGGCCTGGATCTCGGTCACGTGAGGGTCCGCGGCCGTGAGATTCCAGGTGGCGGTCCCGCCGGCCGAGACGATCGGACACGGAAAGCCTTTCGCCTTCAGCTCTTCGGCCGTCTGGGTGAACATGGTCATGGCCTTGTGATGGCGCTCAGCGCGCAGGTCGGCCTCCGGAGTCAATGAGCAGTGGCCCTCGTAGCCGGTGACGCCGAGCAGCTTGATTCCCCTGAGGTCCATGATCCTGCTGGCAAGCTCGATCGCCTGCTCAGTCGTGTCGACCCCGGCGCGATCCATGCCGGTGTCGACCTCGATGAGAACACCAACAGTGCTGCCGGCCGCGCTAGCCGCACTGGCGATCTCGGCCGCGTTCACCGCATCGTCGACCGCAACCATGACATCGGCGTCGCGGGCGATGGCCGCGATGGCGGCGAGCTTGTCCGGGCCGGCGACTGTGTTCACGATGAAGATGCTGTCGAGACCGGAGCGGACCATGACGACCGCTTCCCACACCGTCGCCGTGGAGATGCCGATCGCGCCCGCCTCCACCTGCAAGCGCGACAGCTCGGGACTCTTATGCACCTTGATGTGAGGGCGGATCTTGGCCGGCATGCCCTTGAGGCGGTCGGCCATCTTCTGGATGTTCCGGCGAGCGATGGTGAGATCGAGGATCAACGCCGGAGTGACCACCTCGCTTCGGTGCTTGCCGATCGCGGCGCCATAGGCGTGCTTGACGCGCTCGCGTGTTTCCGCGATCACACCGGCAGCGTGCGTCAACTCAGGCACCCCGATGCCCCCCGAGCGTCTCCGGGCGGAGGTCCGTAAGCGCATCGACGCGCTTGGCGAAGGCGTCGATCGCGTCTCCTCCATCCAGCGCTCCTATCTCGATCTCGTACTCCTTCGACTCCTGGGGTGCCAGGTACGCCAGCTCGCTCCGCCGCCGGGCGTCGAACCGCCCGGTGTCGCGGTTGGTCGTGGGCTCCATGGCGACGCCGTAGATGCCTTCGCCCAGCATTCGCCACATGGTGTGGAACGGAAATTGGGCGCGCTTGTAGACCTGGTAGACGCCCAGGCCGATCTCGCGGTTGACGACCGCCACCGGAACCGTTCCGCCGCGCTCAGCCACCACATCGTGCTCGTAGCACTCTTCGGGAAAGGCGGCGTTCGGTCCGGTGATCCTTCGGTAGTCGCGCGTCGGGTACTCCGCGGTCGGGCTGCCCTCAGGCGCGGGGATCAGGTATTCCGAGCCGGCGTCAACGACCGGCCAGCCGGCGTTCACGTGGTAGAGGTACATATGGGTGGTCGGGTCGAAACCGACATTGACGACCTCGTCGTGGATGATGAAACGGCTCTCTCCGACCCTCGCCTCGATGCGGCGGCGTAGCTCGATCGCTTCCCCATACACAGCTGCCTGGCGGACGATACCCTCGGCGAACAGGACGCAATTGTCGCCTTCCCAGCGCTCGCCATACCCGGTCAGGCGCGCCGGCATGAAACCGATCCGCCCGTGAAGGCCGTATTCCTCCGTCGGCTTGACGAGCTGGTGAAACTGCGGAGCGTCGTCGGTGCCGCCGAGCAGGGTGTGGTCAAGACCACAGGTGACGAGCATTCCGCCGCCCCAGCTGCGGAACCAGCCGAGTCCGAGTGGCTCCGCGTACCAGGGCCCGACGACGCCCGTCGGAGAAAGCCACGTCAACGAACGACCGCCAAGCTCGCACCGGCCGACGTCCAGTGACCGATCCACCAGCACGTCGAAGCTGAAGCCGGTGCCGGTCCTGAACTCAAGCACGCGGACGCCGCGCTCGATACCGTCACCCAGCGTGACGAGCCTCACTCCTGCAACCTGTTCCAGTCGCCCGACCCGGCGCATCAGCTCGCGCCGGGTCAGCGCCTTTCTTTCGACCGAGGGCATGAACCTAGACCCTGGAGGATGCTCCTGCCGGAGACACCTTTGCCATCGCGAGGTCGTCCTCACTCTCGCCCAGGGCCGCACCGGCGGTCTTGAGCCACTGATCACGCTTTGTGGCTGTGTAGTACACGAGGATCAGAACTCCGAGCAGCAGCCAGATGCCGGCGACGAGGGGAGCCTTGACATTTGGGTCCGCCGGGCAGTTCACCGCCGGGCAGAACGGCGGGAACGACTCGGCCAGCGCGTAGATCAGGATTAGGCTGGATACAACCGGCAGGATCGCGTGCCACAGCCAGTTGAATTCAGAGCGGCGCTCCCTCCAGTAGTAGACGATCACGGCGACGTTGGCCATCAGATAGACGAACGAGACGCCGAGTACGAGGATCAGTCCGCTGAGCAGGAAGAACGCCACCTGGGAGTTCCAGATCGCCCCCGCGATGATGCCGCTGCCCAGGGTCAGGACGAGCTGAGCAATGATGGCGTTGGTCGGTGTCTTGTACACCGGGTGGACCTTGGCGAACAACGTCGGAAACGCACCGTTGCGGCCCGAGGCGTACCACATCCGAGTGCTCACGTTGGCGGTGGCAAGGCTCACGGCGAAGGTGGAGGACATGAAGGCGATCAGGATCAACCACCAGCCCGAGCCCCAGACGTTGCGCGCGAGCGCCAGGCCGGGCAAGTCAGTCGAGCCGATGATGCCCTTGATGTTGTCGGGTCCGAAGCCGGTGATGATGCCCCAGTACGTGAAGACCAGGAACACACCCAGGATGACGATGGCCAGAATCACGGAGCGTGGCGTGTTGCGCTTGGGATCCGTCGTCTCCTCGGCCAGAGGCGCGGCGGCTTCCCAGCCGGTCAGACCCTGCACCGCCAGCACGATGCCGAGGGTGAAACCTGAGAGACCAAGGCCTGTTCCAACGCCGATGTTCGACGGGTTGAACACCGCCAGCGAGAGTCCACCAGGTCCAGGCTTGGCGAAGCCGGTCAGTGCCAGCGCGAGCACGATGATGATTTCGGCCCCACCGGCGATCAGGAGTGTGCGGGCCGACAGCTCGACGCCGCGCTGCTGAAGGAGGGCGACCAGGGACGCGATGACGAGGATGCTGACCCACCACAGCCACGAGACGTCCCAGCCGTAGCTGGCCTTCAGCTCACCTGCGGCGATGTATCCGAAAAACCCCTGGACCACGCCTCCGGCCATCGGCGCGTAGAGGATGAACATCCACGAGGTGAGGAAGCCGGCCCGTGCACCCAGCGCCCGGCTGACGTAGGTGTAGTAGCCACCTGCCGACGGCAGCTGGCGGGAGAACTGGATGAGCGTATTGCCCAGCATGAGAACCAGCAGGACCGCGACCACATACGCCAGCGGCGCCGTGACCCCGGCCAGGCTGACGAGGAACTGCGTGAAGAAGAGGGCGGCGATGGCGGGCGCGATATGAGTGATCGCCTGCATCGTCACGGCGACCAGCCCGAGTGCCCCCGGTTTGAGGTCGGTCCTGACGGGCGTCTGACTTGCGGTCGATTGAGCCATTGCGCGTTTACCCCCCGAATTGAGCCGAGCAATAGGCTGCATGATCTTGCAGCCCCACCATAATCGTGGAACAGTATGGAACGCCTTGGTCATTTGTCAAGAGGGGCGCTCGCCAGTCGGGCCGCCTCCAGGTACCCCCGGTATGTCGCGATGTACTCGCTGACACCTTCTCGGAGCGATGCGAATCGCGGCGTCCAACCCAGCTGGGTGCGCGCGTTCTCAATCGAGATGACGCCACGAAACGACGCCTCGACCTCATCGTCCGGTGTCATCAGGTCGGATATCTCGATGTTCGCGCCGGGCACAAGGCCGGCCACCAGCGCCGCCGCCTGGGCTGCGGTGACAAGCGGCCCACCGGTCGCGGCGTAGAAGATCCTGTCGGCGTCCTCGGCGCAGTCGACGACCTTCAGCGTCAGCCCCGCTACGTCGACCACGTGCGTGTAGTCGCGCGGTAGGCGGCCTCCTGACGCCACCCGCACCGGCTCTCCACGCACCGCCGGCTCGACGAACTCCTTCATGTAGTTGGCGGAATGCCAGCGCATGCCAAAGCCATACACCGCCGACGGCCTGATGATCCGCACGTCGAGTCCGTACGCACGCTGATAGGCGAAACTGAAGAGCTCGGCCGACGCCTTGGCCGCGCCGTACGCGCCGCTGCCCGGGCCCGAGCGCGGGAGCAGGATGGGATGCGCGGCGTCGATGGGCTCGTACTGGACCGGAGGCAGGACGCCGATTGATGACAGCAGCACCACCCGCTCGACGCCATTTTGTCGCGCGGCCTCGAGAACGTTGACCGCACCCGCCACATTTGTCTCGAAGGCTCGGAATGGATCGCGATACAGCGCCGCCACCTCGACGTTGCTAGCCGCATGCACGACAACGTTCGGCTTGAACCGCCCGAAGCTCTCCCGCATCTGTGGCAGGTTCTCGACCGAGGCGACCGCCGGAGTGAAGCCATGCGAGTGCTCGCGCAGCAGGTACTCGATCTCGGGGGTGGGAGAGCGGCTGCGTGCCACCACCATCACGTCGCGCCCCGAGTCGACAAGCGTGCGCGTCACGTGCGCTCCGATGAATCCGAATCCACCCGTGACCAGGACTCGTTGCGGACTCGTCACGCCCGGCTGGCCGCCTTGAGCACCGCCTTCGCGGTTGATTCATCCGTGATGAGCACGTCGAGGCATCCCGTGCGCAGGGCGCCCAGGATGGCGGCGCGCTTCTCCAGGCCCGCGGCCATTCCGATCACCAGGCGGATGCTCTTCAGCTGGGCCCACTCGATGGCGATGAGACGGTCGTCGAGGACGTGGACCGGCCCCCCCGCCGCATCGAAGAACCGGGTCGAAATGTCGCCCACTGCGCCCGCGTCGAGCAGCCGCTTTCGATCGCGGGGCGATATGTGACGGTCCCGGATGAGCGGGGCGGTCTCGTCAAGCGTCCCGATGCCCACGAGCGCGACCTGGCTCGAGGCCGCCGACTCGAGCGCGGCGCGAATCGACCGGTCGCGGAGCATCGCCTCCTTGATGTCGGCCGAATCCACCAGCACCGGCGCGTGCAGGTAGTGAACTCGGCTGTGTGGGTGCAGCGAGGCGAGGTGACGCGCCAGCTCGTGCCCCTGGATACCGGGTCCGCCACGTCCCACACCCCCATGGAGCAGGGAGACGTCCAGCCCTGACACCGTCCCCGTCGGGAGCTTGTGGAGTGCGCTCGACAGCATCCGCCCCCAGGAGAGGCCCAGCCTCATGCCGTTCAGCAGCTGGCTGTTGACGTAGTCGGCGGCTGCCTTGGCGACAGCATCGGCGCTCGCGGTTCCCGGGTCACCGCCGACGACCACCGCCTTCCTGAGGTTGAAGGCGGTCGCCAGCTCGAGACCGAGGTCACCGTGAAGGCTTCTCGGCTTGGTGATCTCGACATGCACGATCCCATCGTCCCGGGCTCGCTTGAGGTATCGCGAGACGGTCGAGGCGTCGAGGCCCAGTGCGCGTGCGATCTGGACCTGGCTCTGGCCCTCGATGTAAAAGCGCGTGGCCAGGTCGACAAGGATCTCGGAAGTCGGTCCACTCGCCGCCTTACGTGCGGCGTTCACCAACCTCATTCCAGGTTCGTGTGGCGCGCGCGCATGCCATCCGTGGTCTGCCGCGTCCGCTCCCTGAGGAGGATCGTGACGATGTCGAAGAAGACCAGGAGCGCGGCCTCATAAAGGCTTCCCATCGGAAGGACGCTCGTGCCTCCCCGGTCGTCGGCCATCGTCTGCGCTCGCACGTTGATGACGGCATCGGCGAACCGGGCGGACGCACCGTCGGGCTGGGCGGTGACGACCACCGTCCGCGCGCCAGCCGACCGGGCCACACCGAGGAGGGCGTTGACCGTGGAGAAAGCGCCGGGCCCGGCGCTGACGACAAGAAGGTCTCCGGCCCCGAGCGGCGGGGTGGTCATGTCGCCGACGACATGCGCATCCAGTCCGAGGTGCATCAGGCGCATGCACAGGGCGCTCATCATCAGGCCCTCACGACCGACTCCAAAGCACGCGATGCGGTGCGCGGCCAGCAGCTCGTCGCGCAGCCTCTCTGCCTCGGCGGCCGCGCCACCCCGCAGGACGCCACGGATCTCCTCGATGGCACCCTCGAAAAGCGCGTCGGTTTCCGAGGCGCTGGAGTCAGAGGAGGTCAAGTGGCGACCTCGGCCAGAGCTGCAGCCTGCATCGCGCGCAGGTTGGCGACGGGGTCGCCGCCGTCAAAAACCGCGCTCCCGGTGACGATGAGGTCGACTCCCATGCGGGCGACCTGTTCGACGTTGGCCCGGGTGATGCCGCCATCCACGGCTAGTGTCTCGGCGCCGAAGTTCGTAAACAAAAGCGT
>JRHI01001957.1_pt1 | contig 15490 bp, 16 predicted proteins | sample 215371 | NCBI WGS metagenome assembly JRHI01 (sample SAMN02929681, study PRJNA255918) | sediment metagenome | biome: cave system; feature: Ice Cave; material: Sediment; isolation source: sediment from deep within a dark volcanic ice cave with no known source of... ...
CCTCCTCAGCGGTCCGCCGCCACACCCGCTCCAGCCAGCCGGGTCTTTCGCCGACCGGCACCACGGTGGTCGAGATCGGTGACCGGCCAATGGGCAGCTCGCGCAGCGCGGAGACCTCCAGATCGCCGTAGACGGTCATCGCGACAGTGCGCGGGATCGGCGTCGCGGTCATCACCAGCACGTGCGGGCTGGTGCCGTCGACCGCCCTGGCGCGCAGCGCGTCGCGCTGCTCGACACCGAAACGGTGCTGCTCATCGACCACCACCAGGCCCAGGTCGGCAAAGGACACCCGGTCCTGGATCAAGGCGTGCGTGCCGACCACGATCCCGGCCGCACCGCTGGCCGCGTCCAGCAGTGCCTGTTTGCGAGCTCGGGCCGGCAGCGAGCCGGTAAGCAGGGCGATCCGGGTGGCCTGCTCGGCTGACCCGAGCTCGCCAGCCCGGCCATGGTCGTCCAACAACGCTCGCAGGGACCGGGCGTGCTGCGCGGCGAGCACCTCGGTGGGCGCGAGCAGCACGGCTTGCCGCCCCGCGTCGACGACCTGCAACATCGCGCGTAACGCGACCACGGTCTTCCCCGATCCGACCTCGCCTTGCAGCAGCCGGTTCATCGGGTGCTCACCGGCCAGCTCGACGGCCAGCAACTCGCCCACTTCCTGTTGGCCGGGGGTCAATGTGAAGGGCAACGCGGCGTCGAAGGCAGCGGCCAGGCCACCGTCGCGGCGCGGGCAGGCCGGCGCGGGCCGGCGCGCCGCCTCCTGACGGCGCCGCGCGAGAGTGAGCTGCACCGCCATCGCCTCGTCCCACTTCAGCCGGCGCTGCGCGGTCGCGATCTGCGCGCGGTCGTCGCTGCGGTGCACGGCGCGCAACGCAGCGCCCAGATCCAGCAGCCGGTGCCGCGCCCGCAGCTCGGCCGGTAGCGGATCCTCGGGATCGTCTAGGACGTCGAACACCTGGCGCACGCAGAGCTGGATGGTCCAGGACGGCAGGTCCTTGGTGGCGGGATAGACCGGGATCAGCGCCCGGGAGAACTCCGCGAGCTTGTCCGCGTCGTCGTCGAGCAGCTGGTACCGCGGGTGGGTGAGCTGCAGCGTGCGCTTTTTGCCGTACACCGTCACTCGGCCGGCGAACAGCGCCTGCCGACCGGGGACGAGCACCTTGGGCAACCGGTGCTGGTTGAAGAAAGTGAGGTTCAGCGTGCGGGTGCCGTCGAAGATCACGGCCTGCTGGATGGTGCCTTTTTTCTGTTGCATCGGGCGGGAGACGCAGCTGCGGATCTCGGCGACCACCGTGACGTCCTCCCCCGGCGTGAGACTTGCGATCGGGGTGAGTTGACCCTGGTCGGCGTACCGGCGTGGGTAATGCCGCAGCAGGTCGCCGACGGTACGCACATCCAGCTGCTCGGCCAGCAGCGTCGCCGACTTGGCACCGATCACCAGGTCCAGCACGTCATCCACCCCGGCCACGGCTCACTCCACCCCCACTAGCAACACGCGCCGCGGCACGCTACCGGCGTAGATCACCACGTCGACCTCGGGATGTGCTCTGCGCAGATGCTCGATCAGCGTGTCACCGACGCCGACTGGGGCGTCCTGGCCGAGCAGAACTGTGACCAGCTCCCCGCCCATGGACAGCATTCGCTCCACCAGCTCGCAGGCCGCGATCAGTGGGTCGCGGTGGATCAGGACGACTTCGTCGCCGACCATGCCCAGGGTGTCGCCCGGCTGGCAGCGTCCGGCCCAGGTCAGCGCCTCCCCGCTGGCCACGGTGAGCTCCCCGCGCCGGGTGGCGGCCGCTGCCTCGGTCATGGCCACCAGGTCGTCGGCCGGGCGCCGCGCGGCGTCGTGCACCGCGATCGCCGCCAGTGCCTGCACCGGGGATCCCGTCGGTACGATCACCACCTCCTGGCCGGTGCCCCGGACCTGGGCTGCCGCGAGTTCGACCCTGGTCACGGCAGCGGGCTCCGCCAGCACTGTGACATGCCGGGCGCGGGTGCCGACGAGAACCGCGCGTAGCTCGCCCAGGCCGCTGTCAGCCGGAGTGGTGATCACCCCTTCCCCGCGGAACAGTTCGGCCACTCCAGATCCGGAAACCATGGCGAGCACCGCGTGTTCGACGACGGACCGCCTGCGGGCCACGTCCTGGTCGGTGTGATCGGCAGGGGTTTGATCGGCGAAGCGCAGTACCGTGATGCGGTGCGGGCGCCCTGCCCGCACTCCGGCTTCGATCACAGCGCCGACATCGGAGCTGTGCACGTGCACTTTCCACAGCGCCGCGCCCCCCCCGACCGCGGTTGGGCCCGAGCCGACGACAGCCACGCAGTCACCCAGGTGGGTGAGCTCGGCGCGCAACGTGGCGGCGCCTGCCTCATCCGTACCGTCCAGCAGGTACATCACTTCGTGGTCGTACTCGGTGCGACCGCCCTCGCGCGCCACGTACAGCGCCTGCCCGGGGCGCGGCTGGATTCGGGTGGCGGCAGTGGACCGCACGCCGGGACGCTCGGTCACCACCGCCAGCAGCGCTTCCAACAGCAGGGTCAGCCCGCGTCCTCCCGCGTCCACCACCCCCGCGATGGCCAGCGCGGCGAGCTGGCGGGGAGTGTCGGCCAGCGCGCCGGCTGCGGCGGCAGTGGCCGCCGACGCCACGGCGCTGAGCTCGTCGGACCCGACCGCCGCGGCCGCCCGCGCTGCCGCGTGCAGCACGGTCAGTACCGTCCCGGACACCGGCTCAGACACCGCGGCCGTGGCCAGCTCGTCAGCCCGGCACAACCCCTTGCGCAGGGCCGCGCCGTCCCAGGCCGGGCCATCCAACTCCGGACCGATCAGGGGCTCCGCCAGACCTCGCAACACCTGGGACAGGATCACCCCCGAGTTGCCCCGGGCCCCCAGCAACGCGCCGCGCGCCAGCACCGCGACCGTGCCACCCGGCGGGACGCCCCCGCCCACGCTGTGATCCCGCAGCACCGCATCCAACCCGGCCCGCATGGTCGCCAACAGGTTGGAGCCGGTGTCCTGGTCGGCGACCGGGAACACGTTGAGCGCGTCGATCTCGTCACGGTGCGCAGCGAGCGCGTCGCAGCAAGTAGCTGCCCAGCGACGGACCGCCGCTCCATCCAGCGACTGCAACACCGCGGCTGCTCACCGCCTTCATCGGAGCCGGTTTCTAGGCTGGTTCGTGGCTCTCCAAGAGCTACCAACCCCGTTGCGGGGCGCCTTGAAGGGCTACCAACGTCGAAGATTACCGGCCCACGCCGTCCCCGGTGCGCGGCGCCGGGCACCGCCGGGTTACGCTTCACCGGACCGTCCGGGAACGGGCGTACCACCCTAGCGACGAACCCAGGGAGTGTGTGACGTGGCTGCCGTGTGCGATGTCTGCGGCAAGGGACCGGGCTTCGGCATGTCCGTCTCACACTCGCACCGGCGGACGCATCGCCGGTGGGACCCGAATATCCAGACTGTCCGGGCGAAAATCGGCGCCAGCCAGCGCCGCCGCCTCAACGTCTGCACCTCCTGCCTCAAAGCAGGCAAAGTCTCCCGAGGCTGACCGCTCCACGACCACCACTCGGCTCCGAATCGCGGAGCGGACCGGCACCGAGAGCGCGATTCGGCTCCGAATGGCGATCCAGGCTTGAGCTCAGCGCAGGATCCAGTCCACGGGGTCGGCTCCAAGGTCTTCGAGCAGGTGGTTGGCGCGGCTGAACGGGCGGGAGCCGAAGAACCCGCGGTCAGCGGACATCGGTGACGGGTGCGCGCACTCGATACACGGAACGCCGGAGAGCATCGGACGTAGGGTGCGGGCGTCGCGGCCCCACAGGATCGCCACCAGCGGCTGCGCTGGACGCGCCACCAGGGCACGGATGGCCTGCTCAGTGACCTCCTCCCACCCCTTCCCGCGATGCGATCCCGGGCGACCGGGTTCCACTGTGAGCACTCTGTTGAGCAGCAGCACACCGCGCGCGGCCCACGGACTGAGGTCCCCGTTGGACGGGCAGGGCAGCCCCAAATCGTCGCTGTACTCGCGAAAGATGTTGGCCAGACTGCGCGGCAGCGGCCGCACACTCGGCTCGACCGAAAACGACAGCCCTACCGCGTGGCCCGGGGTCGGGTATGGGTCTTGGCCGACGATGAGCACCCGTACCTGGTCGAACGGCTGGGTGAAGGCTCTCAGGATGTTGGCGCCGGAGGGCAGGTAACGCCGCCCCGCGGCGATCTCGGTGCGGAGGAAATCACCAGCGGCGGCAATCTGCCCGGCTACCGGCGCCAGCGCGCCGGCCCAGCCGGTTTCCACGATCTCGTCTACAGCTGCGGGCACGGTGTGGGACCCTAGCGAGCGGTCAGCGGGCTCGCTGCGCCGCCACCGCAAGAAGCTTGCCGAAGCAACGGCTGCTGGGGTCGTCGCGGTACACCCCGAATCGCGGGATCTCGGAGTAGCCCGACGAGACGTAGAGCCCGATCGCCTCGGGCAGGCGGATCCCGGTCTCGAGCACCAGCCGCCGCCGGCTCGCAGCGACCGCCCGGCGCTCCAGTTCGGCAAGCACGACCCGGGATAGTCCGCGACCGCGCGCCGCCGGGACCACAAACATCCGTTTGATCTCCACATCGCCCTCGGCGAACTCCGGCCCCGGGTCATGCGCTCGCCAGCCGCCGCAGGCGATCGCCGTCCCGTCGAGGTAACCCACGACGAAAATCCCGCGCGGCGCGACGAACTCGCTGCCCTCGATCGGCGTGGCATCGTCGCTGCCGTAACGGTGGACGTACACCTGCTGCAGCGCGGCGATCAGCCGCCGGGCGTCGGGATGGTCGAAGGTCCGCGTCTCGAGCTCCACGGCGGGCAGCCTACGGCCGCGTCGTGAGTGGCTCTGCTGGTTGCCAAGTGGCCGGAACACTGTTTGCCACTCACGAGAAGTGCTCCCAGCCCCCAGGGAGCACTTCAGAACCGTCGACGGTCACACCGCGCCCTTGGCGCACTACCCCGAGCTGCGCCCACCCCTGAGGCAGCGCCACCCCAGCGGGGAAGCTCGCCAGCAGCGCGTGATCCTCTCCGCCGGTGAGCACCCAGTGCTGCGCGTCAGCACCCAGCGCTGACGCCACCTCGACCAGCCTGCTAGCTACCGGTACCGCCGCCGAATCGATGTCGAGGCCGACGCCGGAAGCCTCGGCCAGGTGCCCAGCGTCGGCGAGTAATCCGTCCGAGATGTCGATCATCGCCGTGGCACCTGCCGCGGCGGCCTGCGGACCGGCGCCATAGGGGGGCTCCGGGACTCGGTGGGCAGCGACCACCGCCAGCGGCGATCGGAATCCACGGCGAAGCACCGCGAGACCCGCGGCGGACCAGCCCAGCCGGCCGCACAGCCCGAGCACGTCACCAGGTCGGGCACCGGACCTGGTGACCGGCGCACGACCCTGCAGGTCACCCAAGGCGGTCACCGACACGACGAGCTGCTCTGAGCTGACCACGTCGCCGCCGGCGATGCCGGCACCGGCCTGCCCGGCCTCCGCCCACATTCCGGCCACCAGGCCATCCACCGTGGATACCGGGGTGCGCCCGGGAACGGCCAGCCCGACGACCAGCGCGGTGGGCACCGCGCCCATTGCCGCCACATCGGCGAGGTTGGCCGCCACCGCTTTGCGTCCGACCTGGTGCGGCGTGGACCAATCCAGCCGGAAATGCACCCCCTCGACAAGCACGTCGGTGGTCACCACCACCCGGCCGTCCGCAGCCACCAGCACAGCGGCGTCGTCCCCCGGCCCAAGCAGGGTGCCCGGCGGCAGTTCCCGGCCGGCAGTGATCCGGGCGATCAGCCCGAATTCGCCCAGGTCGGCTACCGAGCCCGCGGCGGAGGGCGGCGGGTCAGGTACGGAACCACCGGCAGCACACACGGTCACGCCTCCGATCCAGGCGGTAGTCGATCCAAGCGGTAGATTTTGTCCTACCCTGATCGAGCCGACGAGACGAAGGGCCCCGCCGTGGTTCAGGCATACATCCTCATCCAGACCAAGGTCGGCAAGGCCGCCGCGGTGGCTGCGGCGGTGTCGAGCCTGCCAGGCGTCGCTAGCGCAGAGGACGTCACCGGCCCATATGACGTGATCGTGCGGGCGGAGGCCGCGGACGTGGACCAGTTGGGTCAGCTGGTGTTGGCCAAGGTGCAGACGGTGGACGGCATCACCCGCACGTTGACCTGCCCCATCGTGCACCTGTCCTGACGGCGGTCTGGCGTGCTCTCAGCCGGCTCCGCGCGGCCGGCCGGCTTGCCACGTTGGCCGCTCGGGATCGCCCTGGCCCTGGCGGTGGCACTGGTGGTGGGGGTGCTCATCGCTGCTGCGCTGGTGCGCGGCCAGCCTCTGGATCCGCTGAGGCTGGCCGTCGTCCCGGCCCCGTCGGCCCAGTCCATGGACTGTGCGCGGCTGCTGGCAGCCCTACCCGAGAGTCTCGACGGCGGCGATACCGGCGCCCTGCAACGCCGGAACCTCGCTGCCCCGGCCCCCGCGGGCGCGGCCGGCTGGGGCGAGCCACCGGTGGTGCTGCGCTGCGGGCTGGGCCGGCCCGCCGAGCTCACCGCGACCTCGCGGCTGCTGGATGTCTCCGGAGTGCAGTTCCTCGAACTCGCCGGGCTCGGCACCAGCACCTGGGTCGCGGTGGACCGCCCGGTTTACGTCGTGGTGGCCCTGCCAGCGACCAGCGGCAGCGGGCCACTCCAGCAGATCGCCGCTGTGATCGCGAACACCCTGCCGAGGCGGAGCGTCGACATTCCGCACTGATCCGCTACAACCGGTACAACCCGGCCAGCACCCGTTCCATCAGCGATATATCCGGCGAGCTGTCCAATCCCAGCGTGTTGCGGTGCACGTTCACCAAGCCGGTATCGATCATGTCAGCCAGCAGTACCCGGGCCACTCCCAGCGGCAGCCCGAGCAGGGCCGCAACCTCGGCAACCGATCTGACCTCGGCACACAGCTCAGTTATCGCGGCGTGCTCCGCCGAGCAGATCCCTGTCAGGTCTCGACCCTCGTCGCTGGTGAAGACCAGCGTCTCGACGGCGAGGTCCTGCACCGGCCGGGTCCGTCCCCGGGTCCAGGTGTACGGACGGACGACGAACCGGAAGTCCTCCGGCCCATCCCATTCTTCAGTGGCCCATTCGTCGACCGCCTCAACCACACCGGTACTGGGGGGTGCCTCGACCACATCAGCGGCGCCGTCGGGGGACTCGTCGACGGTGTCAACATCTGGTTGGGCGTGGCGGGCACGATAGACAACCCCGCCCGGATCCAGCGCCGTCCCGTCGGGATCGTCGATCAAGCTACCGTCCTGATCAACGGTGCCGCTGCTGCCGAATGAGACGAACAATCGCAATGCCTCCCCACCGACGTCCGGACCACCCGAGGCACACCAGCGGACCGCGTGGGCGGCCCCTACGTGCCTAACTAGTCGTTCGTGAGTAGGTCGCTGGAGTTCACCCGTTTGACGCAGCGGCCTGATCAGATCAACGGCTCAGCGCAGCCCGGTGCCACGGGCGACCGCGGTGTCGATCAAGAGGGAGAGCAGACTCGGGTAGTCCACGCCGGTTACTGCCCACATCCGGGGATACATCGATATCGGTGTGAAACCCGGCATCGTGTTGATCTCATTGACGGTCAGCGCACCATCGGGTCCGACGAAGAAGTCAACCCGGGCGAGGCCCTGACAGTCCAGCGCACGGAAGGCCGCGACGGCCATCGACTGCAGCTCAGCCGTGATGTCATCATCGAGTTTGGCGGGAATGTCGAACTCGCATGCGTCATCGAGATACTTGGCGTCGAAGTCGTACCAGCTCGCGGCGCCCGGCGCCATCACCCGGATCTCCGCAGGCAGCGACGCCTCGATCCGGCCGTCGGGGAACTCCAATACCCCGCACTCGAGCTCGCGGCCGACCACCGCCGCCTCGACAAGCACCTTGGGGTCGACGGCGCGCGCGGTGGCGATGGCCGCGGGCAGCTCGGCCCAGCCCGCCACCTTGGTGATACCCACCGATGAGCCCGCTCTGGCTGGTTTGACGAAGACCGGCAGACCCAGCCGCTGGCGCTGCTGCGCGGTGAGGGTGACGTCATCGGCGCGCAGCACCACGGTGTCGGTGACCGGCAGACCCTGGGCGCGCAACAGTGTGCGAGTGAATTCCTTGTCCATTCCCACCGCACTGGCCAACACCCCGGAGCCGACGTAGGGCACGTCGGCCAGCTCCAGCAGTCCCTGGATCGTGCCGTCCTCGCCGAAAGCCCCGTGCAGTACCGGGAACACCACATCCACTTCGGAGAGCACTTCGCCGGCCCGGGCGCCCGCGATGCGCACCAGTTCCCGCCTGGTCGGATCACCGGGCAGGACAAGCGCCGTGGCGGCACCGTCCACGGCGGGTAGCCGGCGGTCCCGGATCGCCAGTTGGGCAGGCTCGTCAGTACCCAGCACCCAGGCACCGTCAGCGCCGATGCCGACCGGGACGACCTCGAATCGCGTACGGTCCAGGTGGCGCAGCACGCTTCCCGCCGACACACAGGAAATCGCATGTTCGCTGCTACGGCCACCGAAGACGACAGCGACGCGTAGCCTGCGATCCGTCATGGCCGCAGACCCTACTCCCGGTGATCCGGCGGTCTCGGCGCTGCTGTCACGACGCCGCGAGCAGCGCAGCCAGCCCAGGTAGCGCCACGGCGAGCGCTGATCGGTGGGCCGGGGCGCCATAACCCAGAGTCACGCCGTGACAACCCGGCGAGCCGTCATGGAAGCACTCCAGCCCGTCGAGCAGCAGCCCCTCGCCGTCGGCACGGCGCACCGCGTTGCGCTCGGCGTCCGCGCCCGGCAGATCCACCACCAGGTGCGCGCCGGCCTGATCACCCCGAACCGGCAACCCCGCCCCGCGCAGCGCGCCGACCAGCAGGTCGCGCCGGGTTACCAGTTCCCGGCGCACCCGGCGCAGGTGGCGGGCCAGATCTCCGGACACCGCGAGCGCGGTGAGTATCCGCTGGCCGGCCGGGGACGGCCGCATGCCGGTGGACGACCGGTACGCACAGACCGCGGCCACCACCTCGTCGGGTGCCGCCAGCCACCCGACACCCAGCGTCGGTGTGAGGATCTTGCTCGCGGTACCGAGGTGTACCACCACGTCAGGTCCCACGCTGGCCAGCAGCGGCAGCGGCGCGCCGTGGTGGCGCAGCTCGCCGTCGTAGTCGTCGTCCAGCACCCAGGCCGCGCGCTCGCGGGCCCACGCCACCAACGCGAGCCGGCGGCGAGCCGACAGGGTGGCGCCCAGCGGGAACTGGTGCGCCGGCGTGCAGTAGACCGCGCGGGCTCGGTCAGGTAGGGCGGCGACTACCAGCCCTTCGAGATCCACGGGTGCGGGCAGCACGTGCAACCCCGCGGCTCGCAGGGTCGCAACCGCCCGGGGATAGCCCGGTTCCTCCACGGCGACCACGTCGCCCGGCCGCAGCAGCACGGCAGCCAGCTCCGCGACGGCCGCGGTACTACCACCGGTGGCCAGCACTGCTTCTGGTCGCACCGCTAGTCCCCTGTGGCGCACGAGGTGATCGACCACCGCGGCCCGGAATTCCGGTAGGCCGGCCAGCACCGGACGGGTGAGCATCGGCGGGTCCGCCGCCGCCCGCCAGGCGCGTCGCCATGCCGCAGGATGCATACCCGACGTCCAGGGCGCGCCAGGCCGCAGATCGATGCCCCGTTCCGGCTCCTGGTTTTTAACGCGGGGCACCTCCGGGTGCTTCGACGCCGATAGACCCGGCGCTGCGATGACGTAGGTGCCGGCGCCCCGTCGCCCACCGATCCAGCCCTCGGCCTGGAGCACCTCGTACGCCGCTGCGGTGACCGTTCGGCTGACGGCCAGCGTGGTGGCGAGCACTCGGGTGGACGGCAGCCGATCCCCCCTTCGGAGGGCTCCGCTTCCCGCTGCGGCCCGCAACCCGTCGGCCAGCTGAATCGCCAGCGGGCGGGGATCCTGGCGATCCACCGCTAGCGGTAGGTCGTCGGGCAGCACGAATGGCCCTTCATAACGGGATGCGAGTGGCCGTTTCAGGATGCCACTTTGCCGGGCACCGTGGTCAGCATGACGCTGTCACCCACCGCACGCAGCACCCCGCGGCGGTTGCGCGAGCGAGCCCGCCGCGATCGCGCCGAGCTGTACGCCCTGCTCGACTCCGCGCTGGTGTGCCATCTCGGGCTGATACTCGACGACGCTCCGGTGGTGCTGCCCACCGGGTACGGGCGCGACGGTGACACTCTTTACCTGCACGGCTCCAGTGGCGCGGCGAGCCTGCTGGCCGCCTCGCGGGCAACGCCGATCTGCGTCACGGTCACCCGGCTCGACGGCGTGGTCTATGCCCGCTCGGCCTTCCACCACTCCCTGAACTACGCCAGCGCGGTGATACACGGCACGGCGCGCGCGGTCACCGACTCCGAGGAGGTGCGGCACGGGCTACGGGTGCTGGTCGAGCATCTCGCTCCCGGGTCCTGGGAGCACAGCCGCCAGCCCACCCACAAGGAACTCGCTGCCACCGCGGTGCTGGCGCTGTCGCTGGTGGAGGCCTCGGTGAAGGTCCGGACCGGCCCGCCGGCCGACGACGCCGCGGACGTGGCAGCGGTCCGGGCATGGGCAGGGGTGCTTCCCGTGACCGCTCACTGGGGCACCCCGCAACCCTGCCCCCACCTACCCACCGACGCCCCCGTACCGCCCCACATCGGCCACCGCTCGCCGCTGGGCGCCTAAGACCGCCCGACCGGTTCCGCCGGGCCACTGATCATAGTTTCGGAAGAATCAACCGCGCTCACCGCGGCTACTCGTTCCAACAATGTGATCATGGACGGGGGTGACCGGCAAGCCTTGGGCGACCCATGCGCGGAAGCCGCCCATCGCGTCCGTGGCGTTGTGCAGGCCCAGGATTTGGAGGGCAGCTGCGGCCAGGCTGGAGGTGTAGCCCTCCGAGCACAGCACGATCACCTGCACGTCATAACCGGTGGCCTCCGGTAGCCGGGCGTCACACTCCGGGTCGAAGCGCCACTCAAGGTGATTTCGCTCGACCAGCAAGGCGCCGGGAACCTCTCCCTCCTCGGCGCGCTGCCAGTCAGGGCGGATGTCCACCAGCAGGGCACCAGCCGCGAGCGCCTCGTACGCCTGCGCCGGGGTGAGGCGCTGCAGCCGCGAGCGAGCCTGTGCCAGCATCTGGTCGACGCTGAGCGCGCCGGGTGGCCGGCTCACCAATCCACCCCGGCCTGCTCCACGGCGAGATGGCACAACCTCGATGGCTCCAGCCGGTAGCGATTCATCACAGCCAGGCTTGGGGTGTAGACATGCACACTCACGGCAGGGACCGCGCCGGTGTTGGTGACCTGGTGAATGTAGTGCGGGCCGAAGGCGCGGCAACTCCCGGTGTTCAGCGCCCGGGTGACCTCGACCGGCGCCCGACCCGGCTTGGCTGCGACCACCCGTTCGGTCAGCGTGCCCGCCGCGATCGCGAAGGCACCCGACGCCGGGCCGTGATCATGCAGATCGGTGCCCTGGCCGGGTAACCAGGACAGCAACCACACCTCATGCTGGTCGGTTCGTTCGAGCAGCCGGTACCAGCGGGTGTCGGTGCGGTAGTCCAGCAGCCGCCACCACCGCTCTGGGTGCGCGGCCAGTCCCATAGCGAGGCTGACCGGGCCGCCGCAACGAGCGCTGTCGGGAGCCGGGACGGTGAGGTCGGGCACGGCGTACATAGGGAAATTCCTCCGCGGGATCGGCGAGACCGACCGCGCAGCAGCCACCACCCGGAAAAGGCGGGCCGTCAAGGAAACGCGGTCAGCAGAACAAGCTCACCGCGCGGGACACAGCGCGCTCGCCACCCGGCGCAGATCCACCGGGGACCGCCGAACGAGGACGAGGACGAGAGTGCCGCTCACAGCTAGTGATCAAACCAGCAGATCCGCATCCCCGTCAAGAAGCCTTTTCGTCAAGAACCTGTGTCAAAGGCTTGGCGCAGATCGGCAAGCAGCTCCTCGGGGTCCTCCACACCGACGGACAGCCGCACCTGGCCGGGCGATATTCCGGCCGCCGCGAGCGCGGTGTCGTCGAGTTGGCGGTGGGTGGTCGACGCCGCATGGCTGACCTTGGAGTGCACGCTACCCAGCGAGGTGGCGATCGCAACGGTGCGCAACGCATCGCAGAAGGCCATCGCCCCAGTCCGTCCACCGTGGACATCCACGGTGATCAGACTGCCGAACAGGCCGTCATGGAACAGCGCGCGGGCGGTGCCGTGCTGCGGGTGCGAGGGCAGGCCCGGGTAGCGCACCCGCGCCACCGTGGGGTGGCCCGCGAGCTTGTCGGCCAGGACCGCCGCGGTCGCGCACTGCCGGGCTACCCGCAGCGCCAACGTCTGCAGCCCCCTGTGCAGCAGGAATGCCTCGTCCGGGGCGAGGCAACCGCCAAGGTCGATCCGTGCTTCCCGGACCGGTCCGAGGTGCTCAGACCGACCGATCGCCACCCCGCCGGTAGCGTCGGCGTGCCCGCCGAAGAATTTCGTCGCCGAATGCAGCACGAGGTCTGCGCCGTGCTCCAACGGGCGGCAGATAACAGGTGTGGCGAAGGTGGAGTCCACCACCAGCCGTCCGCCGGCTTGATGCGCGATCTGCGCCAGGGTGGGCAGATCGGGCACCGTCAGGGTGGGGTTGGCGATGGTCTCGGTGTAGATCATCCGGGTCCGCGGGGTGACCGCAGCCCGGACGGCGGCGGCGTCGGTGATGTCGATCAGTACCGGGTGTATCCCCCAACGGGGTAGCCATCTGGTGAGTAGCGACCAGGTGCCGCCGTAGCAGCCCGCCGGGGCGATCACCTCGTCGCCCGCCTCGAGATGGCCGAGCAAGGTGGCGGAGATGGCGGCCATCCCGGACCCGAACGGCTCTGCGCCGACATCGTCGCAGCCTGGCGCCTCCAGCGCAGCGACCGCTGCGGCGAACGCGACGGCGGTCGGGTTATCGATCCGCGAATAGGAATACCCGGATTTCCGACCACCGAGTACCTCTGAATAGTCGTGCGAGTTGTCGAAGGCAAAGGCTGACGACCGCACCACGGGCAGCCCGAGGGGACGCGACATACCTCAAACGCTACCCGGCGGTGACCACGTTCCGGACCCCTGATCCGGTATCTCACATCGGTCGTGGCGCACCGGATCGTGACACGCTGGTACGTCCAATCGCGCCAGCACCCGGCCGGCGCCCGAAGCCAGAGGAACGAACCGATGATCTTCGTTGTCGTCAAGTTCACCATCCGCGCCGAGCGCAGCCACCAGTGGCTCTCGCTGGTCGATGATTTCACCCAGGCCACCCGGCAGGAAGCGGGCAACATCTTCTTCGAGTGGTCTCGCAACGTCGACGATCCGCACCAGTTCATCCTCCTCGAGGCGTTCGAGTCCCGCCAGGCAGGCGAGGCGCACGTCAACTCCGAGCACTTCCGCACGATGATGGCGTGGGCTCCCGACGTGATCGTGAAGACCCCAGAGATCGTCAATGTCGAAGTGCCACAGCACGGATGGGTCGAGATGGCCGAGCTGACACCGCAGTGACGCAGCGTCAGCGCACGGTCAGCATGCGCTTGCGGGACTCATTCAGGTTTGTGGGCGCGGCCGAGCAACTTACCGGCCATCTCCCGTGGTGACTGGCCGTCGTAGCAGACTCGGCGTACGCCGTCGGCGATGGGCACCTCGACGCCGCACCGCGCAGCCAGCCCCTGGATCGACAAGCAAGACTTCACACCCTCGGCCACCTGGCCGTGGGTAGCCAGCTGGGCCTGCTCGAGCGTGTCGCCCATCCCGAGCCGGTAGCCAAAGGATCGGTTGCGAGACAACGGTGAGGCGCAGGTGGCCACCAGGTCGCCGAGCCCGGCCAGGCCCGCGAAGGTCACCGGGTCGGCCCCCAGCGCGGCACCCAGCCGTCCCATCTCGGCCAATCCTCGGGTGATCAGCGTCGCCAATGTGTTGTCCCCGCATCCCAATCCAGCAGCCATCCCGCACGCCAGCGCGATGACGTTCTTGCATGCGCCGCCGAGTTCGCAACCGATGACGTCGGTGTTGGTATAGGGCCGGAAGTAACGGGTTCCACAGGCGTGCTGCACCGCGATGGCACGAGCGTGGTCGATGCAGGCGACCACGCTCGCGGTGGGCTGCTCGGCGGCGATCTCCCGAGCGAGATTGGGCCCGGAAACCACCACCACCTGGCCGGGCAGGACAGCAGTGACATCGATCACGACCTCACTCATCCGCTTGAGGCTGCCGAGCTCGACGCCCTTGGCGAGGCTCACCAGCGTGGCCTGCGGTGGGATCGACCGGTGCCACGCGCGCAGGTTGTCGCGCAGCGTCTGGCTGGGCACGGCGAAGACCACCGCGTCCACTCCGTCGAGCGCCGCCTCCGCGCGCACGGTGGCCCGCAACGAAGCCGGCAGGGTCACTCCCGGCAGGTATTCCGGGTTGGAGTGGCGGCGGGTAACCGCGTCGGCCACCTCGGCCCGGCGGGCCCACAGCACGACATCGCGGCCGGCGTCGGCGAGCACCTTGGCGAACGTGGTGCCCCATGAGCCAGCACCCATCACCGCGATTCGCTGCACCGCCAAGGTCATGACGTCCGTCCCAACAGGCAGCTGAGCGGGTAGCGCGCCACGATGCACAACCGGATCGCCAGGCCGGCCCTATCCCGTGCCACGCAATCCTCCTCCCGCTGATCACCCGATTGCCGAATGGGACCTGCGTGCAACGTGAGCCGAAGTCTTCCCTGCCGCCGGATCGAAGGTCCAGCGGGACGATGGGGCATGCACGTGGACCTTCTCGTCCCAGTGAAGCCTCTCACCTGGGCCAAGACTCGGTTGCGGGGTGCGGCCGACGGCGGCACCGGGGCACAGGAGGCGCACTCCCGGTTGGTGCTCGCGCTCGCCCGGGATACCCTCACCGCTGCGGCTGGGGTGGCGGCGGTTCGCCAGGTGATCGTGATCTGCTCTGATGAGGTGGCATGTGCGGCGCTGGCCGGCGACGGCGTGCAGGCGATTCCCGACGAGCCGGCCGCTGGCCTCAACCCGGCCCTGCGGTACGGGGAGGCTGTGCTCCGGGTAGCAGACCCGACCACAACGGTAGGGGTCTTGCAGGCTGACCTGCCTGCACTGCGCCCGGAGGAGCTGGACGGCGCGATCCGCGCTGCCCTGGTCACCGGCGGGCGAGCGTTCTGCACCGATCGGACCGGGACCGGGACGACGCTGCTGGTGGCCCCACCAGGGCAGCCCCTGGGCCCCTGCTTCGGACCTGCCTCGGCGGCAGCGCATCGGGCTACCGGCGCGCGAGAGCTCACCGGTTGCTGGCCCGGGCTGCGGTGCGACGTCGACACCACCGCCGATCTGGCCATCGCGCGCGGCTTGGGGCTGGGCCGGTTCACCAGTGCCGCGCTGGGCAGCACCTAGCGGGAGTTTCCTAGTTAAGTTGATCTTGAGGTGGGTCGGCGGG
>JRHI01001958.1_pt1 | contig 15479 bp, 16 predicted proteins | sample 215371 | NCBI WGS metagenome assembly JRHI01 (sample SAMN02929681, study PRJNA255918) | sediment metagenome | biome: cave system; feature: Ice Cave; material: Sediment; isolation source: sediment from deep within a dark volcanic ice cave with no known source of... ...
GGTCCTGACAAACGAGGCGAGAGACGCCTGCCGTATCTCGGACACGATGGGGCTCCGCTCTGAGGAGGCGACGGCACCAGCCAAGTATGTGCCATCGCAGTCACCTCGCAACCGTCATGTGTGTGGTTTTCCATTTGCCTGGGGCCGTTTGCACAACGCGCGGGCACCGTTCACATCGCGCCCGCGGGTCCCGGCAGCGCGAGCATCTGTCCCACGCGTGAGGCGAGCACCGACGCCCGAAACGGCTTGCTCAGGAAGCCGGCCGCGTTCGGATTGCCGGCCCCCGGCGCCGTGCACATGTCGGCGTAGCCGGAAATAAAGAGCACGCGAAGCTGGGGCCGCAGGCCGATGAGGCGCTGCGCCAGCGCTGGCCCGCCCATCTCGGGCATCACGATGTCGGTCAGCAGCAGATCGATGTCGTGTCCGCGCCTCTCGAAAATCTCGCACGCGGCACGCGCGCCCGACGCCTCCACGACGTTGTAGCCCTGCCGCCGCAGCACCCCGCTGATGATCTCGCGTACCGGGTCGTCGTCTTCCACGAGCAGAATCGTCTCGCGGACGCCGTCGCGCCGGGTCGCCGCCGGCGGCGGTGAGACGCGTTGGCCGGCCGCCGGCGCCGGGGCCGCCGGGAAGGTCTGCAGCGCGGCCACCGTCACATTGAGATCGACGTCTTGGGGCGCCAGCGCCTGCTTGCGGCTGAATGCCAGCAGCTGCTGCGTAAGGACGGCGGCGCGCTGGCCCGCTTTCTGGATCTCCTCGAGGTCGGTGCGATCGGGATCGGATTCGGCGCGGGCGTCGAGCAGCAGCTCGGTATACCCGAGGATCGCGGTGAGCAGGTTGTTGAAATCGTGCGCGATCCCGCCGGCGAGCCGGCCCACGCTCTCGATCTTCTCCGCCTGCACCAACCGTTCTTCGAGCAGCCGGCGCTCGGTGATGTCTCGGGCGATGCACACGTGACGCGGGCCGTGCACGCGCGCGCGGTAGCTGCACTCCACGACCCGCGTCTCCTTCGGACCGGCCCCGCGCGCCCGCACGCGATGCTCGCACCGCGCGTCGCCCGACGCCAGCAGCTCGCGCCACAGTGTGCGGAGCTGCTCGTCGCCGTTCTCGAGCAGCCCGCCGAGCGCCTCGCCGCGGATCGAGTCGGCCGGCACGCCGAACAGCGCGCACGCCGACAGGTTGGCCTCGAGCACGTTGCCGCTGTCGTCGAGCACCAGCATCGCGTCGGCGGCAGCGAAAAACACCGCCCGGAACTGCCCCTCCCGCTCGCGCAGCGCGAGCTCCGCTTCCACGCTCGCGGTCACGTCGATCAAGAACCCGCGCAGCTCGGTCAACGCGCCGGAGGCGTCGAACTCGCCGACGACCGACTCGATGACGTCGACCACGCCGCCATCGCGGCGCCGCAGACGCCCGCGGTGGTGTTCGAGCCGGCTCTGCGCGCGGACGGCGGCGACGAACTGGTCGCGGTCGCCGGGCGCATTGTACACATCGTGCATGCGGCTGCCGACCGCATCCTCCACCGACGCAAAGCCGAGCATGCGCGCAAACGCCGCGTTGCAGGCCAGCAGCTCCCCGTTGGGCCGTGACACGTAGATGCCGAGCAGCGTGCCTTCGAACAGCTCGCGGTAGCGCTGATCGCGTCCCGCAGACGGCACGGAGGTCGGGAGGAGGTCGTCGCCGCCGGCCGGCATCGTGAGGCTGTGATCGATCATGACAGCCGGCGCACCCCGCCCGGCGGCACTTCATCGGCGAGCTGGTGGCGGTCGAGGCGGCGATACAGCGCCCGCCGGCTGATGCCGAGCACCTTCGCCGCCGCCATGCGATTGCCGTTCACCTGCCGCAGGACGTCCAGAATGTGGCCCCGCTCCATCTCGTCGAGCGGCGCAGGCAGCTCGACACTGCGCGGATCCGCGCCTCGGCTGCGGGACAGCGCCGGGGGCTGCGTTTCCGGGCCGAACGCGCCCGCCAGCTCCCGCTCCGACAGCAGCGTCCCCTCCGACAGCATGCAGGCGCGCTCGATCACGTTCTTCAGCTCGCGGACGTTGCCGTCCCACCGCGCGTTGAGCAGGACCCGTTCGGCGGCCGGCGTGAGGCCGTGAATCGGCTTGCGGATCCGCGCCGCGCAGTCACGCATGAACGCCGCGGTCAGATACGGGATGTCCTCGCGACGATCGCGCAGCGGCGGGAGCACCACTTCCACGACGTTGAGCCGGTAGAACAGATCGCCGCGGAACCGTCCGGCGGCGACTTCGGCGCGCAGGTCGCGGTTGGTCGCGGCCACCACCGTGACGTCGGCGCGCTTGGGCTGCAGCGAGCCCACGCGCTGCACTTCTCCGTATTCGAGCGCGCGGAGCAGCTTGGCCTGCACCGACAGCGGCAGCTCGCCGACTTCGTCGAGAAACAGCGTGCCGCCGTGCGCCGTCTCGAACACGCCGGCCTTGGATTCGACCGCGCCCGTGAACGCGCCGCGCACGTGGCCGAACAGCTCGCTTTCGAACAGCGTGTCGACGACCGCCGAACAGTTGACCGTGACGAACGGCTTGGTGCGCCGCGTCCCGGCGTGGTGGAACGCGCGCGCGGCGAGCTCCTTGCCCGTCCCCGTTTCGCCGCCAATCAGCACGACTTTGGCGTGCGGCGCCAGCCGCTGGATGAGGCTGAAGACTTCCTGCATCAGCGGGCTGCGACCCAACATCCCGCAAAACTCGAGTTGCCGCGCGACCTCGCTCTCGAGCACCACCACCTGCGCGCGCCGCGCGAGCTCCGCGCGGATGTCCTCGAGCACCTGCCGCAGACGGTCGAAGTCGAACGGCTTGGTGAGGTATTCGCGCGCGCCCAGCTTGATCGCTTCCACCGCGCTGTCCACGGCCGCGTGCGCGGTCATCAGGATCACTTCGCAGCCGGGAACCGAGGTGCGGATCTGGCGCAGGAGATCGAGCCCGTTGACGTCGGGCATCCGGAGATCGACCATCGCGAGGTCGGCCGGTTTGCGCAGCAGCGTCCGCATCGCCTCGGCGCCGCTGGAGCAGGTCATGACGTCGAACCCGATCCTGACCGCCAGGCGCTCCACGACCCTCAGCACCGGGATCTCGTCGTCGACCACGAGGAGGAGCGGGCGTTCGATTTTCAGGATGGCCACGGCATGCGTGGTGGTCCGGGGTCCAAGAAGCGTGCCGCCGCCGGGTCGTGCCGGCGGCGCAATTGGGGTCAAAAACCGCACAATATGTGCGGCAGCGGCCGTCAGTGTGCCAGTGTGAGCGTTATAGCACACATCGCACACTGCGCGATCGGCCGTCCTCGTGACTGTCGCTCGCGCGCGCTGGCAGCGGTTTTGCGGTTTGTCCAGATGCCCATGGCCCCGTTCACATCGGTCCTCATCGTCGACGACGAGCCGGCGGTGCGCGACCTGATGTCGCGATGGGTCTCGTCGCTGGGTCTGCGGCCGCACACTGCCTCCGGCGCCGGCGAGGCGCTCGCGACGTTGCGCCTGCGCCAGTACGACCTCGCCGTCATCGACGTGATGATGCCGGGCCGCGACGGCCTCTGGCTCGCCACCGAGCTGCAGCGGGAGCACCCGCACACCGCCGTCATCGTGGCGACCGCCTGCACGGCCCTGCTGGGCGAAGACGCACAGCCGGGTGCCATCGCCGACTTTCTGGTCAAACCGTTTCAGCGCGAGCGCTTTGCGCTGGCGGTGGATCGCGGCCGCCAGTGGCGCAAGCAGGCGCTCGACGACGTGCACTGGCAGGCGATGCTGTCGCTCGATGTGCGGGACCGCGTGGCCCGGGTCATCCAGACGCTGGCGGATCGGACGGCCGGCGGGGTGAGCGAGGCCGACGCGCTGGCGGCGCTGGCGGTCGAGCGGCTCCCCGACGTCGCCGCGCACGGCGAGCGGGTCGCGCGCTATGCGCGCTCGGTCGCCCGCGAGCTCGACGTCGATCGCGCGCTGGGTGACGACCTCCGCATCGCCGCGCGCTTCCACGATATCGGCAAGATCGCGATGCCCGACGCCCTGATCTCCAAGCCGTCGCCGCTCACGCCGGGCGAGATGGCGATCATGCGCCGGCACGTGGAGGTCGGCGCGGAGATCTTGGAGGCGACGCGCTCGCTCGCGTTCGCGGCGCTGGCGGTCCGCGCGTCGCACGAGTGGTTCGGCGGCGGCGGCTACCCGCTGAAGAAAGCCGGCACGACGATTCCGTTCGTCAGCCGGCTCATCGCCGTCGCAGACGCCTACGACGCCATGACCCAGGACCGCGCCCACCGCATCCGGCTCAATTCGTCGGAAGCGATCGCAGAAATCCTCCGCTGCAGCCCCGCGCAGTTCGACCCGGAGATTGTCGCGGCGTTTCTCGCGGTTCTCGGCCGTCATTAGCGCGGCTCTGGATTTGGTCGTCGCATGACCGGGCGCTTTTGCCTGGGATTGCCACGCTTGTGTAGCCGCGTAAGTTATTGCAATATCATAGCTTGCTCGCGTTCACCGGGCTGGCGCGGGGGTGCCCTTGCGACACGCGATCGTTTCCTCGAAGGTTTCCGTCTAAGCACACGAAACATCCATGGATATTGCGCGTCCGTCCAATGCGAAGCAGAAGCGGATCAAACAGGCGATCTATGCGGCCGCCGCCCTGCTGGCCGTCGTGCTGGTCAGCGTCGGGTTGTCGCGCCTCAAGCCGGCGGCGCCAACAGTCGAACGTGCGGTGGTCTGGCCCGATGCGGTGAAGCGCGGGCCGATGGTGCGCCAGGTGCGCGGCCTCGGCACGCTCACACCGGAAGACATCCGGTGGATTCCGGCGACGACGCAGGGGAGGGTCGAGAAAATCATCCTGCGACCCGGCACGCAGGTCCGGCACGGCGACGTGATTCTCGAATTGAGCAACCCGCAGCTCGAACAGCAGCTGCAGGACGCCTCGCTGAAGCTGCAGGCGGCGGAAGCGGGTCTGTCCAACATCAAGGTCCAGCTCCAGAACGACCTGCTGCAGCAGCGCGCGGCGTCGGCGAACATCGAAGCCGATTTCAACAAGGCGAAAATGCAGGCGCAGATGAACGAGGCGCTCGCGAAAGATCAGCTCGTGTCGGATCTCGTGCTGAAGCAGTCGCAGGTGGACGCGCAGTCGCTCGAGGTGCGCAATCAGATCTCGAAGGACCAGCTCGCGAGCAAGGCCGATTCGATGCGCGCGCAGATGGCCGTGCAGACGTCGCTCGTCGATCAGGCGCGCGCCCTGCTGACGCTCACCCGGCAGCAGAAGGACGAGCTGAAGGTCCGCGCCGGCCTCGACGGCATGCTCCAGCTCGTGCCGGTGGAAGTCGGCCAGCAGGTCGCGCCGGGCACCAACCTCGCGCGTGTCGCGAACCCGAGCCGGCTGAAGGCGGAGATCAAGATCGCCGAAACGCAGGCCAAGGACATTCAGCTCGGGCAGAAAGCGGAAGTCGACACGCGTAACGGGATCGTCGAAGGGCGCGTCGCGCGCATCGACCCGTCGGTCCAGAACGGCACGCGCACCGTGGACGTGACGCTCACCGGCGCCCTGCCCAAAGGCGCGGTGCCCGATCTGAGCGTGGACGGCACCATCGAGCTCGAGCGGCTGAACGACGTGCTGTTCATGGGACGCCCCGCCTTCGGCCAGGACCAGAGCGTGGTCGGGCTGTTCAAGATTGGCGCGGACGGCGCCAACGCGGAGCGGGTGCAGGTCAAGCTCGGACGCAGCTCGGTGAACACCATCGAAATCCTGTCGGGCCTCAAGGTCGGCGATCAGGTGATTCTGTCCGACATGTCGGCATACGACGCATACGACCGGATTCGGCTGAAATAAGGGAGACGTGAGCATGGCGGAGAATGGACAGGCGCTGATCAAGCTGGATGGGGTGACGAAAGTCTTTTTCACCGACGAAGTCGAGACGCACGCGCTCTCGGGGATCCACCTCCGGATCGACAAAGGCGAGTACGTCTCGATTGCCGGGCCCTCCGGCTGCGGAAAGTCCACGCTCCTGTCGATTCTCGGCCTGCTCGATTCGCCGACCGAAGGGCAGTACCTCCTGAACGGCCGGCCGGTGGCCGAGCTGCCGGCGTCCGAGCGCGCGCGGGTGCGCAACCGCGAAATCGGGTTCATTTTTCAGAGCTTCAATTTGATTGGCGACCTGACGGTGTTCGAGAACGTCGAGCTGCCGCTCACCTATCGCGGGATGAAAGCCGCCGAGCGCAAGCAGCGCGTGGAAGCCGCGCTCGAGCGGGTCGGCATGGCGCATCGCGCGAAGCACCTCCCGAGCCAGCTCTCGGGCGGCCAGCAGCAGCGGGTCGCCGTTGCCCGCGCCGTCGCCGGCGAGCCGCTGATCCTGCTGGCGGACGAACCGACCGGCAACCTCGACTCGCGCAGCGGCGAGGCGGTGATGGATCTGCTCAGCGAGCTGCACCGCGCGGGCGCGACGATCTGCATGGTCACGCACGACCCGCGGTACGCGCGACACGCCGACCGCAGCATTCACGTCTTCGACGGCCGCGTCGTCGAAGAGCCGACCGAGATGGCCGTCACGGAATAGCGGCCTCCGGGCGGACTCATCATGCTGATCTCCTTACGGAACGTCGAGAAATCGTATCCGCACGGCGTCGGGCGCACCTATGTCCTGCGCCGCGTGAACGTGGACATCGAGGAAGGCGAATTCGTCTCGATTATGGGACCGTCGGGCGCGGGCAAGTCGACGCTGCTCCACATCCTCGGCATGCACGACAGCGCCTGGGCGGGCGAGTACTACTTCATGGACCAGCCGGTCCATCGTCTCACCCCCAGGCAGCGTGCGGAATTGCACAAGAAGCACATCGGCTTCGTGTTTCAGAGCTATCACCTGCTCGACAACCTGACCGTGTACGAGAACCTGGAGATTCCGCTCTCGTACCGGAACGTCAGCCGAAAGGATCGCCAGAGCATGGTCGGCGACGTCCTCGACCGTTTCCAGATCGTCGGCAAGAAAGATCTGTATCCGAATCAGTTGTCGGGCGGACAGCAGCAGCTGGTGGGCGTTGCGCGCGCCGTGATGGCGAACCCCCAGGTGATTCTTGCCGACGAGCCGACCGGCAACCTGCACTCGGCGCAGGGCAAAACCATCATGGAGCTGTTCCGCACGCTCAACGAAAGCGGAGCCACGATCATCCAGGTGACGCACTCGGAGGTGAACGCGTCGTTCGGGACGCGCATCATTGAATTGCGCGACGGCTGGGTGGTGGACGCCGACACCTCACACGAAAGGCCGCTCGCGAACGTCTAGGTCCGGTTTGGTCGGTCCCTGGCCCTTCGCTTGCTTCTTCCACCGGCGGCGTGCGTTCCTTCTCTCTCTGGATCATCGCCCTGTGCGCGTCGCCGGTTGGCGTGTTCGTCCTCGCCGCGCTCGACTCGACGCTGTTCTTCTCGCTGCCCTTCGGCATCGACGCCGCGGTGATCATTCTCGCGGCCCGGTTACGCAGCCTCTGGTGGATCGTCCCGTTGCTGGCGACCGCCGGATCGCTTGCGGGCGCCGCGCTCACCTTCTGGATGGGCAGGAAGATCGGCGAGCGGGGGCTCGAGCACTGGGTGCGGGCCAAACGCCTGAAGCAGATCCGGGCGCGCGTCCGCACGAAGGGCGCGGTCGCGCTGGCGGCGCTCGATCTGATTCCGCCGCCGTTCCCGTTCACGCCGTTCGTCCTGGCCGCCGGCGCACTCGAGGTCGAGGCGCGGACCTTCTTCGTCACGCTGACGATCTGCCGCCTCGTCCGCTTCGGCCTCGAAGCCGCGCTCGCGCTCCGCTACGGCCGGGGCGTTCTCGCCTGGCTCGACTCCGATCGGTTTCACGAGGTCGTGACGTTCTTCGTCGTGGTCGCGATCGCCCTTACGGCCCTGTCGCTCGTGCAGGTCGTTGGCGCGACGCGCGCGCCCAACCGCAAGCGTGCCCCCGTATGAGAAGGAACCGCAGAGAACACTTCCCATCTCAAAACATCCGCCCCCCGAGCGGCACGTCCCGCTCCGGCGCCAGCAGCACCACGCCATCCTCGCCGTCGGAGACGCCGAGCGTGAGCACCTCGGACATGTACGGCCCGATCTGCTTGGGCGGAAAATTCACGACCGCGACGACGAGCCGATTCAGCAGGTCCTCTTTCGAATAGTGCCTGGTGGCCTGCGCCGACGATTTCTTCACGCCGACATCGTCGCCAAAATCGATGCGCAGCTTGTAGGCGGGCTTGCGCGCCTCGGGGAAGTCGTCGACGGCCACGATCCGCCCGACACGGATGTCGACGCGCTGGAACTCGGCGTAGGAAAGCGGTGCAGGCTGAGCTGTCATGTGCGTGGAAACATGACACGATCCAGGGGTGCCGTGCCAGTACAGAGATGGTTGAGGCGGTACGGGACTTGATAGCTCGACTGGGCGGATGACCGCCTGCGCCGGCAACGTGCTCATCGTGGAAGACGACCCCGACATCCGGGAAATGCTCACCACGCTGCTCGCGACGGCGGGGTTCTACGCCGTCGGGGCCGGCGACGGTCTCGAGGCGCTGCACCTGCTGCGGACCGTACGCCATCGCGCCCCCGAGGCGCCGTGCCTCGTCCTGCTGGATTTGAAAATGCCGCGGCTGGGGGGCAACGAGTTCCGAAAGGCTCAGCTCGGCGATCCGACGGTCGCCAACGTCCCCGTTGCCGTGATGTCGGGAGCCGCCGACCTCGAAGAGCGGGCCGAGGCCATGGGCGCCGTGGCCACGCTGTCGAAACCGCTCAATTGTGACGAGTTGATACAGGTCGTGCGGCGCTACTGCGCGTAGAGCCGGGTGAGCTACCCTCTGCCGGTAACCGCCTGACGGACGGCCGAGGTGAGCACGGCGCCCAACGCCGCAGCGGCCATCACGAGCGCCGGGACCGGCCGCTCCTCGATCAGGTACAGGACCACCATCCCGATCACCGCCCCCCCTCCCACGACGGAGAGCGCTTCAGTCAGCCGATGAAGTCGACCGCGGGGACACCGGTGATTCTCGGTCAGCGCCCCCATGCACTTTGGACAAGTGGCCATGCATGAAACTCAACAGTCGGATAAAGCGCGCGCGTGACGATTTTACCACACCAGCTAGCGCCTGCCCCCCTTCATCGCGCTGAATACCGCGATATGGGAATCGACAACGCGCTTCCGCTCGGCTTCGTCGGGCTCCAGCGTCCACACTCCGCGCTGTGACGTCCCGCCCAGAATGATCCCGTCGTTGCGCGCCATCATGTGGATGCCGAGGCTTGCGCCCGGCACCGGCGGCACGCCCCCATTGGTGTGGTAGTTCACTTCGGCCTGCGGCGCCATCACGGTCAACTGACCTTTCAGCGGCACGAGCTCCTGATCGCCAAAGAGCTCCTTGGCGCCAAGGCCGGTGCAGTTGACCACGATCGGCTCGCGCAGCGTGGCGAGCTCTCGGGGCGTGTCGAACTTGCGGATGACAATGCGTCCGCCCCATAGCTGAAAATCGCGGACGAGGTTGTCGAGGTAAATCGACGGCTCGATGCGGATCTGCGGAGAGCGGATCGCATACTTGGTCGCGAAGGGGTGCTCGCCCGGCTGGAGCACGTCATGGCCGACGTTGAAGCGCGCCTGCAGGTTGGACCGCTCGGAGTTGGGTGATTGCGTGGTCGGCAGCTCGTCGGTCAGCGCGTAGTTGTCGAGCCACGAGACGCCGAAATGCGGCCCCGCCAGCAGCTGCAGCTGACGGTACGAAATGTCGGCGGCGCGGTTGTACTGCGCATCCCATGCCGCTGTTCGCAACTCGTTCTCGACGAGGCCGGATGCCGGTGTAAAGCCCGCCAGCGACATGTTCGACGTGACATTGGGCGGCACAGCAAGCGCGTAGATGGTCACCTCGAATCCGCGGCGCTGGAGCTGTCTTGCGCACGTGAGGCCGACCGACCCGCAGCCGATCACCGCCGCCTGTCGTGACTGATGCTCGGTCGCGAACTCGGCGGCCATCAGGCCGGTGCCCCACGCCAGCGACATGCCCGCCCCGCCGTGCCCGTAGTTGTGCACGAGCAGCTTGTCGCCGAGCTTGTCCGGCTTCAGCACGAACCCGGCGTCGCGATGCGGCCGCAGCCCGACGGTCGTGCGGATGATGCGGTCCCACGAGGCGTTGACCGGCGCCAGGTTGACCGGCGGACGCCGCGCGACGCTGGCCGGCTTCGGATTCGTGCTACACGCGGACACGCCGAGTCCGATCGCCGCCATGCTGCCCGTTGCGAGAAACGTCCGTCGATGCATCGTCATGTTTTTCCTCCGGCCTCGACCGCCAACGATGCGGCACGCTATTCTACGCCTCGCGCGCCGGGGTCATCGCGCCCGATTCGAGGCGCGCTCACGAGATCATTGTGGCCGCGGCTGTCGGCCCCCGCGGTGCTCGCGTCGATCGCGGCGACGATCCACGGCCTGCACACCCGGCAATTCATCTCCGTCCTCGTCGCGCCGCCACCGAAGTAAAACGTTCTCCGATTGCGCGCCGGCGACGACGATGGTAGCGTCGTCTCCGCAGGTGACCACGACGGCACGGGGCTCGCAGTGCCAATCCTGAGGACTCGATCGCCACGATCGACAATTCGAGTCGGAAAAGGAGCGCCATGCAGCCGCAACCTCTTGACGCGAGAGTAGAAAGGCTCGAACAGCGAGTGACGGTTCTCGAACAGCTGCCGGAAAGAGTCGACGCCTTGGCGTCGCAGATCTCGCAACTTCGCGAGGAGATGCGCGGTGAATTTTCTGCCGTGCACGAGGAGATCCGCGCGGGCGGCGAAGAGACGCGCCGGAGCCTGCACGAGGAGATCCGCGCTGGGGACGAGGAGACGCGTCGGAGTCGATCGCCCAGGTCCGCACGGCATGATTATCGTGCTCGCGGGCCAGAAAGAACGCGAGGCGCTGCTTGCCGAATCGCAGGCGCTCGTCGATGAAGTCGAGCGCCAGATCGGACTGAAGTAGAAGGCTACGTGAGCGAGCATATCGAGGCGACAGCGCCTGGCTGCGACGGCGACCGCGGTTTCAATTGGGCGCCGAACAAGCCGTGCCACCTCACCATCCGATGTCGCTCCACCCTTCCCGAATATCCTCGGGGGCACTTGGGTCAGATTGCTCCCATTCGCGTCGTGCCGGCACAGACCGCCGGCCCCCGCTGTCTGATTGCCTTCGCCACCCCGATTGAACATAACGAACCGCACAACATAAGTGCGCTTATGTTGCAAAGTACATAAGCCCACGAACTGTTGCACCGCGCGGACGACCGACCAGCCTCACGCGACACGCGCGAACTCGAAGCAGAGGCCGTGGCCTTCGTCGTCGGCGGGGCAGTGGGACTCAACACGTCCGACTAGTCACGCGACTACAGCTTGCTCTACCGCGGCGACCGCGAGGCGCTCTCGGGTTCGCTGGATCGCATCCAGCGCGCGGCGTCAGTCATTCTGAAGGCTGTCAGCGTCGGCGGATAATGCCCCTTCCGAACTAGTCGCTCACTTGGTTGACGAGCGCGAAGGTTCCAAGTACCGGATCGACGTAGGCGTCGCGTGGCTCGCTGATTTCGCGGCCCGCACGGCCGAGCGCGCGGCGCACGAACCGGCCATCCGGGGCGCGCCACAGAAAGCCCGCCTGCTCTAGGGCCAAGATCGCCGCCTCGCAGACGTCCTGCGGAAGGTCACACAAACGCCGGATCTGCGCCGGCGTCAGCTTCAGGTCCGGCATTTCGATGTACTCGACTTGAATGCGTGTGAACGCGAACCGCCACTCACATGAACTCATCAACGCCTCCGCGAGGCATTGTGAGCGAGCGACATGACCAACGTGTGACGCACCGCGTCGTCGATGCGCGCGCGCAGCGCGTCACCGACACGCTGGTCCTCGATCACGCGCGGCTCGGTCTCGCGTGGCATCCGGACGGCACCAAACTCTACGTGTCGGGCGCCGGGAACCGCACGGTGCACGAGCTGCGCTGGACGGAAGGCCGGCTGACGCGCGGTCCAGATCTGGTGCTGGGAAATGCGCGCGCCTGATGCCGTAGTGGGCGTGAGGTGAAAGCGAAGCGAATGGTGCGTGCGGGGCTGTGCCAGAGGAACGACGGCCCCCACCCACGTGAGGGCCATCGCTAGAACGAACGGAGTCAGTCAGTGCATTTGCGCCTTACGGCCTCTTCGGTGACACGCCGATCGTGAACGTCAGCGAGACACTGCGCGCCGACATCAATGTCAGCACATCGCCGGCCGCTGGAACGGACGTCGCCGTCGAGGCTGGGTTGACGGCGGTGATGTAATGCTTGTCGAACAGATTATTGACGGCCAAACGGACCTTGGTCTGCGCCAGCGCTGATGACCCCTTCACCGTGCAGTTGACGAACAGATTGGTGATGTTGAAGGGCTCGATCGCGAGTGCTTCATGGGCGCTGCCGTTATCATTGAAGATGCCGGCGACCCGCTTGTTGTAAAAGCCGGCGTTCAAGCTGCCCAGCGAGTAGTTTAGGCCGATCGTGTCCGTGTCGCGCGGAGCGTTCTGCGTCGCCAGACCCGTATCGGCGTAGCTGGAGCGGCCAATCGTCCCGTTCAGGTAGACGCTCAACCCGCGGGCGACGAGAATCGTGCTTTCTGCCTCGACGCCCTTCGTCACTGCGGCGCCGTTGAGGAAATAGACGGGCTCGCCGGTACTCGGATCCGGGGAGGACGAGTAGTCGTTCTCGAAATGGATGCGGTACGCGTCTACGTCGAGTGTCGCGCGTCCGGCCTTCCATACCGATCCGACTTGGAAGGTGTCGGTGAGCGATGGATTGGGCAACACCTTGACGGCGCCGTTCTTGACGTCGAACACGCTCGTCGGAGGAATCAGCTGCCCTCGTCCATACTGGCCGTACACCGACCAGGCGCGCTGGAGCAGGTAGTGCACGTCGAACGACGGCAGCCACGACGTGTACGTTGCCGCGTGCTGGACGCTGGCCGCACCGTTCAGGTTGCCGACGGTCTTCCCATTGTCTGCGTACTGCGTGAAGTCCTGCTTGTAGTAGGCCAGCTTGATGCCCGGGGTGATTCTGAGAGAGGCCGTCACCTTGAACTCGTACTCGGCGAACGGCTGCAGCTCGGTGGTCGTGAACTTCTCGTGGAAGTTTGGGAGCGCAGCGTCGATCCACGTGCGCGGATCCGACGGCGCTTGGTAACGGTCTGTGAAGGCCACTTCGGACCAGAGCCCGGTGCGGAAGACGCCGACGTTCGAGATGTGGGACAGCGGGACGAGGTCGCCGTATTTGCGATAACTGTTCAACTTGTCTGTCGCGCTCGTGGCCGTGATGGTCGACGTGCCGTTGTAGTTCTGCTTGTTGTAGTAGCTGAGGGTGTAGACCTTGTTGTCGATCGTCCACCCACCGCCGAGCTCGGACTTGATGCCGACGTACTCGAAGTCCGACGGGACGTGGTAGAAATTGTAGCCGTAATACAGCGGAGATGCGGGATCGCCCGTCATCAGGAAGTTGTCGCCGAACTGCGCGATCTGCGCGCGCGTGGCGCCCTTCTGGTTGGGCGTGTTGGAGCGCAGATCGATGATGCTGGCAAACGCCGTCACCGCCGTGCGATCTGACGCCGCGTACTGATACTTAGCGGAGAAGGCCTTGCGCTCCTGGAAGTTGTAGGTCTGATACCCGTCCGACTTCATCTGGTGAGCGTCGACGAACAGGCGCGACCGCCCGTCGTTGCCGAACGTCCCTGAGTCGAACTCGACGTCGTACAGCTTGGTGTTGAACGACCCGCCCGAGACCGTCCCGCGCAGCGCGGTGGTGGCGCCGAGATTGCGGGACAGCATGTTGACCGATCCGCCGAAGGTAGACGGTCCGATGGACGAAGCGGAGCCCGGGCTGCGGTCGAACACCGTCGAGCCGATCGTCTGGGTCGGGAAGAACGCCCACGAGTGGTGCGTGGGATCGTTGGTGTCGTGGAACGGGAGGCCGTCGAACGTCATGTTGTAGTAGCCGTCTTTGAAGCCCCGGAAGAACGTCTTCGTGTCGCCGAGGCCGACGCCGTTGGGCGAGACGCTGAACGTGCCAGGTGCCATCTGGATCACCTGGCTGTAGTCCGCGATCGGCGACGTGTAGTTGCGGATGAACTCGTTGCTGATGAGCGACTGCGCGGAGCGCGCCGTCAACGATCCTTGCGACACGGCCATGGCGGCCGCCGCAGGCAGGGCCGCCGACACCGTGACCTCCTCGGTGAGCTGTCCGACCGCCAGGTTGAACGTGACGTTAATCGGTTTGCCGGCGGAAATCTGCACGGCGGAGCGGCGGGCAGTCGAGAAGCCAGGCGCCGAGGCTTCAACGTCGTAGCTGCCGACGATAAGGAGGTCGACAACGAAGCGGCCGGCCGCGTCGCTGACCGTCGCGCGGACGTCCCCGGACATGGTGTTGCGAACGACGACGGCCGCGTTGACGATGGACTTACCGTCGGGATCGAGCACGGTTCCTTCGATGGTGGCCATGTCCGACGTCGTCTGCGCGCGGGACGTCACGCCGAAGACCGGAAGGAGTAATGCGAGACAGAGGGCGAAAAACAGCCCACCGAGCCGTTGAACGCGTCGAACCAGTTGAACCACGTCTACCTCAAGCGCTGGAATGCAGCGGAACAGAGGTGACGATAACGGCCGGGAGTAGAGGCCGTGTGACGAAGGTGTCAATTCGGTGTGTACACCGCGGCGCCGGGGCGTTCGGTACGAGCAGGCCGAATGTTGACGCCCGCCGGGCGCAGCCAGGAGTGAATGTGCTCTGGTAGACGCCCGCGAAATCGTTGCAGGACGGTCGCTGGTTCGTTCGGCGATCGTGATGCGAGCCGCCTATCGTGCTGGTCATCGGAGGCTTTGATGACCGGCTCGACCTTGATCCTGGCTTGTCTGTTTCTCACGCTCGTGACCGTTCACACGCAACCCGCGAGCGAGGGCGTCCACGATCCGCACATCCGCTCGATCGAAGCCGCTCTGCTTGACGCGGTCGTCAGCGGCTCACGGGTCTCGCCGACGCTAAAGCATTTGGTCGATCGACTCGAGGCATCGAACGTAGTGGTGTACCTGATGTTCGATCGATCGGCTTCGCCGAATATGGCGGGACACCTCTCTTTCCTCACGACGGCCGGGGGGCGGCGGTATCTGCGGGTGTCGATCGATCGGCGCAACACCGGGTGCCAGCTCGTCGCCATCCTCGGGCATGAACTCCAGCACGCCGTGGAGATCGCGGAATCGCCGACGACGACTGACCAGGCGCGGGTGGCGTTGCTGTATCAGCGCATCGGCTTCAGATCCGCGGGCAACAGCGTGGACCGTTTCGATAGTGCGGGCGCGATTCTCGCCGGCCGGATGATCCAGAAGGAAGTGCTGGCCCGTTCCTCGGAGCTGACCGCGCGCCGCAGGAGGGAAACCCCCTGATTACACGGCCGCGACGGCGCCGTCACGGTACAGTCATCCTCCTGCGGTAGATCAGGACTATGTCTTACAATCTCACGCTTCAGTGT
>JRHI01001959.1_pt1 | contig 15477 bp, 13 predicted proteins | sample 215371 | NCBI WGS metagenome assembly JRHI01 (sample SAMN02929681, study PRJNA255918) | sediment metagenome | biome: cave system; feature: Ice Cave; material: Sediment; isolation source: sediment from deep within a dark volcanic ice cave with no known source of... ...
CGCGATTGCATGACCGCTTTGGTGCTCGGCTGACAGTTCAATCACATCGGACGGTGTCCGTCAGGTCAGATACCGAGCAGGACATATTCAGCCGCTGGAACACTTGCGAATTAACGTCGAGATCAAGAGCACACCGACCACCGGCTCGATTGTCACCTCAGTCATTCCGAATATTTCGCTTCCTTCATCACCTACTCATATTTCGCCAGCTGCGCACGCGTTGCGCTGCCGAGCTTTTTTGGTGACGAGCCGCGCACGGTTAGTCCCTGAGCATTCAAGCGCTCGCGCACTTCGGGATCGGCGAGTGTCCGAAGGACTTCGGCGTTGAGGCGCGCGATGATCGCCTTCGGCGTGTCTCCGGTGCCATGGAACCTACGAAACCACCGATCACAAAGTGCGGTTCAATATCTGCACCGGCATCGAGCGCGAAAAAGTGGCTGAGCTGATGCGGTTGCTGAATTCGACCGCGTCTTCGGTGCAATTCGAATGAGCACCGTGTGTTTGTGGCTGATCGGCGTGCTCTATCTGATCCGGGCGCGCGTACTCCTGGTGCAGCGCAACTGGCCCATGGCCTTTGTGGTGAGCTCGTACGCGACCGCCAACGCCGGTTTGGCCTGGGCTCTGAGCTCGGCCTGACCGCGCCGGCCCGCGGCGAGCTCACCGGAACCACCACGGCCACCACTGGGCGGCCCCTTCTCGGATGCCCTGCGCGGCCGCTCAGGAGCCCAGTGGCGCGCCTCAGGTAATCGGGGTGGTCAGTGGGGGGGTCAAAGCCCGGATTCTGACCCCCAACCAAGCTTGTCCAGCCACCCGAGCCCCGCCACGGTTCCATCGCGCGGCCGGTATTCGCAGCCGACCCATCCCTTGTAACCGAGCTCGTCCAACAGATCGAACAGCGCGTAGCAGTTGAGCTCGCCGCTGTCCGGCTCGTGACGCTCGGGAACGCCGGCGATCTGGATATGGCCGATGTCGTTCAGCCAGCGGGTGAGCTTCACCGACAGATCGCCCTCGACGATCTGCGCGTGGTACAGATCCATCTGAACTTTCACGTTCGCCATGCCGACTTCCTCGCGGATGGCGTGCGCTTCTCCTTGGGTCGTGAGCAGGTAGCCGGGCATGTCGCGCGGATTGATCGGCTCGATGGTCAGCGTGATGCCGTCTTGCTCCGCCTCCCGTGCCGCGAAGCGGAGATTGCGCACGAACGTCGCGCGATGCCGCGCCCGTTGCTCCTCATCCGCGCCTGTCGGAAGCACGCCGGCCATGACGTGGATGCGCGGGCACGACAAGGCTTGCGCGTAGCGCAGCGCGGTGACAAAGCCCGCGGCGAACTCGTGCTCCCTGCCCGGCAGGCCCGCGAGCCCGCGATCGCCGGCGGTCAAATCTCCCGGAGGCGCATTGATCAGTACCTGCTCGAGACCGTTGGCGGCGAGGCGCGCCACCAGCTCCTGCACCGGATACTCGTAGGCGAACGCGAACTCGACGGCGTCGAAGCCGGCGTGTGCGGCGGCGGCGAAGCGGTCGAGAAACGGAACTTCGTTGAACAGGAACGAGAGATTGGCGGCGAAACGCGGCATGGCTTTCGACATCGCTTCCTGAGGCAGTCGCGCCGCGGCCTTGCATGCCACCCGGCGCCCACCGCTTGGCGAGCGGCCGCATCTTGCACTGGCGAAACGTGACACGCAACCATCGACGGCCCCGCGGGGGCGATGACGCTGGCATCGATTTGACGCCTAGGCTCGCTCGCACTTCACGGGTTCCGCAGTGTCGAATTCATAGTCGACTTGCTCGCATCGAGTTGTCCACCGCATCTGTGGACAAGACCGTGGAAAACCGGTGGATTCTTCGCCCGCAGCGACCCCTTTTTCGCGGTAGAACTTTGATTTCTAGGCGGTTTTGGAAGGCGTGACAGAAACATTAAAAAGCGCTTGCGCCCGTTTGGCCAAGCTACTATGATTGGTGTTGATTGAGCACTTGAACACAAGATATAGTAGGTTTTGATTCCTAAGGGAAATCCGGAAGCCCCAGTGAAGTGCCCGCTAAACGCCTGCCAGCGTTCGCCGGGCCGGCCCCCGGAAACCCGCGCCAGTGGCGGAATTGCCTGCGGTGTTCCCAATGACCGCTGGGCGGCGTGGTTGAGACCAAGAAACATAAGAATTAGACAGGAGAAAGCACTATGCAAGTCGTCAGCCCGTCCGCCGCCGCATCCTCCACAGCACAGCACAAATTGATGACCGGCGAGACGGGTTCGCCGCTTGCGGCCAGCACCGATCCGACGCTCTCCCAATACAAGGTCATCCGCCGCAACGGCGCGGTGGTGGCGTTCGAGCCGTCGAAAATCGCCATCGCGGTGACCAAGGCGTTTCTCGCCGTCAATGGCGGACAAAGCGCGGCGTCGTCCCGCGTGCGCGAGCTGACCGCACAGCTCACCGACGTGGTGGTCAACGCGCTGATGAAGCGCAAGCCCGACGGCGGCGCCATCCACATCGAGGAAATTCAGGATCAGGTCGAGCTGGCGCTGATGCGCGGCGGCGAGCACGAAGTGGCGCGCGCCTACGTGCTCTATCGCGAAAAGCGCTCGCAGGAGCGCGCCCACGAGAAGCTGGAAAAGGGCGGCGGCAGAGTCGACGGCGTGCCGCTCAACGTGGTCGACAACGGCGTCACCCGGCCGCTCGACTTCGCGCGCCTGACCGAGTTGATCAAGACTTCGTGCGAAGGCTTGCCCGAGGTCGAGCCCGACCGCATCCTCAAAGCGACGCTCAAGGATCTGTACGAAGGCGTGCCGATGGACGAGGTGCGCAAGTGCGTGGTGCTGGCCGCGCGGACGCTGATCGAAAAGGATCCCGCGTACAGCTTTGTCACCGCGCGGCTGTTGCTGGACGCGATCCGCTTCGAGGCGCTGGGCGAGGAAGCGACCCACGCCGACATGGCAACCCGCTATGCCGAGAGCTTCCCGCGCCTGGTCAAGCACGGCATCAAGATCGGCCTCCTGAACGAAGCGCTCGGACACTACGATTTGCAAAAGCTCGGCGTGGCATTGAAGCCCGAGCGCGACCTGCAGTTCGGCTACCTCGGTCTGCAGACGCTCTACGACCGCTATTTTCTGATCGACCAGTACGCGCAGTTCAGCGGCGCAGGCCGCCGCTTCGAGCTGCCGCAGTCGTTCTTCATGCGCGTGGCGATGGGCCTGGCGCTGAACGAGGTCGACCGCGAGGGACGCGCCATCGAGTTCTACAACGTGCTGTCGACCTTCGACTTCATGAGCTCGACGCCGACCCTGTTCAACTCCGGCACGCATCGCTCGCAGCTCTCGTCGTGCTACCTGACGACGGTGTCCGACGATCTCGACGGCATCTACGAGGCGATCAAGGAAAACGCGCTGCTCTCCAAGTTCGCGGGAGGGCTCGGCAACGACTGGACCAACGTCCGCGCGCTGGGGAGCCACATCAAGGGCACCAACGGCAAGAGCCAGGGCGTGGTGCCGTTCCTGAAAGTGGTCAACGACACCGCGGTGGCGGTGAACCAGGGCGGCAAGCGGAAGGGCGCCGTCTGCTCTTACCTGGAGACGTGGCACCTGGACATCGAGGAGTTCCTCGAGCTCCGAAAGAACACCGGCGACGATCGCCGCCGCACGCACGACATGAACACCGCCAACTGGATTCCGGATCTGTTCATGAAGCGGGTCATGGAAGGCGGCGACTGGACGCTCTTCTCCCCCGCCGACGTGCCCGACCTGCACGACAAGTGGGGGCGCAAGTTCGAGGAAGCGTACACGCGCTACGAAGACAAGGCAGCGCGCGGCGAGCTCAAGCTCTCGAAGCGAATTCCGGCGGTGCAACTCTGGCGCAAGATGTTGTCGATGCTGTTCGAGACCGGGCATCCGTGGATCACATTCAAGGATGCGTGCAACGTGCGCTCGCCGCAGTCGCACGTCGGGACCGTGCACAGCTCGAACCTCTGCACCGAGATCACGCTCAACACCAGCGAGACCGAGATCGCGGTCTGCAACCTCGGCTCGATCAACCTGCTCGCGCACATGAAGAAGGTCGGCAAAGGCGAGAAGGCCGAGAAGTCAACCTCATACGAGCTCGACCACGACAAGCTGAAGGCGACCATCAAGACCGCCATGCGCATGCTCGACAACGTGATCGACATCAACTATTACGCCGTGGCCAAGGCGCGCAACTCGAACTTGAAACATCGCCCGGTGGGACTGGGCATCATGGGCTTCCAGGATTGCCTGCACCTCTTGCAGCACCCGTACGCGTCCGACGGCGCGATGGGCTTTGCCGACCGCTCGATGGAAGCGGTGTGCTACTACGCCTACTGGGCGTCGACCGAGCTGGCCGAGGAGCGCGGCCGCTACGCGTCGTACAAGGGAAGCCTCTGGGACCGCGGCATCATGCCGCAGGATTCGCTCAAGCTGTTGCGCGACGAGCGCGGCGGCTACGTCGAGATCGACGAGTCGGTGACGATGGACTGGAGCTCCTTGCGTGCGCGCGTCAAGGAGCACGGCATGCGCAACTCCAACTGCGTGGCCATCGCGCCGACGGCGACCATCTCCAACATCATCGGCGTCGCCGCGTCGATCGAGCCCGAGTACCAGAACATCTACGTCAAGTCGAACCTCTCCGGCGAGTTCACGGTGGTCAACGAGCACCTGGTCGCCGAGTTGAAGCGCCTCGATTTGTGGGACGACGTGATGGTCTCCGACCTCAAGTATTTCGATGGCTCGCTGGCCAAGATCGACCGCGTGCCCGAGCATCTTCGCCGCCTGTACGCGACGGCCTTCGAAGTCGACGCGACGTGGCTGGTCGAAGCAGGCGCGCGGCGGCAGAAGTGGATCGATCAGGCGCAGTCGCTCAACATCTACATGGCCGGCGCATCGGGCAAGAAGCTGGACGAGACCTACAAGCTGGCCTGGGTGCGCGGATTGAAGACCACCTACTATTTGCGCACGCTGGCGGCGACCAGCGCGGAAAAGTCGACCGGCCAGGGCGGCGAGCTCAACGCCGTGTCCTCGTCCGGCGCGGCAAGCGCGGCCGGCGCCGGCCGCGCGATGTCCGGCAAGAACGCCACGCCGGCCTCGACGCACAGCGCTCAGGAGCCCGAGGCGCCGCAGTTCTGCGCCATCGACGATCCGGCTTGCGAGTCCTGCCAGTGAACGGCCCGGGCAAACGCGAATCGGCGCCGCACGACCCGATGAATTACATGCGGCTCCCGCCCGAGGGCCAGCAGCAGCTACTGGAGCGGCTCGCCTCGATGTCGTCTTTTCTTGCCGAGCGCTTCGGCGCGCTGGCCGAGGACGAAGCGAAGCTTCGGGTCGACGACGTCTTCTCGCCGGTCGAGCAGGTGTGGCATCTGGCGGACCTGGAGCGCGAAGGCTTCGGCGTGCGTATCGAGCGGCTGCTGAACGAAGACGACGCCGAGCTCCCTGACTTCGACGGTACCGCAGCGGCACAGCGCCGCAAGTATCGCGAGAAGTCGCTGCGCGAAGGCATGCGGGCGTTCGCGAGGGCGCGGCAGGACAACATTGATGCGCTGGCGCGCGTGACGCCGTCGGAATGGAAGCGGCGCGGCGTGCAGCAAGGCGTCGGCCCCATTTCGCTGTGCGACATCCCGACCATGATGGCCGAGCACGACGCGGCGCATCGCGACGAAATCAATGCCTGGAGCGGCGGTCGCGCAGTGAATCAACACCGGCAAGTCGCCGGCCAACCTCCACCAGGAGAAGGCGAAGCAAGGATTAACGGCAGGACGTAAGAGTGCGAGAGCTCGTCAACAATGAGCCCGCCTCGAGCGTCGAACCAACGCCCCGCGCGACCCGGACAGGAACGGTTGCAATGCTCGCGGAGCGACATGCCAGAAGCAGTGAAGTGTGTGGTGCGAAATGAGGAAGGTGCAGCAAAGCAAGTGCAGGACGGCAGCGTTGTTCTGGCAACCAACGGAGAGGAGCCAGTCGATGGCCCAGTACGAGCATGTCCCATGTCATGTGGTGGATGCGCGGTATCTAGGTGATTACAAGGTGTGGCTGGAGTTCAATGACGGTCGCAAAGGCGTGGTCGATCTCGCCGACGAGCTCTACGGCGACGAGTTCGAATTGCTGCGCGACCGGGAGCGGTTCGCGGAGTTCGTGCTCGATTACGGGCTCGCGACCATCGCCTGGGAGAACGGCGTCGATTTTGCGCCGGATTACCTCTACGAAAGGCTGAACGCGGTGCATTAGGAGATCCGGGAAGACGCTGCCTTCACCCAGACCTTCCCCACGGGAAGGAAGACGCCTCGGCGTCGGGTTCCACGAGTTAGTGGCGAGGGCCCGTCTCCGGCTAAAAAGGACTTGCAATTTCAGCAAAAGCAGCAACTTAAGAACAAGGACCAGGACGCGTTGCCAAAGAAAAATCCCCGCCGGCCCGAGAGTGAGCCGTGCGGAGAAAAAGGCCCGGGATCGGAGTTTCCGGGCCAACACCAGGACAGGAAACGAGGCATCAGTATGCTGACATTCGAAGACGATTTCGTGACACCCGGGGCGCCGCGCCCGATGCCGGAATCGGCCGACACGGTCGGCGCGCAGACCTCGCTGGCCGTCTACGGCGGCATCCTCTCGCGCGAGCCCGTGCACGACCTCGACGCCGAGGCGCAGGCGCTCTCCAACGGCTTTCACCGCGTGCGCGCCGAGGACAAGCGCGTCATCAACGCCCAGTCCGACGTCAACCAGCTCGTCCCCTTCAAGTACAAATGGGCGTGGGACAAGTACCTCTCCGCGTGCGCCAACCACTGGATGCCGCAGGAGATCAACATGCAGCGCGACATCGAGCTGTGGAAGAACCCCAACGGGCTGACCGACGACGAGCGCCTGATCGTCAAGCGCAACCTGGGCTTCTTCGTCACGGCAGATTCGCTCGCCGCCAACAACATCGTGCTCGGCACCTATCGCCACATCACGGCGCCGGAGTGCCGGCAGTACCTGCTGCGCCAGGCCTTCGAGGAGGCGATCCACACCCACGCCTATCAGTACATCGTCGAGAGCCTGGGCCTGAACGAGGCGGAGATCTTCAACGCCTATCACGAGATCAAGTCGATCCGCGACAAGGACGAATTTCTGATCCCGTTCATCGAAGTGCTGACCGACCCCGCGTTCAAGACCGGCACCATGGAGAACGACCAGGCGCTGCTGAAGAGCCTGATCGTGTTCTCCTGCATCATGGAAGGGCTCTTCTTCTACGTCGGCTTCGTGCAGATCCTGGCGATGGGCCGGCAGAACAAGATGATGGGGTCGAGCGAGCAGTATCAGTACATCCTGCGCGACGAGAGCATGCACTGCAATTTCGGCATCGACCTCGTCAACACCATCAAGATGGAAAACCCGCATCTGTGGACGCCGGAGTTCCGCGAGGAAATCCGCGCCCTGATGAAAAAAGGCGTCGACCTCGAGTACGCCTACGCCGAGGACACCATGCCGCGCGGCGTGCTGGGATTGAACGCGACCATGTTCAAGGAATACCTGCGCTTCATCGCCAACCGCCGTTGCCAGCAGATCGGCGTCGACCCGCTGTTCGACAAGGCCGACAACCCGTTCCCGTGGATGGCGGAGATGATCGATCTCAAGAAGGAGAAGAACTTTTTCGAGACGCGGGTGATCGAGTATCAGACCGGCGGCGCGCTGAGCTGGGATTAGGGGGCAAAAATCATGCGGCCCATGCAACGCTCCGCAACAGAAAGGCTCGGCCGACGCCGGGCCTTTTTTCTAAGCTCGAAACAGGAGTTCAACAACAACGAATTCGATCCTCGCGCGTTTGCGGCGGATCGGGCAGCGCAACCGGGGCGCGATTTTCCCGGTAACCACGTGGTTAGGCGCGAAGGGGTAACCCGATGGTTTCTTTCTGGTGGGTATTGGCGGGATTTATTGGAGGCGGGTGCTTGGGATTATTAGTCGCGGCACTGACGCACATGTCGGGCGGACTACCCGAGCAATCGGCGCATGCGCCGGATTTGAATGGGCAGCCTTGGTAAGGTAGGTAGCACGATGTAGTTGTCGCGTTGGAATTGGTTTCAATTTCGTCGGGTAGTTCGGCGAGGTGGGTGATTCGCTCTTGTCACTCACTCATGAGCTTTCTGAGCATACGAATAACGGAGACGAAGGATTCTTACTAAGTTCATGTTGATATGGAACTAGAACCACGTAGATTTGCGAATCTAGACGAAATAAAGACCTCCCTTGACTGGGTTCCAAGCGTTGCAATTGACCCCATTGAAGTCGCAAAATTCATCGGAGATTACAGCTTTAGCGAACCTGAACCGTGCGGATTAGCGGACTGCCAAACGCGGCATAAGAACGGATTTGTCGCGCTAACGCGCACCGGGGTGGCGTTTCTTGTCGGTCATATATGCGGCAAGCGCCGCTGGCGAGTCGTCTATAGCGAGCATGCAAATCGCTACCACGCGCGCCAACGATTCATCGCGATCAGCGGTCAAATAGCGAACGCAGTCGCGCAAGAGTCGGCCATAAAGTTGCATCTTCGCGAACTTTATGATCGGACCCCACACGGCCTAAAGTGCGTTGCGCAGGCGAGGCTCGCTCTTGCCAGATCGTTGCCAGACTCAATTTACGAGCGACTTATGAAAATGGCGCGCCGAGGCGAGACGCAGGTATCGCGACAACGATTGGCGACTCCTGATGAAAGAGAATTGCGTCGGCTGACAGGATCCGGCGTCTCGGACAGTGTGCCGATCTATGTCGAGGAAGTCGTCGGCTCGCTTGATGGTTTAATGTCAATTCGTGAAGATATCGATGCAGCTCGGGTGAACATATTGGCTGGGTTTGAGCGCTATCGCGCTACTGACCCCGCTACGCTCACCGCCCGCGAGCGCTCTGAAGCAAAGAAGTGGGTGCAGGACCTATCAACAAATATCAATGTCCTTGTCCAGGTTGTTGCGGCTGCCCCACTATTTTTTTGCTCGACAAACTTTCGGTTATTTGCAGAGCTCACTACCGACTCGCGAGAACGATCGTTTCTCAACTCAGCTTATTGGGACTTTACGAAGGGTCTCGCGACGAAGCGGTTCGACGATTGGCGAAGGGCGGCCTAGTCGTCCCCACATTCGTAGTTATGAGGTGATCGACAAACGTGGGTAAAACTTTGGCCAAATTGCACGGCCCCTCAAAATATTCGAGCCGCATCCCTTAATTCTTTGCGGATTGTCCAAACGAGTCCAATGCCATCCAGACTCATCGCCATTGCCCTGCTGGCGTGCGCTCAACTTGCATGCGCAGCCACCCTCGATCCCGCGCCCAACCCTTCCCTCAACGCACTCTTCGATCGCGAATTCCAGCGTGATCTTCAGGAATTCCCTGAAACCGCGACCTTCCTCGGCATCGAGGGCTACAACGATCGCCTGCACGACGCTTCCGCCCAAGCAGCGGCCCGGCGCAAGTCCCACGTAAAGACCGTGCTGGTCGAGCTAGCCGCATTCGACCCGACGAAACTCTCCACGCAAGACCGCATTTCGCTTTCGACGATGGTCTACGACCTTCGCCGCCAGGACGAGCTCAACGCGCTCTACGGAGATCTGCGCTTCGGTGCCGGCAGCGATGGCTGGCTGCAGATAACCACATCCGACGGACCTCACTCCGACTTTCAGTCGCTCGCCAAGGCAATGCCTTTCCGCAACGCGCGCGACTACGACAACTACCTCAAGCGCCTCGAAGCCCTGCCGCTCCTCGTCCAACAGACAACCGAGATCATGCGAGCCGGCATGAAGTCCGGATGGATGCCGCCGCGAGTGGCGATGGTGCGCGCGCCCGGACAGATCACGCCGTTCGCCGTTTCGGATGTCACGGCTGCGCCGCTCTACGCGCCGTTCAAGCAATTCCCGTCCGGCATCTCGGCGGAGGACCAACAGCGCATCACCGATGCCGCACGCAAGGTGCTCACGGATCGCGTGCAGCCCGCGTTTGCCGCGCTCCAGCAGTTTGTCGAATCCAAGTATCTGCCCGCGTCCAAAGATGAGCTTGCGTCGTCCAAGCTCCCGGCCGGCAAGCGCTATTACGATCTGTTGGTCGCAACGATGACCACCACCGACCTCACCGCGGATCAGGTTCACGCGATCGGCCTTGCCGAAGTCGCTCGCATACACACCGGGATGGACAAGGTGATCGCGTCGACCGGCTTCAAAGGCACCTTTGCCGAATTCGTGCAGTCGCTCAAGCGCGACCCGAAATTTTTCCACACCAGCGCCGATGGCATGCTCATGCACTATCGTGACATTGCCAAGCGCGCAGACGCTTCGTTGCCTGCGCTCTTCGCCGAGTTGCCGCGGCTGCCTTACGGCATCCGGCCGATGGAGGCCTACGAAGGCGACAACGCCGAGCATTACACGCGGGGAGCGCTCGACGGCAGCCGCGCCGGTTACTTCGAAGCCAACACCAACAATCTGCAACGCCGCGCTAAGTACGAAATGGAAGCCATCCTGCTGCACGAAACCGTTCCGGGCCACCACCTCCAGGTCGCACGCGCGCAGGAATTGAAGGGGCTGCCTCAGTTTAGGCGCAGCGCCTGGTACGTCGCCTACGGTGAAGGGTGGGCGCTCTACGCCGAAAGCCTCGGCGATGAAATGGGCATGTACCGCGATCCGTACAGCAAGTTCGGCCAGCTCTCCACCGAGATGTGGCGCGCCTGCCGACTGGTGGTGGACACCGGGCTGCACGCCTTTGGCTGGACGCGCGACCAGTCGATCCGCTACCTGGTCGATAACGCCGGCATCTCGGAGAGCTCCGCTATTGCCGAAACGGACCGCTACATCCTCAATCCCGGCCAGGCGCTCGGCTACAAGATCGGCGAGCTCAGGATCAAGGCGCTGCGCGCAAGAGCGCAGACAGCGCTCGGCGAGAGGTTCGACATCCGCCGCTTTCACAATGCCCTGCTCGACGATGGCGCGCTGCCGCTGACGCTGCTCGAAGCGCGCATCGACGAGTGGATCGAGGCTGAGAAGGTAAAAAAATAACCGCCGCACCCGACGCGCAGGCGTCTAGCGCGTCATGGAGTGGTTTTGACTCGCAGGGATTCACCCGCCGCGACCCGCACGCTTGCACCGCCGCCCAGGTCACTACAACGCTCGCCGAGAGATGTCAGCTGGCGCGTCATCGCCTGCGCATCTTTCACGCGTCCTTCCCTCTGCGCGACCGAAGTCGCTCCGCAAAGTGCCTGCACGTCCTCGGGGCTCACTATCAGCGCTTTGGCGAAGGCGGTCCCCGCTTCCGCGAGGCGTCCAAACTGCGCGTTCAATATCCCGGCTTGCACCAGGCTGACGACATCATGGTCATTCAGCAGCGCTGCGCGATGGAAGGCCTCGAGAGCCTCCTTGGGCAGCTGTAAGGCGACGTTGATTTGTCCAAAGTTTTGCCATTGCAGGAAATCGTCGGGTGCGAGCTGCACTGCTCTTGTCGCAGCATCCTGAGCCTCACCGTACTGGCGCAACTTGATGTACGCCTGGCTCAGCTCTTTCCAGGGGTCCGCATTGCCTGGCTGCTTTCGTGTCCATTCCATGGCGTAGATAACGACCAGGTTCCAATTGCCTTCCTTCTTCAACGCCCGCACCTTGCCGACAAGATCCACGCCGGAGGCATTCTCCCCTGCCACCCCGCCCGTATCGGTCGTCGCGGGTATCGCCGGAGGCGAAGGCGTCGAGCGCGCGAAGACGTTGAAACGAGGCGCGCGGTTGCCGGCGATGTCTTGTCGAACCGGCTCGTTCTCGGACAGCGCCACCACCAATCCCGCGACCACGACCAGGGAACCGAAGACCCCGGCGGCCACCATCGCGCGCCTGCGATTTCGCTTTGAAATGCCATGGCCAGCGTTGCCGGATCCGGTCGCCGCCGTCGCTGTGCCTTCTCCCGAAGCTGGCAGCTCGAAGCCGGTATCGGGCGCATTGCTGAGAGCTTCCACCACCCGGGCACACCGAGCTGCCTTGTTTTCGCGTTTGGTGACGCGGAGCGCGGTGGCGCGACTTCGTACATAAATGCTTTGAGCCTGCGCATTGTCGCCGCCGGCGTGGGCGACTGCGCGCGCCCAGAGCGTCTGATCGATGTGGCCCGCTGTGTAATCGTTGATGGCTTTGGTGAGATATCGGTCTGCACCCGTCGCGACCGACGCTCGCGCAGGGTCCTCCCAACCCGTAGGAGTCGACGTGCGTATGGGATCGGTGGCCGCAGGCGCGGCAGGCGCAGGACTCGCGAGCGCCTCCGCCGCCTCGGCGGAAGGTGCCGGCACGTCGACGAGGCTCAGCTCCGCGGGCTCGATACCGGGTGCATACTCCTTCATGCGGAGTGCAATGCAAGCTTCATGCCGGGATGGCAGGTCGCGAACATGCCGTGGCCTACAATCGCATTATCTCGAGCGCACGCTCGAGCAGGCGGACGTTGCGCCCTGCGGACAAAGAGCCGGGTGCGAACTGCAAGTAGCTGCCGGGATGCGGAGCCGCCCTGTTAATGCACCCGCAGGAACGCGTGGTTGAAGACATGGTCCGCCACGCGTCGCCCCTGGGCGATGCCTTCGCGCTTGTCGAAGCTCCAGTGGATGCCGAGATAGATCCGGCTCTGGCCGTTTTCTTCCTCGGCCTCCGACAGTGATTTGAATCGCCGCGGCGTCAGCGGTCGGATGTTTCCCTCCCGGTCGAGCGTCTCGCCGTTGCAAACCCGGCGCTGTCGCTTCCCGGCGATGGTGACCTGCTCCGGGAAACCGTGGTCCCCGATTATTTTTTGCTCTCCCCTATAGAGCACCCTTGCAAGTCTGAAGCGACATGGATTGCGATAGTTCAGCGATGTTTGAGCAATTGGTCAACGGTCAGACCGATGTCCTTGGCGATCTGACGTAACACGATCGGGGAGATGTCGCGTCCGCCGTGGTCTGGAACGGTGGTAGCGCGGCCGTCGGGATGGCGGAACTGTTTGTGCGAGCCGCGCTAGCGTACTTCGACAAATCCCAAAGCGTTGAGAATCGCGATGACCTCGCGCGGTTTGAGGACCGGAATGCCGGGCATTCAGTCAACGACGACTGTTTGCGTGCCGACAAACTCGGTTTCGAGCTTGGGGTCGCCATCATCAAGCAGCATGGCGATTACTTCTTGGAGATTGGCGTGCAGCTCGTCGAGCGTAGCGCCCTGGCTGTGCGCTCCGGCAAAGCCAGGAACGTAGCCCACGAACAGGTTCGTGTCGGAGCAGCGTTCAATCACCGCGGTATAGCTGCGCATGGCGCGATCCTCAGACGGATGTGGGGTCATTTTAGCAGTCAGCGAACGCCCTTGGGGTAACCCGGGCGGACGGGGTTTCCCCCCAGGGGGGCTCGGATTTAGATTAAAGGGGCCAGGCTGAGCTGCCCCGGGTTTCGCGGACAGATTAATTAAGCACCGTGCCATTCTCGCTCAACCTGCTCGGGGGTGCGATAGCCGAGCGATTGATGGATCTGCTGCCGGTTGTAGAACAGTTCAAAGAATTAAAGAGAATTAAAGGGGCCAGGCTAGAATATTTCACAGCTTCAACTCGCCTTGCCCTGCCACCGCTGCTGCATCCCCATCAATCGCCAACCTCGGCCGCCCTCTTGGCTTGGCTTCTCGACGCACCCCGGTCATCTTCTCGACCTTTGCGTAAAAGCGCTCGTTGCCCAGCGGCTGACTCTGGTTCAAGGCCAGACGGATGTCGTCGATCGCGGCTCGATCCAGATGTGACCGGAAGAGCGAACGGTACGCCGCCTGCCGCTCTCTATCATTTTGCCCCAGAGCCCAATACAACGCATGCGGCGTCAGTCGCGCATCGGCCTTGCCGAGTGCATTCGAGCGATAGCTCGACCAGCGATAGTGCGCCGGATCATCGACCATCGCCGCCCGCACCGGGTTGAGCTCGATGTAGCGCTGGCATGCCAGCAGATAGGTCTCGGCCTGAATCAACGATGACTTATAGCGGCTGTCCCACAACGTGCCCGTGCGGCGATAGCTGCGGTTGATGTATTGCACGTAGCGCCGGCCCAGGAAGATGATGAGCCTCGGCACGCCTTGGGCCTTCTTTGGCGTCAGCAATAGATGCACATGGTTGGTCATCAACACGTACGCGTGCAGCTTGCATTCGGCCTCACCGAGCGCCTCGCCTAGCCAGTGCAGGTAGCTGCTGTAGTCTTCCTCAGCGAAGAAACAGGGTTCACGATTGTGCCCGCGCTGCACGATGTGCAGAGGGACCCCATCAAGGTGAACGCGGGGGCGGCGGGGCATGAAACCATACTAGCAGACAAGTATATTGAGCCTGGCCCCTTTAATCTTTATCAGCGGCAATATCATCGCCGCAAAGGGCAGAGCCGTCACCTATTCCACTGTCTAGTTATCCGGGGCCACTTCTGTCTGAGCTTCCCCGAGTTAATGCTTTCTCATTTCCTTGGCGTTAACACGATCCCGACGATCAGGATTACGACAAAGACAAGCCAGAGAAGTAGCTCGCGCCTGCGGTTCTTTCGCGTAGCCAGCCCAAGTCGTGTGTCAAGCCAACGCACAAAGGACGGTCCCCAGAACAACCCGGCAAGAGGGGGCGACGTTCCAGCCTCGTATTCTTGACTAGGTTCTCGGCGCAGTCGAATGAGCAGCCATCCGACCGCAATAACCGCCGCCACGATGATGATCATCAAGTGCCAGTAAGCCAGGATGAAATCCATGATCTTAGTTCGAACACATGCAATTACAACTGACGCGATAGGTATTGCAGCGCAATGCAGCAAATCCACCGCCAATACCAATCCCGATACCCAAACTCCCTCCAGGACCCCACGGAGCTTGATCACTGCCGGGCCCGACGTTCAAGACGCCATTCCAGTCTCCCCACCCAGATAGCGAACATGCGCTCGGAGCACCATAGACAGCGCCTTTGATGTTCCAACCCCAACCAATAGTAGTTGTCGGACCACCACCAATGCACAGTTGCGTAGCCTTACACTGCAGCGCAGGATTTGTCTTGCACGACAAGTTCACCTTACCAATACTGAAATAGCCTCCGAAACTCATCGAGAACTGGGAATCACCAAACTCCTGCTCCCAAACCCCACCCGGACAATCGCAAGATTTGGGACAGCCGCACGTTCCCGACTGTTCGCACATGGTCCCCGCAGCGAGTCCCTTCGGATCGATGAAACGAAGTGGGGACTGATACACGTAGCCGTAGGTGTTCGCGCCACTTCTTAACCCAATCGGATCGCTTTGCTCGTATCTGCCGATGATAGGATCGTAATCCCGGAAGTAGTTGTAATGCGTTCCCGTCTCCGCATCGTAATACTGGCCAGGGAATCGCAGGTTGTATTTGAAGGTTCCTTGGCCGGCGGGATTCTCGTTGGCGAGGTTCGCTCCAAACGGATCAACATTGTCCCACTGCCACATAATCGCATTGTCGGATGGCCGCGTGACCGCCCGCGGACTGCCCAAGTGATCGGCGTGCACATAGTAGATCGCAAT
>JRHI01001960.1_pt1 | contig 15476 bp, 14 predicted proteins | sample 215371 | NCBI WGS metagenome assembly JRHI01 (sample SAMN02929681, study PRJNA255918) | sediment metagenome | biome: cave system; feature: Ice Cave; material: Sediment; isolation source: sediment from deep within a dark volcanic ice cave with no known source of... ...
TCCTCTCTGGGGATGGCTGATAGGTCAGCAGATCGCGAAAGATCTTCCAGGTGTTATGGAGCGTATGGTTGCTGCTGCCGCTAAACCAGAAAACTGAAAGAGCCTCGAACGATTTCCAGCTCGTACACACAACCCAAAACCGGCACTATCTTCTTTCCGTGGTATCGTTTTTTTCTCTTTGGGCGATCTATACCTATACCCACATGATGCGCAACGAGGTGCGCGTAAGCTAAAAGCTTCCAAGGTAATTATGCGGCCTGAGCGAGTGACAGAGGAACGTCTTGCTCCTTATCTGAAGCAAACGGACTGCCGATATGACGAAGGACCTCTGCGAGAGTCTTAACCAGCGCCTGAAAATGCTGCTCCACATCCGCGAGTAGCAGTTCGAAAGTGCTACGGTGATGATTATGGGTCCCGACTCGTCGAGAGACGCGGCCCGTGCCATTCGATGCGGTTGGCATCAGGGTCATAAGCAAGAGTATACACCAGATAAAACTAGCCCTTGAACTCGGCTCCGCAAGCTTCGCTCGAGCAGGGAGCCAGCCGGAGTGTGGGTCTTGAGATTGTCGGCAATCACGATGGCAACCAGTCCACGCTGCTTTGAACAAGCCACGGCGGCACGCACTTGCTCACAGAACACATCAGCGGTGCGTCCCGGAGCAACTCAGCCTGTGTCGGCTCATCCAATGAGGGGAGGGTTATGGGAGCAGTCATCTCTTCTTCCTTTCTTCGATCTTCCACTTATCTCCTCATTATTGTATCACTTCTCCGCATCTCTTTCCTGGAAGCATTTAGCTTTGCGCTCGCCCTGCTAGCCCACCTACGCCGCTTCAAACAATTAATATGTACGGGCAATCCCTTGCGGTTGCCCTGCTAGCTCTGCCGTTGCCCTCGTGCCCTTGGTTGTTCTGCTAGCTCTGCCGTTGCCCTCGTGCCCTTGGTTGCCCTGCTAGCTCTGCCGTTGCCCAACTAACTTTGCGCTCGCCCTACTACCTAGCCCCCTAATATCGTAATGTTACCGTAACGATTTCGTAATAGCCTGATGCTAAACTCCTACCAGGCCCATGACAGGTACCTGTCTTGGCTCACCCTTAGAAAAACAGTGGTCATTGACCACCAGCCGGAAGGAGACCCGCATGAATATGCAGCAACGCATCTGTCCACAATGTGGCACAGCCCTGGACCCTCAGCAATCATTTTGTACCAACTGTGGCCACCGTTTTCCCGATGCGAGCATGACAGCACCAACTCAACAAAGCTCATCCTCCCTTTCCTCTCAAGGCCTCTTCAGCACTGTTCAATCAGGTGCTGAGCCAACGAAATTGGCTACGCCTAATCCCACTCCATCACCTCCCCCTGCTTCACATCCATATCAGGGTGGAAATGGATCAGCATCCCCGCTGCAAGCTTCGCTCCCCTGGTGCAGCCACAGCAGAAAAAAGGCCCTGACGTGGTATCATCATCGGCATACTCAGCCTGCTGGTCCTCTTGATCCTGGTTGGCAGCGGCATCTTCTTTTTTACCAGGAGCAGAGGCACCACTTCTACATCTACTTCTGCCCATACAGTAGTCCACCTGCAGATCACACCCTAGATAAATGCCTGAGTCAACCAGCAAACAAAACAAGGGTCATCCCGGCCCCCGTGCTCATCCTAGCCCCGTGCTCATCTTGACTCTCACGTTCATCCTCCCCCTCGCGTCCACCCACCACAACCCCAATACAACCAATTTGGGCCATCCCACGTTTAATTAGGCAGGAACTCTTCAACAGTATGATATGATGAAGCAACAATGAGAAATTAGCAAGCAACTAGAGGACAGACAACATGCAAACACTATCTGAACAGCAACCAACGAATAACTGGAGTTCCCAATCTCGCATGATTGCCGTCGTTGCCATGCTCCTCTTCGCGCTCTCTGGACTGATCAGTGGCTTTGCCGTAGGCGCCTTTATACGCCCCGCACTTCACAATCAAACGACTAACCCGCATCCAGGGGAAACACCACCAATAACAAACCGGAATACTACGCCTACGCGCACTCCGCACACTCAACATCCCTTACCGCTGGGCTATCCTATACTAGAACATACCAGCTATATAGAAGTGGCAGATGATACCACTAACTATACCCTTACTCTACAGGCTACCGATCAATCCAATGGGCAGGCACCTGGCAAGCCCGTTCATGCACCCGGCATTACGTGTAAAATCTGGCTCACCAAAGATGGACATGTAAATGCGAACGTGCCTATTGACAGATTGAAAGCAGTCGATACCCTCTCTCAACCATTTCCCAAGGAAGAAGCAGGCGCACTTGACTTCTTCGATCCCTCGACCCCACAGACGCAAATGTGCAACGACAGGGGACAAGCAACATGGAACTACAAAATCGCTTCGACGATTGAGCCGGGAAGGTATTTCCTGGTGGCGCTGACTGACTGGAATGGCATCCACTACAATTGGAGTTGGATACAGATCACTGTCACAAAGTGACGTTTGGCATCTCCCGTACAATCCCGCGCACCAGGGCCGCGAAGCGTGGGCGTACCGCATCAGCCGCTGCCAAAACCTCGGCATGATTAACCTCTTCCATCTCGCTGCCCGTGGCGGCATTCGTAATCAAGCTCAGTCCCAGCACGCGCATCCCTGAGTGACGCGCCACGATAACCTCCGGCACCGTGGACATGCCAACGGCATCGGTACCAACCGCGCGCAGAAATCTCAGTTCCGCCCCCGTCTCATAGTTCGGTCCGCCAACCATCGTATAGACCCCCTCGTGGAGCGTAATCTCCGGCCAGGTGGCAGCAACAGCATGAGCAAGTTCGCGCAGTTCCGCGTTGTAAGCGTTGGCCAGTGGCGGGAAGCGTTCGCCAAAACGCTCATCATTTGGTCCCATCAGAGGATTAGCACCCGCCAGACCCGGCATATTGATGTGATCGCGTAGAAGCATAAAATCACCTGGCCGATAAGCTGGATTCACCCCCCCGGCAGCATTAGTGACAATGAGCGTATGCGCACCTAATTGACGCATCACACGCACCGGGAGCGTCAACACCTGCAAAGGATACCCCTCGTACAAATGAAAACGCCCCTGCATGGCCACCACAGGAACATTTTCCAACAGGCCAATAACGAGCCGACCAGCATGGCCTATGACGGTCGAACGGGCAAAGTGAGGAATCTCCGCGTACGGGATAACGGTAGGCCCAGTAATTTCAGTAGCGAGATCCCCCAGCCCAGAACCTAATATCAAGCCCACCATCGGCTTCAGAGCCGTGCGCTCCTGAACCGCCTGAACCGCCTCCAAAACCTGCTCAAATAATGCCATACCAAAATCTCCCACCTTATCTCTTCATCGCCCACATCCCCCTACGTTATCGGACTTATCATCTCTGCACGCGCAAGCTGGCTATACACCTGTGTCGTCGTAATATGCGCGTGACCCAACAACTCTTGCACTGAACGCAACTCCATACCATCCTTCAGCATCATCAGCGCAAATGAATGCCGCAGCATGTGTGGGGTGATATTCGTAATACCGGCCTGGCGAGCATAGCCCTTGATAATCAGCCAGAAGCCCTGCCGTGTCAAACGCTCGCCATGATGATTCAAAAAAAGAGCCTCTTGCTCAGGATGGCGCGCCATCAGATGAAGCCGTGCCTTCTCCACGTAATACACGATCGCCTCTACCGCCAGGGGTGGCAGCGGTAATATCCGTTCGCGCTTACTCCGTCCGTTGCGCCCAGGACATACCACCGTCGCCTGCTTAACATCAAAATCACCCAGGTTCAGCGAAACAAGCTCGGTGACGCGCATCCCGGTCGTAGATAACATATGCAGCATCGCCAGGTCTCGTTGTCCGCTGGAAGTAGCACTATCCACCTGGCGAAAAAGACTGCTGACCTGCTCAGCGCTCAACACGTTAGGTAGTTCTTTTGGCACGCGTGGAGATGCTAACTTTTCGACAGGATCAGAGGCAATATATTCCTGGCTGCGCAGAAAACGAAAAAACGCTTTTATAGCTGCGATTTTACGTGCTATAGTAGTCGGACGATAGGCCTGCGCCTCACGCATTTCCAAAAGATAGCCAGCTAATAGCTCGCTGGTGACCCGGGGCCAGTTCTCTACTTCATGCTGCTTCAAATACGCACAGAACTGCGTCAGATCATTGCGATACGCCACCGCCGTATTGTGATTGTCTCGCCCACGATTATCTTCATAAGATTGAGACGAAAGTGAGACTAAATATTCGTCCACAGCTTCCTGCAACATTGTACACTTCCCCGCATCTAGCCGCTAACAGAAGTCGGCTACCAAATTTTTTGCTTATGATGTGCCTCCATTATAAGCGATTGAACAAGAAGGGGCAAGCAAATTAGGAGTCTTACCCCAACTGCTAACAGGATGTAGTATAATGATCTAAATTCTGCCTTGCATTCATTTAATAGATGGTATACATCACGCGCTCTCCGCCAGGATAGCACGCCTGATGTAAAACGATAAGGAGTAACAAAAGAATATGAGTAAGTTGCTAGACATGTTCACGCAGGCTCGGCGCGCGCTGGGCGGCAGTGGGATGGGCTTTTTAGGAAAAAACAGGCAAGAGATGAAGCCTAGAGCCGCCGCGCTCGTCGTCGAACTGAGCTCAGCCGATGCCGCCAACGCCGAGGCCGCGCTTAAAGCTGGGGCCGATGGATTGCTCCTCACCTGGGATGGCAAAGATACATCCTGGCTCGAAACGCTGAAAAGCGTCACTGAAGCTGCGCAAGCCAGTAATGAGAAAGCCGTCTGTGGCCTGCACATCACCGACGGATGGCATGCATTAGGACGCGAAAGCCTCGAACAACTCAAAGATCAAGGCATTGCCTTCATCGTCCTCCCTTTAGAAGCCCCAGCGAGTCTACTGGCACTGCACACCAAAGATCTCGACCTGGTCGTCACCGTTCCCATGCGCGACGGCGAACTGTATCCCATCTTCATCCGCAACCTTACAGCCTTCGATAATATCACAGCTGTCCAATTAGACTTCGGCCTCTCAAAGGACATCGGCAAGTTGTCTATCGAGGATATACTGCAATATCGCGCCGTACGTGAAGCTGTACGCTTCCCCGCGCTCCTGAACATAAATAGCGATCTAACCGAGTCCGACGCCTACACCCTGATCGCCCTCGGTGTACAGGCCCTCGTGCTAACCGCGAACGAGATCGACAACAAAGCAAAGCATCGCATCAAAAATGTCCGCGCATTGCTCGAAAAAGTCCACCAGGAAGACAAAGATAGCCATCCAACAACCATCAAATAAAAACGCGAATTGGGCGACCGCAAAGATCGTCCCAACTATACTACGGTGTACCTCCCACCGCCGCTTCACGCAGTGAAGACCCCACCCCAGGTTGACCCTCGCGGTCAACCTGGGGTGGGGTCTGGCCTGCTCTGCCACTCACCCTGACGGGATGTCTGGCCTGCTCTGCCACCCCATTTACCCCAAACCCAAATGGTGAAACGCTTCGGCATATGCATAACGATGCTCAACACCCGCGTTGCGTGCTCGCTGGCGTATATACTCATCAACATCCTTGCCACCACCCATCTGGCTCACGTGACAGTGCAGAGCCTCCAACTTCTTATCCATCACATCGCTGATATCTACCCAATGATTAGGTTGGTCAGTAGAAAATAGGTAAACCTGCTTCAAACGATGCTCGACAACAAGCTCGTTAAGTTGTTCTGGAAAGTACATAGGCATGCGGGCAGAGGCCAGCGCATCCAGCGCGCATTCACCTATCGCCCGGTGGTCAGGATGGATTTCATACCGCCGCCAGGGGTCGAACGTAAACAAAACATCAGGCTTCCACTGGCGCATCACATGGACCAGTTCGCGACGTAGCGCCAGGTTCACCTCGACCTCCCCATCGTTGTAACCCAGAAAAGTCACCTCTTGCGCACCCAAAGCGCTGGCTGCATGGCGCTGTTCCTCTTCCCGTATCTTCCCCAGCCGCTCCATCGTCATAGCAGCATCATGACTGCCCCTGTTGCCACTTGTTGCCAGTACATAGTGAATCGCACAGCTCTCCGCTGCCAGGCGAGCAATCGTACCGCCACAAATAAATTCAGCATCATCTGGATGGGCCATAACCACAAGGATACGCTCTCCACCAGGAGGCAATAGTACGGATGATGGTGTCGTCATAAAGCTTACTTCCCTCGCTACTGCTTTGATGAAACGATCTTCTGCCAGTGCAACTGGCGTCTGGGTATCCCGCGCAGCAGGCCGCGCGTCATCTGCCAGACACGACAAGGATCTTCATTGTTACGCCAATAATAATATCCCCCAATTTCATCCGGTTCAAGCCCCGCTATATGCCTGAATGCGCACTCTAACGCCGACTCTTCTCCGCTATCCAGGTTAAAGTTCTGTAACCAGAGTTGGCTGCGTTTTCCATGCTTCCGCGTCACATCGACGATACTGCGCCCCCACTCCTCCACTTTGGAAACATCTTCCTGCAACAACTGCCAGAAGAGGTGACCGCCAATCGTATCCAGGTGAGGTAGCGCGGCCAATTCATCAACCTGTCCCAGGTCCTGCGGGAGGAGCGCAACCGTCGTTTTGGCGTGCACATCTACCCGCTTGACACAGGCGCACAACTCCCCTAAAAAATCGACCATCGACCGCAAGCGAAACCGCTGCAAGTCAGCTACATCCGGACAAAGCGCCCGGCAAACTGAGCAAAAACAGGTCACATCTGGCCCGCGCGGCTCATCGATCAATATCCCATTGAGCGGAAAATCGCGCAGATACCGCTCTATCTCTTTGAAGAGCCAGCCACGAAACGACTCATGATTGAAACAAGAAATACCATGATAACGCCCATGGCGATCCTTGACCCGTGAGTTTGGATGATGAAAAGTATACCAACTCGGCACCAGTGCTGGGCCGGCAAATAAGTTGCCGTAGCAGCCCAGGCTTAGATACACCTTCAAACCCGCGTCCTGCGCCAATCGCAAACCGCGTTCCAGATCACGAGGCCAGCGCTGTGACTCCTGCTCATGTATAGCGTAAACAATACTCCCCGCGCCCGCAGCACGAATCTGGTCAAAATCATGCTTCACAACATCTGGGTGATGGAGGGGATGAAAATAAGCAATGGTTATATCCATAATACCTGCCAAATAGCATAAAGTGGAGCACACGAAAATAGCGAGAAACAGTCATGTGTGTACAGGTAGTATACCACAGTCATCAGGAACTGAACCGTATAAAGCCGCATAAGAAGTATTATTGGCTACTCAACCGCAGTAGGGTTCACGCGGTGAGTACATACAGATCTTCTGATTATAACTCAATAATAGCCAGCAACGGTGCTATCCACGATGCCACTTCCATCCTTCTTACGTTGCTTATTTCATCTCCATTTTCATTGCTATAAGAACCCGCATCTGCGTCGCACGTTCTGAAATAGATCAACCTGATGGCTATTGCTTCTTCACCCAAGTAGGAGAACTGGTATTAAGGACGATTACCGATGAGCAGAGAGGAAATTATTACTGACAATGCCTGTCCGACAATTGGCACATGAAAGACGTGATCCCTACAGCCGACTTATAGGAGCAAATGCGTAAAAATCACGGTTTCTTTAAATACACACTACGATACTTTACGGTTAAGTGCTGTAGCTATCCTCTTGTCTTATGGAAGTGTTGACCGAGGTAACAGACTTTGATTTCTTGATGGGCTTGGCATCCTTAAATGTGTCGATATCTTTCTCGCCAGACATAAGAAACTTGAGCAACGATTTATCCTGAAACCTGCACGTTTGTGTAATCCCAAGCATTAATAAGTATCGGGGAGCAACAGATTTGAAGAAATATCCTGATATCTTCCTTTGTACGGCAAGATGCCTGATAGCTCTTTCTGCCATGTTGTTATTCCATGGGATATCATTTTGTTCAATAAACGTAAATAGGCTTTGTCTATACCGCTTAAAACGACTTTGGTATTTAATGGTGAAGTCTGAATGGTATGTTTTGCCTGTAATAACTTTTTCGTAAAATTGATTTATTTGCTTGCTAAACTTATGGAGGTGCTTTTCCTTTAATCCATACTTTTGGACGGCTTCCAGAATGGGGACAATCAAATTTTTTACCCCCAAAACGAAGACTTCAAATTCACCATCGAAGGGAGATTTCCAGAGATCCTCGTTCATGTCACGAATCAAGTGAACAAGACATTTCTGTTGTCGGCATTGTACTAAATCGTAACCAGGGTAAAAATCTGAGATCAGTATACCTTGGTAGCCAGATAGAAAATTATGCACAATGGACGCCTCCCGTGTTTCCGTAAGTTTGAAGACTACATAGTTTCCGTCGGTAAAAACCCACACATAATGATCGATACCTCGGATATTTATCGTTGTTTCATCGGCATGAACGAAAGGGCTTGCCAAAATGCGTTTAATTAGCAATTGTTCTGAGTCTGCATAGTAACTGGCAAAGTCGTTGAGAAAATTTACAATGTGAGCTCCACTGATGTGTACATTAAACAAATCTTCTGTCGCTTGAGTAATGAGCCGATACGGCAGACGAAGCACTAATCTCTGATAAATTACCCACGCCTGCAATCCGTGCCCATATAAGTGGAAGGAAGGAAAATCACTGTCGCCTTCTGGACTGTAATTGCGCTGACATTTCTGACAATACCCTACTGGACGGATATACTTTGTAATAGTTTTTCTACATCCATTTTTTGAGAAGACAAGATCAACAATCGTTCGTTCAGCCATCGTTGCTGATGCATCCAGAGGTATAATGCCACATTTGGGGCACGTTCCTTTTTGTGGTACGTGGATTACTTTTGTTGCTCTCGGAATGGTATAGCCTGGATGACCTACTGACTTTACTTGTCCTTTACTGCCAGGATTCTCCTCCGTATCATCAGATCGGATTCGTATCTTTTTTCCATCATAATCAGCATGTGCGAATTTGAGGATTGCCTCAAAGCGATTGTGAATCTGCTCACCTATGGATGTTGCAAGTTGTTTCGGGTGATCAGCGAAGTCAATGTTCGCCTGCGAATCAGCAGTTGACTGTATCCTGGTCAGCTCGTTAATCAATATATGAAGAGCGAGACAGTCTTCTTTATTGTAGAGCATCAGGAGTTGCTTGTACTCTGCATCCTGAGTTTCTTCCCATTCATGACGCCAAACAAGCGTTTGTAAGCCCGACGCATCATGCGAACTCCAGGATGCACCGATAGACTTTCCAATATCCTTCAAGCTATTTGATCGAGTAGGGAAATATATTTTCCCATAAATGAAGGGAAGAGCATTGACCAAACGCTGCTTGATACCACTGCAATCAGTTTGATAATGTGCAGCAAGTTTCTCAATAGCTCTTGGCTCATAAGTTCCGTAATGGTAAATCGGTACCCCAGGATACTGGTTGATCTTCTCAAGAAACTGTTGCCACAAATATTCTTCATCTTGGAGGGTATCTGCCCAGAAGGGATAGTACGAGCAATTATCGTTCTCACAGACCAACAAACCGAAGAGATAGTAATAGCGTTGATCTGGTATCCCCTCAATATCCAAAAATAGCTCTACAGTTTGCCTAGACATGATTGGCAATTCTTGAATATAAATTTTTTGTGTTCTTATCGCTAATGCTTGCAGTTCCAATTTGTAAAGTGCAGTTTTCTTCTTCGCCTGCTTCCTGCTTCGTCTCGGCTTAAATGTATAGGAAAGCTGTCTGACGGTAAAAATCCCTTTTTTATGGTATTGCTGAATGATTTTCGGAGTTACACGATCCAACAGACTGAGATCATCTTCTTTTTCTGCTTTATCTTTGCATAACATCCGAAATTGGCAAGTTGGGCAATGCTTATTTAGAATCACAGGAGGCGGGTCAGTTGGTGTTGTTATGAGCCATTGGCGTAAAGGATCAAGGATGTGTTTAATCACTTTATAGCTTGTTTCCAACTTCAATGTATCAACTTGCCCGCCCATTCTTACAAGATATCCAGCCATAGGAAGTTGTTTCTGAATTTGTCCAAGCACAAATCCGATAAATGTTAGCTCAAGTTCCTGTTCTTTACTAACACTGTATGATCCAATAACAATCGTTGGCTCGTAACTTGGGTCAGTGCTCTCTATTTGAGTTAAAACATCACAATACGCTTCTAAGTCTCCAACTTTCAGCGTCGCTTGGATGATGAGATCACCCTTATTATTGAGTTCATCTACAATAAGAGGTACTTGTTTAAGAGACGTTTGGGCATGTGCGCGGAGGTAACTGATCTGATTGAGGTTCTTTTGCTGTTCAAGAATGCGTATGTACTGATGTGGCGTTCCCTGCTCATCAGTACAAAGAAGAAGGAATGCCTTTCGAGGACATTGTGAATAGGCGGCTACAATTTCTGATGTAATTGTATTCTGCATGGATCAACCTCGCCCTCTTTGTTTGTTCGACGTATCAGATAGACCTCAGTTGAAGATGAGACGAGTATACTCTGCAAGAGAGTTCGAGGTAAAGCAATGAGGTAGAGAGGGTACTACTTACCTATAAATCCTCTTCCATGTTATGTACAAGGTCAGATTGGTGAACGACTGACAGGACTTAAACGGCGCATTGAGACAATAGAGGGGAAAAATGATCCTTCTCAAAAATGCTCCCAAACCTTCAAGAAAGCCTAATCCTGGCGTCTATCTTGACAAATTACCCTGCTATTAAACCGTTTCAGGCCGTTGCTCTTGTTCATTAATACGCAAGTCGAGTTCAGTTATACGACTTTCGAGGGTAAGAATTCTGTCAAAAGCTCTTTGAAGAGTAGGCACAATAAAACATCCACTTGCTTCTCCTCGGAACAAATCTCGCATTCTGAGGTGAAAGTCTTCTTCTTTATGAAGACGCCTTGCCTCTTCTGGAATGGTTCCCTTGCTCCTGAGAACGGGATCAAGCACATCAAAAGCTACTAGTTCGGCACCAGCAAGTATAGAAGAATTCGCGAAATCAGTGTGTTCCCACCAGCTTACTTTGGTAACAAAATCTGGGTTTAGGCTTACTATCTGTACTCCCGTCGTAACGCTATTATCGTGTCTAACAAGATGTTGGGTTATTCTTGTTTTTAGCTGCCGAGCTAAACCTACATATGCAACATACATGCTTTTGCATTGTCCTCCATATAGGTAGGGCGTAAATGGCAGGAACATTTAGTAGTTCGGAAATAGCTGCTACTTGTTTCATTTTGCTCTTCCTAATGATTGTTATAAATCTATCGCACCCAAAGTAACCGAAGACGTTGCTCGAATCCCCCTCTTTGCAACCGTCGGCGTTCTTGTTCGACGAGAATGGCCTCGTTTGAGAGATGATGCATTTGTGACAGAGCACTAATTACTTCATAAAGGTCAGCTAGTTCAGTTACAAGTGTGTCCGATGAGGCTTCAGCTGCTTCCTGTGCTTCTTCAAGAAGTTTTTCTCGTAAAGCCTGATGATATTCTTCTTCTGTCATTGTAACTACTTCGCATACCTGCCCTTGACCACGAATGATCGCAGGTATAAAGTCACGAATAAGTTTATGGTACTCAATGCGGGCGGAAGAATTCTCTGCATCCATTAACTGTTGCTCCTTTCCACCTTACTGAGGATGCTGCAAATTGTAAATGAGAGCTCTTACTGCTTGATTAAACTTCTAACAGCGGTTTTAGGGACTCTCGAAAACTATACTGTCCCAGGCTCATGACCATACTCTATCACACTCTTGCTACTGGCGGCATAGTCAAAAATGGTGCTCATTCTGAGCTTGAATTCGTTAGATTGCAAGCGCGAAAATCGACTTCGCCAACACTATCACTCTTGGGCTTACTGCTTGCTTCATCCCATTGTTGTTGGAAGATCCGAAATCGAGCCTCGTTCGCACCAACCGAAGCGCTAGGACCCTGTTTTCATTGTGACCGCAAAGGTCATCTCTCCTCAGCGCTTGCCCAGTTTCACACGCGTAAAGCCGCGCTGGAAGCCGCGTCGTAATATAGTAGGGTTGACCCTCGCGGTCAACCTAGGGACAGGGTGGCGTCTGGCCAGGCACCACTTTGGATGTGAATGGGATAACTTCTGGCCGTCCTCAGTAAACTCAACTGTTATTAAGTTGGTACAAATAGGAAGGGCATGCGCCTACAAATATACCCAATTGGGACGATAAACTTGACAATTTCTCCATTTCTGTGCAAAATGCACGCATGAGTCACGCACAGCAAGCACAAATCTCCGGCGAGGTATGCTTTGTTCGGGCATACGCAAAGATTAACCTGACACTCGACGTGTTGGGACGACGGTCAGACGGGTATCACGAGTTGGCAACGGTCATGCAGACCATTGATCTACACGACACCATCTGTCTGACAGCGACCGACGACCAGCGAGTGCACGTAATCTGCACAACTCCCGCGCTGAGCAACAACGACAATCTGGCCGCACGCGCGGTAGACCAGGTCCGTCAACACCTCGGGTGGAGGCAAGGAGTGCGTATTGAGCTGTACAAATGTATCCCCGCGGCGGCAGGGTTAGGTGGAGGAAGCAGCGATGCCGCGGCTGTCTTACTTGCACTACGACAGTGGTGGCAATTACCCCTCTCCTCGACGGATCTCCTCAGTATGGCAGCCTCACTTGGTTCAGATGTCCCGTTTTTTTTAACTGGAGGTCTTGCGCTCTGTGAGGGACGAGGTGAACGAGTAACGCCTCTTGCCCGCTATTGGCCGCCATCAATGCGCTGGCTACTCTTACTCAAGCCCGCCATTAGCCTGTCCACAGCCGCAGTCTTTCGCGATCTGCCTGCCAGTGATTACACTGACGGAACACACAGTAAAGCGGTTACAGCTGCCTTGAATGCAAACAGCGATCCACAGGAACACCTGTATAACGGCTTGCAACGCGAGGTGTTGGAACGCTATCCCGCGGTCGCTCAGGCTAGAACAGACCTGCTCAGTGGAGGTGCTGGAGTGGTACGGCTTTCTGGTAGCGGTCCAACGCTCTTTGCACCATTTGCCGAGCTTGCCAGTGCTATTCAAGTGCAACATCGTGTACAAGCCATGGGATACGAAGTATACCTGTCGCGTGCTACATACCCCAACCCTGGGGATGTATATCTTTACTAATCTAAGGAGGCTACGATTCATGTCAGATCTGTACTATTGCGTGAAGTGTAAAAAGAAAACCGAAATGAAGGACCCCCAGAGGGTTACAACGAAAAATGGCAAACCCGCTTTGAAGGGCCCTTGCACCGTCTGCGGCACCACTGTTTTCACCATCCTCGGTGCTGATAAAAAGTAATTACGTCCCTGATAAGATGCAGTAAAATTGTGCCAATTGGGTAATATTGGCAAAGCCATTCGTATGTAAACCAGTATTGAACTCAATATCACAATTCTGTGCGGCCTGTCGATAGATACGGGCACCACTCGAGTGGTGCCCGTATCTATCCATGGGGGGATATACCCCGTTTCCTCCTGGGAGCATCCTTTTTGGATATTCCACATTATGTGTTTTTGGTGTACTCTACCAGGACAATCAATCCACCCATTTCGGTACTCATCTGCCCAGGATTCATCACATGGGACAGGATGTGGCAATGGAACGGATAGATGCTGCCCGGGGGCGCCCAGGCGTAGAACGTCAGGTCGTAGGTTTCACCCGGAGCGATTGGCAACGTATCTTTCTGGATGGGCTGCGCAAGCACGTGACCATCTTCGGCGATGATATTGAAGAAGTGTCCGTGCAAGTGCATGGGATGAATCATTTCACCGGAGTCAATCATGCGGATGTGAACAGTCTGGCCATGCTTCACATTGATCGGCTGGGTGTCAGGGAAGCTCTTGCCGTTGACCACATAGTAGCCGCCCATTTCACTGATGAACTCGGTATATTCAACATCGGCGTGAATTTGCTGCCGATATTGGGCAGTGCCAGGGCGCGGGTCTACGATAAATGCTCCGTAGAGGCCTCCTGGAACCTGCACAAGGTCGTCATAGTGGCTGTGATACCAGTGCGTCCCAACGTCTTGATCATGGACCGTGAAATCGTAGGTATATGTTTGCCCCGGCATGATAGGCTTCATCCCGACGCCAGGGACCCCGTCGACATTACTGGGAATTATCAATCCATGCCAGTGAAGAGTCGTTCCTTCAGGGAAATGATTGAAGACGGTGACGCGCAGGTGGTCGTTGGCGGTGACACGAATCATTGGGCCTGGTACTGTTCCATCCAGGGTCCAGGCGAGTACACGTTGCAACCCCTTCACGGGTTCCCACATCACCTGCTTCGCGGTGAACGTAAAGTGTTTGGCTCCATCGGGGTCTACAACATACTTCGCTACCTGGCCACCATACTCCTGCGTTGCATTGGGCACATTGGCGGTTGAGCTATTGGTGTTCGAAGTGCTGCCCATCGATGGAGAGCTTGTACTTGAACTCGTACTTGTATTCACATTGCTGCTAGTAGACATCATTGTGGCACCAACGCCATAACTCACCAAAGCAACCATCGCTACCACTGCGATGAACATGATGCCAACTGGTGAGATAATGCTTTTCTTGCGCTGCGCTGCGGGTCTGAAGTATGGGCGTGCTACAAATTCTGTCCCTTTGCCATTCGTCCCCATGGGCTCAGAAGCTATCGCTGTGTTAGCCTGGGGAGGAGTCTCTGGTACTTTGACTTCCATGATTAGTTCTCCTACTTTTCCTGTCTATTCACACCGCCATCGCTGTGATCAAGAGCAATGGTGTACCATCTGTTAAAAAGGATACCCTTTGTGTATCACAGCTACGTCACGGGGAAAGCAGCCCATATCACGAGAAGCTCACAATAGGGCTGTGTTGCAAAAAATCATCGAGGAACGCTATGGATGCGAAGTCCCTCTCCTCGTGCTGTTTCGGCTGCCACTCCAAACAGGCTGGACAGGAGTCATTGGTCGTTTTGAGATGGGACCGCCATCGCTTCTCTCGTTCCGGGGCATAGCGCTGCACGAGAGCGATAGCTCGTCGTGTGATCAACATACAGACCCGCTCCGGCATCATTTCTTCGAGGTCTCGCTAGCTGATCGAGTACCACAGATACCAGCGGACGCAGAGCAAAATGATCTCAACTTCGAAATGACGCTATTTGAACGGACTTGCTTGATTCATTGACGTTGCTCCCCTTGTTAGTGAAGATCGAGGCAGCTTCCTTCTGCCAGGAAGCTGAAGTGCCCGAGTTTTGGACTGAGATAGCGATCTACGCCGTAGTAGAGGCCAGAGGATGAGAGAATCAACCCGACAAAGACGAGCACATAGATAAGAGCAGCACCAATATCTGTGGAACCTGCGCTATACGGTCCACCAAAGCCTTGAGCCGTCGACCAGATGACCAGTGACGACATGCTCAACGGTAATAGCTACAAACCCCATCGGGTTTTCTTCAGCACGTACTCCCTCAACATGAACCTCATACCCT
>JRHI01001961.1_pt1 | contig 15471 bp, 10 predicted proteins | sample 215371 | NCBI WGS metagenome assembly JRHI01 (sample SAMN02929681, study PRJNA255918) | sediment metagenome | biome: cave system; feature: Ice Cave; material: Sediment; isolation source: sediment from deep within a dark volcanic ice cave with no known source of... ...
TCCCTGGGTATACATATTGGTGTCAGTCCCACACATCCCTAAGTCTGTCTTCTGGGGCCGTCAGGAGTGCAAAGCTAATCCTGCACGGCGAAGACCACTTCAGAGCCCCACAAACACAATCATAACCCTATAAAGTTCAGCAGTTTGCCCTCCGTCGGGTGCCCAAGGCGGGAAATAGGTTGCCAATCTGGGAGCAAAAAGACCACATGCACCAGCGAGATTTACTGCGCCTGGACTACCGCGGAAAACAGGACTGAAATTTTGTCAGCACGCTAGGAGGCGAGGAGGCTAACAGGGGACGATCTTCGGGCTGGCGATCCCCTTCGTTGCGTTCCGCGTATCCACCACCAACTGCGATTCCTGAACGATCCGAGCGTAGTCGTAGTCGGAGTGGTCGGTCACGATGAGTACGCAGTCATACTGCCCGAGGTTTTCCAAGGTGGCGCACTTCATCTGCAGATCGTATTTGCGGCCCTTGCCGATAAAAGCGAAGTAAGGGTCATGGTAGCTGACCTGCGCCCCGTCCTTTTGCAGCAATTCGATGATGGTAAGGGCGGGAGATTCCCGCAAGTCGTCGATATCTCTCTTATAGGCCACGCCCAAAACTAAAACTCGCGCGCCGTTCACCGACTTTTTGTGACGATTCAGGGCGCTGCTCACGGAAGCCAAAACGTGATAGGGCATGTTGGTATTGATTTCGCCGGCGAGTTCGATGAAGCGCGTGCGGAAGTCCCACTCCTTTGCCTTCCATGAAAGGTAGAACGGGTCGACCGGGATACAGTGCCCGCCCAGGCCGGGTCCGGGATAGAAAGGATGGAAGCCGAAAGGCTTGGTGGAAGCCGCTGCGATGACCTCCCAGATGTCGATCCCCATGCGCAAGCACAACAACTTCAGTTCGTTGACCAGGGCAATGTTTACGCAACGGTATATGTTCTCAAGCAGTTTGGTCATTTCCGCTGCGGCGGGGGATGAAACCTGGACGGTGCGACTGAAAATCGCTCCGTACAACGCTCCAGCAATGTCGGCCGCCTGAGGGTTTAAGCCTCCGACAACTTTGGGGATATCGCGGCGGGCCACAGTGGTGTTGCCCGGATCTTCGCGCTCCGGCGAAAAAGCGACCAGAAATTCTTTCCCGGACGGTGCGCCATCCCGGGCGGCCTTGAATCCACCTTTATTCTCTTTTTCCAGGATCGGTACCATGACCTCTTCGGTAGTTCCCGGATAAGTCGTACTCTCCAGAACCACAAGTTGCCCCGGCCGCAGATGCGGAGCGATGGCATGTGTAGTGTTGGTGATAAAACTGAGGTCCGGCTCGTGGTATTCATTCAAAGGCGTGGGCACGCAGATGATGATTGCGTCCATGGCGCTGATCTGCGAATAGTTCGCGGTCGCAGAAAAGCCCTGAGACTTCGCTGCCTGGATCTCTTCCGGAGTGATGCGGTAGATGTACGAACCGCCTTTGGCTAGCGTATCCACCTTGCGCTGGTCGATATCGAAGCCCGTAACCTGGAATTTTTGCTCGCTGTACAGCAAAGCCAGGGGGAGTCCAACATATCCCAGACCGATGATGCCAACTTGCGCCTGGCGCTGTTTGATCTTGCTCTTCAGTTGGTCGAAAGAAGTATCTGCGGCAGAATATGTGGTCATTTTCAGTTAAGAGGAGTGCAGTCTTACGGATAAAGCAGCCTCGATTCTAACATGCAGGGATGAGGCTTCTGTTGCGATGCAGGTCCGTTTCCACGGAAAACAAAAACGTACAGCGCAAACGTTGGACCTGGCATAAAAGTGTGAAAATCACAATATGCTGAATCAAGGTCAAAGAAGGAGGGGGCGGTTGGGCGCGGGGTTGGGACTGATCGCAATGGTGGTGGTATGTGCCGCCAACGCCGGCAGATTCCTGGTCATTGATGCTCCTGAGCCATCTGACGCGATCGTGGTGCTTGCGGGTGAGACGGACCGCCGTCCTGCGCGGGCTTTGCGGTTGATGGAGCAAGGATATGCTCGCAGGGAACTGCTCGATGTTCCCGCGACCGCGAGAATTTACGAATTTACTCAGCTGGAATTGGCGCAAAAATACATTCAGGATCTTCCGCCGGGAAAATCGATTGGCATTTGCGTGATCAAGGGAATGTCAACTCGCGATGAGTCGCGAGACGTAGAAAAGTGTCTCGCAGGTGAGGATGGCACTCGCGTGTTGATCGTGACCTCGGAATTTCACACCCGCCGGGCGTTAAGTATTTTTCGTCGCCAGCTCCCGGGGAAAACTTTTTCGGTGGCGGCGGCGCGCGATAGCAGCCAGTTTGGAACGAAATGGTGGACGCAACGCCAGTGGGCGAAGACCTGTGTTGAAGAGTGGTTGCGCTTCTTCTGGTGGAAGGCTGTGGATCAATGGCGTTGAAAGCCCGGCATTGGTTGGCGGGCATGGAGCGTCGCTGCTGCGACGAAATCGTTGAGATCAGAAGGGTTTTCCACTGCAAACTGAACAAAAGACATTGACTGACAACAATCACGGAGGATAGGATGCCTCAAAGGTAACTTAAAGAGTTATTAACGGAGTCTGGGAATGGGCGAGTCTGCCTTCCGCAGTTTGGTATGTTGCGTGCTCGTAATCTCGTTTCCTGCTTTGACATTCGCCGCCGATAATACTGCGGCGATGCTTTACACCAGCGGGACCGCCTGGGTGAATGGTGCGCACGTACCTCGGGCCTCTTCCAGCATTTTTTCCGGCGATCTGCTCCAGACGCGCTCGGACTCAGTGGCCAACATCAATTCACCGGGATCGACCATCACAGTTTTCTCCGATTCCCTAGTTCAGTTTGAAGGCTCATCGCTGCGGATTGACCACGGCGGCGTAACCATCGCGACCTCGAAAGGGGTTGGAACCACGGTAGGTGATGTCCGAGTATTGCCATTGGCCAACTCGTGGACAGAATTCAATGTGATCGACGTCGATGGGACGGTGCGAATCGCGGCACGCAAGGGAGACCTCACCGTAAGTGACAGCGCTGGCACTGTCACGCTGGCGCAGGGCCAAGAGACCACTCGGGAAGAATCCACCGCTCAGCCGGAATCGGACACAGGCAAGAAAAAGAAAAAGAAGCGGGCTGCGGGTGCGGTGCCAGGCGCCACCGGGGGCGCGCTTAATTCTCCGCTCGCCGTGGGAATCGGGGCTGGGGCCATTGTCGGAGTAACCGCTTGGGTGTTGATCAAGAACGATGATCCGGTAAGCCCGTCGAAGCCTTAGATAGTCCGGTCTGTCCGGTTCCCCTAAACAATTTTTGAGCTCTGCGTTGTGTGCTGAGCAGTACTTGCGAGTCGAAGGGAGTATACCCGCCGCTCAGGACTGCGAGGGTAAATCTGCTAAGAGTTAGACCACTTCTGAGGTGGGAGCGGGCAATAACTCTTCGGTCTGCGTCTTTACGGGTCTTCGCCTGCTCATGGGCTGCGCGAACGGATCAGCCGCGGCGACCGTGCAAAATACATAGAAAAGCGCTGCATTCGCCGGGATCTGCAGATTAAAATCGAGCGCGCTGTGGACGAGGATTCCTGTGTACCCCAGTACGCATGCCAAGGTCACGGCGCCACTGACGTCTGACGTCCAGTTCGCAATCTTACCGAACGCCCTGCGATAGACGACAATGACAAACCAGATCATCGTGGCGAACCCCAACAGCCCCATCTCCACCAACAATTGTAGGTAGTCATCGTGGGCCTGATTTACAAAGAAGTTCGTGTAGAAGCTGCGGAATTGCGGATAGACCACAGGAAACGACCCCATGCCCCAGCCCATCACGGGCTTTTTCAAGAACATGCGCAAGCCATCCAGATTGATCTGGACCCGAATGTCTGTGGAGAGCTCGCTGTGGGCGGAACTCAAAGTAGCCAGCCGCTTACTTAATTCATTTCCTCCGAGCCAGGTCAATAATCCCACGACCAGGAGCAGGAATGCTCCCAATCCAAGGGCAGTTCGCAGTTCCCGGCGCTGCCGAATCAGCACGATAACGAGCATAACGAGTTCCGCAAAAAGAGCAATCATCCCGCCGCGCGATCCTGAGAGGAAAATCGTGCCGGCCATGATTGCGGCGGCGGCCGCGGCGGCGATCCGTTCCTTGGAGTGCGCCATACGGGTAAGCGATAGAACTAACGGGATGGGTATGAGAAGTTCCATCAAGCCGGCATAGTGGTTATGATTCACGTAAGGTCCGTAGATCCAGCCTCCCATTCGCGGCTGGCGGACCCAGTACAGCTTGCCGTTCGGCGAGATGCCCTGAATCAGAGCAAACGCCGCGAGCACAGCGCCGTAAACACAGAAAATCAGTGCCAGCTTTCGCGCTTGCACGGAGCGCAGCAGCGTTTGGGACGAAAGGAAGCAAAGCGCGCCATATGCGCAGTACAACAGCGCGCCAGAGAAAGTGTCATGGCGGTAAGCACTGACACGAAACGCAATCTGCAGAAAGATGAGAAGGCCGAATACGCCCATGGGAAGGAACACCGGATTGGTCCTGATCGTCAACTGGCCATCGAGCCACTGCTTGCCCACCCACAGAAGCGCGAGCAACGCAGCGCCAGCCTCCAACACAAAGGTCGACCAGGGCTCTACGTCGCCGAATGCGAGGGGACCGAACATAAGAAGTCCGAAAGTTCCGTAGAGCAGGATGGAAGCGATCCACGCTGATCGGGTCCGACGATCACGTTCTTGTGGGGTTACAGTCATGGAGCCGGAAAAATTGCTTGTGTCCTAGGGCATTATTGAAAGCAGTGCCTGAAGGCAAGGCATACCTTGATACAAGGCTTAGCAGCGATACGAATCCTGAGCCTTCAACAGACTCCTACGACTGTTTTTTTGCGAGATGAAAGTCGTCGATCCAGAGCTTACCACGGATGGGACTGCCTGCTGGAAGCCGCCGGACGTGCAGGATAAGCAGCTTGCAATCTGGGCCCGTGATGAACTCTCCGTTCACCGATTTCCAGAATCCAGCCTCTTTCAGTTCGTCGCTATCGTAGTAGACCGTCTGGTCGTACACGTCCTCGATGGTGAAATGGGCGCCCCCTGCGCCTTCAATTTCGCCATTTTTATAATAGGCAGAAAATTCATAAGCCGTTTTGGGTTGGACCGGAATCATCTCGGCAATTCCGGCATCAACGATTCCGGGCCCGTCAAAAGTAATCGAAAGCGAGCGCCGCCCTCCATGGAAGTCGCTCTGGTCCAGAGTCAGGGCTACGCTTTGCTGTTTCTGGTATTGCCAGTCGAAACCGCCATTCAGAACGTCGAGGCTGAAATTCCCGTTGACGATAAGGTTAGTGGCGGACGGCAAATAGGAGGAAAGTCCGAAACGGCTGGCCGCCTGCTGCCACACTAGAACTGCCTGATCGACGTCCTTATGCAGGATGAGATAGCGGAAGTACTCAAACACACGGCGAAGCTCAAAGGGCTGATGCACCTGCATCAGGGCGCTCCATACCTTTGCGGTGCCTGCCGTTTCCTGCTTTGCCATTAATAGCTCCGAGAAGGCGATGTACGCATCCACGCGCGGTGGCACCACGTCTCGAAGTAGGACGTCGACATCGGGTTTGATCCGCCAGCAAAACTGAATTGCCGGCCCGGCCAAAGGTGGATCGTTTCCCAATACCACACGGAATTCGCGGAGTGCCTTTTCCTTCTCGCCCCGAACCAGGTAGACGTTGGCGGCCTCCCAGGCCACATCCGGAGTTGTGGGATCGGCTTCGATAGCATGCTCGAGAGCAGAGGTCTGACCTCCGATATCTCCGAGAACCTGGTAAGCACTGGCCAGATCGAACCAGTAACGAGCCGAATGCGGGTTTAGTCGGACAGCGGCTTGATAAGGCTCAATTGCGGCTGCGGGGTCGCGGGATACCAACTCATGATAGCGGCCCAAATGGTCGCGATAGTCGGCGTTGGTGGGGTCGAGCCGTGCTGCTGTCTCGAGGCTTGTGATGTCGACCCTTTCCGCCAGGTGGGCAGCCAGAAACTCGCGCCCTGAGAGAACCAGATATAGAGATGCGAGCGTGATCGCAATGGCTGCGACCAACCCCTTCCGCGCGGCTGAGTTCAAAGGAATCTGCATGTTCAGTGAGGAAGTCACAACCTACGCGCTGCTTGCGGGAGATTCGTGTTCCACAGCCATTTCGTCGTCGTCGGATGCTTCGTCATCGCGGTAGTAGCGGGAGTATTTGCCCTGGTATTCGTAATAGTAATAATAGTCGGGAGAACTCAGGTCCACCGCATTCAACAGAACACCGGCTACCTTGGCATTGACTTGCATCAGAATGTCGCGCGAGCGGCGAAGCGCCTGCTTGGTCGTGTAACCCGACCGGATGACGAGCACGATGGCGTCAGCCCGCGGCGAAAGCACAACCGCATCGGTAACCGACAGGGTAGGCGGCGTATCCACGACGATGTGATCGTACTTCTCCCGCAATTCAATGAGCACATCTCTCATGTTCCTGGAGGCTAGTAATTCCGCCGGATTGGGTGGCGGCGTGCCTGCAGGCAGCACATCGAGATTGGGCAAAACAGACGTATGCGTGATTGCCTGCTGCAAGGTCGTGCTGCCAGTAAGCACATTGCTCAGCCCGCTGCGTGGCCCCATGCCCAGGGTCTTATGAATACTGGGCCGCCGCAGGTCGGCGTCGATCAGCAGAACTCGCACGCCCTTTTGTGCTAGGACCACGGCGCAATTTATGCTGGTGGTGCTTTTGCCTTCCTGCGGCAACGCGCTGGTGATCATGATCACCTTCGGCGGAGCGCCCAAACTCGATAACAGCAGTGAAGTCCGCAGAGCGCGATAGGATTCTGCCATTTGCGATTGCGGCCGGACCTGCGTGATGAGCTCGACCGCCTCGTCGGACGAGGCCAGCGCCAGCCGCTTCGTACCCCTTCCTTCACGCGCGCTCTTAGAGCCCAGGGGAATCATGCCCAACGGAGCCAGGCCCGAGATTATCTGCGCCTGTTCGGTAGTGCGTACTGTGTTGTCGAGGCCCTCCAGTAGSWRCGCCAGCCCGATTCCCGAAGTCAACCCCAAAACAAGGGCGAAGCCCAGGTTACGCGGAACATTAGGCTCGATCGGAGAATTGGGAACACGGGCGCTGTCCACAATGCGGAAGTTGTTCGATTTGAGTCCCGCGGAAACTCCCGCTTCCTTTAGTTTTTCTAGAAGGCCTTCATAGAGCTGGCGGTTGCTGTCCACGTCGCGCCTCAGCAGGCTGTATTCGATAGCGCTCTCGTTGAGCGTGTTCGCCAACTGCTTCTGTTTTTCGAGAGCGTCGTGCAGCATGTTTTCCCGCTGCAGGGCGGTCATGTATTGCCCGCGAACCTTGCTGGCAATTTTCTTCATCTCAACTTGAATCTGCGAGTCGATCTCCTTGATCTGGTTATTCAATTGGCTGAGCTTTGGATACGAAGGGCCGAACTGAGTATTGAGGTCGGCTATCTGGATCTTCAATTCAGCCTGTTTCCCGCCGAGAGTGTCCAAAAGGGTCGACGCCGACCGCGCACCTGAGCTGCCTCTATCCAGCCCCCCGGCACTGGATGCAATGGCGTCGGGATCACCAGACTGAATCAAGCGGTAAAAGGACTCCTTGTCCATCCGCTCGGATTCGGCTGAGGTAAGCTCCTTGTTCAGTTCATCGAGCTTGGCGGTGGTGATGTTTTGCTTCTCGTCGATGCCAAGAATTTCGTGTTCTTTCTGGTAGCGAACCAGCTTTTCCTGGGAGGTCTCTACTTTCATCTGCAAATCCACGAGTTGCTTGGAGAGCCAGTCGGAGGCCTGCATCGTAGATTCGAACCGGGACTTGAAGTTGTTTTCCACGTACGTCTGCATCAGCGTGTTCACAACGTTCGCTGCCATCTGCTTGTCGGTGCTACGGTAGTGAATCTCGATGATTCGGGAGTTGGGGCTCAGGCCTACCTTCAGACTGCCGCGGAAGCCGCCCAACAATGATGATGTTCTTGTGGAGTCCGCCTGCAGCGGGTCCGGCGCAAGGTCCGGGGAGGGCAAGGCGGGGGGGGCACCACCGAAGTCTGGCCGCCTGTCTAGTTGGAGTTCTTTGATTACCTGCAGCGCGAGCAAGTCGCTTTGTAGAATCTTGACCTCGGTTTCCATCTCCGTTGGGTCGTAGTAGTCGAGGCTGAACGTGGTCGAGTTTTTGAAGTTAAGGGTGGAATCCGGTTTGTTAATGGCAATGCTGCCGCTGGCGTCATATACCGGCGTCATTTTCAGGCTAGCAATAGCAACCACGGCAAAGATCGTGAGCAGACAAGAAAGGACAATCCATTTTCGCTTCAGTAATACCCGCAGGTATTCCCCAATGGCGGAATCGTGAGACGGAATCTCGGAGTACAAGTGCGATACAGTTGGCCGCCCTAGATCAAAGCCCGCCGCCGGCTGCATCTCTCCCACAGTTGAGTTATTCGCTTGTGTCAAAGGTCCCGAATCCATGCGTACTCCTGAAGAAAGCTCTAAACATCGACGAACTGCCCAGCTAAAGAACTAGTCACCAAGGCCGACGAACCTCTCCTGCACATGTGCCACAGGGTCCCGGTTCGAGGCGGCTGGTCGTCGCGCAGGATGTTCGCATTCTTGGATGGAGAGTGGCGCGGACATTTTAGCACTGGATGGCGAAAACTATAGGCGAAATTTCGACCGGGACGTTCGGCCTCGCATCGTCAATGCGATGCGCGATCTCTGCAAAACTCCGCTATACTACCCAGCAACCCTACTCCCATCCGGAAAGCGAGTCGCGATTGTTTTTTCGTTCCTCACCCAAGCGCAAAGTCATGGTGATCGGTCTGGATTATGCAGACCCGGAGCTGGTTTTCGGGGCGTGGCTGAACGATTTTCCGAACATACGACGGGTCTTGGGAGCAGGCGTACACGGAAAACTTCGCAGCGTCACTCCTCCAATCACGGTCCCTGCATGGATGTGCATGATGACGAACCGCGACCCGGGCGAGTTGGGACTCTATGGATTTCGCAACCGCAGCGAGTATGGCTATGACAAACTCGCGGTGGCGAACTCGTCTAGCATCCACGAGGAGACGGTCTGGGACATCCTAAGCCGGGAAGGAAAAGATTCGATCATCATCGGCGTGCCGCCGACTCATCCGCGCCACGTTCTTTATGCCGGGGAAGGCAATTCGTTTCGCAACGCCATTCACGAGTACTACAAGTATGTGGCTCGCTGGTTGGGGAACTGCTGGAGTTTGCAGACAAGAATACGAAGGTGCTCATCGTCTGGCGATCACGGCGCCAAGCGCATGGACGGCGCCATCGCGCTGAACGAATGGCTGGTGCAGAAAAGATACCTCGCCTTAAAGCGGTATCCGACCGAACCCACTCCGTTCGACAAACTGGAAGTAGACTGGTCGCGGACGAAAGCCTGGGGTGAAGGCGGCTACTATGGCCGGATCAGCTTGAATATCGAAGGCCGCGAACCGCAAGGCGCGCCTAAGTCTGAGTACGACTCTTTGCGCCGGCAACTGAAAGAAGAACTGGAAGCGTTGGGTGATACGGAAGGGAATCCGATTAGCACTCGCGTCGTCCTCTCGGAAGAAGTCTATCGCCACACGCGGAACATCGCGCCCGACCTCAGCGTCTTTTTTGGCGACCTTTACTGGCGATCGAGCGGGATGGTGGGAGGCGGTGAAATCCACAACAAGGAAAACGACACGGGTCCAGACGGCGCTAATCACAATTGGGATGGCATTTTTCTGATGCCGGAAGGCAAAGATCCCGGCTGCGGTTCGAGCACCACGGCGCTCGAAGGGCTGCGCCTGTTCGACGTCGCGCCCACGATCCTTGACACGTTCAGGATCGCTCCACTTACGCAGATGCAGGGCGAGACAGTTGGATGGCCTCTGCCGCGAGCGGTTTAATTTTTTATTTAAATATTTGCGCTCGATAAAAACATGCTGTACGAGGCGAATGGAATGAATTGGTCGGAACAGGTAATTCTCGTCACCGGTGGAACTGGGTCCTTCGGGAAAAAGTTCGTCGAGATCATGTTGCAGGAGTATCACCCCAAGCGACTGGTGATATTCAGCCGCGACGAACTCAAGCAACACGACATGCGGGCGGCGGGATTTGACGATCCTTCGCTACGCTATTTTATAGGCGACGTGCGCGACGCGCGGCGATTGGAGCGGGCCTTTGCGGGTGTTACCGTGATCGTTCATGCCGCCGCGCTAAAGCAGGTGCCGGCTTGTGAATACAACCCCTTCGAGGCAATTCAGACCAACATCATCGGCGGGCGCAACGTGATCGACGCCGCGATCAACCAGGGAGTAGGGCGCACTCTTGCCCTCAGCACCGACAAAGCGGTCAATCCCATAAACCTGTATGGGGCCACGAAGCTGTGCGCAGAGAAAATGTTCGTGCAGGCGAATGCCTACGCCGGCGGGCACGATACCCACTTCAGTTGTGCACGGTACGGCAATGTCGTGGGCAGCCGCGGAAGCGTGATTCCAGTGTTCATGGAGCAGCGGCGCCGGGGTCGGATTACGGTGACCGATCGCCGCATGACGCGCTTCTGGCTGACTTTGGAGCGGGGCGTGCGGTTTGTAGTGAGCAGCATTGAGCAGATGCATGGCGGCGAAATCTTTGTGCCCAAGATTCCCAGCATGCGCTTGATGGACCTGGCGGAGACGATTGCGCCGGGCTGCGAAATCGAAACCGTCGGAATCCGGCCGGGAGAAAAGTTGCACGAGGTTCTCGTCTCTGAGGACGAGGCGCGCAACACGGTGGAAGTGGGAGATCGTTACATCATCCAGCCGTCGCATCCCTGGTGGCGGCGCGAGAACTGGGTGAATGCCACGCCTCTGCCGGAAGGCTTCCGTTATGCCAGCGACAGCAACGAGCAGTGGCTCACCAACCGCGAACTTCAAGATCTTATCGGCCCGAGCACACCTGACGAGCAGCCTCTGCCGGCGCGGGTCCCGGCCTAATCTGAGTTTGTTATGAGCTCAACCTCTATAACCCCGAAGGCGCTTGCCATCAACGGTGGAACTCCTGTGCGCGAGACCTTGCTGCCCTATGGACGGCAGTCGTTGGACGAAGCGGATATCCAGGCGGTGGTCGATGTTTTGCGATCGGATTGGCTCACTACAGGGCCGAAGGTGGGCGAGTTCGAAGAAGCGTTTGCATCTTACGTGGGAGCAAAGTTTGCCGTGAGCTTCAGTTCCGGCACGGCCGCATTGCACGGCGCAACGTTTGCGGCGGAGTTGGGCCCCGGGGACGAGGCGATCACCACCCCAATGACGTTCTGCGCGAGCGCCAACTGTGTTCTATACCAGGGAGCGACGCCGGTGTTCGCCGACGTCTGCGACGACACCCTGAACCTTGATCCGCAGGAAGTTTCCAGCAAGATTTCTTCCCGTACAAAGGCCATCATCGCGGTCGATTATGCGGGTCATCCCGCCGAGCTCGATCAATTGCGGCAGATCGCGCAGACAAACGGAGCGCTTCTGATCGAAGATGCTTGCCACGCGCTGGGCGCGGAGTACCAGGGGAAGCGCGTCGGGTGTATCGCTGACATGACCGTGTTCAGCTTCCATCCAGTGAAGCACCTGACCACCGGGGAAGGAGGCATAATTACAACCAACGATGCGCGGCTTGCGGAGACATTGCGGCGCTTTCGCAATCACGGCATCACCAGCGAAGCACGTCAGCGGCAGGAATCCGGGCAATGGTCGTATGAGATGGTCATGCTGGGATTCAACTACAGGTTGACCGATATCGCTTGCGCTCTGGGACTCTCACAGCTGAAGAAGATCGAGGGGAACCTGGCGCGCCGCCGCGAAATTGCTCGGCAGTACGACCGAGCATTCCAGGGTTTGCCGATCCTCGCTCCCACGGTGCGCGAGGGCGTCGCTCCGGCATGGCATCTCTATCCAATCCGGCTGAAACTGGAGTCACTTTCGGCGGGGCGGGGAGAAATCTTTCGAGCGCTGCGTGCGGAGAATATCGGTGTAAATGTTCACTACATTCCGGTTCATCAGCACCCCTACTATCGTCAACGTTTCCCTTCCAGATCCAGTCAAGGCGAATATCCAGTTGCAGAGAGCGCTTACCATCGGCTGATCAGCCTGCCCATGTTCCATTCCATGACCGCGACGGATGTAGAAGATGTGAGCCGAGCACTCCACAAGGTGGTGAGCCACTACGCAGCGAAGGGCTAGCGCGCACACGAGCGCGAGTTGAGGCAATCCGAGTAATTTCATGTCTAGAGTTTCTGACTTCATAGGTTATCGCGTTCTGGTAGTCGGTTGCGGTTCCATTGGTCTCCGGCACGCACGGAATCTGAAGTCTCTTGGATTGCAGCAGTTTGCTTTCTGCGATACAGATCCCGAGGCGCTGGAAAAATGCTGTAAAGAAGTGAAGGGAGAACTCTTTTCTGACTATGGCGAAGCCTTGCGGAGATTTAAGCCGGATCTGGCACTGATCTGCACTCCGCCGGTGTACCACGTCGAGGAAGCGTTGGCCGCCCTGCGGGCGAGAGCCCATGTCTTCATTGAGAAACCGCTGTCAGACGAATCGAGTGGGATACAAGAACTGATTGCCGAAGCACGACGCCGCGACAGGAACGTGCAGATCGGTTACAACATGCGTTTTCATCCGGGCTTGCAGATCTTGAAGGAACTGATCGATTCCGGGAAGATCGGGCGCGTGCTCTGGGTTAACGCGGAGGCTGGACAATTCCTTCCTGACTGGCGCCCTTGGAAAAATTATCGCGAGAGTTACAGCGCACGCAAGGACCTTGGCGGAGGCATCATCCTCGATGGTTCCCACGAACTGGACTACATCTGCTGGCTGCTGGGCCGGCCGACGGAGGTGACTTGTCGTGCGGAGCACCTCAGCAGTCTGGATGTGGATGTCGAGGATTCGGCATGGATTTACCTGAGCTTTCCAGAGCGACGCCGCGCGGAGCTCCATCTGGATTTTGTGCAGAGGACATACACTCGCACTTGCAAAGTTGTGGGCGAGAGCGGGACTGCGCTTTGGGATTTCAGTTCGAAGGAAGTGCGCTGGTTTTCAGCGGAGGAGCCCGGCTGGAAGATCATCCCCTATGCGTTTGAAACGAACGATATGTATGTCGCCGAGATGGGTCACTTCCTGAAATCTCTCGAGAGCGGAACGGGCCCGGTGGTTGATCTGGAACAGGGGCGAGATGTGATTCGGATAGTGGAAGCGGCCAAGAAATCAGCGGTCGAGGGCAGTCCGCAGACGCTGAATTGGACGAGTGATTCCTGCGAGGGACCGGTTGTGGCGATTATTCAAGCTCGAATGGGTTCGAGCCGGTTGCCGGGAAAGAGTCTCACTGAAATCGAAAAGCGACCGATGTTGTGGCACGTGATTCAGCGCGTGAGGCGAGCGAGTCTTGTGGATCGGGTGGTAGTGGCGACTTCGACGAACGTGTTGGACGATGCCATTGCGGAGATGTGCCGGAAATATGATGTCCCCTGTTACCGAGGGAGCGAGCACGATGTCCTCGATCGTTTCTACTTTGCTGCGCGAGGGGAAAAGGCATCGCAGGTGGTGCGAGTCACGGCCGATTGCCCCTTGATCGATCCTCAAGTCATCGACCGTGTCGTGCGCCGGTTTCAACGCGGCGATCTCGATTACGCTTCCAATGCTATGGTGCGCAGTTATCCTGATGGCTTGGACACGGAAGTCTTCTCTTTCGTCGCACTGGAACGGGCCTGGCACGAAGCGACGAAAACTTCGGAGCGCGAGCATGTGACGCCTTACTTGCGATCGGGAAAATTTCGTACTGCGAATATCGAGAGCGATCCGACATATCAGCGTTACCGCTGGACGGTAGACGAACTTGAAGACCTGAAGTTTATCCGCGCAGTTTACCGGGAGTTGCGCTCAAAGGAGAGCTTCGTTATGAAGGATATTTTGGAATTGCTTGAGAAGAATCCGGAACTGGAAAAGATGAATTCGGAGATAGTTTGCAACCGTGGATATTACAAGAGTTTTTTCGAAGAAGCCGTCGCGGCGGCGGCGCCGCGACGGCCAATTGAAAAATCCCAAGCTTGGTCGAAGCGTGCCGGCAAGGTGATCCCGGGTTCATCGCAGACCTTCAGCAAGAGCTCGAACCAGCATGTCCGCGGCGTCGCACCCATGTTCTTGGCGAAAGGCAAAGGCTGCCGCGTTTGGGACGTGGACGGCAATGAGTATATTGACTATATCCAAGGACTTTTACCGAACATTCTCGGCTACGCCCATGAAGGATTAAATTTGGCTGTGGCGGAGCAACTGGGACAAGGCCACAGCTTCTCCTTGCCGCACCCGCTCGAAGTGGAGTTGGCGGAGCGCCTCACGCGGCTGATCCCGTGCGCGGAAAAAGTGCGCTTCGGCAAGAATGGATCGGATGCTACTTCGGGAGCGGTGCGTGCGGCGCGAGCGCTTACTGGGCGCGAGCGAATCGCCTGCTGCGGCTACCACGGCTGGCAGGACTGGTACATCGGCAGCACGACGCGAAACGCCGGCGTGCCGCATGCAGTGCGAGCTTTGACCCACCCGTTTGTGTATAACGAGCTGGAATCGCTGCATAGACTCTTGAATGCCCACCAGGGCGAGTTCGCCGCCGTCATCATGGAGCCCGTGAACTTCTGGCCTCCCACAGCCGGTTTTCTGGAAGGTGTCAGAAATCTAGCACATCAGCATGGGGCGTTCCTCATCTTCGATGAGATTTGTAGTGGCTTTCACTTCGGGCTCGGGGGTGCGCAGAAGAGGTTTGGTGTGACTCCGGATATGGCTTGTTTCGGCAAGGCGATGGGCAACGGATTCCCGATCTCGTGTGTGGTTGGCAGAGCAGACGTAATGCAGGTATTTGAAGATATTTTCTTCAGCTTCACCTTCGGCGGGGAAGTGGCATCGATGGCGGCCGCTATGAAGGTGCTGGATGTGCTGGAGACTACCGACGCGCTTGGCCGGATGGAAGCGAACGGGCGCGTGCTACAGGAGGGGCTGAACGTGTTGGCACGAGAGGCGGGAATGCCGGACCGTATCAAGTGCATCGGTTATCCGTCGTGGTCGCTGATCAAGTTTCTCGATACCGACGGCAAAGACAGCCTTCTGATGCGAAGCTTGTTCACCCAGGAATGTGTAAAGCGCGGAGTCCTACTGCTGGCGACCCATAACATGACGGCTGCGCATGATCCGCTTGCCATCGAACAGACACTCAGGGTGTACGCGGAAGTATGCAAGACAGTAGCTAAATGGCTGAACGATGTGCATCCGGAACGGTACCTTGAAGGCGAGATGATTCAGCCGGTGTTCAAGATTCGCTGAGATTTAGTTCGTAAGTTCAATTTCCACCTTCTTTCAAATGAATCCAGGGGCACTTCTGATTCGGGCGGATGCCAGCGTTTCAGTCGGGACTGGCCACGTCATGCGCTGCCTGGCGCTGGCGCAGTCATGGCAGGATGCTGGGGGAGTTGCAAGC
>JRHI01001962.1_pt1 | contig 15469 bp, 14 predicted proteins | sample 215371 | NCBI WGS metagenome assembly JRHI01 (sample SAMN02929681, study PRJNA255918) | sediment metagenome | biome: cave system; feature: Ice Cave; material: Sediment; isolation source: sediment from deep within a dark volcanic ice cave with no known source of... ...
CCGGCTTGGCCGACGAGCGCCGGTGCTCGAGGATCTGGCGGGGCAGGGGGATGCCGACCGGACAGGCCTCCTGGCAGGCGTTGCATTGGGTGCACAGCGAGTTCGGCAGGTCGTCGACATTTTCGCCGTGATGGAAGGGGGTGAGCACCAGCCCGATCGGACCGTTGTAGATGTGTCCGAACTGATGCCCGGATACCGCCATGAAGGGAGGGCAGGCGTTGCTGCAGGCGCCACACCGGATGCAGGTGAGCGCCTCCCGGAACAGTTCGTCTTCCAGCATCCGGCTGCGTCCGTTGTCCAGCACCACCGCGTGCATCGCCATCGCTCCGTGCACCCCGATCGTCAGCGACTGCTCGATGTCGGCCGAGCGCGAGGGGCCGGTGATCCAGGAAACGTAGGTGGAGATGCGCTGGCCGGTGGCCGAGCGGGGCAGCATCCGCAGCACGGCCACCGCGTCGTCGAGGCTGGCCACCAGCTTGTCGATTCCGAATAAGGCGATGTGCACGGGGGGCAGGTTGGCGGTGAGCTCGGCGTTACCCTCGTTGGTGACGATCATCACCGTGCCGGTCTCGGCGATCGCCAGGTTGGCTCCGGTGATGCCCACGTCGGCTGCGATGAACTTCTCTCGCAGGGACCGGCGGGCGTGGATCTGGATCGCTTCGACCGCCGGTTCGGTGCCGAAGACCCGGGCCGCGTCCTGCCGATCGAGGTGGATGGCCGGCGCCACCAGGTGAGAGGGCCGGGTGCCCGTGAGCTGCACCATGCGCTCGCCCAGATCAGTCTCCACCACCTCGATCCCGAGCCCTTCCAGGTGCTGATTGAGCGAGATCTCCTCGGACGCCATCGACTTCGACTTGGTCACCAGCCGGGCGCCCGCCTCCAGACAGATGGCGGCCACCGTCCGACGGGCCTCCTCCGCGGTGCGGCAGTAGTGGAAGTGACCCCCGGCCTCCTCGAGGCGCTGCCGGTATTCAGCCAGCAGTTCGGGCAGATGGTCGAGGTTGCTCAGACGCCGCCGGCGAAGCTCCTCTCTGCCGGCGGCGAAGTCCTGCGAACGGAAACCGGCCTCCCGCTTGGCGCGGAGGCCGGTCATGGCGCGCGTCATCGCCTCCTGGAGGCGTTCGTCGGCCAGTGCCCGCTCCACCCGGCGCCGGAATGCGCCCCGGCGTTCGGTCGGAAAACGATCCCGGCCGTCGGGACCGACCGTGGGGGTCAGGTGGGCCATCCCAACAAGACTAGCTGGGTGATCAGGATCGACCTGGTGGTTGCAGCCGCCACATCGAGTTGACCGGTCCATGGCCGGCGCCGAGACGGAGCCCATGCTCGATCGCCCCCTGGATGAATTCCTTGGCCTGCGCCACCGCCTCCGCGATTCCCAGCCCGCGGGCGAGCCCGGCGCAGATGGCGGCCGAGAAGGTACACCCGCTGCCGTGGGAATCCCGGGTCGACACCCGCCTGCCCTCGAGCAGGGTGATCGTACCGTCGAGATACAGCACGTCGATCGCATCCTCGGCGTGACCGCCCTTGACCACCACCGCCCGCGGTCCCATCCGGCCCAGTTCGGCCGCCGCCTGGCGGCGCTGGTCGAGGCTGTGGATGGACCGCCCGAGCAGCACCTCGGCTTCCGGCAGGTTCGGAGTGAGCACAGTGGCCAGGGGCAGCAGCCGGCTGCGAAGGGCGGTGATGGCACTTTCCTGGAGGAGCCTGGCGCCGCCCTTGGCGACCATCACCGGGTCCACCACCAGAGGCTGGATGGCGCGTTCATCGACCGCCCGCGCCACCGCCTCGATGATCTCGGGGCTGGAGAGCATGCCGGTCTTGGCTGCGGCCGGGCGGAGGTCGGCGACGATCGCCTCGATCTGCGCGCGGAGCAGGCCGACCGGCAGTTCGAGGATTTCGGTGACGGTGACCGTATTCTGAGCCGTGATCGCGGTGATCGCCGAAACGCCGTGACAGCCGAGGGCGGCAAAGGTGCGGAGGTCGGCCTGGATTCCGGCCCCGCCGCCGCTGTCGGAGCCAGCGATGGTGAGCGCAACCGGCGGGGAGGTCATGCCGGCCGGCTCCGAAGCCGGTTTCCCGCCATCAGCAGGAATCCACCGCCGGCCACTCCGACGCTGACCAGGCCGGACAGGTCGGCTCCGCGCAGAGCGTCGATCAATGGCTGGTTGAAGGCATGCACACCCGGAAACAGGTTCGGATAGTTGACGAAGAAGACGCTGGCGATCGATCCCAGTAGCCAGGCCAGCAGCGCCGAGCGCACCAGCCGCGGATCCAGGAGCTGGCGGCCGAAGCCGGCCAGCGCCACCGAGATCAGCACGATCACCGCCCAGGCCGGGCACCAGAGGTAGGTCAGGCTCAGGAACTGCTGGTAGAGAGTGTGAAAGTCGTAGACGAGGACCGCGATCAGAGATACCAGGGTGGACAGCACGCCCATCGCCAGCGCACTCTGCCAGCGCTGGATCCTCACTCCCAGGGTCAAGAATGCCATCCCCGCGGTGTAGATGTCCATGTAGTTGCCCCAGATCAGGCCGGCGATGTTGAGCAGCAGGAACGGCGCCGCCACCCAGGCCGGGGTGTGGTGCACGACCACCACCAGCGGGCCTCCGGCCGGGTCGGCCGCCAGCCCGGGATCGATCGAGGGAATCATCAGGCCGAACAGGCCGAGCAGGGCCATCGGGACCAGGATCCCGAGCATCACCGCCAGGGTGATGGCGCGGCCCGACGAGTTCCGGGGTAGATAGCGGGAGTAGTCGCCAGCATATGGGTACCAGCTGGCGATCAAACCGAAGTTGATCATGAACCCGAGCATGAAGGCGCCCGCGTACGCTCCCCAGCCGCCCTGCACCGCTGGCGCGATGTCCCAATGCAACTGTGGCAGCATCACCAGGAACAGCCCCAGGGTCAGTACCATGAACACCCCTGCGCCCCAGGTCTCGAAGACCTGGATGGTCTTGTGACCGTAGATCGCCACCACTACCGACAGCAGCGCCGCCAGCAGCACCCAGGGCAGCAGGTCGTTGCCGGGTAGCCGCACGCCGAACAGTCCCAGCAGCTGCTGGCCGGCCTGGGCGCTGATCACCAGCCCGACCGCGAACCACCCGGTGGACAGGATCAGGGTGCCGAAAGCCGCGATCCGGGTCCCCGCCGGCCCGAACACCCGCTGGCTGAAGGCCAGTTGGGGCAACCCCGAGCGGGGGCCGGTGACCGACAGCAGGCCCAGGATGAGGGCGCCAGCGGCGCTGCCCAGCACCACCGCGAGCAGCCCGTCCCAGAGACCCAGCCCGAAAAACGTGGTCAGCAGCGACGCGGTGAGCAAGGTGGTCCAGTTGGTGAAGGCTCCCGCCCAGAGGCCGAAGAGTTCGGCCGGCCGCCCGTGCCGGGCCTCGTCGGGAACCTGCTCCAGGCCTCTCGGTTCGATGTGCAGGAATGCGTCTTCGGTCGCGACCGACAGTTCGGCGGCTCTTGCCATGTGATGCTTCCTCCGCTGGCATTACCCAGGTCAGGTCTGGCGGTCGGCACCTGCGTGCCCTCTCAGCCCGTTGATCGCGATCGATCGTCGAGCTCCCGCGTGGTTCGGCCTCAAGTCTAATCCCGCCCGGATCAGGTCTCCAGGCGGACCCGGCGCCAGGGGTGGTCAGGGCGCCSGGCCGCCAGGTGCTCTAGACTCTTCGTCACATGCTGAAGGTCACCGAGAAGCTGTTTCTCAACAAGTATCGCGAGGACGAGGGCCACCCCCACATCGAGCTCGCCGATCCCTCCATCTGCGCTACCAAGTGCGAGGGGAAATACTGCACCTTCTTCTGTCCGGCCGGGGTGTACGAATGGAACGCAGAACAGGAACGGCTGGTGGTCAGCTTCGGGAACTGCGTGGAGTGCGGCGCCTGCGCCCTGGGCTGCCCGTACGACAACATCCTCTGCCAGACGCCGCGAGGCGGCTTTGGAGTGCAGTTCCGCAACGGCTAGCCGGCCTGGTACCCCTGGGAGTATGGGAATATCAGGCGTCTCAGAGGGATTGTGCTAAAGCGTGGCTGAGAACGTAGAGAACTTCGACATCGTGATCGTGGGCGGGGGCCCAGCCGGCATGGCGGCGGGGCTCTATGCCGCGCGGATGGACCTCAAGGCGGTGCTGGTTGATCGGGGCCCGCTGGGCGGGCAGCTGCTCAACACCGAGTTGATCGAGGACTACCCTGGCTTCGAATCCATCCTGGGCGGCGATCTCGCCACCAAGATGGCCGATCATGCCCGTAAGTTCGGGCTCGAGATCCGCGAGTTCTCCGAGGTCGAGAGCGTGGAGGCTCCGGGCGGAGCCGGCGCGGATCGGGTGGTGAGGCTGTTCGACGGCAGCGAGCTGCGCGCGCCGGCGGTGGTCCTGGCCGCAGGCGGGGTGCCGCGCAAGCTCGAGGTGCCCGGTGAAATCGAGTTCGCCGGCCGAGGCGTGTCCTACTGCGCGGTCTGTGATGGCGCTTTTTTCCGGGATCAGGAGCTGGCCGTGGTCGGAGGAGGTGACGCGGCCCTGGAGGAGGCGGACTTCCTCACCCGCTATGCCTCGCGGGTGCACATCATCCACCGGCGCCGCGAGTTCCGAGCCCAGCCCATCCTCCAGGACCGGGCCCGGGCCAATCCCAAGATCGMCTTCATCCTCGACGCCCGAGTCACCGAGATCGTGGGCGATGGCAATGTCACGGCGGTTCGCTACCAGCAAGAGGGKCAAACCAAAGAGCTGCCGGTGGGAGGGGTGTTCATCTTCATCGGCTTCCTGCCTAATTCAGGACTGCTGAAGACCCATACCGAGCATGACTCCCAGGGCTTCATCATCACCGGCCGTGACATGGAGACCACGATTCCCGGGGTCTGGGCAGTAGGGGACGTGCGAGCTCAGCTAACCAAGCAGGTGACCACCGCAGTCGGAGACGGAACCACGGCCGCGGTCGCGGCCTCCCAGTACCTCGAGCGTATCCGCGACGCCCGGCGCCAGGCGGCCGCCGCCATCTGAGTGGCGGCCTCGGGGCTGAGCGGCGGCCTCGGGGCTGAAGGGTCGGTCGTGGAGTACCTTCCTTCTGATGGAAGATTCCGCGCGGCTGCCGCTGCGAGAACCCGATCCCGAGACCCTGGAGCACCTGCGCCGTCTCGGCGCCCCGGTCCTCAACCTCTACCGGACCCTGGCCAACCATCCAGCGCTGTTGAAGGCATGGATCGACTTCCTGTGGTCGCTGCGGCTCGACTGCAGCCTGCCCCGCGGCCTGCGGGAGCTGGTCATCCTGCGCTCCGCCCAGCTCTTCGGCTCGGACTACGAGTGGATCCAGCACGTGCGCCTGGCGCTCGCCTTCGGGGTGTCGCCGGAGCAGTTGGAGGCGCTGCAGACCTGGAGGCTGAGTCCCCAGCTTTTCACAGACGCTGAGCGAGCCGCGCTCGCCTATGCCGAGGCGGTGCACGCGGGCCGGGTCGGCGCCGACGTTCACGCCGACGCCGCCGGCCACTTCAACTCCCCGGAGCTGATCGAACTGGCTCTCACCTGCTCGGCGTACGCGATGGTCGCCCGGTTCCTGGAGGCGATGCGGGTGCCACTCGAGGCGTCCGATCCGTGGCTCGGGGCTGCCCGCTGAGCCGGGGCGGGGATATCGACCCTCCGGCGCCCAGGGGAGGGTCGGCGCCGGCCATGGTAGGAGCCGATCAGGTGGTTACGTCGATCCAGGTCAGACCAGATGGAAGGGTGACCGGGGAGCCGGCTTCGGTGGTGAACGTGAAGGGCGAGTTGGGGTCCACGTGGCTCCACCGGCCGCTGATGGTCTGGCCCAGGTAGTAGATCTCGACCTTGCCGCCAGAGTTGGTGTCGAAGTCACGGCCTCGCACCCCGTTGACGTCTTCGGGGAACGGGGTGAAGGTCACCGCGGTGTGCATCACGATCAGCATCTGGATGCGCAGCGGTTGCCTGAGCGCGGCGTCGATGTACGGGTGGCCGCCCTCCTTCTTGGTATAGAAGCCGGTGGCCGGATCGTAGTGGTACACGGTGTCGTGCTCGGCGACCACCACGTCGCCCGGGGTGGCGGGGCCGGTCAGGTCGGGCGCGGCGTGCATGATGGTGGCCTCGGCCAACCCGGCCTGGGCCTTGACCATGTCCGAGCCGCGCAGGAAAAGGTTGTTGGGCGGCAGTCGATCGCCGGATCGATAGAAGCCGGTCTGGCCGTCCACCCAGCCAGGCACCGGGTTCTGGTTGAGGGCTCGCTGGGTGCCCTCCGAGACCCCACTGTAGTAGAGCCGGCCGTGATACATCCTGGTCAGCGGGATCGAGATCAGCCGGGCGCTCCGAACCGGTCCGATCGACTCCGGGACGCGCGTGTACACCGCGCTGAAACGGGTGATGGTGAACTCGGTCAGGTACTCGTAGACGATGTCGGCGGCCTGGATGCCGCTCTGGTCGAGCGCCTGGGGGTCGTTGGGGATCTGCACGATCGCCGGGGCCCTGACCGGCGTGGTGTTGATGACGATCGGGGTGTAGAGGGCCCCGCGGAGATGGAATCGGTTGTTGATCGGCCGGCCGGCGCGGTCCTTGCCGCCGTCAGCCAGGTCGATCTCGATCCGCCCCGGCGCCAGGCCCTTGGTGCTGATGGTTGCCGTGCGGGGATCGCTCCAGGCGGCCTGGGCCGGCTTGCCGGCCACCATCAGCGAAGTCTGGGCCGGATCCATGTCGGTGCGGAAGGTGATCTTGATACCGCTGCCGGCCGGGATCTCGAAACCGTCAGCCAGCTTGACCCCGGCATCGTTGACGGCCTGCAGCACTCCGGTCACCGCGGTGGTGGTGAAGCTCCACTGGGCGCCCTTCAGCTGATGGCCGGCGGTGTCTTTGAAGGAGTCGACCGAAAGCGAGTAGCGGGTCAGCTCCTGGTAAGGCCGAGCCGGTGTCCAGATGAAAGTTCGCGAGTCACCTGAATCCGACAGCGTGCCCTCGGCGGCCGGGACCAAATGGACCGCCTTTTGGAGTTCCGCAAAGGGCACCGCCCGCCGGAAGCTGATGATCAGCTTTTGGTCGAGCGGCACCTCAGTGGCGCCGTCAGCCAGATTGAAGGTGACGTCGGGGGCCTTCGCCACCGCGGTGGCACCGCGGCCACGCACGGCGAGAACCACGCCGGTGCCGGCCAGAGTCACCACCAGCACCAGGCCGGCGGCGATCCCGGCCTGGACCCGGCGATCGAGGCCGGTGAACCACCTGGCCAGGCGGTTCACGAGCCGGCTCCCTGGCAAACCGGGCAGGGACAGAGCCCGCGTAGCCGGGCGAAGGTGTAGATCCCGGTCGAGTGGCCGCTCTCGAAGCCCAGCCGGAGCGCGTAGTGGCCGACCAGCCCGACCTCGGCCAGGCGCAGCTCGGAGTCTCCGAGGGCGTCAGCTCCGGTCAGCCGGCCGGGAGCGCCGAACTCCCCCTGGCACTCGGCGCAAGGGCAGGCCCAGCGCAAGGTGGCGGCATCCAGCCGGGTGATGTGGCCGTCCTCCCAGCTGATGGTGAGAACCTGCTCCTCACGGTCCAGGTCGATCGCCGCCGGAAACGGAGTGACGTTCAGATCCGTCTCAACGAATGCTGATCACCGGCAGCTTGCGCATCGCCTGGATGGAAATCCGCTGCGCGATKCCGCCCGCGATCTGCTCGAAGGCCCTGGCTCCGGCCGAGTCCGGGCGCGACACTACCACCGGGATCCCGCGGTCGGCGTCCTCGCGAATGCCGAGTTCGAGCGGGATCTCGCCCAGGTACGGCACGCCCAGACGCTGGGCCGCGGTCTGGCCGCCGCCGTGGCTGAAGATGTGATGCTCGGCGCCGCAGTTGGTGCATTGGAACCAACTCATGTTCTCGATCAGGCCGAGTACCGGCACGTTCAGCTTGCTGAACATCTGGAGTGCCTTGACGGCGATGTCCAGGGCGACGTCCTGCGGAGTGGCCACGATCGCGACCCCGGAGAGGGGAACCGCCTGGGCCAGGGTCAGCGATGCGTCGCCGGTGCCTGGGGGCAAATCGATGACCAGGTAGTCCAGTTCGCCCCAGCTGACGTCGCCCATCATCTGCTCGATGGCTCGGGAGACCATCGGGCCCCGCCAGACCATGGCCTTGTCGGCCCCGGTCAGGAAGCCGATCGACATCAGCTTCAAGCCGAAGGCCGAAAGTGGGATCAGCTTGCCGTCGATCACCTGTGGCTGGTCGCCCACGCCGAGCATGCTCGGAATCGACGGGCCGTAGATGTCGGCGTCGAGGAGACCGACCCGGGCGCCGCTGCGGGCCAGGGCGGCGGCCACGTTGACGGCCACCGTCGACTTGCCGACCCCGCCCTTGCCGGAGGCGATCGCGATGGTCTGGCGCACACCTGGCAGCAGGTCGGCGCCAGCCGGCTTCTGGAAGCCGCGGCGCACGTTGGAGGTCATCTTCACGTCCACCGCCGAGACCCCGGGCAGGCTGCCCACCAGTTCCCGAGCCTGGGTCAGGAAGCGATCCTTGACCGGGCAGGCGGGAGTGGTCAGCTCGAAGCTGAAGGAGACCCGGCCATCGTCGGTGATGTCGAGCTCTTTGATCATCCCCAGGCTCACCACGTCCCGGCCGAGGTCGGGGTCGATGATCGCCGAAAGGCTCTTGAGGACCTGGTCTGGAGCCGGGGGAATGGAGGGCATAAGGCCATTGTAGGTTCCGGGTGAAGGCAGCTCCCAGGTGGCTTCCGGCGACAATCGTGGTGACATGGCCCTGAGGAAGCCGGAACCCGGGCTGAGCCTGGCCCTGGGCGCGCACCAGGCCGCCTGCCGGGCCTGCCGGCGTTGCCAGGAAGCTGGCCTGATCGAGTCGGCGGCGCCGGTGTTCGAGGGCGACGCCGAGGCGAGGATCATGCTGGTCGGCCAGGCGCCGGGCAGGGTCGAGCTGGTCAGCCGCAGACCCTTTTCCGGGCGGGCCGGTGCCGAACTGGCCAGGTGGATGCGGCGGGCGGGGTTCAGCTCCGAGGCCGATTTCCGGCGGCGGGTGTACATCTGCTCGATCGCCAGGTGCTTCCCGGGCCGGTCGCCTTCGGGAGGGGACCTCCGGCCGCGGCGGGAGATGGTGGTGAACTGCGCAACCTGGCTCGATCGCGAACTCGAGCTGCTCCGGCCGGAGCTGGTGATCGCCGTTGGCCAGCTGGCCGGCAGCCGGTTCCTCGGTCCGGGCCGGCTCTCCGACTGGATCGGTGGTGAGTTCGGCGAACGGCCGGTAGTGGTGCCGCTGCCTCACCCTTCGGGGCAGAGCCGGTGGCTGAACGCGCCTGACCATCGTGCCCGACTGGAGGCGGCGCTGGCTCTGATCCGCCGCCGGGTGGCGGAGCTGGATACCGATCCGGGGCCAGGGTGAGGCCGGTTCCGGCGCCGGCATCGCCCGGCCCGCAGAATTGATTCGATGCCGGCTCGACCGCTGAACTACTCGATGATCGCGACCGATCTGGACGGGACCATTCTTGACCGGCGCCGCCAGATCGATCCCCGCGATGTGGCGGCGCTGACCAGGGCCCGCCGGGCCGGGCTGCGAGTGGTGGCCGCCACCAGCCGGCCGTTCAGTGGTGCGATCGGCTTCGTGCGCAGCCTGGAGTTGACCGACCCGATGATCTGCTACAACGGTGCCCAGGTCCGGGGTCTGGACGGCAGCTTCCTGCTCGACCGGCCGCTACCCGCCCGGGTCGCCTACCAGGTGATCGCTGAGGCGGCCAGGCTCGGTCTGCACGTCCACGCCTTTTGCGACGATCGCCTGCTGGTCCAGGCCGGAACCGTCCAGAGTGCGCATCTGCGTCATGCCGATCAGGTGACCTCAGTGGTGCCGGATTTGGCCGCCGCGCTCGGCGACACGGTGCCCAAGCTGGTCCTGGTGGGTGCGCCGGAGGCGATCCGCGCCGCCCGGCCGGAGCTGGCGGCCCGGCTCGGCGGCCAGGGCGAGACCGCGGTCTCCGTCCCCCGTCCCGGCGAGCTGAACCTCGACGTGACGGCGCCGGGAGTCAACAAGCGGTCGGCGCTGGAGTTCCTGCTCGATCGATTCGGGCTGACCCGAGACCGGTTGGTCGCGGTCGGCGACAGCGACACCGATGTCGAGATGATCGAGTGGGCGGGGCTGGGCGTGGCGGTCGAGACCGGGCTGCCCGTAGCTCGCCGGGCGGCCCGGCGGTTGATCCCCGGCCCCGGACACGGCGGTTTCGAGAAGCTGGTCGCCGAACTGCTCGGCGACTGACTGAGATGCCTTGCTTCTACGCCGAAGATCAACAAGGCAGGGTCCGGCTGACCGGAGCCGACGCGCTCCACCTGGCCCGCAGCCTGCGCGCCAGGCCAGGAGAACGGATCGAGGTGATCGACGCGGCGCCCGGGGCCCGCGAGGGCAGACTGCTGACAGTCCGCTTGGACCGGGTCGACCGTGACCTGGTAGAGGGAGAGGTGGTGGCTGAACGACCCCACGCGCCGGAACCCGAGCGGCGGGTGGAGGTGGCGCTGGCGATGCTGCCCGCTTCTGAACTCGACGAGGCACTGGCTCGCTGCACCGAGCTCGGGGCCGCCGGCTTCTACCTGGTCGCCGGAGCCCGAAGCGTTGCCCGAGGCGGCAACCATGAGCGCTGGGCCCGGATCTGTCGTGAGAGCGCGATGCTGGCCGGGCGGGTGCTGATCCCGACGGTGCGGCCGCCGGCTKCGCTGGTCGAAGTCTGGCAGGGCGCCGCGCATCCGTTGATGCTCCACCGCGGCGGGGGGCCGCTTTCGGTGGCGGCGGCTGGAAACGACCCGGTTACGGTGTTCATCGGTCCGGAAGGGGGCTGGAGCGAGCCCGAACTCGATCTGGCCGGGGCGGCCCTGGCCTCGCTGGGGCCCCGCAACCTGCGGGCGGCCACCGCCGCGATCGCCGCGGTGGCCGCGATTCTCACCGGATAGGCTCGGGAAGCGCGGGAGTCTGCTCCTGGCGCGGTCTCAGAGTTCGGGCGGCCTCAACCGGACCCACTCGGCCAGGCCGCAGAGCGGCTCCGGCAGCCCCGACGTGAGGATCTGGCGCTGGGCCGGGGCCCCGGGGCCGACCGGGCTGAGCGGGGTCAGCAGCAGCCGGTAGCCGGAACCGGGGCGGAGCCAGAGTCGGGCGCTGCGGGCTTCGGTCCGGACCGACACCGGGCGGCCGCCCGGCAGCGGTCGGGCGCTGAGGATATAGGCGGTGGGGTCGGCGGCACCGAAGTGATGGGGGCCGGCGGACCAGGCCACGGTTACCGCGCAGAAGCCACGGACAGAGGCGATCACCGGGGTGGAAGGTGTCTCGAGGGGTATCCCGCGCGCGTCTCCGGCGCTGGCCGGGTCGTCGATCGAGCGACGACCGGCGGCGTTGACCGGCCTCACCCAGACCCGGTACAGGCGGCCGGGCTGCAGCCCGACCAGATCCAGGGCGGTGACCGAGGCGCCGGTCGCGGTCGACCGAGCCGTGGCCAGGTCGCTGCCGAACCAGATCTCATAGCCGGTGAGGGGTAGGCCGCCTTCGTTCTCCGGCGGCTGCCAGGTGATGCGCAGCCCGCCCGGGGCGTGGTTGCTGGCGGTCACCCGGGTGGGCGCGGCCGGTGGGTGGACCACGCTGAACCGGGTCGAGGTCACCGTGCCATCCGCCTCCAGGCTGGCGACGTAGGTGCCCACCGGCAGATGGTCGCGGGGGATCATGAACACGCTCGAGGTGCCGGCGAACCGGTGCGGGTTCTGATTCCGGTCGGCGGGCGTGGTCGAGTTGCCCTCGTGGCTGATGCAGGCGGCCAGGCTCCTGCCGTCGCCGGTTTTCAGAGACCAGGCTCCGATGCTGGGCGGATTCCGGAAGATCCAGATCAGCGGAAGCCCCGCCCGGTCGGCCTTGATGTCGGCCTCCCGGCAGTCGGGGGTCAGATCGATCGGGCTGGGGTTCTCACCCTTCCTGGAAAAACTGTTGATCGGCACCCGGGCCTCCGGCCCGGGCCAGATCACCGGAGAGCGGCTCCAGGCTCCGGGCCGGAGTTCGGACGCGTAAAGCACGGCCGCCGACGGGGTGGGCGACCCCGAGCCGGGGGCGAAAGCTGAACCGAAGCCGAATGGATGCGGGATCGGATAGAGGAGGGTCTGGGCGTGGTAAGGAGCGGCCATCCACTCCGAGATCCACTCTCCCTGGGTGTTGGAGGTGAGGTCGTAGGCTAGATCGCTGTTCTGCGCGGCCTGGTGGCCCTCAGCCGAGTAGTGGGGGTTGCTCGCGAACTCGCAGTGGGTGCCGGGGTCCGGGGGCGGGCACTGCCCCTCCTCGGGCAGGCGCCACCTGGCGACGTAGTTGGCATGGATCTGGGCCCGGGTGCTGAGTGCCGGATCCTCCCACGCCGGGGCGAGACCGGCCAGCGCCCGGTAGTAGTTGAGCCAGTCCAGCCAGCCGGCGTCCAGGGCGGGGATGCCCGAGGGTGCGGAAGCGGCCCGGGCCGGGATCGGCCAGAGCGTGCCCGGGCCAGGCTTGCCGGCCGCGATCGGAGCGCCAAGCAGGCCAGTGGCCGCCAGGATGGCGGCCAGGAGCAGATGGGTGAGGGGCCACCGCCCGGTCCGGGTGCTCATCCGGCCCCACGATACCCCCAGACGGTTTGCCGGGGTGGTGAACCAGCTCAGGTACCGCTCAGAACCAGGTCCAGCGGGCGCATGGCCGGTGCGGTCGGTAAGCGGCGGCCACGTAACGTTCGAGCCCGTGCATGCGGGCGGTCCCCTGGACGCAGACCGGCTGGGCGCGGTTCGGCTGGCCCCGGCGGCGGGCGACAGCCGAATCGAACCCGCCGCCGCCGGCCCCGGAAGCAGTCTGGCCGGCACAGCCGGTGTCAAACCCCGGAGGACGCCATGGCGCCGGCTGGCCGTCCACCGGCCGCTGCTCTTCTTCCCAGGCGCCCCCTTCTGGATCAATCATCATCGCCCACCCACCACGGAGTCTTCAGGCCGGGCCTCAGATTCCCTTCGCCAGCCACCAGCAAATGCTAGAGTGGCCCCGCGGCTGGCCGGTCACCTATGTGTAAGTGGTAGATCCAGAATCCATAATGTGGGTCGGAGACGATAGGGGTAATTAGGTATCACTGCGGCGGTTGACGGCGCGGTGCTACCTTGCTGTAAGCCGGCCGTCGGGAGGCCGGGGAGGAGATCGGAACCTGGTGCTCAGACGCTCTTTGCTCTGGCTGTCCGAGAACCCCACGCTGCGGCGGCGGGTTCCGGCGTGGAAGCCTGCCCGTCGCGCCGCCGCCCGCTTTGTCGCTGGCGACCACCTGGAGGATGCCGTCCRGGTGGTGCGCGACCTCGAGGGCAGAGGCATGGGCGCCATGGTCACCCTGCTCGGGGAGCGGGTTCACGACCAGGAGGAGGCAGGGCGGGTGACCGGGGAGTACCTGCGGGTGCTGGCCGCGCTCCGCCAGGCCGGAAGCGACGCCGGGATCTCGGTCAAGCCGAGTCACCTCGGGCTGGCGCTGGGTGAAGCGGAATGCGCCGCCAACCTCGAGCGGCTGGTGTCAGCGGCCCAGCTCAGCGGGGCCACCGTCTGGGTCGACATGGAAGAAAGTGAACTGGTCGAGCCTACTTTGGCCCTTTATGAGCGCGCGCGCCACGGTGGGCGGCCGGTGGGCGTGTGTCTGCAGGCCTACCTGCGGCGCACCGCCTCGGACCTCACCCGGCTGATGCCGCTATCACCCCGAATCCGGTTGGTCAAAGGTGCTTATCGGGAGCCGCCAGCGATTGCCCTGACCAGAAAGGCCGAGATCGACGCGGCCTACCGGCTGCACGCCGAGTACCTGCTGGAAACCGCGGTGGCGGGCGGCTGCATGGCGGCGCTGGCCACCCACGACGTGCCCCTGCTGCACCGGACCCTGGACTCCGTGGCGGGCCTCGAGTTGAGGCCGGGGGCCTACGAGATCCAGATGCTCTACGGTATCCGGCCGGCCGACCAGGCCGAACTTGTGCGCTCCGGGCGGCCGGTCCGGATTTTGGTCAGCTACGGCGCCGACTGGTACCCATGGTTCCTGCGCCGGGTCGCCGAGCGCCCGTCCAACCTGCTCTTCGTCCTGCCCCGAGGCGGCGGCCGGAGCTGAACCCCACGCCGGCGGGTGGCCGCGGACACCGCATTTCACGGTGCGGACACAGGCTGCTACAATCCGGGCGCCACAGCTTCCGTCGTAGCTCTGCGGGGAGGGGAGGATGAGGGGAAGCCAGCTTGCGGTGATCCTGGGGAGCGGGCTCGGCCTCCTCGCCGGGCCCCTGCTCCAGGTGGCCGGATCGGCTGGCGGAAGGCCGGTGCTGGCGGCGCCAGCACCGGAGCCGACCACCGTCTGGTTGGTGCCGACCCCGGGCGGTCCGATCTATCCGGCCGGGACCCAGGTGCAGCTCACCGCCACCGTCCAGGCCGCCCCCGGGGCGGCCGGGAGCCTCGATATCTCGGCGTACGACAATCCCATCTGCACGGACCCGCCGGCCGCTGTAATCGTCACCGGCGACGCGGCCGCCGGCCCGCTGGCGGGGCTGACTTCAGGGACGGTCGGGGTCCATTCATATCGAGCTTCATATGCCGGCGACCTGAACCACGCGCCCTCGCGCAGCGTTTGTCTCAAGCTCAATTTCGCCGGATTGCGGGTAGATCCCCACCCCTCCGGCTTCAGCCCTCTGCCGGCCGGGTTGCCCCTGCTCCCGACCTCGATCCTGGAGGGGACGATGCCGGGCGCCTCGGGCACCGTAACGTATCAGCTGTTCAGATCCCGCCCCTGTCGCGGCACCCCCGACGCCTCCGCCTTGGCGACCGTCGGCGGCGGGGTGGTGGGCGCCTCCGGACCGCTGGTCCCACCCGGCGCGGGCACCTACTACCTCCAGGCCGGCTACTCCGGCGACGGGGCCAACCCGCCTCTGACCGCCTATTCGGAAGTGGGCTGCCCGCCACTAACCTGGGACTCCACCGGCTTTGTCGGCTCGGCCATCATCGGCATCCAGGTGGGCACCCCGGTAAGCGTGGGCAGCCAGGTGACCGGGGTGGTGATGCTCGCCGACCCGAGCCGGCCCTCGTCGGCTCGAGGGCTGGTGTTCGCCGCATTTGCCGGTGCCTGCTCCGGGCGGCTGGCCGATCCATCCGGGGCTCCGGCGGTGGCCGGAGGCCAGGTCAGTCTGGCCGGTCTGCCCCAGCCTCTGCCGTTTGGCTTCACCGCCCCGGCGGCCGGCGCCTACGCCGTGCAGGCCTATTACACCAATGGGGGAGAGTTCCAGTACGCGAGCAATTGCGTGGACGTGGCGGTGTTGCCCAGCTCTCCGATGCCTCGGCCGGTCCTGGTCAGCCCGGCGGCTGGTTTGGCGCCAACCGCCTCCGCCCCGCCCCCAGCGGGCCTGGAAGCATCCCTTCCCACCGCCGGCACCGACCCGCGGCCGCCTCTCTATTACGGCGTTTTGATCCTGCTGCTGATCGCGGCCACGATCGCGGGTCGGGCGCTCTGGCGGCGGCCGCCCGGCTGAG
>JRHI01001963.1_pt1 | contig 15462 bp, 14 predicted proteins | sample 215371 | NCBI WGS metagenome assembly JRHI01 (sample SAMN02929681, study PRJNA255918) | sediment metagenome | biome: cave system; feature: Ice Cave; material: Sediment; isolation source: sediment from deep within a dark volcanic ice cave with no known source of... ...
AAGTGGGGCCAGGTAACGTTGCCGAACCTATGCTCTGGATGCTCTGGGACGAGCGCAGGCAGACGCTCCACGACAAGGCGGTCAACACCTTCGTGGTCCGCCCTATCTGAGGCTCTCTGCGCTGACGCGCAGAACCGAGGGGGACTCCCCCAGGCCATCAGCTCCTTCGTCGCTGTCAGCCTTCCCCCTCACACCAGGTCGGTCAGAGCCTGGCCCGGCGCTTGAGCTCCAGGTAGCGGTTGACCAGCCGCGGGCTGAGGGTGCGGGCGTCGGCGTCGAGGGTGTCGACGCCGCTGCGGCGGAGGATCTGCAGCGAGGCCTCGCGGTCGGCGAGCAGCGCGCCGGCGACGGCGCGCGCGTAGGCGTCCTCCGCCTGCCGGGGACGCAGCCGGGCGGCGTCGTCGAGGGCGGGGTCGCGGACGGTGATCACCAGCGGCAGGTGATGGCGGCGCAGCCGGGCGCACTGGCGGAGCAGCGCCGCCCCCTGGTCGGGGTCGAGGACGTCGGTGAAGATCGCCAGCAGTGCGCGCCGCCGCTGCCAGCGGCTGAGGTAGCCGAGGGCCTCGTCGTAGTCGGCCTCGATGAGCCCGGCGCGCAGCGGCTGCACCGCGTCGAGCACCGCCTGGAGCTGGCCGCGCCCGGCGCGCGGGGCCAGCGCCACCGTCACCCGGTCGTCGAAGGCGAGCAGGCCGGCGCGGTCGCCGGTGCGCAGGGCCACGTGCACCAGCAGCAGGGCGGCGTTGATGGCGAGGTCGAGCTTGGTGAGCTCACCGGCGCCCACGCCCATCAGCCGGCCGTGGTCGAGGCACACGATCACCGGCTGGGCGCGCTCGGGGATGAGCTCGGTGGCCATCAGCCAGCCGCTGCGGGCGGTCGCCCGCCAGTTGATGGTGCGCAGCGGATCGTCGGGCACGGCGTCGCGCACCCGCTCGAACTCGGTGCCCTCGCCGGGCCGGCGCAGGCTGCGCACCCCCATCTCGGCAAGCTGGCCGCGCCGCGCCAGCGCCTCGTAGCTGCGCACCGCGCTGAGGTCGGGGTCGACCCGCACCGGCGCGGGCTCGCCCAGCGCCGACTGCCGCCAGCCCAGTCCCCAGGGCCCCTCGACGCGCACCACGGTGCGGCCGAAGTCGCGCCGCCCGCGCACCGGCGGGGTGAGCTCGTAGCCGGCGTCGCCGGGGATCCAGAGGCGGCTCACCTCGACCGAGGCGCGCATGTCGGGCGGGTGCTCGTCGCGCACCGCGGCGCGGTGGCGGCCGCCGCCGTCGACCTCGATGCGCAGCCGCACCGGGTTGGCCCGCCCCACCGAGAACGGCTCGTCGAGCTCGCGCACCGCCCGCAGCCGGGCCCCCGAGGGCGCCCGCCGGCCGTCGACGGCGATGGCGACCGCGGCGGCGGCGAGCAGCGCCAGCGCCACCCAGCGCAGTGGCACCACCGCCGCCGAGACCGCCAGCAGCGGCAGCGGGGCGAGCAGCAGCGCCGCCCCCCGCGCGGTCACCGCGGCACCGGCACCCGGGCCACCGCCCGCTCCACCGCGGCCACCTCGGTGACCCCGGCGAGCTCGGCCTCGGGACGGCGCACCAGGCGGTGGCGCAGCACCGGCACGCAGAGGTCCTTGACGTCCTCGGGGATCACGTAGTCGCGGCCGGCGATCGCCGCCAGCGCCTTGCCGCCCTGGAGCAGGGCGATGGCGCCGCGGGGGCTGCTCCCCAGCAGCAGGTCGGGCGAGCTCCGGGTCGCGGCGCAGAGCTGGGTGATGTACGAGATGATGACATCGTTGACACGAACAGCGGCGGCGTCGGCGCGGGCGGCGCCCAGCGACTCGGCGGTCACCACGCTGCGCAGGCCGGCGGCGCCGAGTTCGAGGGGGCTGAAGCCGGCATCGACGCGGCGGAGCAGCTCGGCCTCGGCCTCGGCGCCGGGGATCGGCACCTCCAGCTTGAGGAAGAACCGGTCGAGCTGCGCCTCGGGGAGCGGATAGGTGCCCTCGAACTCCACCGGGTTCTGGGTCGCGATCACCAGGAAGCGGTCGCCCAGCGGCATGCGGGTGCCGTCGGCGGTGACCTGCCGCTCCTCCATCGCCTCGAGCAGCGCCGCCTGGGTCTTGGCGGGGGCGCGGTTGATCTCGTCGGCGAGCAGGGTGTCGGTGAAGATCGGCCCCTCCCGGAACTCGAAGGTGCCGCGGTCGGCGCGGTACACGCTGGTGCCGACGATGTCGGAGGGAAGCAGGTCGGGGGTGAACTGCACCCGGCGGAAGCGCGCGTCGGTGGCCTCGGCGAGGGCCCGGGCCATCAGCGTCTTGGCGGTGCCGGGCACGCCCTCGAGGAGGATGTGGCCGCCGGTGAGCAGGCCGAGCAGCAGCCCGTCCAGCACCTGCGTCTGTCCCACGATCACCCGGCCGAGGCTGTCGTGCAGGGCGGCGCGGAGCTCGGAGGCGCGGGTCACGGCGGCATTGTGGCGCTCGCCACCGGCGCCCAGCCGCGCTCGCAGTCGTCGACCTCCCGCGCCAGCGCCAGCAGCGCCGCGTCCCCCGGCCGGGCGGCGGCCAGGTTCCGGGCCCGCGCCAGGGCGGAGGCGACGGCGCCGGCGCGGGCGTCGCCGTAGCCCTGGAGGCGGTCGACGAAGGCCCGGTCGTCGAGCCCCGGCTCGATCCCCGCGGCCGCGCCGACCCGCTCCTTGAGCTCGGTGGCGTAGCGCTCGGCCACCCCGCCGAGCCGGCCCGAGCGCCCGTACAGCCCGGCCATCGCGATGACGAACTCGTGGGCGCTGGGCACCCGGGCGGCGTCGCCGGCGGGCACCGGACGGCCCAGCCGCCGGCCGTTCACCGCGAGGTGGACGAGCACCACCAGGGCGGCGAGCAGCCCCGCCGCCCCCACCGGTCCGGAGAGCACCGCCCCCGCCCCGGCGGAGGCGCCCTCGCCGTGGTGGACCTCGTCGAAGGCGACCCGTCCGCCCCGCGAGCGCTCCAGCAGGGCGAGCACCAACCGGTAGGCGTCGCCCCGCCGCGGCTCGAGGCCGGCGTTGCTGAGCGGGAAGGGGCTGCCGAGCACGTACGCCCTCCCCGAGCCCAGGCTGCTGCCCACCAGCACCACCCGCCCGCCGCGCTCGAGCAGGGGAACGGCCGGCGCCGGGGTGTCGAAGCCGATGCCCTCCGCGACCGGCACCCGGCGGATGCGTCCTCCGGGATCGATCGGCTGCACCGGGACGGCGTCGCCGGCCGCGACCACCCGGGCGGGGGCCACGTGGAGGCGGTCGAGCAGCGGCTGGGCGAGGCCGGGGTCGTCGACGGCGGCGATGAGCTCTCCGCCGGTGCGCACGAACCCCTCGAGGGTGTCGAGCTCGGCGGCGGTGAACGCGGCGGTGGGCTGGGAGACGACCAGCACGTCGGTGCCGCTGAGGTCGAACTCGCCGCTGACCCGGTGCACCGAGAGCCCGAGCTCGCCGTCGCCGAGCCAGGAGTAGAGGGCGAGGGTGCCGGCGCGTCCGGCGCTCCGCGACGACGGGTCGGCGTCGTCGCCGCCGGTGGGGGTGATCAACGCCACGGCGACGATGACGGCGAGGGCGCCGGCCAGCCAGAGCAGCGGTGCGAGGACGCCACGGGAGCGTCCGGTCACGCCGTCACCCTCCGCGGCCCGGCGAGCCGGCGCACCGCGGCGCAGCGGTCGCGGGCGATCAGCCAGTCGGCCTCGCCGACCGCGTCCCCGGAGTACCAGGCGCGGTCGAAGGTGGCCGCGGCGGGGGCGAGCGCGCCGACCAGGTCGGCGTCGCCGGCGGCGCGGGCGAGCAGCTCCCGGGTGGTCCAGGAGGCGTCGACGGGCAGCCGTCCGCGCAGCGCGACGCTGAGGAGGGCGCTGCGGAACGCGCGGCGCACCGCCTCGCGGTGGTCGCCGGCGGCGGCCGCGGCGAGGGCTGCGGACCACTCCATCTCGGGGTCCGCGCCCTCCTCCCGGCGGTCCTCGGACACCCGGCGCACCCGCCGGCCGGCGGCCCCCCGGACCAGGCGGAGGACCAGCGCCAGCGCCACCAGCAGCACCGCGACGCCCGCGACCACCGACCCCACCGGGCCCAGCGCGCCGCCCACGCCCCCCGCCAGCCGGCGAAGTCCGTCGAAGAGCCGGGTCAGCAACGACGGGTTGTGGGGCTGGTCGAGCCGGGCGAAGGCGGGCCGCCGGTAGACGTCGTCGAGCCGCTGCCGGGCGGCGGCGTCGTCGCCGGGGGCGGCGTTCTCGGGCAGCCTCAGCACCGCGCCGATCGACCTCAGCCGGGTCACCGCGTCGCCGAGGTCGGGCGGCCGGCGGGAGAGGTCGGCGCTCACCGCGCCGAGCGCCGTGCCCGGCGAGGGCGCCAGCCGCCGCGCCTCGGCGATCGCGGCGAGGGCCCCGGGGAGGTCGGGGGGCACCGCCTCCAGGTCGGCCGCGGCCCGGTCGACAAGGCGCAGGTAGGCGACCGCGTCGGGGGTGGCGGCGTGCGCCGGCCGCGGCGCCCCGAGGCAGAGCAGGGCGAGGAGGAGTGCGAGACACGCCGGACGCCGGGTCACAGCGAGGCGGCGAGCATCTCGATGTCGAAGGCCTCCTTGCGGATGCGCAGGTCGTAGTAGACGAGGGTGAGGGCGATGAGGCTGAGCGGGGAGACCACCACCGAGCTGACCGCGCCGAGGGCCTGGCCGATCAGCTGCTGGGTGCCCGCGCTCAGCCCGCCGATGAGCAGCGCGGCGGGGACCTGGATCACCGCCCCCACCACCGACTGGAGCAGGAAGACCACCACCAGGAGCGCGAAGGTCCGCCAGAAGAACCCCTGGGTGAGCCGCCAGCTGCGCCGCAGCCCGCCCGCGCTGCCCGAGCCCTCGACGACGATGGTCTGGGCGAAGAGGGTCAGGCGCACCGCCAGCAGCGGCAGCGCCACCAGCCACGCGAGCCCCATCCCGATCGCGGGCACCGCGCCGATCGGGCCGAGGAGGGCGGCCAGGGCGATGCCCACGACCAGCGCCACGGTGGTGCCGGCGACCAGGAGCAGCAGCAGCAGGATGGCGCCGAGCAGCGCCCCGCCGCGGCGCAGCGCGGCGCGGTAGGAGGTGCCGAGGCTGGCGGGGCGGTCGAGGTACCGGTCGCTGACCGCCCGGCTCATCGCCGCAAGCGAGAGCGGGAGCACCACGAACATCTGGACCGCGAACACGATCGCGAGGTAGAGGGAGAGGCTCTTCAGCGCGGCGACCTGCGCGGGGTTGAGGGTGCCGCCCGGGTTGCCGAGGGTGGAGAAGCCCCGGGAGCCGGCGGCGTCGAGGTCGGACCCGACCCCCAGGCCGAGGAACAGCACCAGGTTGAGCACCGCGAAGGGCACCTGGACGACCGCGGTGATCGCCACCAGCAGCAGCAGGTTGCGGCGGTACAGGGCGAACGAGGCGTCGAGGAGCTCGCCGATGCCCATCGGCCGGAACCTGCCGAAGCCGGTGGGCGGCGCCGCCAGGCCGGGGTTCCAGCCCGCCACCGCGGCGGGCGGCCCCCAGCCCGGGGATGGCGGGATCTCGCCTCCCGGCGGCCAGCCGGGGGTCCCCGGGGGCGGTGGCCAGCCCGGGGGCGGCTGCGGCGGCCAGCCCGGGGGCGGCTGCGGCGGCCAGCCCGGCGGCGGCGCGGCGGGGCCGCCTCGCGGGGGAGGCGCCGGCCAGCCGCCCGGTGCCGGCGCGGGGGCCCAGCCCGGCGGTGGCGGCCAGACCGGCGGCGGAGGCGGACCGGGAGCCCCCTCGGGCTGGGCCGGGGGACCGTCGGGGTCGCCGCTCTCCATGCGGCCATTGTGCATGCGGTTCTCCCGTGCCGCCGCCGTGACATCCGTCGCGGCCGCCTGCGCGCCGGGTGCGGGTCCGGTCACCGGCGGCCGCGGTCACCCGCCCGAGGTCCAGCATGGCGGGCGAGATGACCCCCGAGCCCCTTCCCCTGTTCCCCGCGGGCGACGACCCCGCCGAGCACCGCCGTCACGACCTCGTCGAGCGCCTCGACTGGGTGATCCGGCGCCGGCTCGACGAGCTGCCCGACACCCTGGTGGCCGCCCTCCACGCACAGGGCCTGGGGTGCGACCGCACCAGCTCCCCGCACGAGCTCGCCGACCGGCTCCGTCACGAACCCCCGGAGAGCCGCGCCGCCGCCTCGTAGAGGAGGCGCTCGGCTACGCCGCCGCCCGGCCCAGCTCCGGATGGGAGCGCCCGCGGAGCAGGGCGAGGCCCACCACCGCCAGGGTCACCGCTGCGGCGCCGCCGACCACGGTGGGCCGCCGCGCCAGCCGGGGGAGGTCGTGGAGGAGCCGTCCACTCCAGCCGCGACCGTGCAGAGCGCGCTGGTAGAGGCGGTCGCGCTCCTCGGCGTTGAGCACGGGCACGGCGAGCACCCGGGCCAACTCGGCGGCGAGGGAGGCCAGGTCGCCGACGCGGTCGGGCAGCGCCGCGGAGAGCGACCGCCCCTCGAGGGCGTCGTCGAGGCGCTCGATGTCATCGATCACCGGCGCCCTCCTCCCGGCGGCGGCCGGTGCGCTCGGCGGGCAGTGGCGCTCCCAGCCGGCGCCGCAGCGTGGTCAGGGCCCGGAAGGTGAGCAGCTTCACCGCCCCCTCGCTGCGGCCCATGATCTCGGCGATCTCGCGGTTGCGCAGCTCGCCGCCGAAGCGCAGCAGCACCGCCTGGCGCTGGTCGGCGGGGAGCGCCGCCACCGCGGCGCGCACCTCGGCGGCGCGGTCGCCCGAGACCGCGGCGTCCTCGGGACCGGGCGCGTCGTCCCCGAGCTGGGGGTTGAGCTCGATCCAGCCGGGGCGGCGGCGGTCGCGGGCGACGAGGTTGGCGGCGACCCGGTAGAGCCAGGCCGAGTAGGGGACGCCGCGCCACTCGAAGCGCGGCAGCTCCTCGACGGCCCTGGCGAAGGTGGCGGCGGTCACGTCCTCGGCGAGCTCCCGGTTCTGGGTCAGGGTCAGCGCGTAGGCGAAGATCTGGTCGACGTAGCGTTCGTAGAGCGGCGCGAACGCCGCCCGGTCACGCTGCGCGGCAAGGATGAGATCGCGCTCGGCGAGGAGGTCTGCCTCGCTGCGGTGGGCCACTCAGCCGGGCCTCGCACGGACGCGGTCCGGCATCAGAATCCGCACCCGAGCGCCGAGTTACGCGCTCGCGCCACACCACCCTGCATCCGGTCACCTTGCCACAGGGAGAGCAGGCCCTGACAGACCGGGGTACCGGGGTGCGAACATATGCACGCTGCCCGACACGGGCGGGGCGGGGGGCCATGTCTCCCCTGGGAGGGAAGCGCCGTGCCGCGACGCGATCGATCCGCGCGAGTGCTCGCTCGAGCCCGTCTCTGGGCTCCCATGGTGGTGGTCGCCGCCGTCCCGGTGAGCGTCCTGGCCGCCGGCGGCTCGACCCCCGCAGGGGGGTCCGGCGCCACCCTCGCCGCGGTGAGCGTGCCCTCGGACACGTCCACCACCACCGGCATCGGCCGCTCGATCTGCCACATCATCGGCACCCAGGCCTGCAAGGACACGCCCTCGACCACCAGCGGCACCGGCACCGGCACCGACACGGGAACGGACACGGTCACCGACACCACCACCGAGGCGGCCACCAGCTCCGCGGTGAGCCCTCCCGAGACCGGCCTCTGCAGCAACGCCAAGGTTCCCGGCGTCTGCTCGACCAAGTCCGCGTCGAGCACGGTCACGGTGCAGCCGCCGGGCACCGTCCAGCAGTCGTCGTCGACGAAGACGAAGGCGACGAAGTCCTCGAAGGCGACGAAGTCGACGAAGACCGCCAGGTCGGGGGCGACCACGACGGTCACGGTGACGGTCACCCAGACGAGCAGCGCCTCGGCGACGACCACCTCGACCGGCACCCCGTAGGCCTCAGGGCACCACCAGGGCCTCCCGGGTGCGGCGCACCAGGTCGGCGACGTACAGCACGAGGGTGCCCCCCACCAGGGGGATGCCCAGCACCAGCGCGGCCGCGTCCACGGGCCCATGGACGATGCGCACCCACATGAGGATGAAGAAGACCCAGCCCACGGCGATGGTGTTCCGCCGCCCCCAGTGGGTGTGGCTCAGCTCGGGGCGGCGGTGGCTGAGGAAGACGATCGGGGTGGCGAGCAGCGGCCCGACGTAGCGGAGCACGATCAGCCCGCAGAGCCACCAGGGGAGGATGCCGACGAGCGCGCCCCCCACCGCCGCCATCGCGAAGAAGAGGGCGTCGCCGGCGGGGTCGAGGGCGCGGCCGAGCTCGGTGAGCGGCCCGATCCGGCGCGCGATCCAGCCGTCGACGGCGTCGAGCATCGCCATCGGGCCGCCGATCGAGCACCACAGGATCAGACCCAGGTCGCCGGGGAGCGGCAGCGCGGCGCTGAGCAGCAGCGGCAGGCAGGACCAGGCGCGGATCGCCGTGAGCCCGTTGGGGAACCCGTAGTAGTCGATGCGCCGGCCATCGGGGTGGGTGAAGAGCAGGGTGGCGCCGCCGACGAGCACCAGGCCGAAGAACAGCCACCAGAGGACGGCGCCGAGGGCGGCGAGCACCGCCGCCCGCACCGACACCAGCTGGGCGATGCCGATCGCGTAGGCCTCGGTGAAGACGAACCCGGCGATCAGCCAGCGGGTCAGCGAGCGGCGCAGCGCCGGGCGAGCGCGCAACAGCCCGAAGGCCTCGCCGTACAGGGCCACCAGCCCCCCCACCCCGGATCGTGGCACGGGGGCGGTCCCCACCTCGTCCACCGCGCCCTCCCCGGCACCCGGGCTACTTGACGGCCAGGCAGGTGACGGTCTTGAAGACCCCGTCGATGCGCTGGATCTTCTCGACGATGAGCGCGCCCACACCGGCCACGTCCCCCGCCTCCACCTGGGCGATGACGTCGTACTCCCCGGTGATTGCGTCGGACTGGACGATGCCGTCCTGACCCGACATGTGCGAGACGACGTCCATCGCCTTCCCCGGCTGGGTGCTGATGAGCACGTAGGCTCGCACCATGGTGGTCCTCCTCCGGCGGGGCCGCCGCTCCCGCTCGGGGCCGACTGTAGCACCGCGCTCGGCAATGTCCACGCCCTTCCGGCCGGATCCGGCACCCCCGACAGGGCTGACGTGTGTCCATCCACCACGCAGCGTTCGGGATAGACGATGGCATTGTTCGTTTTGCAAGCTTTGTTACGATCAGGAGTGGACGGCACGCGGCCCCCTGAGGGGGTGTACGATCCTCACGGGAGCCCCAGCGGGGAGCCCCATTTCACCATGCAACTCACCCCTTCCTGGCGGGCGGACCGGAAACGGTTCGCCCGCTCTTTGGTTCCCGGCCTCCGATGCCCGTCATCGGCCTGATCGCGCGCATCCTCGCCCGGATCGCCCTGCTCCGCGCGCTGCAGGCGCTGCGCCGCCGCGCCGGCGGAGCGCCGCCGCCGTGGCGCACCCCGGGCACCGGCCCCACCCCGCCGCCGCCGTCCGCATCCCCCCCCTCTCCCGCCGACGCCGAGCGCGCCCGCCGGGCGGTGCGCCTGGTCGTCGAGTCGGCGCGGATCGGCGTCCGGGTGGTGCTGCTCGCAGGCTTCCTCGGCGCCTTCGCCGTGCTGGTCACCGCCGGCACCACCGCGACCACCCTGGGGCCGCGCTGGCTCGGGATCGTCCTCCTCGTCCTCGCCGCCGTCGCCCTGGTGCTCGCGCTCCGCGAGCTGCGCGTCGCCTGGCGGCTGCGCCTCGCCCAGGTCCGCCGCCGCCGCGCCGAACGCCTGAGCACCCGGGACGTCTAGAGCGGACCCGAGCGGGCTCGCTCAACCGATCGGCGCCGTCAGCTCGGGGGCGATGCCTCGGTCTCGCTCACCCGATGGGCGCGGTGAGCTCCAGGGCGATGCCGTCGGGGTCGCGGAACGGCAGCACGCTGATCCCGAACATCGGCAGGTCGGTGATCTCACCGTGGTCGACGCCGCTCTCCACGAAGCGGGCCAGCGCCCGCTCCAGGTCGCCGCGCGCGGGCACCCCGAAGCTGAGGTGGTCGAGGCCCACGCGGAGGGGATCGAAGCGGTCGCCGCGACGGGACTCGTCGACCGGACGCAGCCCGATCAGCACCCCGGCGTTGATGAGCACGATGCCGCCCTGGAGGTTCTCCGCGGCCAGGTCGTGGAACGGGTCGCCGGCAGGAGGCGGCGCGTCCATCGCCACGTCGAAGCCGAGGACGCCGGTGTAGAACGCCCGCGACCGCTCCACGTCGGTCACGCTGAGCCGGATGTGATGCGGCGGCCCGGAGATCAGCTGCTCAGGCACGTGACGACCCTCCTACCCCACAGACGAGGCTACGAAAGGTACGGCGCGACGCCCTCGCCCTGCTCGGCGCCGTCCATCACCACCTCGCTCACGGTGGGGTGGGCGTGGATGATGTCGCCGAGCTCGGCCATGGTCAGGCCGTCGCTGATCGCGACCCCGACCTCGTGGACGATCTCCACCGCGTGCACCCCCATGATCGTCGCCCCCAGGAGCAGGTCGGTCCGGGCGTCGGCGTAGAGCTGGGCGACGCCGTCCGGCTCGGCCTCGCCGAGCGCCTTGCCGTTGCCGAGGAAGCGGGCCTGCCCGGTCTTCACCGTGAAGCCGGCCTCCTTCGCGGTCTGCGAGTTCAGGCCGACCATGGCGATCTCGGGGTGGGTGTAGATGCACGACGGCACCACGGTGCGGTCGATCGGCCGGGGATGGTGGCCGAGGGCGTTCTCGACCGCGCGCTCCGCCTCCTTGCTCGCCAGGTGGGCGAGCTGGAGGCCGCCGATGCAGTCGCCCGCCGCCCAGATCCGCGGGTTGGCGGTGCGCAGCCAGTCGTCGACGACGACGTGGCCGCGCTCGTTCACCTCGACCCCGGCCTCCTCGAGCCCGATACCGCGGGTCTCGGCGCGGCGGCCGACGGACACCAGGAGCACGTCGGCGGCGATCTCGGTGCCGTCGTCGAGCCGCGCGGTGAGGTCCTCGGCGCGGTACTCGGCGATGCCCTCGAGGCGGCGGCCGGTGTGGAAGCGGATGCCCTGCTGCTCCATCAGCTTGCGGAACTGGGTGACCACCCGGGGGTCGACCCCGGCGAGGATCTGGGGGAGCACCTCCACCACGTCGATGCCGGTGCCCAGCGGGGCGAACACCGATGCGAACTCGCAGCCGATCACCCCGCCGCCGACCACCAGCAGCCGCTCGGGGATGCGGTCGAGGCGGAGCACCCCGTTGCTGGTGACCACCGAGGGGTGGTCCATGTCGAGGCCGGGCAGCCCCGAGGGCTCGGTGCCCACGCAGACCACGAGGTGGTCGTACTCGATGCGGCGGCCGTCGACGGCGACGGCGCCGTCCTCGACCCGGCCCTGGCCGCGGACCACCTCGACCCTGCGGCGCTTGCAGGCGTTCTCGACGCCGCGGCGCATCGCCAGGACCACCTCCTCCTTGCGCTCCATCATCCGCGCGAAGTCGACGCGGATATCGCCGACCTCGATGCCGAGGTCGCGTGCGCCGCGGATCCGGCGGAGCAGGTCGGCGGTGGCCAGCAGCGACTTGGTGGGGATGCAGCCCCAGTTGAGGCAGGTGCCGCCGAGCTCGGCGCGCTCGACCATCACCACCTGCGCGCCGAGCTGCGAGGCGCGCAGCGCGGCGACGTCGCCGGCCGGTCCCCCGCCGAGAACGACGACCCGGGGGGCCTGCCCCTCGCTCACGAGCGCGAGCCGCTCCTGGCGAAGTTCCGCGCCTCCTCGGTGGTGACCGACTCGACGGTGAGCGCCTCGCGGATGATCCGCTCCTGCTCCATCGCGTGGGCCCCGTGGAAGCCCTCGCTGGGGCTGGCGCGGCGGGGACGGCCGATGTACTCCCAGCGGATCTCGTAGGGACGGTGACGGCCGATCGGACGGGCGAGATGGTTCCAGGAGCCCATGTTCATCGGCTCCTCCTGCACCCAGAAGAGCTGCTCGAGGCGGGGGTAGGTCTCGACCAGCTCGCTGATCTCCACCAGCGGCAGCGGGTCGAGCAGCTCGATGCGCGCGATCGCGGTCTTCTGCGCCTGCTTGCGGAGCGGGCTGTTGATGAGGTCGTGGTACATCTTCCCGGTGGTGAGCAGAAGGGTGGTCACCTGGTCGCGCCGCTGCGACATCTCGGGGTCGTCGATCACCCGCTGAAAGCGGCCGGCGGCGAGCTCCTCTAGCGAGGCGTGGGCAGTGGGCGCGCGCAGCAGGCTCTTCGGGGTGAAGATCACCAGCGGCCGGGGACGCTGCATCAGCGCCTGCTGGCGGAGCAGGTGGAAGTACTGCGCCGCCGTCGAGCAGTTGGCGACCCGGATGTTCCCGGTGGAGGCGAGCTGGAGGAAGCGCTCGGGGCGCGCGCTCGAGTGCTCCGGCCCCTGGCCCTCGTAGCCGTGGGGCAGCAGCAGCACCAGCCGCGAGCGCTGCTCCCACTTGGCCTCGCCGGAGACCACGAACTGGTCGACCATCACCTGGGCGTTGTTGACGAAGTCGCCGAACTGCGCCTCCCAGATCACCAGGGTGTCGGGCGCGGCAACGCTGTACCCGTACTCGAAGCCGAGGCAGGCGCCCTCGCTGAGCGGGCTGTTGTGGAGCTCGAAGGTGGCGCTGGCGCCGGTGAGGTGCTGCATCGGAGTCCAGTGCGCGCCGCTGACCGCGTCGTGGAAGGTGAGGTGCCGCTGGCTGAACGTGCCGCGCTCGGTGTCCTGGCCGGTGAGCCGGATCGGGCGGCCCTGGAGCAGCAGCGAGCCCAGCGCCAGCGCCTCGGCGGTGGCCCAGTCGATCGCCCCCTCCTGCACCGCCGCCCGCCGCCGGTCCATCTGCTTGGCCAGCTTGGGATTGAGGTTGAAGCGGTCGGGCAGGGTGAGCTGCTGCTCGTTGAGACCGATCAGGGTGCCCGCGCCGACCCCGGTGCGCCGCTCGGTGTCGCGGTCGATGGGGGGATGCAGGTCCTCCCACGGCTCCTCGGTGGGGCCGGTGGCGAGGCTGCTCTTCACCTTGTGGTGGGCCTGGCCGAGCCGGTCGTAGGCGGTCTGGAAGTCGGTGTCCGCGTCCTCGCGGGTGATCAGTCCCTCATCGATCAGCCGCTGCGCGTACAGCTCGCGCGCGGTGGGATGGTTCTTGATCTTCGTGTACACCTGCGGCTGGGTGTACGAGGGCTCGTCGGTCTCGTTGTGGCCGAAGCGCCGGTAGCCGACGAGGTCGACGACCACGTCGCGGTGGTAGGTGCGCCGGTAGTCGTAGGCGAGCCGCATCGCGTGGATGCAGGCCTCGACGTCGTCGGCGTTGACGTGGACGATGGGGATGTCGAAGCCCTTGGCGAGGTCGGACGCGTAGCGCGTCGAGCGACCCTCGTGGGGGTCGGTGGTGAAGCCCACCTGGTTGTTGGCGATGATGTGCACGGTGCCGCCGGTGGAGTAGCCGTCGAGCGCCTGGAGGTTGAGCACCTCGGCGACCAGCCCCTGGCCGGGGAAGGCGGCGTCGCCGTGGATCAGCACCGGCAGCGCCGCCTTGGGGTCGACGTAGATCGCCGCGGCGCTGCGCCGGGTCTGCTCGGCGCGGGTCCAGCCCTCGACCACCGGGTCGACCACCTCGAGGTGGCTGGGGTTGGGGAGCAGCCGCACCGTGATCGGCTTGCCCGAGTCGGTGAGGTAGGTGCCGGTGGCGCCGAGGTGGTACTTGACGTCGCCGGTGGGGTCGTCGGGCTCCTCGCCGAGCTGGCGCTTCTGCTCGCCACGCTCGAAGGCGACGAGGATGGAGTCGTAGGGACGGTTGACGACGTGGGAGATGATCGCCAGCCGGCCGCGATGGGCGGTGCCCATCGTCACCGAGCCGATGCCGTCGGCGGCGACCATGGTCAGCAGCTCCTCGAGCATCGGCACCATCGCGTCGAGGCCCTCGATGGAGAAGGTCTTCTGGCCGATGAAGGCCCGCCGCAGGTAGCGCTCCATGGCGTCGACCTTGGTGAGCCGCGAGAGCAGCTGCACCTTGCGCTCCGGCGAGAGCGGGCGGCGGTGGGCGCCGGACTCGATGTGCTCGCGCAGCCAGACCCGCTGCTCGTGGCTGGAGATGTGCTCGATCTCGTAGGCGATGGTGCCGGTGTAGGTCTCGCGGAGCCGGGGGAGCACGTCGGCGAGGGTCTCGCCGGGGACGTACACGCGCAGCACCGAGGCGGGGACGGCGGCCATCAGCGCCGGCGTCAGCCCGACGGTGTGCGGGTCCATGGCGGGGTCGGAGGGATGCTCGGCGCCCAGCGGGTCGAGGTTGGCGCCGAGGTGACCGTGGGTGCGGTGGGCCTTGACCAGCGACATCCCGGCGCCCACCGCGGCGAGCAGCTCCATCCGCGGCGGGGCCGCCCCCGGGGGGCTCACCGCGACCCCCTGGCTGGGGGCCGCGGCCCGCTCCGGCCCCGGCGGCTGGGCCGCCGGCGGGGCCAGCCCGAGGCTGGTGAAGACCTCGGTGTAGAAGCCGTCGGCGCCGCCGAGCAGCGCCTCGATCCGGGCCAGGAACTCGCCCGACTCGGCGCCCTGGATGACCCGGTGATCGTAGGTGCTGGTCAGGGTCATCACCTTGGCCATGCCGAAGTCGCGCAGCCGCGCCTCGTCGATGCCGCGCACCTCGGCGGGATAGCCGATCGCCCCGGTGGCGACGATCGTCCCCTGCCCGGGCATCAGCCGCGGCACCGAGGCCACGGTGCCGATGCCGCCGGGGTTGGTGAGCACCAGGCTGGCGCCGCGGAGCTCGTCGACCGCCAGGCTGCCGCTCCGGGCCCGGGCGATGAGCCGCTCGTAGTCGTCGCGGAAGGAGGCGAAGCTCGGGCCGCCGGCGTCACGGATGACCGGGACCACCAGGAACCGGGTGCCGTCCTTGCGACGGGTGTCGACGGCGATGCCGAGGTGGACGCCGGGCTGCACCCGCCAGGCGGCGCCGTCGCGGGTGCGCTCGAAGTGGGTGGTCATCGAGGGCACGTCGACGGCGGCGCGGACGATCGCGTAGCCGACCAGGTGGGTGAACGAGATGTTCTCGGGCCGGCCCGCCGCGCGCAGCGCCTCGCGCAGCTCGCGGCGGTGGGCGTCGAGGCTCTCGACCGAGATGGTGCGGAAGGAGGTGGCGGTCGGGATCTCCCGGCTCGACTCCATGATCGTCGCGAGCGCGGCCGACGGTCCGCGCAGCGGGGTGGCGCCGGCCGGGGGCGCCTCCGGGAGGGAGGGCGCCGGCCGGGCAGGGGGCGCGGGCGGGGCCGAGGCGGCCGCGGAGACGTCGGCGCCGCGCACCATGCCGGCGGGGCCGCTGCCCCGCACCGAGGCGAGGTCGACGCCCTGGATGGCGGCGGCGCGCCGGGCCAGCGGCGAGGCGGCGAGGTCGGGCCGGTGGGGCGAGGTCGGCGCCGCCGCGGGCGCGGCGGGCTCGACCACCACCGCGCCGTCGCCCTCGGTGGCGCTCGGTGGCGGCGCGGCGGCCGCGGTCTCGGCGGCGGGCCGGGGCGGGGACGCGGCCCCGCC
>JRHI01001964.1_pt1 | contig 15462 bp, 18 predicted proteins | sample 215371 | NCBI WGS metagenome assembly JRHI01 (sample SAMN02929681, study PRJNA255918) | sediment metagenome | biome: cave system; feature: Ice Cave; material: Sediment; isolation source: sediment from deep within a dark volcanic ice cave with no known source of... ...
CCTCTACCTCGACGATCCCTCCGCCTGGGTCACGAATTAACGCCGGACACCGGCTAGTGCACCGGTGGCGGGGTGGTGGGCAGCGGCGCGGGACGGCGGGCCGCCGGTGGCTCGACGCCGTCCCGCTCCAGCCGGTCGCGGACGAAGCCGCGCATCGCCTCCAGCGGGACCCCCATCGGGCAGACCGCGGCGGCGCGGCCCCAGTCGACGGCGTCGAGGGGGAGGCCGCGGGTCGCCCAGAGGTCGGGGAGGCTGCGGGTGAGCTGCGAGGCGAGCCGCTCGGGCCGGACGTAGCCGGCCCGGGGGGTGGCGAAGCCGCACAGCCCGCAGCCGACGCAGCGCCCGTGGCCGGCGAGCTGCTCGCGCTCGCCCGGGGTGACCGCGGTGATCCGGGCGGGGCCGTAGAGGGCGTCGAAGCGGGCCAGGCCGCTGCCGGCGGGGCGGTGGGTCAGGCGCTCGGCGCCGCGGTGGGCGAGGTGGCGACCGTAGAGGGCGCCGAGGCGGCCGAGGGCGGTGGCGCGGCGCAGCCGCGGACGCTCAGACATCGCCCATCGCGCAGAGCGCGCCACGGTACAGCTCCTCCTGGGCGAGGGCGGGCCCGAGCACCGCGGGCCGGTCGCGCCAGCGGCTGTCGAGGAAGTCGCGCACCTCCTCCTCGGTGCGGCGCTGGCTCCATCCCCGCTCCTGGGCCATGACCCGGGCCGCCGGCCAGGCGCAGCGCATCCCCAGGCAGGCGCCGCCGGTGCAGCGGGTGCGCCGGTAGAGGTCCTGGAGCCGCTCCACCTGCTCGTGGCGGACGGAGTGGCGCACCTCGGCGACGGTCACCGGCTCGCACTCGCAGAGCACCGCCCGCCGCTCGTCCGGGGCGGCTGCGGCGAGCAGGGCCTCGGCGCCGTCGCCATGGCGGCCGGCGAGCCGTGCGGCCACCACGAGCGGCAGCCCGAAGCGGCCGGCGAGCCCGGGCACGTCGGCCGGCGATCCCCCCCCGGGCAGGGGCTGGAGGTGGGTGCCGCAGGCCACCGGCGGCCGCCCCAGGACGCGCAGGATCACGTCGACGGTGTCCTCGGCCATCTTCCGGAACATCGACATCTTCCCGCCGACGACGGTCACCAGGCCGGCCGCCCCGTCGGCGCGGTGGTCGACCACCCGGTAGTCGCGGGTGAGGTCGTCCTCGTAGCGGCGCCACTGGTGGAGGGTGGGGCGGAGCGCGGCGTTGGCGTGGGCGATGCGGTGCTCGCGGATCGTCGGGAGGATCCGCTCGGTGGCCTGGAGGATGTACTCGATCTCGTCTTCGGTGACCTCGAGCTGCTCGGGGTCGGCGTAGCTGTCGTCGTCGGTGGTGCCGAGGATGGTGGCGTTGGCGTGGGGCACCAGGAGCAGGCCGCGCCCGTCGACCGCCTCGAGGGCGAGCGCGACGTTGGTGATGCGCCGGTCGTAGACGAGGTGCACGCCCTTGGCGGGCCGCAGCCGCAGCCGCACCCCCGCCATCGCGCAGAGCTCGGACGCCCAGGGGCCGGTGGCGTTGCAGACCGCCCGCGCCGTCACCGTCTCCTCGGCGCCGGTCAGCCGCGAGCGCAGCCGCACCCCCTTCACCGCGCCCCCCTCGCGGCGCAGCCCCACCACCTCGGTCCAGGTGCGCAGCTCGGCGCCGGCGTCGCGGGCGGAGAGCGCGTTGAGGGTGACCAGCCGGGTGGGGTCGACGCCCCACTCGTCCATGGTCAGCGCCCCCACCAGGTCGGGGGTGAGCCCGGGCTCGAGCTGCAGCGCCTCCTCCCGGGTGAGGCGCACGTGGGGCCGGCCCGCCTTGAACGGCTGGTAGCGGTCGTACGCCTCGAGGCCGACCTCGGTGGTCTCCATCCCGCGCTTCGCCCCGGGGAGGACGGGGATGAGGAAGACCACCGGGAAGAGGAGGTGGGGGGCGATGCGCTGGATGTGGCCGCCGTCGACACACGAGAGCCGGGTCGTCTCCCAGTCGCGCTCCAGGTAGCGGATGCCCCCGTGGATCATCCCGCTGCTTCCCCAGGTGGTCCCCGAGGCGAGGTCGCGCTGCTCGACGAGGAGCACCCGCAGACCCCGCAGGGCGGCGTCCCGGGCCACGCCGGCCCCGGTGATGCCGCCTCCGACGACGACCACGTCGTAGGGCTCAGTGCCGGGCATGGGCGCATTGTGCCCGGCGCTCCCGCTCCGGCGGCTTCTCGTCAACGCCCCGAACCCGGCCGCCTGGGTAGGATGCGGCGATGGAGAGCGTGCGCGGGGTGATCATCGTGGCCGAGGACGAGGGACGGGTGGCCCAGGTGGTCACCAGCCGTCTCGGCTCGGACGGCCACGAGGTCCACTGGGTTCGCACCGCCCGCGACGTGCGCACCGAGCTGCTCGAGCGCCCCTGCGACCTCCTCCTCCTCGACGTCAGCCTCGAGACCGACGGCCTCGAGCTGCTCCAGGCGCTGCGCTTCTCGCCGCAGGCGCCCCGGGGCGGCATCGTCATGCTCGCCGACCGCGAGGACATCAGCAGCCAGGAGCGGGCCCAGCAGCTCGGCGCCGCGGCGGTGCTCAGCAAGCCGCTCGACCTCGCCGGGCTCTCGGCGACGGTCCGCGACCTGCTGGAGTGCATGTAGCCCCTCGGGTCAGGTCAGGGCGCGCAGGGCCACGAAGGCGACGCTGGTCGCCGCCCAGAAGGCGATCAGACCGCCCACGTGGAGCGGCACCGGCCCGGGCTCCTTGAACCATGCCGCGATCCGCGGCCCGGTCATCGCGGTCACCGCGCACAGGTCGACGAGCGCGAAGATGGCCACCCCCAGGAGCGGCGGCAGGTCGAGGCCCGCGTGGGCGGTGATCTCGTCGACGGCGACCGACACCACCGCCAGGCCCACGTCCATCAGCAGGAGGACGACCTGGGCGCGGCGCACCCAGGCGCGACGGCGGGTGAGCAGGGTGCCGACGACGAAGAGCGCGGCGGCGAGCGACGCCGAGGCGAGCGCGGCGAGGATCTGCGCCAGGACGGAGACGTGGACGGTCCTGCCGTGGACGATGACGTCGGCGCCGAAGGCGGTGATCGCCCCGAAGAGGGCGAGGATGCCCCGCACCACGTCCCAGGTGTACACGAGCAGCAGCGCGGTGGGACGGCGCGCCGTCTCCTCCCCGCCGGCGCTGCTGGTGGGCATCACCCCGCTAGGCTACCGATGTGCCGTACACGATCGCCGTGCTCGAGGGCGACCAGACCGGGCAGGAGCTCCTGGAGGAGGCGCTGCGGGTTCTCGACCCGGCCGTGATCGGCGTCGAGCTCGAGCTGCAGCGCTTCGACCTCTCCCTGGAAAGCCGGCGCGCCACCCAGAACAAGGTGGTCCTCGAGGCCGCCGCGGCGATGGTCGCCTGCGGCTACGGGATCAAGGCGGCCACGGTCACCCCCGAGCAGCGCGGCGACGTGGGCAGCCCGAACGCCATCCTCCGCGAGCAGGTGGGCGGCCGGGTGATCGTGCGCACCGGCCGCCGCATCCCCGGGGTCGCGCCGCTGGGCGGGGTCAGCGCCCCCATCAGCGTGGTGCGGATGGCCGTCGACGACGCCTACGGCGCCACCGAGTGGCGCGAGGGCAGCGGCGTCGACGAGGTCGCCTACCGGACCGAGAAGGTGACCCGGTCGACCTGCCGGATCGTCGCCGAGTTCGCCTTCCAGCAGGCGGAGCGCACCCGCGCGCGGGTGTTCGGCGGTCCCAAGTTCACGGTCTCGCCGGTGTACGAGGGGATGCTGAAGGAGGAGATGGACGCCGCCGCCCTCCGCCACCCCGAGACCGGCTACGAGCCCCAGCTGATCGACGCCACCTATGCGCTGCTGCTGTCCCAGGACGGCGACCCGCTGGTGATCCCCGCCCTCAACCGCGACGGCGACTGCCTCAGCGACTTCGTGCTCCAGCTCTTCGGGAGCATCGCCGGCGCGGAGTCGATCCTGCTCGGCTTCGAGGGCGACGGCACCACTCCCAAGGTGGTGATGACCGAGGCCCCCCACGGCACCGCGCCCGGGCTGCAGGGCCGGAACGTGGCCAACCCGATGGCGATGATCCTCGCCGGCGCCTCGCTGCTCGGCTTCATCCCCGACCGCCAGTGTCGCACCGCCTCCCGGGCGGTCTACGAGGCGGTGTTCGAGGCGGTCCGCGCCGGGGTGCGCACCGCCGACCTCGGCGGCCACGCGCTGACCGACGAGTTCACCGCCGCGGTCATCGACCGGGTGCGGGGGAAGCTGGAGGTGTGGGACAGCCTCGGCGTCGAGTAGCCCCGATCGGCTGGGGAGCGCGCCAGGATCCGCGCCTATACTCGGCCGACCAGCCGCACGCCAGCAGGGACCACCGGTGGACATCCTCGCCGTCATCCGCGACCGCGCCGGGGAGTACGACTGCCCGGTGTGTCACCGGACGCTCGACGGCTGCGGGCTCAGCCTGGTCAAGGACGAGTCCCCCGTGTACACCGTGCAGGTGTCCTGCGCCCGCTGCCGGGTGACCTTCGTGGTGGTGCTCCACGTGCGCCACGAGCGGCGGCCGCGGCGGCCGCGGCGACCGGAGGCCCCGCCCCCGGCGCCGCCGATCGGCGCCGACGAGGTCCTCGACGTCCGCGAGCTGCTCCGCGACCACACCGGCCCGCTGACCGAGCTGCTCCGCCGCTGACTCGTGGTCCGGCGCCGCTCCTACACTGGGAACATGAGCGCGCCGGTCTATCTGGACCATGCGGCGACCACCCCGGTCGCCCCCGAGGTGCGCGCGGCGATGCTGCCCTTCCTCGGCGAGGTCTTCGGCAACCCCTCCTCGGCCCACGCCACCGGAAGGGTGGCGCGCGAGGCCGTCGACGACGCCCGCGCCCGGGTGGCGGCCGCGCTCGGCTGCGCCCCCGCGGAGATCGTCTTCACCTCCGGCGGCAGCGAGGCCGACAACCTCGCCCTCCGCGGCGCCCTCGACCGCCACACCGCGCGGGGGCGCCACCTCGTGGTCACCGCCATCGAGCACGACGCCGTGCTCAAGACCGCCGAGGAACTGGCGGAGTGGGGCCGGTGCGAGATCACCGTGGTGCCCTGCGACCGGCACGGAATCGTCGACCCCGAGGCGGTGGGCGACGCTGTCCGGGCGGACACCGTCCTGGTCTCGGTGATGCTCGCCAACAACGAGGTGGGCACGGTGCAGGACGTGGCCGCGGCCGCCGAGGCGGCACGGCGGCGCAACCCCGCGGTGCTGGTGCACACCGACGCGGTGCAGGCGCTGGGGCGGTTGCCCGTGGACGTGCGCGCCCTCGGCGTCGACCTCGCGTCGATCACCGCCCACAAGGTCTACGGGCCCAAGGGGGCGGGCGCCCTCTACGTGCGCAGGGGCGTCCCCATCGCCGCCCAGGTGAGCGGCGGCGGCCAGGAGCGGGCCCGCCGCAGCGGCACCGAGAATGTCGCCGCCATCGCTGGGCTGGCGGCGGCGGTCGACCTCGTCGAGGCCGAGCGCGAGCGCGAGATGCCCCGGCTGGCACGGCTCTCCGAGCGCCTCGTCGAGGGCGTTCTCGAGGGCGTTCCCGACGCCGTGCTCACCGGCCGCGGCGCCCCCCGGCTGCCGAGCTTCGCCACCTTCGCCTTCGCCGGCCTCGAGACCGAGATGCTGCTCACCCTGCTCGACCGCCAGGGCATCGAGGCCTCGGGAGGCTCGGCCTGCTCGAGCGGCGCGCACATGCCCTCCCACGTCCTCCTCGCGATGGGCCTCCCCACCGCCGTGGCCGGCGGCGCGCTGCGCTGCACCCTGGGCCGCGCCACCACCGAGGAGGAGGTGGACCTCGCCGCCCTCGAGATCGTCGCCGCGGTGATCCGCCTGCGCTCCGCCGCCTCCGTCGTCTGAGCCCTCTCAGCCCCGCGAGCGGAGCGACTCCACGACGGCTCAACCCGAGCGAGCTATAATCCTGACCATGGCGGTCGGAAATTCTCGTAATGCCTCCTTCTCGATGCGAGTCTCCTCCAAGGCCCACTACGGGCTGCGGATGATGACCGAGTTCGCGAAGGCGTACGGCCATGGTCCCCTCAGCCTCGCCGAGGTGGCCCGGGTCGAGCACCTGCCCCTCGCGTACCTCGAGCAGCTCGCCGGCCCGCTGCGGCGTGGCGGCCTGATCGAGGCCACCCGGGGTGCCCACGGCGGCTACGTGCTCCGCCACCGGCCCGAGGACATCACCGTCCTGGACGTCATCACCCTGGTCGAGGGTGAGGTGGCCCCGGTGGAGTGCGTCGCCCACGGCTACGAGGCGGGCTGCTGCGTCCGCGAGACCGACTGCGCCTCCCGGACCCTCTGGCAGCGGCTCAAGCAGAGCGTCGACGCGGTGCTCAGCGGCACCTCCCTCGCCGAGCTGGTGTGCGAGCGCCCGCCGGTCACCATGTTCATCCCGCTCGAGGACGTGCGCGACCACTCCTCGAGTGCCCACCTTCACGAGGCAGCCCATGTCTGACACCGCCCGGCTCGTCGTCGACGGCCTGCGCGCCAGCGTCGAGGGGAAGGAGATCCTCAACGGGGTCGACCTGGTCGTCCCCGCCGGCGAGATCCATGCGCTCATGGGGCCGAACGGTTCCGGCAAGAGCACGCTCGCCTACACCCTGATGGGCCATCCCAACTACGCGGTGACGGGTGGATCGGCCACCTTCGCCGGCACCGACCTCCTCCCCCTGGCGGCGAACGAGCGCGCCCGGCTCGGCATCTTCCTCTGCTTCCAGTACCCCACCTCCATCCCCGGCGTCTCGGTGGTCAACTTCCTGCGCGCTGCGCTCAAGGCGCAGGGCAAGGAGATGCCCGCCCGTGAGTTCCTGCGCACCCTCTCCACGGTGATGCGCGACCTCAACATCGACGAGAGCTTCCGGAGCCGCTACATCAACGACGGCTTCAGCGGTGGTGAGAAGAAGCGCATGGAGATCCTCCAGCTGGCGCTGCTGCGGCCGAAGCTGGCGATCCTCGACGAGACCGACTCCGGCCTCGACGTCGATGCGCTGCGCACCGTGGCCGAGGGGGTCGGCAAGGTGGCCGGCCCGGACATGGGCCTGCTGGTGATCACCCACTACCCCCGCATCCTCGAGTACCTGCGTCCCGACGTGGTGCACGTGCTCCACCGGGGGCGCGTCGTCGTCTCCGGCGGCCACGACCTGGCCAGGCGCATCGAGAGCGACGGCTACGACCCCATCCTGGGTGCCGGCACCGCCGGCACGGCAGCTCGGAACGAGACGAAGGGAGCCCTCTGATGGCAGTCGAAGCACACGAGCTGACCAAGGACTACAAGTTCGGGTTCCACGACATCGACGTCTCGGTCTTCCGCTGCGAGAAGGGGCTGTCGGCGGAGGTCGTGGCCGCGATCAGCGCGCACAAGAACGAGCCCGAGTGGATGCTGAAGTTCCGCCTCAAGGCGCTTGCCCACTTCTACAAGCGGTCGATGCCCAGCTGGGGCGCCGACCTGAGCGGCATCGACTTCGACAACATCTACTACTACGTCAAGCCGACCGAGGAGCAGAGCCGCAGCTGGGACGACGTCCCCGACTCGATCCGGCAGACCTTCGACAAGCTCGGCATCCCCGAGGCGGAGCGCAAGTTCCTCGCCGGGGTGAGCGCCCAGTACGACTCCGAGGTCGTCTACCACAGCATCCGTGAGGACCTCGACAAGCTCGGCGTCCTCTTCGGTGACTGCGACACCGGCCTCCGCGAGCACCCGGAGATCTTCCGCAAGTACTTCGGCACCGTGATCCCCGCCAACGACAACAAGTTCGCAGCGCTGAACAGCGCGGTGTGGTCGGGCGGCTCGTTCGTCTACGTGCCCAAGGGGGTTCGCGTCGACATCCCGCTGCAGGCCTACTTCCGGATCAACTCCGACAACATGGGCCAGTTCGAGCGGACGCTGATCATCGCCGACGAGGGGTCGTACGTCCACTACATCGAGGGCTGCACGGCGCCGACCTACTCGAGCGACTCCCTGCACTCCGCGGTGGTCGAGATCATCGCCCACAAGGATGCCCACGTCCGCTACACGACGATCCAGAACTGGTCGAACAACGTGTACAACCTGGTCACCAAGCGGGCCGTCGCCTACGAGGGCGCCCGGGTCGAGTGGATCGACGGCAACCTGGGCAGCAAGGTGACGATGAAGTACCCGGCGATCTACCTCATGGGCGAGCACGCCCACGGGGAGGTGCTCTCCGCCGCCTTCGCCGGCGAGGGTCAGCACCAGGACGCCGGCTCCAAGTGCGTCCACGTCGCCTCGAACACCACCAGCAACGTGGTCTCCCGCTCGATCTCCAAGGACGGCGGCCGCACCTCCTACCGGGGCCACATCAAGGTCCACGAGAAGGCCACCGGAGTGAAGAGCAGCGTCCGCTGCGACGCCCTGCTGCTCGACGAGAACTCGCAGAGCGACACCTACCCCTACATGGACATCGACAGCCCCGACGTCACCATCGGCCACGAGGCCACGGTGAGCAAGATCGGCGACGAGCAGATCTTCTATCTCATGTCCCGCGGCCTCAGCGAGGGCGACGCCACCGCGCTCATCGTCAACGGCTTCTTCGAGCCGTTCGTCAAGGAGCTGCCGATGGAGTACGCGCTCGAGCTCAACCGGCTGCTGGCGGTGCAGATGGAGGGATCGGTGGGATGACCGGGTTCACCCCATCCGTCCGCCGGGCCCGGAGGCGGTCGGAGGCCTGATGGCGACCCAGCTGCAGACCCCCGGGGCGATCGGCCCGGAGGCGGTCACGACACGTGTGGAGGCGGCCGGCCCCTGGCTGGCCGAGCGGCGCCGCGCCGCCTGGGACGCCTACACCGCGCTGCCCATGCCCGACCGCAACAACGAGGACTACCGGCGCACCGACGTCTCCGACCTGCGCCCCGACCAGTTCGTCGCCGACCCGGGCGAGACCGGTCACGGCGCCGGCCTGCTGGTGACGCTGCGGGAGATGCGCGAGCGGATCGCGCCCGACGCCGCCTTCGTGGCCACCACCCGCAACGGGGTGCGCGCCTGCGAGGGCACCGACCCGCTGCTCGCCCAGGGGGTGCTGGTGAGCTCCCTCGAGGAGGCCGCCGCGCGCGACGGGGAGGCGGTGCGCCGGGCGCTCGCCCACGTCCCCGTCGACGGCTCGAAGTTCATCTCGCTCTGGAACGCGCTCTGGCGCGGCGGCGTCTTCGTGCACGTCCCCGCCGGGGTCGAGGCGCGGGTGCCGGTGATCGCCGCTCACAGCGCCGCCGGAGAGCGGGCGGCGGTCTTCCCCGCCACCGTGGTGGTGCTCGAGCCGAACGCCTCGCTCACCCTGGTGGAGCTGCAGGCCTCGCCCGCGGCCCAGGGCACGATGCTCTCCGACGCGGTCACGGTGCTCCACCTCGGCGAGGGCGCGCGGCTCGACTACTGCCTGCTCCAGCGCTGGAGCGCCGCCACCTGGCACATGGCCACCCACCGCGCGGTGCTCGAGCGCGACTCCCGGCTCCGCTTCTTCGCCGCCACCTTCGGGTCGCGGCTGCAGAAGGCGTACTGGGACGCGCTGCTCGAGGGCCCCGGCGCCGACGCCACCCTCACCGGGGTGTGCTTCGGAGGCGGCGACCAGCACCTCGACCACCAGTCGCTCCAGGCCCACCAGGCGCCGTCGACGCACAGCGACCTGCTTCTGAAGGTGGCGGTCCGCGACCACGCCCAGAGCGTCTACGGCGGCCTCATCAGCGTCGACCGCGTGGCCCAGAAGACCGACGGCTACGTGCAGAACCGCAACCTCATGCTCTCGCGCGGGGCCAAGGCCTCGGGCATCCCCATGCTGGAGATCCAGGCCAACGACGTCCGCTGCAGCCACGGGGTGACCGCCGGGCACATCGACGACGACCAGCGGTTCTACGCACACTCGCGCGGCATCGAGCCCGAGGCGGCCGACCGGATGATCGTGCGGGGTTTCATGCAGGACGCCCTCGACCGCTGTCCCCACGAGGGCTTCGCGGAGTTCGTCGGTGGCGTGCTCGACGAGGTCGTCGCCGGCCACTCCGCGGCCGGCGTCGAGGCGGAGGCGCTGGCGTGAGCGACTGGGTGACGGTGGGCGCTGCCGCGGACATCCCCCCCGGGCACGCCGCCCTGGTGGACGTCGACGGCACCCCGGTGGCGGTCTTCAACGTCAACGGGCGGTTCTTCGCGGTCGACGACACCTGCTCACACGCCGAGGCGTCGCTGAGCGAGGGCGAGCTCGACCCCGAGGCCTGCAGCATCGAGTGTCCGATGCACGGGTCGTGCTTCGACCTGCGCACCGGCGAGCCGCTCTCGCTGCCCGCCTACGACCCGGTGCGAGTGCACCGCGTCGAGGTGGTGGACGGCACCCTGCGGGTCGCGGTCGACGCGGGGGCGCTGCGGTGAGCATCTCCGTCCCGCCCCGGACCACGGCGCGTGGCACGCTCTCGCTGGCGCCGGACTTCGACGTCGAGGCGGTGCGCGCCGACTTCCCGATCCTGCAGCGGCGGGTAGGTGACCGCCCCCTCGTCTACCTCGACTCGGCGGCCACGTCGCAGAAGCCGGTCCAGGTGATCGACGCCGTCGAGCGCTACTACCGCGAGAGCAACTCCAACGTGCACCGCGGCGCCCACACCCTGGGCAACGAGGCCACCGAGCTCTTCGAGGGCGCCCGCCGCCGGGTCGCGGCGTTCATCGACGCCGACCCACGCGGCCTGGTCTTCACCCGCAACGCCACCGAGTCGCTGAACCTGGTCGCCTCGTCGTACGCCCGCGAGCTGCTGCGCCCCGGCGACCGGATCGTGCTCACCCTGATGGAGCACCACAGCAACCTGGTGCCCTGGCAGCTCGCCGCCGAGCGCGCCGGTCTCGACCTCGCCTTCATCGGCCTCACCGCCGAGGGCCGCCTCGACATGGAGGTGGCGGCGCGACTGCTGACCGAGCCCACCCGGCTGCTCGCGGTGGTCCACCAGAGCAACGTGCTCGGCACCGTGAACCCGATCCGCGAGCTCGCCGCGCTCGCCCACCGCTGCGGCGCGCTGATCGCCGTCGACGCCTGCCAGAGCGTGCCCCACATGCCCGTCTCGGTGCGCGACCTCGACGTCGACTTCCTCGCCTTCAGCGGGCACAAGGCCTGCGGACCGATGGGCGCCGGGGTGCTCTGGGCACGGCCCGAGCTGCTGGAGAGCATGCCCCCGTTCCTCGGCGGCGGCAGCATGATCCAGCGCGTCGAGCTGGAGCGGTCGACCTGGGCCGAGGTGCCCGCCAAGTTCGAGGCGGGCACGCCCGACGTGGCCAGCGCCCACGGCCTGGCCGCGGCCTGCGACTACCTCGACGCGATCGGGCGCGACCGCATCCACGCCCACGAGCAGGCGCTCACCGGCCACCTCCTCGAGGTGCTCGACGAGGCCGGCGTCGACATCCAGGGCCCCCGCGAGATCGTGGAGCGCGGCGGCGCGGTCTCCTTCACCATGGGCGAGATCCACCCCCACGACATCGCCACCATCCTCGACCGCCAGGGGGTGGCGATCCGCGCCGGGCACCACTGCTGCCAGCCGCTGATGCGCCACCTCGGAACCCCGGCGACGGCCCGCGCCTCGGTCTACCTCTACACCACCCACAGCGAGATCGACGCGCTCGGCGCCGGCCTCCAGGAGGTCGGGCGCATCCTCGGCCCTCCGGGGACGCCGCGGTAGGATCGGGACATGACAGCAGGCGCGACCCCGATCGAGGACGAGCTGTATCGCGAGATCATCCTCGACCACTGGCGCAACCCCCGGTACAGGGGTCACGTCGACCCCGCCGACGTCACCGTGGAGGGCTACAACCCGCTCTGCGGTGACGAGGTGCTGCTCACCATGCGGATGCGCGACGGCAGCGTCGAGGAGATCAAGTTCGACGGCCACGGCTGCTCGATCAGCCGGGCCTCGGCGAGCATGATGTGCGAGGGGGTGGCCGGCCGCAGCGTCGGCGACGCCACCGAGCTCGGCCGCCGCTTCAAGGCGATGATGCTCGAGGGCGGCAGCGCCGACGACCTCGGCGACCTGGAGGCGCTGCGGGGCGTCGCCCGCATCCCGCTGCGCATCAAGTGCGCCGTGCTCCCCTGGAACGCCCTTCTCGAGGGCCTGCAGCGCGGCGGCGGCAAGGTGACCACCGAGGAGGGACCCCTCTCGTGAGCGACCCCGAGCAGACCACCCCGGCCACGTCGACGGCGGACGCCGAGCGGCCCACCGGCGAGCAGATCCTCGACGCCCTCACCGCGGTCTACGACCCCGAGATCGGCATCGACATCATCAACCTCGGGCTGGTCTACGACCACGCGATCGACGATGCAGGGCTGCTGACAATCGACATGACCCTGACCTCGCCCTACTGCCCCTTCGGCGCCATCATCCAGAGCCAGGCCGACGCCGTCTGCCGGGTGCTCCCCGGGATCAGCGACGTGAAGGTCAACCTGGTGTGGACCCCGCCGTGGGATCCGCGCACGATGGCGAGCGAGGAGGCCAAGCTCGACCTGGGCATCTTTTGACAGGGGGGGCGGTCGCGGCGGAGCCGCCTGCGCTCACCCCCTCTCGGGCGCCCGCGGCGGCGGTGCGCGCGGGGGCGGTCCCCTCTCGGCCTGGATGGACGGCTACCGACCCACCTAGGGGCCGGTGACGAAGCTGGTCGGGACGGGGTTGCGGGCGCTGGCGCTGCGCCATACCGCGGCGTGGCGGGCGTCGACGCCGAAGATGCTCGCCACCTGCGCCCGGAGCGAGCGCCGCTCCAGCGCTGCGAGCGCGGCATACTGAGCGCCGAGCAGGCGGCCCTCGATCTCCAGCAGCGCGGCCAGCGCGGCCGCCTCGCCGGGCGAGGAGGGCAGCGCGTCGGGACGGGGCTGGTCGGTCCCCGGCGGTGCCGCCCCCAGCGTGCGGATCGCCGAGATCAGCGCGGCGCGATGGTCGCGGTGGTGGGTGAGGAACGACTGGGCGAGGCCGGGCAGCGGCGCCCGGGTGAGGCCCTGCCCCACGGTGGTGAGCACGTAGACGGCGGTGTCCTCGAGCATCGCGAGGGTGGTGAGCAGGGCGGCGTCGTCGCCGGCGGCCAGCACCCGATCGACGCCCTCGGCGACCGGGGCCAGGGCGGCGGCGAGTGCCGTCCCGCCCCCGATCAGCGCGGCCCGGAGCACGGCGCGGCGGTCGAGGCTCACGCGGAGACGAAGGAGGCGGGCGCCGGATCCTGCTGGAGGACGGTGCGGAGCACCGCCGAGTGCTGCGCCTCGTCGCCCATGATCGACGCCAGAAGCTGGACCACGACCGGGTCGTCGAGCTGCCGGAGCGCCGCGTAATGAGCCTTGGCCGCCTGCTCCTCCAGGGTGGCGGCGAGGCTCGTCATCGTGCCCTCGTCGGCGGGCGGGGTGCCGAGGTCGTAGCTGTCCCGGGCCGGGGTCGGGGTGCCGCCGAGCCCGGTGATCACCTCGGCCAGGCGGTCGCGGTGGTCGGCGTGGTTCTGGCGGAACGCGGTGGCGACGGGCGCGGTCATCGACCCCAGCAGGGGCAGGCCCACGGTGTACGCGTGGATGACGGTGTGCTCGGTGACCAGCAGCTGGTTGAGGACGCGGACGGCGTCCCCGGGGCGCGGGGTCGGGCCCGTGCCGGTGCCCGAGGGGGTGCCGCCGCAGGCGCCGAGGGCGGCGCCGGCCGCGGCCGCGCCGGAGGCCCGGAGGAGGGAACGGCGGGTGAGACGCGCTTGCTCCATCGCGAGCGGGCATCATGACAGGCGGCCCAGTGATCCGGCACCGTCTCGTTCACGTACACGCGAGGAGACGACAGCCATCACAGGGGAGACGGTGACACCTTCCGACGAAAGGGTCATCGACCTCATCGCTCAGGGTTCTCCTGAGGGGATCGAGATGCTCTACGACCGCTACGGGCGCCTGGCCTACACCCTGGCGCTGCGCGTCCTCGGCGACACCGGGGCGGCCGAGGACGTGGTCCAGGAGGCGTTCCTCTCGATCTGGCGGCGCGCCGCCTCCTACCGGCAGGAGCGGGGCAGCCTGCGGACCTGGGTCTGCTCGATCGTGCACCACCGCGCCATCGACCGCCTCCGCGGCCGCAGCGGGCGGGCGCGCCTCGACCTCTCCCTCGACAAGGGGCCGCCGGAGGCCGCGCTCTCGGACACCTGGGAGACGGTGGCGGCCGACCTCGAGCGCGGTCACATCCGGCAGGCGCTCAACGAGCTGCCCGACGAGCAGCGCAAGACCATCGAGCTCGCGTACTACGCCGGATACTCGCAGAGCGAGATCAGCTCGCTGATGAGCGTGCCCCTCGGCACCGTCAAGGGCCGGACGCGGATGGCGCTGCGCAAGCTGCGCAGCTCGCTCGAGCACCAGGGCCTGGAGTGGAGCCTGCAATGACCTGCGACGACTGCGACCTGCTGCTCGCGGCGCACGCCGTCGGCGCCCTCGACTCCGGCGAGGACCGCCAGCTCCAGCTGCACCTGGCCGGCTGCGCCCAGTGCCAGGCGGCGGCGTCCACCTACCTGCGCACCGGCGACCTGCTCTCCCTCGCCCTCGACCCGGTGGCGCCGCCGCCGGCGCTGCGCAGCCGGCTGCTCGCGCAGGTGCACGCCGAGGCCGCGGGCGTGACCGCGGCCGCCGCGCGGCAGCGGCGCGTGCCCTGGCGGGACCGGGTGTGGCAGGCGCTCCCGGCCGGGCGCGGGCTCACCGTCATTGGCGGCCTCTCGGCGGCCGCGGCGGTGGCGCTGGCGGTGTGGTCGTTCGCCATCCCCCACCAGCAGACGGCGGCGCCGACGGTGCTGGTCAGCCGCGCCTGCGGCCTCATCCCGGCGTCCTCGGCCTGTGGCGAGCTCACCTACACCGCCGCCACCCACCAGACCGTGCTCACCGTCCAGGGCCTGCCCGCGCTGGCGACGGCGAGTGGCCAGCCCAATGGCGCCTACGCGGTCTGGCTGATCCACAGCGACGGCAGTCCCGAGCTCGGCGCCTACCTCACCGCCACCCCCGACGGGCACAGCTGGTCGGCGGTCCTCGAGCGGGATGTCACCGCGTACCAGGCGATCGCCACCACCCACGAGCCCAGGTTGGGCGGCACCGTCCCGACCGGGCCCGTGCTGCTCCAGATCTCGCGACCGGCGGCGCCCCCGAGCTCCTGACCCCGGGCTCCGGTGAGGAGGGGTGCGTCCGGCGTAGCATCGCCGGATGGCCGACCGGCTCTTCACACGCGAGGAGGCGAATCGGCTGCTGCCCACGCTGGCGCCCCTGCTCGAGCGGGCGCGGGAGGTGAGCGCGATGCTCGGCGACCGCGACCGTCAGCGCCGGCTGCGATCGGTGACCGTCGGCAACGGCGGCGGCGAGGCGGCCCGGGAGATGATGGCCGAGGGCGACGAGCTCAGCCGGGTGGTCGCCGAGATCGCCGGGATGGGTGTGGTGGTCCGCGACCCGACGACGGGGCTGGTGGACTTCCTAGGAACGGCATCGTCGACTGGCCCCACCTGGGCAGAGTTATTTGG
>JRHI01001965.1_pt1 | contig 15437 bp, 13 predicted proteins | sample 215371 | NCBI WGS metagenome assembly JRHI01 (sample SAMN02929681, study PRJNA255918) | sediment metagenome | biome: cave system; feature: Ice Cave; material: Sediment; isolation source: sediment from deep within a dark volcanic ice cave with no known source of... ...
TAATTGGAGCGGTGCATAGTAGCGTTAGCTCAATGGCCAGCAACCTAACAGTGGGGGCGCGCGCCACCCCTGGCTCACAGGCGCTCCACGACAAGGCGGTAAAGAACGTCTTCTCGACGTCATATAGAGTGGCGAGTCTTAGTCCAAATACGAGGCGAGTGAGCGAGTCGCGTCGGAACAAGATTCGCGTAACAGGCGCTCCGGAGATTGACTGGGCACGGTATCGATCACGCCCTGTAGCCGGCGCGCTTCCTTGACGTACGCAGCCGCCATGTGGGGAACCTGGACCCAATCGCAGCCTTCAAGCGGCAACATGGACCTGTACAGCGTATCGGCGTATTCATGCAGCGGGTCGTGGGACCGCTCGAGCCAGACCGTTTCGTGGTCCCACCATGGATTTCGCACGCGATCCCCAATCCAATTCAGTCCGCTGAGACGCTCCAGTGCGCGATTCGGACCGGCTACCACAAGATAGCGGAATCCTGCCTTGAATAGATGAAGGTGAGGCTCTGAGTAATCCAAAGCGCGCGGGACGCGGCCCGAATTACCCATCGTTACCCGCCGCGGGCCCCACGAAGGCAGAACGAATTCTCCTTGCGCATCGGTCACCACGTCGGTCTTAAAAAATACGCCGGCAAATGATCCCCAGCGAATATCGACCAGGTTCCAGCTCGCGACCACCACTACACCCGCAAGAGGCTGCCCGGTCGTGGCATCAACTACGGTTGCTCTTCCTTCTCCGCCGGAATAGGTCCACGGCAAAGTTGCACAACCTGCAAGGGTCAAGTTAACCGTCAAAACAATCGCCCGCTGCAATAGAGTCATCGGCATGCGCTCATGTTGGGTGGCTTTTCTCCGATTGGAGCTTGATGGTCCTACGCGACCAGAAGTTGCCGCCGCGCCAACCCCAAGGCCATCGTGACGGATGCACACCTTCTGTGAAGACGAGATAAAGCACCGGCAGCAGGACAAGCACCAGGATTGTGGCGCTGATCAGTCCGCCGATAACTACAACCGCAAGTGGGCGTTGGGTCTCTGAACCAATGTCAGTCGACAAGGCCATCGGCAGGAGACCCAGCATGGCGAGAAGCGCGGTCATAAGCACGGTCCGCAGCCGCGTGATGGCACCTTGACGCACCGCATCGAGCGGCGTGAGTCCGGTTGCCCGCAACTGATTGAAGTAAGCCACCATGACGACACCGTTTAGCACTGCTTGTCCGAAGAGCGCGATGAAACCGATCGCCGCCGACACCGAGAGCGGAATTCCTGTCACCAGGAGCGCGACAATCCCGCCGATGAGCGCGAACGGCACATTGAGTACAATTAGCAATGCGCTCTTGAGTGACTTGAAGGCATCGAACAACAATAAGAAAATGAGCGCGATGCTCAGCGGCACAATGATCGATAGCCGCCTCATCGCTCGTTCCTGGTTCTCGAACTCTCCGGACCAGGTCATCGTATAGCCCGTGGGAAGCTTTACTGCAGCCGCTACTTGAGCCTTCATATCAGCAACAACACTGCCCATATCGCGGTCCTTGATGAAGACGCTAACCGCCTTGACCCGGGTCGCGTTCTCGCGACTGATGTTCATGGCGCCGCCGACAGTCCGAAAGGTCGCGACTTGCGAGAGTGGGACGGACAGTCCCGACGGTGCGCTAACGAGAATCTCGGGAATCACCGATAACGCTCGCTCCGTGTCGCGCAGGCGCACCACGACGCCAAAACGCTTTTCGCCCTCCCAGATCTGAGTTGCCGCTTTCCCGCCGAGACCGGTTTCAATCACGTCCTCGATGTCGCCGACGTTCAGGCCGTAGCGTGCCGCGCGCTCGCGATCGATCTCGATCTGCACTTGCGGCAGCTCGCCTCGACGATCGATAAACGATCGCTCGACACCGCGCACCGTGCGGATGGCGGCGAGAGTCTCTTCCGCTTGTTGCGCGAGTATGGCGGGGTCATCTCCAAACACCTTGATCACGATCTGCCCGTCAACCTGAGAGATGCTTTCCAGCACGTTGTCGCGGATCGGCTGCGAAAAAGACGCATCGGTGCCGGGAATCGTGTCGAGCAAGCGATCCATCTCGTCGATGATCTTTCGCTTTGTCATTCCCGATCGCCATTCCTTCTCCGGCTTCAGGTCGACGAACAGCTCGCCCATGTTGATGAGTTTCGGATCGGTTCCATCCTCGGGCCGGCCCGCCTTGGAAACAACAGTGCGGACTTCAGGAACGCTTCGCACGAGCGTACGTACAAGGCCCATGTGGCGTTGCGCTTCACCAACGGAAATCGATGGCGGCATGTTGTAGTTGATCCAGATCGTTCCTTCGTTGAGCTCTGGCAGGAACTCGGTGCCGATTTGCGGTACGAGTGCGAGACTCGCAATGAACACGACACCCGCACTTGCAACAACTATGGCGCGGTGGCGCAACGACCAGTCAAGCAGGGGCTGGTAGATTCGCTTGCTCCAGCGCACGACCGCGTTATCGCGATGGGGAAGCTCCTTGCGCAGCAGCACCAGACAGAGCAGCGGCACCAGCGTCAACGAGATGAGGAGTGAGCCGATAAGAGCCGAGGTCACCGAATAGGCCATGGGTGCGAATATGCGACCCTCGTGCCGCTGCAACGTGAAGATCGGAATGTGCGCCGCGATGATGATCAGCATCGAAAAGAGCGTTGGCCTGCCGACCTCGACCGTTGCGTCGAGAATCCGCCTGAGCCGGTCCTGGCGCTCCAGGCCAGGGGGCGCATCCGAGAGTTTGCGGAAGACGTTCTCGACGACAATGACGGCGCCATCGACAATAATTCCGAAATCCATTGCGCCGAGCGAAAGCAGGTTGGCTGGAATGCCAATCAAAGTGAGGCCAAGGAAGGTGGACAACAGCGAGAGCGGTATCACCGCTGCGACGATCGTCGCTGCCCGCAGGTTGCCCAGGAAAAGCAGCAATACAAGGGTCACCAACATCGCACCTTCGACCAAATTGGTGAACACGGTACGAAGCGTCTTGGCGATGAGCCATGTGCGATCGTAGTAGGGTACGATCGACACGCCCTCCGGCAGACCGGACCGATTGAGTTGGTCGACTCTCGCCTGGAGCGCCGTGAGAACGGCCGAGGGATTGTCACCTTTGCGCAACAGGACGATGCCGGTGACAATGTCGTCGGCATCATCCTGTCCCATGATTCCCTGCCGTGGCACATTGCCCACGCTTACGTCGGCAATATGGCGCACCAGTATCGGCGTTCCGCTGCGCGCGTCGACCACGACATTGCCGATGTCGTCGCTGTTGCGGAACAGACCGATGCCGCGAATCAGGAACTGCTGTTTGCCCTGCTCGACATAGCTTCCGCCCGCGTTCGCGTTGGCATTCGATAGTGCCTGGAACAGCTGTTGCAGCGTGACCTTGTAGAGCTTCATCCGCGCGAGATCCGGATTGACCTCGTACTGCTTGACGAAGCCCCCCCAGGTCACGACGTCGGCGACGCCTGGCACCTGTTTCAACTGCCGCTCGACCACCCAACCCTGGAGGGTGCGCAGGTCCATCGGCGACAAGCGATCACCGCGCAGACGATATCGGTAGATCTCCCCTGTGGCCGACGATAGCGGCGCCAGGGTTGGCTGGATCCCTGTCGGGAGGGCGGCATCGCGAAGCCGCTCGACCACTTGTTGCCTTGCGAAATAGGCGTTCGTCTTGTCGTCGAAGGTCAGAATCAAGAAAGACAGTCCGAATTGCGTATGCGAAAACATGCGCACGCTCCCCGGCATCCCGGCCAGCGCCACTTCGACGGGAATGGTGACTTGCTTCTCGACCTCTTCAGCGGCGCGGCCCGGGTACAGAGTGATGACCTGGACCTGGGTATCGGCGATATCCGGAAAAGCCTCGATTGGCAAAGCGAGAAAGGCAGCGATCCCTCCCCCCATAAAGATGATGGCTCCCAGCAAAACGAACAACGGTTGGGTGAGGGCAAAATTAACCAGGCGTCTAATCATCGTTCCCGACTCCGCTATGAGCCGCCCTCCATCAACCGCTCCAGAAGCAAGGCACCCGTCGTAACGACGCGTTGCCCCGCCTGAACACCTGACACGGACACCCGACCTTCAGCTTCCTTGCCAACGTCGATCTCGACCCTTGCGAACTGCCCTTCCGCCTGCTCGACAAACGCGTAATACTTCTTACCTACCAGAAACGTGCTCGCCGCTGGCAGCGTAAGGGTTCGATGCTTGTCATCTTGAATTTGCGCGGTGATGAACATCTCGCCTTTAAGTCGGCGTTCGCTATTGTCGACAGCGGCGCGGACTTTGATCATGCGACTGACCGGATCGATGAAGTCTGCGATCGATTCGATGCGTGCGGTGAAGCTGGTCTCCGGATACGCGGGGGTGCGCAACATCACGGTCTGTCCCACCGTAAGTACACTTAGGTCATGCTCGGTTGCGTCGAGCTGTGCCCATAGGTGTAGAGGGTCCGTGACAACGAAAAGCGGTGGGATGTTCGCGGTCATCTGGTCTGGTCGAACCTCTTGCCCTGGGTTGACGTTCTTCTCCACGACTACGCCCGCTAAGGGCGAGCGCAGAGGGAAGCGCTGATCGACGCTGCCGGTACCATAAAGCGACGCGCGCGAACGGACGCGGGCAAGTTCCGAGCGCGCGCGCTGAAAATCCGCTTCGGCACTCTGAACGTCTTTGGCCGGAGCGACACCGTGATCGAGCAACTCACGCTGTCGCGCCAGCGTTTTCTCTACCAGTGCGAAATCGGTCTCGGCCTTGTGGAAGTCGGCCTGCGTCTGGCCAAAATCAGGCGAACCGATGGTCGCGAGTGCCTGTCCGGCTCGCACTTGCTCGCCTAGCTTCACGCGGATGGAATCGACCCGACCGGCAAACGGCGAATAGATGCGCACGGTTCGGTCTTCGTCCCACACGATGCGCCCGGTGAGGCGGTAGACCGTTTCGTTCCGCTCCATAACGGTATCGAGCGTCAATGATCGGAGCTGAGGGCTCTGGGACGGGAATATGATTCGATCGCCCTCGATCTTCGGGGCGGAAACGATTGCCGGCGGCAGATCGGATTTGCACCCGGCGACTACAAGGGATACGAGAAAGGGGAGAGCCGCACGGAAAAATTCCTGACTTGTCGCCATCGCTTTATTCCTCGACATCCGACGCGCGCGACTGCCGCCACGCCGAAAGCGCCTTGGCATAGTCGGCATGCGCGGAGGTGGCGTCGAGCTGCACGGTACGTAGCGTGCGTCGCGCATCAAGCAGGTCAAGCACGCCGATGGCACCTCGCTGATACGCAAACTCCTGAGCTTCGGCGACGCGCTTGGCGGCGACCATGAGCTCTTGGTCGTAGCGTGTGAGTCGCCCGAGCGCGGTCGCCAGATCGAAGCGCGTTCTGGCGAGCTCGGTGCGCGCCACTGCCACTGTCTTTTCGAGCACATCGGTTGCTGCGCCCCAGTCCGACTCGGCCTTCGCGATATCGCCATCGAAACGATTGCCGAGAAACAGCGGCACTGAAACCGAGACGCCGTAACTGTTGCCCGTGCCCTGCAGGTTGCTGCTATTGCTCGGCCAGTGATCATAGGTTACGGCCACAGTGACATCGTGTGTGCGTTGGCTGCGCGCAAGCTCGCGTGCATGGAACGCCGCTTCGGCGCGAACCTTGGCCGCGCGCACATCGGACCGGAGCTCGACGAGATTGTCGATGTCTTCCTGATCAACCACGCCCTCCGGCTGCGGCCAATGGTCAGCGGGAGAGATCCGCTCGGCGTATCCTTCGAGTCCCAATATCGTGGCCAGCGCAAACTGGGCGTGCCGGCGATCGGCGATGGCTGCCTGCTCGTCGCTGCGGGCACGCAGAGCATCGACACTGATGCGATCGACATCGCTCGCCGCAATGTCGCCCGCGGCCTCGCGCCGTCTGGCAGCCGCAACGGTCCTTGCAAAGAGTTCGGCGGTCTCGTGTGTGATGCGCACGCGTTCGTCGCCCAGAAGGAGATCGTAGTAGGCATTTGCCAGAGCGAGGAGCTGCGTCCTGAACGTGTCCCGCAAGTCTTCGAGGCTCGCTCGTTGGAGAGCGGTCGCCGACGCAATGCGCAGATCACGCTTGTTGCCACGCTCGATCAAATAGTCGAGCCGGATTTGGGTGTCGAATGCCTTATCTCGCAAATTACCGGCACCGATTCCAACCTGAGGATTGATATTCGAGGTCTGCAATGTCAAGTTTGGGTTCGGCCGCGCCCGGGCTATCAGAACGCCGGCCTTGGCAGCGTCGGCGGCACGCTGAGCAGCCCGAAGATCGCGATTGTGGTGCCGCAAAAGGGATTCCGCCGCCCGCAGGGACAGTCGCTCAAGCACCGCGGGGTCGGGCGGTTCAGCAGCTGGTGCTACACCGGGAAAGCAGACGCCCAATGCAGCGACGAGGGCCGCGCGCGCTGATGCTGCTATATTGAGCCGCCACGTCTCACCCCGGTTCATTGGTGCAAAATACCGGACTAGCCTTGCCCGAACCTTGCTGGATACCGGCCTCTCATGCGCTTGCTGCTTATCGAAGATGACCTGGAGCTCGCTAACGGCTTGGTATCGGCATTGGCGCAGTCGGGGTATGCGACCGATGCCGTCCACAGCGGCCGCGACGCACTTGCCGCCTGCGCCGCAACCGCTTATCAGCTGGTAATCCTGGACCTGGGACTGCCTGACCTGGACGGCGTGGAGGTGCTGCGCCGCTTGCGCCGCGCCGGTACGACGAGCCCGGTGTTGATTCTCACCGCGCGTGACGAACTGCAGGACCGTGTTCTCGGGCTTGACGCCGGCAGTGATGACTACTTGTCCAAACCCTTTGAGGTGCCGGAACTCGAGGCGAGAATACGTGCTTTGCTGCGTCGCGGTGAGCCTACGGCGGCGCCTATCCATCTCGGATTACTCGCTTTCGAGCCTATATCGCGTCAATTGAGCGTACGCGGCAAGGGCCTCGAACTTACCGCGCGCGAACTCGATGTATTGGAAATGTTATTGCGGCGAGGCGGAAAGATCGTCAGCAAGAAGACGATCTTCGACTCTCTCTACAGCTGGGACAAAGAGGCGAATCCCGCCATGGTGGAGGTGTTCGTGAGCCGCCTGCGCCGTAAGCTCTCTGGCGCCGGTGTCGAAATCAGGGTTTTTCGCGGGCTGGGCTATCGGTTAGAGCAGGACGTATCACGTGAAAATGTCTGAACAAAGCCTGCGCCGACGCCTGCTGGTGCGATTGTGGGTTCCCTTGGCGAGCATCCTCGCTGTGGGAGCCGTACTTTCCTTCGCGCTTGCATATCATTTCGGCAACGTCGTGCACGACCGTTGGCTGCTCGATTCGGCGATGACCTTGGCGACGCAACTTAAAGCCGATACGGGACGCTTGAGCGTCGATCTCCCACCCTCGGCGATCGAGATGTTCGAATGGGACAGCGTCGACAGGATTTACGAAGAAGTGATCTCGCCGAGCGGGCGTCGGCTCTTCGGCAACGCGGAGTTTCCCGCGCAACCTGTTGCTACGGAAGGAAGCGAACCGCGCTACTACGACGGCGTGATCTCCGGGAATCCGGTACGTATCGTGGCCGTGTCTGTGCGCAGTCCGGCCGATCCGGAGAAGAGTGTAACGATTCAGGTGGCCGAGACGAGGAAGAAACGGCAGGCACTCGTGTGGGAGATCGTGCTCACTGTCGTTCCCTTGGCGGCGGTGATCATCTTGGTTGCGGGAGCCTTCATCTGGTTTGCGGTTACGTCGAGTCTGGCGAGCCTCGATGGAATCGCCGCGCGCATTCGGGGCTACGAGCCGGAAGGTCTGCTTCCGTTGCGCGACGTCGACACAGCGCCTTCCGAGGTCAGGCCTTTGATCGTGGCGCTCAACGGTCTGATCGGCCGACTGATCGATGCGCGCGGTACACAGCAACGGTTCATAGCGAACGCCGCGCACCAGCTGCGGACTCCGCTTGCCGCATTGCAGGTTCAAACAGAACTCGCCTTGCGCGAAAAGAATCCTGAACGGCATAGCGAGGCGCTTGATCATGTGCTGAAGGCCGTGACCCGGTTGCGGCACGTCACTCAACAGCTGCTCGCCCTGACTCGCTCCGACTCATCGGCCGCCAGCACCCTCGCGTTGCGAGATATCGATGTGGCCGAGCTTGCGCGCGACGAGTTAGGCCGCTGGGCGAACGCTGCCATCGAGCGCAACATCGATTTGGGCTATGACGGCCCTGAAAATGGCGTGACCGTGCATGGCGAACCCCAGCTTCTGCGGGAGCTCATCGGCAATCTCGTCGACAACGCGATCCGCTATGGACGCAGCGGTGGCCAGGTCACCGTGGGTGTGCGCCCGAGCCCCGCCACCATTATTGTCGAAGATGACGGCCCGGGAATTGCCGTGGCCGAGCGAGAACGGGTCCTAGACCCGTTTTATCGGCTGCCACTGACCAACGGCGAAGGTTGCGGGCTGGGTCTCGCGATCGCACGGGAAATTGCCGCGCGGCATGGTGCGCACCTCGATATTGGTGATCATGCGCCTCATGGAATTCGAATCGAGGTTGTTTTTGGACCCCGTCCGGCAACACCTTCGTCGTTCGATTTGACCGGATCATTCACGCCGCACAATCAGGGTGAGCAACCAGTCGGTGGTACTGGAACTGCTTCATGACGTACTACGAGTGTTGGCGCCGGCCGAAAATTGATCCTCTGTTGAAGGTAATGCCGATCGAAATCTGACCTGGGTGTATAGCCTGCACTGCTCAATTTTTGGGCAGGAGCGAGAAAAGGTGATCACCATGGAAATGTTAGGGAAGATTCGACGGATGTATTTGCGCGACAAGCTGTCGCTACACGAGATTGCGCGGCGCACTGGGCTGTCGCGCAACACCATCAAGAAGTGGATCAAGGCGGGGGCGGTGACTAACCGTCCCAAGTACCGACGGCGCGACCGGCCGGGCAAGCTGACGGTGTTCGAGGCGCGGTTGACGCAGGCGCTGACGACCGACGCCCATCGCCCGAAGCGCGACCGGCGCACGGCGCGGGCGTTGTTTGCCCAGATCAAGGTCGAGGGTTACGCCGGCGGCTACACCGGCGTGAGCGACTTCGTGCGGCAGTGGTGTCTCGGTGCGGGCCAGGCGCAGGCGGGGCGGGCTTTCGTACCGCTGCGGTTTGCGCTGGGCGAAGCCTTTCAGTTCGACTGGAGCGAAGAGGGGCTGGTGGTGGGCGGCATTTACCGCCGGCTGCAAGTCGCGCACATGAAGCTGTGCGCCAGCCGCGCCTTCTGGTTGGTGGCCTATCCGAGCCAAGGTCACGAGATGTTGTTCGATGCCCACACCCGTTCGTTCACGGCGCTGGGCGGGATTGCCGAGCGCGGCATCTACGACAACATGAAGACGGCGGTGGACAAGGTAAAGAAGGGCAAGGGCCGAGTGGTCAACGCGCGCTTTGCCGTGATGTGTGCCCATTATCTGTTCGAGCCCGACTTCTGCAACGTCGCTTCCGGCTGGGAGAAAGGGGTGGTCGAGAAGAACGTGCAGGACAGCCGCCGCCGTATCTGGCAGGACGCGGGGCAGCTGCGATTTGGCTCGTACATCGAGCTCAACGCCTGGTCTGGGAAAGCGTTGCCGGGCGTTGTGGCGCGAACTGCGCCACCCGGAGCACCGTGAGTTCCTCGAGCCAGCGGTACCGATCGGTGATTGGCGTTCCGAAATACACGTCGTCAACAGGACGCTGGGTGGTGGGCGGTGGGGCTTCGGCACCGCTTACGGCGAATGCAAGGAAAGCTGGAACTACGAATGCAAAGCCGGCCGACAGTGTCGCGTGCATGTGCCCCCCGAACTGCGAATCCTATCCCGATCTACTTGCTTGCTCAAATGTAGCCGCTGTCCCTCGTGGCGGCCACGTCGGCACGCAAAAACAATCGTCGTCACGTTCGGACATGATGGGTGGCCCGTCCAACGTCAGCGCAGCCGAGCCAAGACGGCACGCTGTCTCGCAAGCATTTCCGCGTCAAGGAAGAAAGCTACGGCACGCGTGATCGACCGGCCAGTGCCGCGCCAACCCATGTGCAGACCACGTTCTTGGGCGTGCCGCGTGCCGCGGCCTTTAATCTTGCCCTCGCCCTCGCCCTCGCATTTCCAACGCCTCTTGTCGCCGAGTTTTCCACTCCGGCTCGTCATGTCCAGCCTTTCAATGGCGGAACATGTTGGCGATTCTCGGCGCCGCCGGCGCAGCGACCATTCGTCGATAGAGCGCATAGCAAACTACGCTTGAACGCTATGGGATAGATTTCCGGGCTCGGAATTCCGAGCGAAGATCCGACCCATGCTCGCTCGTTTGGTCGCACCCGAAAGATTGAATCAGCTGTTGGCTACGAACGCGCTTACAGACTTGGAATTTTCGTGAGCATTCGCGCCATGAACTGGGCGTGGCAAGTAGAACTCCAGCCGACGCCCAAACTCGTGCTCATGGCACTGGCCGACATCGCCGACGACGTTGGCATCTGTTGGCCAGGGCAGCACCGACTAGCGGTGAAGTGCTCAATCACGGTCCGAACCCTTCAGCGGATCCTCGTCATCTTGCAGTCCAAAGGATTACTCCTGACCGAACCTCGCTTTCGAAATGATGGGGCGCGCACGAGCAACAAGTACAAGTTGGCGCTCGACACCCCCCACGACAAATTGTCAGGGGAGGGGGTCATGGGTGACAGGGGGCCCCCGACACCGGTGTCGCCACCCCCTGACACGAGTGTCGTAGTAACCACCACTGAACCACCAAGTGAACCATCACAACCACCACCGGCGTTGCCCGGACGGCAGCTCAAGGGATGCGCAACCGCCAACGTCGGTGGTGGTGATAATCTGATTTTCCCAAAAGCCCTCACCCAACCACAGCGAATGGCGCTGTACGGGCAACTGGCGACCCTCACCCCGGCGCTTGCACAAGAAGCCCTGGATGAGCTTGCAGGGCGGATGGCGATTGCCACGGTCAGGAATCCGCTGCGGTACTGCGCCACGCTCGTTGCACGCCTGCAGCGAGGTCGATTCTCACCAGAGCTCGGAATCGCGATCGCGGAGGGACGCAAGGCCGCGGACGCACTCAGGGCCGCACTGGCGCAGACCAATGAAGCGGCTCTGGCCAAAACGAAGCTGAGCACGACGCCCCTCCCCGATGACCTGCGTGAGGCGGTGGCGCGTCTGCGTGCCCGCGCAGCGGCGCGGCACGCTGGAGTCCAAGGCGAAATACCGAACGAGACCGACGGAAAAGACCGTGAGGGCGGATGACGCATCCGCGGCGCCGAATGCAAGCGGATGTGTCCTCGGGTCTCGAAGTGTTCGCCCGCTACCCTACGTGGAAACTCCAATTCGTGCACGTTCGAACACGCTGGAGCAGGTTTCGCCCTCGACCGGCCACCTGCACCATTTCCCTTCGGCCCAACTCGAGTCAGTCAACCCAGCGTCGCCATCTAGGTGAAATCGTTCGGACTCCAAGAAGCGGCGGCTTTCCTGCGCTGCCACCCGGAAGAGCTACGTCGACGCACCAAGGCAGGTGTCGTGCCTGGTGCCAAGGTTGGACGCGCATGGGTATTCCTGGAGGATGACCTTGCCGGCTATCTACGCTCCCGCTATGCTCGTCCTCGGCAAGCGTTGCAAGTGACTCTTCGAAAGGAGATGGAATGTCACTTCGCAAACGCGGCGGTATTTGGTGGATCGACGTCGTTGCTTCCAACGGGGAGCGAATACGCCGAACTGCTGAGACTGCCAACAAAGGCCAAGCGCAAGAATTTCACGACCGGCTGAAGTCGGAACTGTGGCGGATCGGCAAGTTAGGCGATAAGCCACGACGGACGTGGAACGAGGCGGTGGTGCGGTGGCTCAAGGAAAAGTCCCACAAAACGACGTTCAAGGGAGATGTCAATCTGCTGCGTTGGCTTGACCCCTTCCTTGACGGCAAAGACCTCGTAACCATCACCCGCTCCACGATCGACAGGATCACGGACGAGAAGCTCGCGCGGGGCTGCAGCAATGCAACGGTAAATCGGACGCTGGGCTTGTTACGCGCGATTCTGCGCATGTGCGTCAACGACTGGGAGTGGCTGGAGCGAGCACCGCAAGTACGGATGTTGCGGGAGCCGACCCGGCGCATTCGTTTTCTTGCGCATGAAGAAGCACGACGGCTGCTGACCGAGTTGCCCGAGCATCTTGCAGACATGGCGGCATTCTCGCTAGCGACAGGCTTGCGCGCGGCGAATGTCACGGGTCTGCAATGGCAGCAAGTCGATTTGACGCGACAGTTGGCGTGGATTCATCCCGATCAGGCGAAGGCGCGTAAGGCCATCGCGGTGCCGTTGAATGCTGAAGCGGTCGCGATAGTGCACAAGCAGGTTGGGAAGCATCCGCTGTACGTGTTCAGTTTCCGCGGGAAGCCGGTCAAGCAGGTCAGCACTAAAGCCTGGTACCAGGCACTCGAACGCGCTGGCATCAAGGATTTCCGCTGGCACGATCTGCGGCACTGCTGGGCATCGTGGCATGTACAGAACGGTACGCCACTGTTCGCGTTGCAGGAGTTGGGCGGTTGGCAGAGTCCGGAGATGGTGCGGCGTTATGCGCACCTTGCGGCCGATCACCTCGCGCCCTACGCGGAGCGCCTTGGCGCCGTGCGTGCCGTCGCGACAGAAAACGACGGCACAAATATGGCACAGAGGTGAAAGCGAGTTAGTAGTTGCTATCTCGTTGAACCGCGTAGGTATTGGTGCCGGCAGTAGGAATTGAACCCACGACCAACGGTTTACAAATCGGTCGCTGAGGTAGGAAACATTTTCTAATCATGCTCTTGCAACACACGCCAAGTTTCAAGAGCAGCGGTGCACAGCCTAGAAACAGCGGAACGAAGGCAAAGCGAGTTACGAAATAGCTACGCTGCCGATCCGGCAACGCGTCGGCATTCACTCAAAGACGATCGACGGCCGACCGTTTTTCCGCGACTGCGGCGTCGCTTTGACGACGATCTGTAGGTCGGGTCCAAGTTTTAACAAGACAGTCCATTAGGCTGCCAGTCTGAACGCTGACGCCATGCGCTCCTGCTCGCGATTCGAAATGCCTAAGCTGACGGCAATCTTACGCCACTGACTTACAGTCGCAGCGCCACGTTCAATTGTCGCGTTCGCCACCTCCGACGTTACGCGAAAATACGGCGCTACCGCTCGGGCAAGATTCAAGTCCATGGCGTTGTCGGCCTCGCTAACGTTTAGCTTCAATGCGTGGGAGTCTGCCACAGGGTTCATGTCGAATGCCGGCGATAAGCGCCAGCCCTTGCCTGGCACGAGAATGAAGCCATGGTTTCGCAGGTGATCGTCGGTGTTTGACACAAGCATGTTAAACACGATGCGGGACCAGAGTTCAAGAAGGTCTGCGCTAGTTTGCGCACCGTAGTTAATCAGCACGCGGGCAATCTCCAGATAGCTCGCCCCCGTTGACGCATCGTCGCCATCCTTATGGCCGGTGAGCGTCATTGCGGATGCGAAGTGCAATCTTCTGCCTTCCACAGTGCGATCGAATCGCTTAACGAGATACGTGTGATGTGGATTCGCGAAGCGACGCGCAATGCCCTCAGAGATCCCCAGTCCAAAACTGTGCGCCAGCGTGTGCACTACGAGTTCCCACGCTCCCACATTGTGCTCGTCGCGCACGCTGGGAAATTTGGCAATCCACAATTGGCCAGTCGGATCGACCACACTGGCTTTCGGACGGGCGCCGCCGAGCGAGCCGCCGGGCGCGATCAACATGCGGAGCCAGTCTTCGCCCGCGGCATCAGTGTTTTCTTCGTCGCGTTCCAAAGCTAGGCTAGCGGCCTCCAACGCGCGCAGCTGGACGAATGGAGGCGCTGCGAGGCCATGTTGGTTGTCTAGGAAGTCCCCCGAGTCATTGAGACGGAATCGCAATGCACCAACGCGGAAGGCATCATGAACCCCCAGGAGGTAGTCCGACTCATGGAGTCGTGCATTTTTTGTGATTCGACCCGCCCGCTGTTCGCGCTCGAATCGCCTTTGCATCAGCAATCGCCCCCAGCGGTCCGGACTGGCGTCGGCGAATACGCCAAACGTTTCGCTGCCTTGCATTGGATGCTGGCGCCCTTCGTACGGTCCGAGCCGCGGGTCGAGTTGCAGATTAGTGAGTGCGTTGTGGGCAAGTGCGGCCGCATCGAACTCGAACTCAAAGATCTCGCGGCCCGCACCCCGCTGAGCGTGCAGAAAGCCGAGTCGGAGCGGCTCCGAAAGCCCGTCCCAATCCGCATAAACCGCAATAGTTACGGTCATTGATTCAGCGCGGCGGCTTTGGCAATGGACTTGCCGAGTCGATCAAGGCAGCCAATTTTTGTGAATCGGCGAAGCCGCCTTTCTCAACCCAGCGCTGCGCATCTTCTATCTGCTTAAGAGTCTTTTGGAGATCCCCGGCCGGGTCCAGACGGCTCAAGATTTTGCGCAACTTATCTTGATCTTCGATCAAGCGGCGCGCGCTGTCTGACTGTTCGAGAATCTTCTGGAGGTCCTTGGTCGTGTCCAGGCGGCTCAAGGTCTTGCGCAACTTCTCCTGATCTTCGATCAAGAGGCGCGTGCTGTCTGACTGTTCGCGAATCTTCTGGAGATCCTTGGCCGTGTCCAGGCGGCTCAATGTCTTGCGCAACTTCTCTTGATCTTCGATCAAGCGGTGGGCGCTGTCTGACTGTTCGAGAATCTTCTGGAGGTCCTTGGCCGTGTCCAGGCGGCTCAATGTCTTGCGCAACTTATCCTGATCTTCGATCAAGCGGCGCAATTGCAAAGCCGCATCACCGTCATTCATGGGTTTCGCGGGTTGCAAGATCCCCGAGAGTTGGGTCCGTGCTGGCCTTTTGTCATGTAAGCGCAATCCGGAATCTTGCAACTCACGACCCAATGGATCAGCGCGACCAAGCAGGTCTAAGTCCTTTTCGATGCCGAGAACTTGCATGACTGCCAAGTAGGCACCCATCGTCACACCCGCCCCTCCACGCTCCAGACTTCGCAAGGTCATTCGGGACATGCCGGCCCGCTCGGCCACCTGTATGGCGGTCAAGCGTCGACGACGTCTAGCTAGGCGAAGCCGGTCACCGAACTGGCGCAGCAATTCGTCCGTAGACGGAAGGAGGGGGGCAGTTGTCTTGGCCATAGTGCAATTATTATGGCCGTTTTGACGAACTAAAGCCAGAATAATTTCATTTCTTGAGAAACTTGGCCATTAGATTATTCTGGCCAATTACATCAGTTTTGGCCAGAATATAAGCCATTTTATCATGGAACAAAAAATCGGCTGCCCGAACTCATGCTACTTCGCCACGCCTAGTTTGGGAGGCAATTTCACTCCTTTGGCTTTCGCCATCTCCGTGGCGATCCGCTCCAGGAGGTCGAAGCGCTCATGCGCAAGGGTGTGGGCCC
>JRHI01001608.1_pt1 | contig 15434 bp, 20 predicted proteins | sample 215371 | NCBI WGS metagenome assembly JRHI01 (sample SAMN02929681, study PRJNA255918) | sediment metagenome | biome: cave system; feature: Ice Cave; material: Sediment; isolation source: sediment from deep within a dark volcanic ice cave with no known source of... ...
CGGGCGAGCCGCTCTACCGGGCATGCGGCTTTCGGGAGCTCGAGCGCCGCGACCTGACGATGCCGGACGGGGTCGTGCTCGGCGGCGTCGCGATGGAGCGCCCGATCGATCAGCCGTCGGCCGGCGCCGCTTTTGAAGCCGAGTGGGCGCGCACGTTTCGGACGCAGGCCTAGCCGCTTGCGATGATCCAGTGCGCGCTCAACGGCGGCTACGGTCGCGATGACCATCCGGAGGTGCCGGTCTCGCTGGAGCAACTGGTTGCCGACGCGGGCTCGTGCAGCACTGCCGGTGCGCGATCGGTGCACCTGCATCCCCGCCGGCCGGGCGACGGCGTCGAGTCCCTCGCGGCCGACTCGCACGACGCCGTCGTCGCAGCGATCCGCGCCGCCTGCCCGGGACTTGAGATCTCGTGCTCTACCCAGGAGGACATCGACCTCGGCGCTGCGTCGAACCGCATCGCAGCGGTCCGAGCGTGGGCGGTTGCGCCCGACGTGGTTTCGCTGAACCTCGCGGAAGACGGTGCGATCGAGCTCGGGACCGCGCTGCTGGACTGCGGGATCGGGATCGAAGCCGGCGTCTTTACCCTCGATGGCGCGGCCAGGCTGCTCGCGGCACCGTGGGCCGGGCAGATCACCCGGGTGCTCGTCGAGGTCATCTACGAGCATGACGACATCGCCGCTGTCGCACTCGCCCGCGCGATCGACCGGCGGGTCGCGGTTCTCGAGCGGCCGCGACTCTGGCACGGCGACGCCCAGGCGACCTGGGCGGTCGTCGACGCTGGACTCGACTCGGGCGTCGACGTTCGCGTCGGCTTGGAGGACACGCTGATCGGCAGAGACGGCAAGTCAGCTCCCGGCAACGCCGCACAAGTAGCGGCGACGCTGCGGTAAACGGCCGGACTAGACCGCCTCAGTCGGGCTTGTGGTGGTGGTCGACGACGCGTTGTAGAAGGGTCGTGAGCGTCTCACGCTCGGAATCGTCGAGCGGCTTGAGCAGGTCGTCTTGGGCGCGTTGGACGTCCTGGTCCATGTGACGTAGTCGTCGCTCGCCGGTCGCGGTCAGAGTGATCGCGTTGCGACGGCGGTCGCTGGGATCGCGCGCGCGGGTCACGAGATCCTCGTCCTCGAGGTGGTTCAGCAGAGCGACGATGTCGCTGCGATCGATCCCGAGGCGCCGTCCGATCTCCGCTTGGCTCAGCGACCCGAATTCCTCGAGCGCGGCGAGAACGGCGTAGTTGGTGCGCTGCCCGGGCGCTCCGACGCGGTCGCCGACGCAGCGATTCGCGACGACTCGTGCCTGGTTGATCAGCCAGCTCGGAAGCCGCCGGAGGCGCTGCGGCGGCCCACCGGGGACGGCGTGAGCGACGAGATCCTCCATCCGCCGATCGTAGCTGATCGTTGGCATCACCAACGGCCAGTGCTATCGTTGGCCTAGGCAACGTTGGTTGTACCAACGACTGTCGATTTCTTTCTTGAGGAACGCTTGATGCCGACCACCACGAACGATCAACCAATTCCGTTCGCCGTCTGGCGGCTCGCCGCCGTGATCGTGTTCGGCGCCTTCATGAGCGGCCTGGATGCGTCGGTCGTCAACGTCGGCCTTGACTCGATCTCCCGCGAGCTCCACACGAACCTAGCGACCGCTCAGTGGGCGACCAACGGCTACCTCGTCGCGCTTGGCGTTTCGCTGCCGGCGTGCGGCTGGCTGGGCCGGCGCGTCGGCGTCGGCCGGCTGTGGCTGGCGGCCCTCGCGGCGTTCACGCTCGCCTCGGCGCTGTGCGCGCTCGCGCCGAGCATCGGCTGGCTGATCGCCCTTCGTGTCCTTCAGGGCATCAGCGCCGGGCTGCTGATCCCGGCCGGGCAGACGATCCTCGGCCAGGCGGTAGGGCCGGGCCGTCTCGGTCGCGTGATGTCGATCCTCGGCGTCGCGGTGACCGCCGCGCCAGCGATCGGTCCGATACTCGGCGGAATCGTCGTCAGCGTCGCGACCTGGCCCTGGCTGTTTCTACTGAACGTCCCGATCGGCATCGCGGGCCTAGCGCTCGGGTGGCGCTACATCCCGCGCGGCACACCGGAGAATGTCGGCGCGCTCGACCGACGCGGCCTGGCGATGCTCACGATCGGACTGCCGCTGGCCGTCTACGGCGCCACCGCGTGGGGCGAGCGCCAAACCCTCGCCGACGCGCGCGTCGTCGTGCCCCTGCTGGCCGGTCTCGGCACGCTCGCCGCGTACGTCCGCCACAGCAAGCACGCGCCGCGGCCCGTGCTCGACCTGACGCTGTTTCGCAACGATCGCTATGCCGCGGCGACCGTCACGGCGGGGTTCACGGGCGCAGCCCTTTTCGGTGCCGGCCTGCTGTTCCCGTTGTACTTTCAGATCGGGCGCGGGCAAGGCACGATCCAGACGGGGCTGCTGTTGATCTCGTTGAGTATCGGCACCATCGTGATTCTGCCCTGCAGCGGTCGGCTGGTGGACCGCTACGGCGGCGGGCCGGTCAGCGTGGCGGGCGGCGTCCTGAGCGTCCTCACGACAATCCCGTTCGTCGTGCTCGACACGCGCGCCCCCGGCCTCGCGATCCAAGCCCTGCTGCTGGCGCGCGGGGCAGCGATCGCGCTCGCCGTCGTCCCCGCCGGCACCGCCGCATACAAGGCAGTGAGCGTCGCCCAGCTCCCCGACGCCACCACCCAAGTCAACATTCTGCAGCGCCTCGGCGGCGCGTTGGGCGGCGCGATCTTCGCCGTCGTTCTCGCCACCCGCCTACCCCAGGGCACCACGGGCGCGTTCCACGCCGCGTTCGCGTGCCTGACCGCTGCGTCAGTCCTCGGTCTCGGGGCCGCCGCATGGCTCACCCGCGCCGAACAGCAGGCGCGACGAACCGACACGCACCTAGACACCGCTGGGCACCCGTCGCCCGCGTGAATTCCAAGCCCCCAGCAAGGAGCCTCATCATGACAAGGATCGCGATCATCCTCGGCAGCACGCGCCCCGGCCGCAAGGCCGAGATCGTCGGTCGCTGGGTGCATGAGCACGCCGCCGCCCGCGACGACGCAACGTACGACATTGTTGACATCGCCGACTACGACCTGCCGCACCTGGACGAGTCAAACCCGCCGATGATGGGCGTCTACGAGCAACCGCACACCAAGGCATGGGCCGAAACCATCAAAGCCTACGACGGCTACATCTTCGTCACGCCCGAGTACAACCACTCCACCTCCGGCGCCCTCAAGAACGCGATCGACTTTCTCTTCGCCGAATGGAACGACAAGGCCTGCGCCTTCGTCAGCTACGGCGTCCAAGGCGGCCAACGCGCCGTCGAGCACCTTCGCCTCATCGCCGGTGAGCTCAAGCTCGCCGACGTCCGCACACAGGTCGCGCTCACCCTCGCCACCGACATCACCGACGGCCACGTCACCGCCAACGACCGGCAGCACCGCACCCTCGACCGCATGCTCGACGAGCTCACTGCCTGGTCACGCGCCCTCGCGCCGATCCGCAGCTTCTAACCTGCACGAGCGTGCGACGGCGATCCCGACGCCCGCCGGTACGTCAGCCGATCCGGCTGCCGAGGGCGGCTTCGACGTCCGGCGCCAGCAGCACCACGCCAAGCGAGTCATCGAGCGCGCCGAGCACGAGCACCTCGGAGATGAACGGGCCGACCTGGCGCGGCTCGAGGTTGACCACGGCGACGACCAGGCGGCCCTCCAGCTCGCTCGCCGGGTAGTGGACGATCTGGGCCGACGACCGCCGGGTGCCGAGCTCGTCGCCGAAGTCGATCGTCAGCTTCCAGGCCGGCTTGCGCGCCTCGGGAAACTCGTCGACCGCGACGATCCGCCCGACCCGCATGTCGACGCGGTCAAAGTCCTCGTAGGCGATCACCCGACGCACACTACCCTCGGCCGCGTGGCCCTGCCGATCCCGAACGGCATCAACGAAAACGAACCCGATGGGCGTTCGAGGCTCGTCAGGTCGCCCTCGCCACGACGCTTCAACGCACCACCCACGGGCGACCCTGTCGAGCGTACGTGCCGCGATTCCGGCCTGGTCCGCAAGCCCGCAAGGCGCGACCCGTCGGAGCCACACCCAGCACCTCGTGGCCCGCCGCAGAGTCACGCCGAACAAAAAGCGTGGGCCGCGCTGCGGCGCGGCGACTCCGACTACGCGATGGCGCACTACGCCGCCCGCGGCCAACTCCACCAACACGACACCCGCGAACAAGCCGCCGAAGCAGCCGTCCAACTCTGGGCCGGGCAACTCGACCACCACGACCCCAGGCCCGGCCTCAGGCTCCTCACCCGCCTCGGCCGAGCAGCGCGCCACACCCACCAACCCGACCGATCGCGGTGAGCTACCGAGTCAAGATCACCCTGCCAGACGCCGTCGGCGACGAACTGGAGCCGTTCGCGGTGCGCATAGGAGAACCCGCCAGCACCATTGCGGCGCATTTCGTGCGCGCCGCCCAGTCGCGGTCCGTGAGCACGCTCAGGCCCACGCCAAGTCGACTCGCGGGAGACCGGATTCGCGCCTTCAGCGTGATCTTTGCCCACAAAAACGTTACCCTATTGTTACCACGAGAGCGTTACAAAGAGCCGATTTACAGGTCTTTCAGTGAAGCGGGATACGGGAATCGAACCCGTCTCTCGAGCTTGGGAAGCTCACGTTCTACCAATGAACTAATCCCGCTGGGACCGCTCGAATCCTATTGCGTCTACCCTTCGGGTGGTGAAGCGCTTCCTCGGCCCCGCGGTGGCCGCGTCCGTCGCCGGCGGTGTGGTCGCACTGCTCATCTTCGGTCTCGGCAGCCAGGGCGCGAGCCGCACGCTCGACAACGCGATCGACCGGGGGGCACGACCCGCCGCACCGGATCGCCGCCTCCAGGTTCTCGGGGCGCCGGGAACCAGCGCGCTCGCCGCATACCGGGGACGCGTCGTCGTGCTGAACTTCTGGGCGTCCTGGTGCGCCCCGTGCGCCGCCGAGGCGCCGCTGCTCGAGCAGGCTGAGCGACGCCTCGCGGCGCGCGGCTCCGGTACCGTGCTCGGGGTCACCTTCAAGGACCTGACGACCGAGTCGCTGAAGTTTGTCGCGCGGCAGGGCTTGACCTACCCGAGCCTGCGCGACAGCGGCGGCAGCCTCGCCCACGCCTACGGCACGGATCTGCTGCCCGAGACGTTCGTGCTCGACCGGCAATCGCGTGTTGTCGCGATCAGCCGCGGCCAGATCACGCAGGCCTTTCTCGACGGCGCGATCGCCAAGGCACAGACCTGATGCGCGGTTGGCGGCTCCCCGTCGCGCTCGCCGTCGCGCTGCTCGCGGTCGGTGCGAGCGCCGCCCCGGCGATGGCCGCCCGGAACACGCCGACGGCGTCGCTGACCGACATCGAGTCGCAGGTCATGTGCGTGACGTGCGGGATCCCGCTGAGCATCGCCGAGTCGCCCGCCGCCGACCAGGAGCGCAGCTTCATCCGCGACCTGATCAGCCGCGGCGAGTCGAGCGCGCAGATCAAATCGGCGCTTGTCGCTCAACTCGGACCCGACGTGCTCGCGCTGCCCCAGCGCAACGGCTTCAACCTCGCGGTCTACATCGTCCCGGCGGCGTTGATCCTCGCCCTCTCGATTCTCTTGGCGGTCGCCCTACCCCGCTGGCGGCGTCGCGGCGGCGACGGCGGTGGAGGGGACGGACCGGATCTGGCGACCGGTTCGGGGCTGACGGATGCCGACGGCCGCCGCCTCGACGAGGAGCTCGCCCGCTACGGCTCGTAGGCCACTACTCAGAGGTTGAGCTTGCCGACGCCGGGCTGGATCTTGGCAAGCGTCGTGCCGAGCTTCGGAACCGGCTGACCGTTGAGCTCGATCCCCGATGCCGCGCCGGAGACCGCCCCGGTCACCCTGGCGATCGGACCGCCGTCAGCCGCGCCGGAGGACGACGGCGTTGGCGAAGCCACGCCAGCAACCCCCGCAGTCGCGTCCGAGACGGCCGGGCCGACGTTTCCGGCGACCGTGGACGAGACGGCTCCCGCGACGGACGAGACCGCGCCCGCAGCCGACGAGACGGTCGGGCCAGCGCCGCCGACCAGCTTCGAAAGCACTCCGGAAACCGTCGAGACGGTGCGACCCAAGACCTTCGGCGCCCCCGACAGGTTCTCGTCGACCAGCCGGGCTGAGCTGCGGGGGACGGGGTTGCCGCCACCGGCGCCGACGCCCGCGCCGCCGGCCTGGGCGGACGCCTGCGTCGGAGCGCTGGTCGCGACCCCTCCGGCTGCAACCGGCAACGATAGCGTGGAGCTCGCGGCAGTCGGACTCGCCGGCTGCTGCGGGTCGCCCGGCTGTGCAACCGAACCGGTAACCGACGTCGACGGCGCGGTCGCCGACGGCGTGACCGTGGCGCTGATCGAGTTCGATGTTCCAGCCGGCAGAGCGACGCTCGCTTCGGTCGATCCGCCTGGAACAGTCAATCGGGCGGTTGTCGGCGTCGTGGACGCATCGACCGGCGCAAGTCGGAGACCCGGGGTCGACTGGGAGTCCCATGGAAGCTGCATGTTCTTCAGCACGCCCGTCTGATCGAGCACGACCCCGGTCGTGGCCACAGCCGCCACACTGAGTATCGCGGCGATCTTGCCGATTCCGATCGCGGCTCCACCTGAGCTGGCGATGCCGGTCGTGGCCGCCGGCACCTCGACGTGGGCCGCGGATCCGCCGAACAGGCGGCCGAGCAGAGCAAATGGGAGGAAGACCGGTCCGGGCACGAGCGCGGCGAGGCGCCTGCTGGTGCTGCGGAGCTCTGCACGATAGGAGCTGCAAGCGGCACACTCGCGCAGGTGGCGTGCCGCCTGCGCGTTGGCCTTGACGCGCCTGTCGTGCGCTTCGGCGAGCCCCTCGCGAATCCCGGCGCAGGGGGCCTCGCGGGCCTCCTCGGCATCGACCAAGCCGACTCGGGCACGGACGAGGAGCGACTTGATCGCAGGGACCGTCGCATCGAGCGCCGTGGCGAGCTCGACGTGTGTGAGCCCCTGGAGTTCGCGCATCAGCAGGGCGGAGCGCTGGAGCTCGGGCAGCGCCCGGAGATCGCGGAACAGCCGCTCGACGTCGGCGCGGCGCTCCGCGACGGCGCTGGTGTCGCTCGCGGGCTGCCGCGACACGGCGAAGACGTCAGGCGAGGCCGGCGGACGGCGACGGAGCTCGTCGATGCAGCGGTTGTGGGCAACGCTGTAGAGCCACGGCCGCAGGCCGATCGGCGCGGCGCCGGAGCGCAGCGTCATCGCGGCCCGCATGAAGATGTCCTGAAGCACATCTTCGACGTCCTCGTTCGAGCGCCCGGAGAGCATCTGACGGACGTAGGCCATCAGGCGTGTCCGATAGCGCTCGTGGATGACACCGAAGGACTCGTCGCGGCCGGCGCGGTAACGCTCGACGAGCTGCTCGTCCGAACAGAGGCGAAGGACGACCGGGGCCGACATGCGCGGACCCTGCGCGCCCAGCGGGATCGATGCGGCTTCCATGCCCGCGATCGTAGCGCAAAGAACCGCCCAAATCGAGTTTACAGCGTACCCAATTAGATATCTTCCAAACATTCCGATCTGCCCGTCGGTTGGCGGCGCGGGAGTGCGAAGATCGGACGGGTGGACTGCGTGGCGAGACTCCACTTCAGCGGCGGGACGAGCCTGGCGCTCGACGACTCGCGCGAGGCGGCGGCGACCGCAATCGCCGAAGCCCGCCGGGTCGGCGCGCTCGCGCGCCTACATGCCCGGGGCGACCCCGACGGCGACGGCGAGCCGGTCGTCGTCTACGTGATTCCCGAGAACGTCCTCTACATCGAATAGGTCCTACATTTCGCTCGGGGCGCTGACCCCGAGCAGCGCCAGCGACCGGGCGATCGTCTGCTGGGTAACCACCGAGAGCGCGATCCGCAGCGACTCGGTCTCGCGTGGCTCGGCGCCGACGACGCGGCAGTCGCGATAGAACGCCGTGAAGTCCTGAGCCAGTTCTAGCGCGTAGGCCGCGATCCGGTGAGGCGCCCGTCGCTCGGCGGCCTCCGCCACCTCGGCGCCGAACGAGAGCAGGCGCTTGAGCAGCGTGCGCTCCGCGGGATGGAGGTCCTCGGCAAGCTCGGGAGCACCGCGGAGCTCTACGACACCTCCAGCCGCCGCCTTGGCCAGGACGCCGGCGATCCGCGCGTGGGCGTATTGGATGTAATAGACGGGGTTGTCGTTCGTCCGCTTCACCGCGAGCTCGAGATCGATGTCGACCGTCGTGTCATGCGAGCGCTGGACGAGGAAGTAGCGGGCGGCGTCGACGCCGATCTCGTCGAGCAGGGCGTCGAGCGTGACGAAGTCCCCGCTGCGTTTGGACATCGCCGAACGCTCGCCGGCTTCGATCAGGTGGACGAACTGCATGATCACGATGTCCAGGGAGCCGGCCGGAGCCCCGAGCGCCGCGAGCGCCGCCTGCATCCGTCGGACGTAGCCGTGGTGATCGGCGCCCCAGATGTCGATCAGACGCTGATAGCCGCGGGCGAGCTTCTCCTCGTGATAGGCGATGTCCGAGGTGAAGTACGTGTGCTCGCCGTCGGTACGCTCGAGCACGCGGTCCTTGTCATCGCCATGGTCGGTCGTGCGCAGCCAGAGGGCGCCGTCGTGGGTGTAGGTGTCGCCGAGCTCGGCGAGCCGGGTCAATGCGGTGCCGACGAGGCCGCGCTCGTGGAGCGAGCGCTCGGAGAACCACACGTCGAAGCGGACGCCGAACCGTTCGAGCGTCGCGCCCACCATCGCCAGGCACGCGGCGCACGCCTCGGCGGCGAGCTCGTCGAGGTCCAGCTCCGGCGACGCGGCGCGCTCGCGCGGAACCAGCGTGGCGACGTAATCGCCCCGGTAGCCGTCCTCCGGGATCGGCTCACCCAGCGCCCGCGCCCTGACCGACTCGCCGAGACGGCGGACCTGGCTGCCGTAGTCGTTGATGTAGAACTCGCGCGTCACCGCGTGACCGTGGAACTCGAGGATCCGCGCGAGCGCGTCGCCGAAGGCCGCGTGGCGGCCGTGCGCCACCGTCAGCGGTCCGGTCGGGTTGGACGAGACGAACTCGACGTCGATCCGCTCGGGCGGCGCGGCGCCGCCGCCTCCGTAGCCGGACCCCGCGGCCACGACGTCGGCGAGCGCACGCGCGAACCAGGCGTCGGTGAGGAACAGGTTGAGGAAGCCGGGACCGGCGACCTCGACACGGTCGAGTCCGTCCCCGAGCCGGCCGGCGAGCTCCTCGCCGAGCGCCGCCGCAACATCGCGCGGTGGGCGCGCGAGGCGCCCGGCGAGCAGGAGGGCTGCGTTGGTCGAGTAGTCGCCGAACCTGGCCTTCGGGGGCCGGTCGAGCTTGGCCGCGGCGACGATCCCGGCGTCGCCGCCGGCGATCGCGACCGACGCCTCGCGGACGACCGCGTGCAGCCGGTCGAGCGGGGTCACTTGCTCTTCGCCGGGAGGAACAGTCGCTCGAGGCGATCAAGCGTCCGCGGCGTACCGAGCGCCATCAGCGCGTCACCGGCGACGAGCACCGTCTCGGCCGGAGGCTGAGGCTGGAATGTCCCGTCGCGGCCCCGCAGGCCAACGATGATCGAGCCGCCGCGGACGTCGCCTAGCATCTTCGCCTCGCCCTCGCAGCCCTCGGAGACGACGATCTCCTCGAAGCGATAGTCGGTGTCGACCGCGACGACCCCGGCCAGCTGAGGGTGCAGCGCGAGCCGGGCCATCTCGCTACCGCTCGCCTTGTAGGGAGAGATCACGCGATCGGCGCCTGCGCGCTTGAGCTTCTTCTCCGAGTCCTCGACGCTCGCCCGCGCGACGATCGAGATGTCGGCGCGCATCTCGCGAGCGGTCAAGGTGATGAAGATGTTGGCCGCGTCGGAGTCGGCGCACGCGATGATCGCCCGCGCACGCTCGATCCCGGCCCGCCGGAGCACCTCGTCGTCGGCGGCGTCGCCCTCGATGAACCGCACCCCAGCGGCGCGGGCGAGCTCCCGGTTGGGCGGGTTGTCGTCGATCACTACGTACCTCGCCTGGGCGGCGCGGAGGTCGCGCTCTACCTGACGCCCGACCCTTCCGAAGCCGCAGATGATGTAGTGGTCGTTCAGGGAGTCGATCATCTTCTGCGCCCGGCGCGCCTCCAGCAGCTCGCCGACATGCCCGGCAACGAAGAACTCGGTGACGGTCACGAGGGCGTAGAAGAGCGTACCGACGCCAAAGACGATCAGCATGACCCGCACGATCTGACCGCCGACGCTGTGCGGCAGCGCGAACGAACCGACCGTCGCAACCGTATCGAGCGCCCATTGGAAGGCGAACCAGGGGTCGACGCCCTCGCTCAACACGAAGCCGAGCGTTCCCGCCGCGAGCACGCCGGCGACGACCGCGCCGAGCAGCGCCATTCGGCGGGTGAACTCGATCAGCTCGGCCCGATCGCGCCCCCGCGGCTGGACCTGGCTGGCGGCAGGGGGCTTCCCGGCGCTGTCGTCAGCCACCGGCTTGTCCCGACTTCTCGCGGTGGGGCATTCAGTGGTGGTAGGGCTCGCCGGCGATGATCTTGTGCGCACGGAACAGCTGCTCGAGCAGGACCACGCGGGCGAGCTGGTGGGGCAGGGTCATCGGACCGAGCGACAGCCGGTGATCGGGGCGCTCGAGCTGGATGCCGAAGGCGCCGCCGATGACGAACGTGAGATCCCGCCCCGAGGCCCGGCGCTGCTCGATGAATGCAGCGAACGAGCGCGAGTCGTAGGTGCTGCCATCCGCCGCCAGGAGCGACGTGAACGCGGCCGGCGGCAGCCGTCGGGCCACGCGATCGGCGTCGCGCACCTCGACGAGATCGAGGCGCGTGTAGCGCGAGAGCAGCTTCGTGTAATGGGCGATGTCATCGGCAAACGGCGCTCCCAGTCGACCGACCGAGACCAGGACGCACCGCACGGTGCGATACTAGAGCCAGATGACCGAGGAGAGCCAGGGGGAGGAACGCCACATCAACATCCATCTCTCGCCCGAGATCATGGGCGGCGTCTACTCGAACTTCGCCAACGTCAGCCACTCGGACTACGAGTTCACGATCACGTTCGCCCGCGTCGACCACGAGGTCGAGGCCGGTGAGATCCCCGGCGTCGTCGTCTCCAGGGTCAATCTCTCGCCTCGCTTCATGCGCGAGCTGATCGACGCGATGGAGGACAACTACTCTCGCTGGAAGGCCCGCGAGGGCATCAAGAACCTCCCGGAGTACGGCGGCTCGAACCCTGAGTAGGTCCGGCGGTCCCGGCGCTCGCCGGCCGCCACGTCGCGCAGCGACAGCGCCCGGCGGCACCGGCAGATTCACACCTCGGACCGGGGCGTCCGGCCGGTAGGGGTGCAAGACTGAGTGTCGGATGCCCGAGCCGGATCCCAGGACTTAGATGAAGGTCGCGATCCTCTCCGACATCCACGGCAATCGTCAGGCCTTCGAAGCGGTGCTCAGCGACGTGGCGGGGCACGGCGTTCATGAGCTGTGGTGCCTCGGCGACCTGGTCGGCTACGGGGCAGACCCGGACGCGTGCGTCCAGCTCGCCCGCGCCCACACGGATGTCTGCCTCGCCGGCAACCACGATCTCGCCGTGATCGGCGAGATCCCGCTGGATGAGTTCTCGCGCGGCGCGGGACTCGCGGCGCGGTGGACGCAGGAGGTGATGGCGCCCGAGAACCTCGACTTCCTCGCGTCGCTGAGCCCGCAGGGAGTCGAGGACGGGATCGGCCTCTACCACGCGAGCCCGCGCGACCCGATCTGGGAGTACGTACTGTCGGCCCTGCTCGCCGAGTTGTGCCTCGACGAGCAGGATCACCGCGTCTGCCTCGTCGGCCATTCCCACGTCGCGCTCTCGTTCGACCGCCCGGAGGGGCTCCCGGCGACCGGCGAGCCGCGCCGAGCCAACGTCACGCTCGACATCGCAGCCGGTGAGTGGATCCTCAATCCGGGCAGCGTCGGCCAGCCGCGCGACGGCGATCCGCGCGCCGCCTGGATGATTCTCGACACCACGGCGTGGACGGCGAACTACCGCCGCACCGAGTACGACATCCCCGGCGCGGCAGCGGCGATCCGCGCCGCGCGCCTGCCCGACTCGCTGGCCGAGCGCCTGGAGTACGGTCAATGACGCGGGCCGGCGCATCCTGGCGCCGATCGTTGCGGTTCGCGGTGGCCGGAGGCCTCGGCGTCGGCGCCGCGCTGCTCGTGGGCTGCGCCGGTGCCGGCAATCCGGCGCTGATCCCGGCCCAGAACGCCGGCCAGCTGACGAACGACTTCGACACGGTGGCCGGCGAGGTCGCCAAGGGCTGCGGCCCGGGGGTCAAAGCCGCCCTGGACCAGACCCGCAGCGATCTCGCCGCGCTCCCCCCGACGATCGATGCTGGCCTGCTGGCCCGCCTGCGCAGCGGCGTCGCGACTTTGGTGAGTCACGCACCGCTCGACTGCAAGTCGACGTCGACCACGCCGAACCGGACGACAACCACGCGCACGAACACGAACACCACCACGACCGACGCGGCGCCGACGAACACGAACACCACGACGACGAACACCACACCGACCGACACGACGCAGACGTTCACCAACACGACCACCACGCCGACCGGCTCGACGCCGACCGGACCGCCGGTGCCGATCGTCCCCGACAACGGCGGCGGCGTGCGGGCGCCCAACGGGCAGTCGGTGCCGCCGGGAGTGGCCGGCGGCGGGGCGACGGCCGGCGGAACGCCTGGCGGTGGCAATTGAGCCCGCCTGAGATCGCCGACCGCTACCGGCTCGAGCGGCGCCTGGGAACCGGCGGGATGTCGACCGTGCAGCTCGCATTCGACACGCGCCTCGAGCGCTATGTGGCGGTCAAGCTGCTGGCCGAGCACCTGGCTGAGGACCCGACGTTCGTCTCGCGCTTCCAACGGGAGGCGATGGCGGCCGCCCGCCTGATCCACCCGAACATCGTCCAGGTCTTCGACTCCGGCCTCGATCGGCGGAGCGGGCGGCACTACATCGTGATGGAGTTCATCGAGGGCCAGTCGTGCGCGGAGATCCTGCGCGAGCGCGGGTGGCTGGGGGTCGAGGACACGATGGCGATCATCCTCGGGAGCTGCGAGGGCCTGGCATACGCGCACCGTAAGGGCGTTGTGCACCGGGACGTGAAGCCCGGGAACCTGCTGCTCGCAGACGACGGACGCGTGAAGCTCGCGGACTTCGGCATCGCCAAGGCGACCGAGCAGTCGAGCATCACGCAGACCGGCTCCGTGCTCGGGACGGCCGCATACCTGGCGCCCGAGCAGGGCCGGGGCGAGTCGGCCGGCCCACCGGCCGACATCTACGCGCTCGGGGTCGTGACCTACCAACTCCTCGCCGGCCGGCTGCCTTTCGAGGGCTCCTCGCTGACCGAACTGGCGCTCAAGCAGCAGCAGGGGCGCCCGCCCCGCCTGGACGAGCTGGTCGCCGGCGTGACGCCCGAGCTAGCCGACGCGGTTGCCGTGGCGCTTCGCCTCGACCCGCACAGCCGCTACGGCACCGTCCTGGAGATGGCTCGGGCGATCAAGGACGGCGCCAACGGCATCCGCCCGGCAACCGGCGCCGCGGCGACCGGCACTAGCGGTGCTCAGACGCGGTCGACCGCGGCGACCAAGCTGATCGACCGCGACGACGCCGCGACCCGCGTCGTCCGCGACAACCGGGTTGACCGGGTCGACCGCGTCGTCCGCGACAACCGGGTTGACCGGGTCGTGCGGGCGCCCGCGCCGGTGGCCCTCCCGCCCCGCCAGCCGCGTCCGGGTCCGCCGCGTCGGGGCCAGCCAGCGCCGGTTGCGGCGCCCGTGCGGCCGCGGCGGCTGCTCGCCATGGTCGTCGCCGTCGCGCTGCTCGGCGGGTTGATCGCCGGCGTTGTGCTGGCGACCCGAGGCAGCTCGAGCTCGAACCGCTCGGCTCGCCTGACGCCCGTCGCCAAGCAGGACGTGCCGACCGTCGTCGAGAACCTCAAGTCGCTCGTTGAAGCCAACATCCGGTGATCCTCGCCTTCCTGATCTCGATCCCCGCGAATCTCGGCTACCCGGTGCTCTTCGTCCTCGTGATGGTCGAGTCGATGGGCATCCCCGTGCCGGGCGAGACGGCGATCATCCTTTCCGGCTTGGCGGCCAACCAGGGGAAGCTGTCGATTGAGCTGGTGATCGCGATCGCCGCGGCCGCGGCGATCATCGGCGACAACATCGGCTTCGAGATCGGCCGGCGCGGCGGGCGCGCGCTGCTCGAGAAGCCCGGGCGCTTCGAGCGCCAGCGTCGGCACGTGCTGGCAATCGGGGATCCGTTCTTCGCCAAGCACGGAGCGAAGGCGGTGTTCTTCGGCCGGTGGCTCGCCGGCCTGCGTGTGTGGGCGGCCTGGCTCGCCGGCGCGAGCGAGATGCGCCGGCGGACCTTCTTCCTCTGGAACGCTGCCGGCGGCATCGGCTGGGCCACGTCTGTCGGGTTGGCCGCCTACTTCGGCGGCAAGGCGGTCCAGCAGGTGATCGCCAAGGCCGGCCTGTACGGCGGGATCGCGGTCGTCGTCGTGCTCCTCGCCCTGTTCCTCCTCCATCGCCGCCGCTCGCACGCGACGTGACGCCAGAGTACTCGTGGCGCGCGCCGGCGATGCCCTAGGAGAAGCCGTTCATCGCCCGCCGCAGCCTCTGCCTGGCGCTGCGGCCCCGGGCGCGACGCGCTCCCAGTAGGCGGCGAGCCGGTCGAGTTCGCCTTCGTCGAAGTTGGCGAGGAAGTGGCGGCGCACGCCGGCGAGGTGAGTCGGTCGGACGACCGCGAGCTTGGCGTGGCCGGCCTCGGTCAGGCGGGCATATGCGCCGCGCGCGTCCTGCTCGCAGCTGTGACGGGCGACAAGACCTTCGCGCTCGAGACGGTCGATCAGCCGGGTGAGCCCGCTGCGGCTGAGCAGCACGCTCGCGGCGAGGTCGCACATCCGCATCCGCGCGTCGTCGGCCTGATCGAGGTAGAGCAGCACCTCGTAGGAGGTCAGCTGCAATCCGTGGGTCTGCTCGAGCTCGGCGTCAAGCGCCTTGACGAGGTGCGCATGCGCCCGCAGCAGCCCGCGCCAGGCGCCGAGCTCGCGCGCCGAGAGGCATAACACGGCGTCGGGTGCGCCGCGGGCCGCCATGGCGGCGTCATCAACGGAGTTGGTCGAGTGGGCGACGGTGCTCACGTCGCGCCCAGGCTACCAGCGGGCACGGCGGCTGGGGTCGTTCGGTAACGAAACACACAGATATGATTGCACATGCAACGGCACCCACCCTGCTGCGGTGACGGGGCAGCGGTCATCCGGCGGGCCCCGGCGGCCCGGCAGCCTTGCCGGACGCGCCCCCGCCCCGACGGCCGCCCGGGCGGGTCACGCGCCAGACCCACCAGATCAGCGCCGGCTGGAGCGGCAGGCGC
>JRHI01001966.1_pt1 | contig 15431 bp, 15 predicted proteins | sample 215371 | NCBI WGS metagenome assembly JRHI01 (sample SAMN02929681, study PRJNA255918) | sediment metagenome | biome: cave system; feature: Ice Cave; material: Sediment; isolation source: sediment from deep within a dark volcanic ice cave with no known source of... ...
GACCCAAGGGTCCAAGGGTCCCCACCCATCCCGCCACGCCTCCCCCGCCCCTACGGGAACGAACGGCATTTCCTCCCTACAAACTCTTCCTTCTCCTTAGGTTGATACGTATGGGGCGCCATAAATGGGGCCCCTACGACATACCGGATCCAATTATGTATCGAGGCGATCCCTATTCGCCATAAAAAACGCGTCCCAACGTAAATCACGGTTTTGGGGGCGTGGTTGCTTAGCCAGCCGAATAGCCATATCCGCCATGTGCTTCACCACCCAATCAAAATAAAAGGGCGTCAGCGAATACACGTCCATATCAGGAGCGGGATTCATAAAATCGATGGCATAAGGCACACCGTCACGAATGGCCCACTCGACGGAATTCATATCATAGCCCAGCGCACGCACCAGCTTGAGCGAATCTTGCACAACGCGTAAGCCAAGCTCAGGTGTCAAATGCTCGTGCTCGACATAGTATTTGCGCTCGTGCGGATTATATTTGATGGGAAGCACTTCATCTTGACCCAGACAGATGCAACGTATATACTGCTGCCACTCGATGAACTCTTGAATGATGACTGTGTGCAGACCAAAGTGGTCATAGTAATGCAATAGCTCTTCCATTGAATGGCAGACATACACATCCTTCCAGCCACCGCCGAGCGCATCTTTGAGCACACAAGGCATCCCCACATAGTCAACAATGCCCTGCCAATCAATGGGATAGACAAGGTTGCGCAGGCTCTCGTTATGAACGATGCCCGGTACATATTCTCGGTTTGGCAACATAATTGTCTTGGGGCTAGCAACACCGAGCTTTGTCGCCAGCGCTGCCTCAAAGAACTTATCATCGGCGGTCCACATAAAGGGATTATTGATGACCGTGGCCCCTTGCAGGACAGCATATTTGAGATAGAAGCGATAATAGGGAACCTCGTGCGAAATACGGTCAATAATGACTGCATATGGGCACGGCTCATCCATCAGTGTGCCACCTATCTTGACAAACTCGGCCTCGACGCCCTCATTACGACGGTTCACCTCTTCAATGAAAGCGGGAGGGAAAGACCATTCTCGCCCAATAAATACGCCAACCTTCAACGTCATAACGCTACTCTCCTGTCAATCGTGACCACCAGGGCGACCCAAGGGTACGCCCCTACGGGTCTAATCGTGACCACCAATGTACAAGCGAATCATCTGTTGCCAATAGGGCCAATCGTGCGCCCAACCATCCCAGAGGCGCAGCGCATTCCCGATATTCTTACTCCATAACACACTGGACATAGCCTCACTCAATGGGCATAACGAATCTCCGCGCCCCACCGCAAGAATGATATCCACGTGACGCAAAGCCTCCAAGCGTGCCGGGTCATGCTCATGTTGTATGAAATCGTGAGGATTGTTCATGTATACATTATCATCTGAATAGCCTTCTGTAAAACGCTTGATATCATACAGGCCGCTTAACCCAAGCGTACGATCAACCAAGTTTGGATAACGCAGCGCAAAGTTGACGGCATGGTACGCACCGAAGCTAGTGCCGATTGTCATGAGAAATGGATTGTCATTCTTGCCTTGCGTAAATGGCAAAACTTCGTTGTGCAGATACTGGTCATACTGGACATGGCGCCATGCCCGCTCCGCTGGTGGCTTGTATTTTGCATACCAACTTTCACTATCCACACTATCTACACAATACACCTGTAGTTGGCCCTGCTCCAGCTGATCGCCGAGCGTCTGCATCATGCCCATATCTTCCCACTGAAAAAAACGCCCCTGCGATGTAGGAAAGATGAGCGCACGAGCACCAGCATGACCAAACACCAACAACTCCATATCGCGTCCGAGGGAAGGACTAAACCAACGATGATATTCACGATTCATACAAATATACTCACATCTGGCTTGAGACAAGCCATCTCTTTTCATGGGAGGAAGGTTCCTTGTTCCGCTAGAAAAAAGCGTATCACGCGGATTGAGGTGGTGTCAAACAAAATAGCTGCGATCTGTTTAGATCAAAAAATCACCTGGAAAAACTAGTTTTATGGTGTTTTCCAGGTGATGAACTCTATCAGGCTGCTATAAAGTTTCTTGGTGGTGGAATGGGCGCGTTGTCGGCTTTTGCTGTCATAATCCATCCTTCAATGGCTTCTTGTCCTTGCTTGATAGCTTCTTCGTATGTACGTCCGTGGGTTCGGCAACCAGGAAGCTCAGGGACAGTTACGACAAAGATTTTATCTTCATCATCCCATTCAATGACCATAGAGTAGTGTAGGTTCTTCATTGTAAACCCTGCTCTCGCTAAGGTCGATTTGAGTTCTCTAATTTTTACTGGCATTCTCTCTCCATGTCTCCTCCTGTATATAGTACCATACTTTTGATATAGCATTGGTACAGCACAGCATGAATGCGTGTGGCCTGAACCAGGGCGACCGCAAGGGTCCCCGCCCATCCCGCCACGCCTCCCCCGCCCCTACGGGACGCTTACTTCCCAAAAAACCGTTGCGTAAACGTGGCAATAAAGCTGATCTCAATCGTCAGACCGACAATAGCTTCGAGAGCAGCGGTGACAGTGATTGGGTCATCCAGAGGGATGCCGCCAGGGAAGAAGCCACGCCCATGAAATGAGGTGATGCTAAAGACAAGTGCCTCCACCGGCACAAATGGTGGACCATTGATCTGTCCAAGTACAAAGTAAATGATGCTAAACATAAAAATGACGAGGAGATAGGCCCGAATACTCCGTTCGGGCTTATAGCCATATCCTGCCAGCAGATCGAGAAACATAGAAAAGAAATAGGCAAAAGACTTTTTCTGGAGCTTCAGTACCTCTTGCTGCAACAGTTGCGCTCGATAGGCAAAGCGTGCCGCCTCCTCATTGAGTCCTTGACCCTGGAACGCAACCGACAGTTGGCGCGTGGCACGTACCGCATCGCGAAAAGCAGCAATATATGCTTCTTGCGTCTCTTTCCCTTCGCGTAACATCTTTCTCGCCTTGCCCTCGTCACCAAGAAATTTGACATGCTCCCAATCGGCAATAGCTAGGTTCACGCCTCCCCATTGCACATCGGCTACACGCACAAAGCCTTGTTGCTCATTTCCTAACACGATGCTTCTCAGATCCGTTGTGCTATCAAAGAAGGCAGCACGCAAATCTGCCGGGGGAATTTTTATAGTGGGAGGCGCATGTTTCTTCTTCTGCTCCTGCTCATCGGTGTAAATAAGGTATGCTTTACGCAACGAAGCTCCCTCCAAATGGGCCTTGCGTAACGACGCGCCCGCGAGATGCGCCAGATAGAAGTCAGCCTTTTGCAAATAGGCCATATACAGTTCCGCCCGCTCTAGATGTGCATCACTGAGAATCGCCCCTTCTAAATGCACAGCCGCCATATCGCGTCGTTCAGGCGTGCGGTCTCGTTCTCGCCAACTCAGGCCACCTAGCATATGCGATAAAGGCAATCCACGCAGATCTGCTCCACGTAGATTCGCGCCGCGCAGGTCTATCCCCAGGCGTTCTCGCTGCTTAGGATCGCGCCAATCGACAGGACCATGCCCATCCTCATGATACGCAAGCAACCACTCAACGTCGGCACGCCCCAATTTGATATCTCTGAATGGATATACACCCTCTTCAAGGTCCACTAGAATGGCAAGACGTTGCCTTAAATATCCCTGGCGTTCCGCGTCAATTTCCGGTTCAGTGCGCCAGGGCTGCCCTACTTCCTGCCAATACTCGCCCCACGCACTCCTTTGCGAAGTGGTGGGGCGCATAGCAACGGAGATATGTCTTTGCTCGCTCATCATTTCAGTTCCCCCAGTGCCGCGTCCACAATCTGCTGTGCCTGAGGCTCGACGCGCGCCAGCAACACAGCAAACTGCTGTTCGCCCATACTCTTGCGCACCTTATCAATCCATCGCTCTACACTACTCCTATTTGGACTCTGTACCTTCTCAAAAAGATCTTTTGCAAGTAAGAAACAAGCCAGTGCAATATCATATTGCTTTTGTTCGACATATACTGTGCCTATGTTGTTGAGCGTCGTGCCTTCACCGCCACGATCTCCCACTTCCCTCCTGATGCGCAACGCCTGCTCATAATAGCCCAATGCCTCTTGCTTTTGCCCTAAATTATCGTAAGACAAAGCCAATGAGTTGCGGATGTAAGCAGCTTGCAGCTGCTCAGGTTGCCATTGTTCTGTCAACAACTGCTGACAGAGATCAAGCAGGATAACATTGCCTCCCCAACGCCTCAGATCAGTAAAAAGCCACTCTTGCCCCCTCAGCTCATACGCCGTTTGCCATTGCCCAGCCTGACACCATTGCCATACTGCCTCAATGAGCGGCGCTACATCCTTGACACCCTGTCGTTGCTCACGAGGAGGGCAGTGCTGGGCCACTTGTAAGTAATACTGTGCGGCCTGCGCGTGTGTCGCATGTAATGCCTCTTGATTCTTGTGTTCATCATTCTCTACAAAGTGCCTGTGTGCATACCGATCTACGATAGGGTGCAGCTGATAACGCCCTTCTCCTGCCGCTTGTAGCAGAGACTGTGTGAGCAGTGCTCGAAGGGTGGATAGAATCTGCCTGTACGCAGACTCTGTGAGCAGTCCTTGCACAGCCTCCTTGGGTACTGCTTCTCGGTAGACTGAGAATACCTGTAGCAGTTGGCGCTGTATGTCACTGAGTTGTTTCTGATAGATAGCATCGAGCAGGTTTGTGGCGATATCACCATCCCATAACTGCTCGTCTTTGAGCAATGCAGAGAGAGGAAGCTTCTGTTCGCTGATGATCGACGCCAGTAATTCGAGGGCAAGACCATGCCCATCACAACGCTGCACTGCCGTTTGTAATTCAACCTCGCTACCTGTTATGCCTCGATTTCGTAGCAAGGTGACACCCTCCGCGAGCGTCAGACCACCCACAGCATACACTTGTAGGCAACTTTGCGGCGCTGCTCGTGTACCCTTTGGACGAGGACGACTGGTCAAGAGCACACGACAACGGCACTCCTGGCTATTGAGCGCATCGAGCAATTCGCCCACGCCAAGATGCTCCGGTAGAGCGCGACCAGTCTCCCAATTCAGGAAGTTCTCAAACTGATCCAGCACGATCAAGCGCGGCACATCAACGCTAGTAAGTAGGTTTACCAGCGCGAACGCCGCGTTTGCTGGCGTGAGTTGCCCCAAATTCGGCTGCGGTCTACCGAGGGCAGCAAAGAGATTGCCTGCGAGTCCCACAAATGTTGTATTTTCCTCAACGCGCAACCACACGGCCTCAGCCTGAAATGGCCCCTTGCCAGCAATGCGCTGCGCCTCCGCGTATTTGTAGACAAGAGCCGCCAGTGTCGATTTGCCCAGGCCCCCAATACCCATTAGCACCAGCGCCGTGGTACGCGGCTGCGTCAGTTGCGCATACACCTCCTTGACAACAGGCTCCCTCTGCTGAATCGTGCGCGGATCAGTCGTTGGCGGCGTCGCACGTGTGCCTATATATAAATCAACGAGTGCTGATGTCTGAGGAGCAGGCATTACAGGGTTTGCAGGAACTGCGGGTGATGGTGGTAGTAGATAAGCAGGAGGATAAATGTTAATTGTTGGTAACACAGGGGCTACAGGTGTGGGGGTGGTAGCAAGCTCTTGCTTAGGAGGAAAGAACAGGGGATAGAGTTGAAATAGTCCAATAATGACTCCCAGCACAGTGAAAATAGTAGAAAGCAGGGTTGCTTGGAAGCCGCGTATCCAGAGGATGCCACCAATCAGTAAGAGCAACAGCGCGATGATAAAGCCGACAATACGCGCTCCTGTTAACCATTTGCCGCGCTGAGGCGGTTGCTGCATCTGTGGCTGCATACGACTATCCGTTCACACAAAAACACTACAACGTTCTCTGGGATTATAACACATGTTGGGGATCAATAACGGCGAGGGACACAATGAATTGCAATAGGGGCGCAATGAATTGCGCCCGTACGGTATCCACACTCATAATGGCCCCTCCTGCATATCGCTATCATCCCACTCTGTACGGGCACAATTCATTGCGCCCCTCGCGCCCTCTCCATCACCAATAGCTCCTCCTGCATATCTCTATCACATCCCACTCCGTACGGGCGCAATTCATTGCGCCCCTCGTGCTCATTGCGCCCCCTCCTGCATCGCGCTCATGCCGCCTATCATCGCACTCCGTACGGGCGCAATTCATTGCGCCCCTCTCTCAATTCATTGCGCACCCTCCCACCTGATGGTAACATCCCTTGTCGCCATATTCGGTTGCACAGCAATTGTCTGCGCAATGGAGCTGCCAGCAGAGAAGGGCCGATCAAAGGGGTAGCCCATGGGGCGACTGTCGGGGTAGGTGTCCCTGGCGCCACAATAACTCATGGAACCACAGCCCATCTCATCAGGGACCTGATCAATACTCCAATCGGTAATCATGACCATCAGTCGGAAGTTCATGCCTTGCTTCGTGCCACGTGGGAGTAGCAGGTTGTAGGGCCAGCCACAGTCACAATTAGGATTGGTTTCGTCCTCACTAGCACCCGGTACCTCATTATTGGGATTGATCGGCGTGTTCGGCACAAGCACTGGGTCAAACGTTTTTAGGGCGGGCTTGCGAATGACTGACGATGCATCGGCACGGCGGAAGATCACTGCCTTCTCTGATGCCTGCAATGTATGCCTGAATTTGTCCATCTCGATCCACTTGCGCCGATCTTCGGATATCTCGGCAATACCGGCAGCAGCACCCGTTGGAGCAAGGAAGATGCGTACCGTGACATCTTTATTCTGATTGGCAAGATTCTCAACCCGCAAGAAGTAGAAAAACTCTCTAGGCGCGAGATACGGAATAGTCTCCGTCCTGTCATTATCTTCGGTAAACACGAGTTGTCGTTGGCGCATCGTTGTTTGCAGTTCTCTCGTGGTTAGCGCATTCGCTGTAACATCGGTGTTCCAGTTGGCGCCACCAAATTGTTGCTCACCGAACGCTTGCCATGATGCATCCGCGTCATCGGCTACGTTAGCCTTGATAGCGTCTTTGAAGCACAAAAGAATATCAGGGCTTTGATTGGCTGGTGCTGCTCCATTCAGCCCCTTGCGTATTTGCACATTGGGGGCGTCTGAAAAATCGTTCGCCGACTGCTGCTCCTGCCATTGGAAGGAGATGTCATCGACATGCTTATGCCAACGGAAGAAAAGAGGATCACGAATGGCCGTTCTCGTCTGGCTCATCACCCCAGGAACGTCACGCGGGTCGTTAGCATTGCCAGGGTCATTCATGTAGGCGATGAAGATGTGACCGGTATTATGATGGCTGCCATATGTATTTTGATCGACCGAACCGATTGTTGCTTCAATAGTGGCACCAAGCAGATCAGGTGTGACAGGTGTGCCATCCTGGAATGCCCCGCTTTGGGCCGCTTGCAGCAGGAGGTCCCCCCATTGTTTAAGGACTGCAAGCGATGTGTCTGGAAGATCACGAAGCCGCTCCCCCGGCAAACGACGCGAAAACGGGAATACCGAACCTTGTGCTGCACCCACTTCTAGATTTGGATCGGGATCGTAGCCATCGGCAAAGCGCTCGTTGTAATTGAGAGGAGTCACGGGGGCGAGACCAACGGCGAGACGTTCTGCATCATAACGAGCAATCATCTGCTCATGCATGTACAAAAATAGTTCGCCCTGTCGATCTTTCGTGCGTTGCACACCAGTATTTGGGTCCTGGATACCGTTTCCAGGATAGACAAGATGCCAATGCTCATGATGCTCATTGGCCTTGGGGTCTTCGCGGAACCAGTCAAGCGCCACCTCCGGCGACTGAGCTGGCGTTGCACCAGCTATGTGCGGCCCCTTCGCCTCCTCTATAACAGGATTGCTAGGAAGCACCTGCACCGGAACACGCTTCTCCAGCGCCTTAATCTTGAGGTATGTTCCCTGTGGACTATGCGTAATAAAGAGCATCAGAGCATACTTGACCAGCTCTGAGTCCTGAGTGGTCATCGCCTTGTCCGCCTCATCAAGCACAGCCTGTAAACCTTCTTCCCCCTGAGTAGTATGAGCAAGTGCTATAAAATGGTTAGCAAGGTCCGAAGCATGTCTCAATTGAGCAGAATCAAATGGCGAAAAGCGCCTCGCTTGTGTCCGTTCCATGTGTGCCACAGCTACCTGAGTAGCATGTTCTGTCGTAGCCTCTACAGTAAAAGATACGGCGGAAGCAGTAAGAAGAAGAGGCTGTGTCGGTGGCATACTCAATAGCGTATCAACTCTGTTCTGTAACTCGTAAAGTCCGTCCATATGCTTCCTTTCTGAAATACACAATAGGGCGCAATGATACTCTTTATTGCACCTCATATGCATCAACCTACGCGGAATGATGCCTATGTGATACTCTTTATTGTACCCCTATAACACAACACACTACGAATGTTTATGGTGATGATGGGGTTGGTGAGACCTCTGGCGATGCTGGCGTTGCCCATAGCGTGCTTGCCCATCAGCAATCGACTGATTGAGCCCTTCCCCAACATCCCAATCGCCATAATACCACGAACCAAGGCTCCACGCCCCCTTACCAGCCTTGGGAGTACGATAAAAAATGGTGCGCATCACGCGTTGATATTTATCCTTACGCGGACTTGCCAGTTGTATTGCGATACTAATCACTGCAATAATCAATAAGGCAACGAAGACTGCCATGTCTTTGACTCCTATATGTATGTAGAGGCAAGCATACCTCTCAATGTTTCCCGTTGAGATTGCCCTCTACCTACAATAACGCTGGCACATGGCAAAAATACAAGGTGAATCCGGTACAACACAAAGACGGTGTCAGCATACATGCCGGCACCGTCTTTGTGTTGTACCGGATTACACTAGTACAGCGGCTTTCTTCTCTACTTTCACAGCTACACCACTCAACATGGCATTGCCTGACAACATATCCATGCCCTCTTCGTCGGTCAGAATGTTGATGTTGACACCTGCGTGCTCTGCGGCAATGTGCATCTTTGTTCCCGGTGCGTTATGACCCCAGCCATGCGGAATACTCACGACGCCCGCCATGATCGTATCAGTGACTTCAACAGGAATTTCAACGCTACCAACTCGTGAGACAACACACGCAGTTTCACCATCGGTGAGACCGAGACGTGTGGCATCATCTGGATGTATATGCAATGTACAGCGATTTTTGCCCTTCACAAGCACATGCAAGTTGTGCATCCAGGAATTGTTTGAGCGCAAGTCACGTCGTCCAATCAGCAGCATCTGCCCGTGGGCGCGGTTGAGTGCGTCCTGTAATCGCTCCACATCTGCAAGAAGCGGCGCTGGTGCTAGTTCTATTTTTCCAGAGCGTGTGCGTAACACTTCGGGAATGCGTGGCTGCAACGGGCCGAGATCGATGCCGTGCGGATTAGCTTCTAGCACAGCAAGGCTCAAACCTCGCTGCTGGAGGCCAAAGCCATCGCCATAGGGACCACTACGCAACATATAGTCGAGCATGCGTTCCGGTCCACGTCTCGGTTGCAGGGCAGCGAGAATTTCCCCTGCATCACGACCTTCGATAGACGAATCCTTTAAGGTGACATCGCGCTGTATGAGCACGCTAATCGTAATATCATCCAGCAACGCAACATCTGCATGTGCGCCTTGTCCGGCAAAAATACCCGTCAGACGCAAGAGGATCTCCCACTCGCTTATCTCGTCGGGGCGTCGCTCAAACACCGGAGCCGAGAAATTGGCGATATTATGAATCGAGAGTTGATAGAAGGCGAGATCATAATGAGGGCGCGTGAGAGCCGAAGACGGCGGAAGAATGACATTGGCATGCCGTGTCGTCTCATTCAGATACATATCGACGCAGACCACATAGTCAAGTGTTTCGATAGCATGTTCAAGGCGCTGGCTATTTGGCGTACTCAGCACAGGGTTTCCCGCTACCGTCACCAGCGCTTTGATCTGTCCTTCTCCAGGTGTCTCAATCTCTTCGGCTAAGCAGGAGGCAGGTAGTTCGCCAAAGAACTCTGGCATGCCGCGTACACGGCTCTTCCAACGCCCATAGTTAATACCGCGTCCAACACCAGGAGTCCCATTGGCATTGCGTGCGCCCGCAGCGGCTTTGGGAAACATCGCACCCCCTGCTTGGTCAAGATTGCCCGTCAGCACATTCAGCACATCGACGAGCCAGCTCGCCAGGGTACCGAACTCTTGCGTACACGTGCCAATACGTCCATACACAACGGCACGCTCAGTAGTCGCCAGTTCACGGGCGATTCTACGTATTGTCTCTGCATCGATGCCACAGGTAGCAGCTACTTGTTCTGGAGAAAAATCCTGTGCCGCCGCTCGTACTTGCTCTAGCCCATTGAGAGAATTAGTCAGCCGTCCGAGGTTTACCAGCCCTTCTTCAAAAAGAACATGAACCAAGGCAAAGAGGAAATAGGCGTCTTGCCCAGGGCGAATGAAGTGATGTTCATCCGCTTCCTGCGCAGTGCGTGTGCGATAGGGATCAATGACAACCAGCTTCCCGCCGCGCTGTCGCAAACTACGAATGCGCCCGCGCATATCAGGAGCAGTCATCAAACTGCCATTGGAAACGAGGGGATTGGCCCCCAGCAACAGCAGGTAATCGGTATGATCGATATCAGGAACGGCCACAGTCAAGCCGGTGCCGAACATCATGCCTGATGAAATCTGCTTAGGCAACTGATCAACACTTGTAGCAGAATACGTATTCTGCGTTCTCGCAGCCAGCAGTAAAGCAGGAAGATACAACACATTAGAAAGATTATGCACATTTGGATTACCAACATAGAACGCAACGGCATTCCGTCCATGCTTTTGTAGAATAGGGGTGATATGAGCATCTATCTCGCTGAACGCCTCATCCCAGGACACCTCATGCCACTGCTCTCCTTGGCGCACCATCGGTTGATGGAGACAGTCAGGGTCAGCATCCAGTTCTTTGAGGCTATACGCCTTGGGGCAGATGTAGCCATGACTGAACACATCCTGAGCATCCCCTTTGATAGAGAGTATCTCACGTCCGCGTGTTACGATCTCTAAACCACAGGTGGCTTCACACAATGGACAGGTTTTGTAGCTGGTCTTGATTCCATCGCTCATGCTTTTACGTCTCCTTTGCCCAAAGCATTTCTTCTCTAGCTGTGCAGCAGCAGGGCGCCCGTAAAGGGATGCCCCTACAAAGACACAACGCATGATGTACCGTCATCTTTGTAGGGGCGTCCCTTTACGGGCGCCCTAGTTCCTAGAGCATGTTAGCATTATGCACTATTTTCAGATGCATCGCCACTATCTACAAAGGTGTAGACCTGCTTGGCTCGCACGCTTTTCTGAAAATAGTCATCTTGTTTCATAGACTTGGCTCCACGACGAATTTGGGGAGCAGGCTGCGCTTGCGGGCGATCATTACCACCTCGTTGTAGCGTTGCAGTTCGGCGGTGAAAGCTTGGCGTCCTAGCTCAGTCAGCTGATAATAGCGGCGTCGCTCATCCTCGTGCGTGGGGTCGGCTTTCTCGCCTGCCTCCTCAATCAGTCCATCGGCGAGCATGCGTTTAAGCGAGCCATAGAGCGTGCCCGTGCCCATTTTGACCTGCTCATGGCTATCGTGTTTGACTTGCTTCATAATTTCATAGCCATGTTTCTCGCCGTTAGCGAGTGCGAGCAGAATATAGAACACCGCTGGTGTCAAAGGTGTAAGTGGTTTGGTCGTCTTCATGTTACATAGTATACGTCCATAACGGACATATATCAAGAGGGAAAGATGGAAATAAAGATTGCTTTTAGACGCTAGATTGAGTATGCTTTCCATAAAAGCATTCGATTTACAGACATGTATAGGAGACTTACGATGAGCACCGAAGATTCAACAACACCCGTCACACCTCCCTCAATAGAGGGCATCATCACAAAATCCAGCCCATTCTCTGTAGAGGACACACTAGCACACCTCCAAGAGACGGTGCAGAGCCGGGGCCTGAGCATATTTGCGCACATCAATCATAGCGGAGGAGCAGAACAGGTCGGGCTAAAAATGCAGCCAGCTCATGTACTCATCTTTGGCAGCCCTAAGGCGGGTACACCTTTGATGGTTGCCTCCCCGCTTCTGGCGCTTGACCTGCCACTCAAGGTCCTCGTTTGGCAGAGCAGCGATGGTCATGTGTGGGCAAGCTATACCAGTGTCGCCTTTCTTGCCGCCCGCTACTCTATTCCACAGGAGTTGGTTGGCAACATTGCCGGAATTGACAGGCTGGTCGAGAGCGCACTTCAGAGTTAACGGCTCGCAGGTCGTAGGGGCCCGATTGATCGCGCCCATACGCATTAACCGGGCCCCTACGACTACTCTAAAAACAACATATTGACAGACGGCACACAGAGGCATACCATACGGCATGTAAAAGATTTTTATGGAAAAGGTGGTATTTACTTCGTGTCCTTATCTCATCATGTCATCACACTATTAATCTCCTGCCCAGACCAACCTGGCATTGTAGCAGCGGTCTCACATTTCATCTTCGAGCATCATGGCAATATTGTACAATCTGACCAACATTCGACTAATCATCATGAAGGTTCCTTTTTTATGCGTGTCAGCTTCGCTGAGGAGAACTTCACCTTACGCGAATCTGAATTCCAAGAAGCGTTTCGCCCCATCGCAGACACCTTCCGCATGAACTGGAGCCTCCATTATTCGCAGCAACGTAAACGGGTCGCTATTTTCGTCTCCAAATTTGATCACTGCCTGACAGATCTGCTCTGGCGCTGGAAAAGCGGTGAACTGGCTATGGATATTGCCGCCATTATCAGCAATCACCCTGATCTTGAACCACTAGCCGAGATGTATCATGTACCTTACTATCACTTTCCCGTGCAGAAAGCTTCACGAACCCAGGATCAACAACGCATCCTCACGTTTTTAGAAGGCAAGATAGATTTTCTCATTCTCGCTCGTTATATGCAGATTTTAGAGCCATTTTTTGTCACAGCCTACTCCCACCAGATCATCAACATCCATCACAGTTTCTTGCCTGCGTTTGTGGGTGCCAACCCCTACGAACGTGCTTTCGAGCGTGGCGTCAAGCTGATCGGAGCGACCGCGCACTATGTGACAGAGAGCCTGGACGAAGGGCCGATCATCGCCCAAGATGTCATCCACTGCAACCATCGTGACACCACAGAGGACCTTGTGCGCAAAGGAAGAGATGTTGAGCGTCGTGTCCTTGCTGAAGCAGTACGACTGCACACGGAAGATCGTGTGCTGGTCTACGGCAACAAAACTATCGTTTTTGAGTAGCACGTTAATACCAGTTTCCTATCACCTACCATCGTAATGTAAGATAAGAAGGTACTGAGTATGCAGAGAACACGCAGAGGATAAAGAAGGTAACGAAGATATGTTCACACACCACACCGCGCACGTGAATGGTATCAATATTCACTACATATCCGAGGGCAGCGGTCCGCTCATCCTGTTCGCGCACGGCTTTCCTGAGTTCTGGTACGCCTGGAAAGAGCAGTTGCAGGAGTTCGGGAAAGATCATCAAGCAGTCGCATTGGATATGCGCGGCTACAACCTAACAGACAAACCCCAGGAGGTTGAACAGTATCGTGTTGCTCACCTCGTTGAAGACCTGAGCCAACTCATTACCCACCTGAAGGCGGAAAAATGTGTGCTGGTCGCGCATGACTGGGGTGGTGCCGTCGCGTGGGTTTTCGCTATGACACATCCAGAGCAGCTAGAAAAACTCGTGATAGTGAATGCGCCGCATCCAGCCATCTTCCAGCGTGAGCAGCGCGAGAATCCAGCTCAGCAACAGGCTAGCCAGTATATGCTTGCTCTGAGAAGTCCTGATGCCGAGCAACAACTGGGCACTAGCGCTCCATCAGGGAATTTAGGTGGTGTACCACTCACTAGTTTGCTCAGCCCCGAAGACCTAGCAGCCTATCAAGAAGCATGGGCACAGCCAGGAGCACTGACAGGAGCGTTAAACTATTATCGTGCCTCCAGGCTCGGACCCCCAAGCGGCGAGACAGGTCAGCACATAACCAGGGAAATACCTTCGATTTCCGTTCCCACGCTCGTCATTTGGGGTGAGAAAGACGAAGCTCTCTTAACAGGAAATTTGAATGGCTTAGATCAGTATGTGACAGACCTGACCATCAAGCGCATTCCAGACGGCTCCCATTGGGTTATTCACGAGCATCCTGCGGAAGTCAACGCTATGATCCGGAACTTTATCGAGCAGCACTAACTGATGACACAATATAACGTGCGACACGCAACACCAAGCGATGCCGACTGGATCGTTGCTCTCTCCTCACGCGTACAAGCAACACTCACAGCAACGGGGAGCTTACAACAGATAGGTCCGCTTACCCACGCGACAGTTCTCACATCAATTCAAGCAGGAACGGCATACCTACTTGAATCACCTGCACGTCGTCTAGGATGTGTGTTTGTTGATCCCGTCACTGCCAGCTATCATCGCTCCTTCTCTCAATGGAACCTAGACGCTGACGCTGGCCCTCGCTGGTATCTACATGCATTGATGATCGAACCCAAAGAACAGGGTAAAGGGCTTGGAAAGCTCTTTCTTGATGGCATCAGGGAACAGGTTCTTAGCAAGAAAGAAGGCACCATTATTTTAAGCTGTTGGGCCGGAAACAGTACACTGCGCGATTTCTATTCTCGCGCCGGATGGACATTTCACGGTGTATTCCCTCATAAAGACTTTGAAGTTGCGGTTTTTCTTCATTCTTCATGATATGACCTCTTTCAGCAGTTCACTGCGTTTCACTGGTAAAAAACCGCCTTTTCAAAGCTGCCATTTCTCCTTGAAACATAGTCTCCAACTCTTGACGACGGTCTGCCGGAAGGAAACTGGAACGGACACCATTCAAGAGAATCTCGTCAATAGCGGAGACATCCAAGCCAAAGTCGGTCGCCAAATGGATGACCTCCTCGTTGAGCGTTGTCTGGAAGAGCGGAGGATCATCGCTACTAACAGTCACAGTGACACCAGCAGCATGTAATTGTGGTAGTGGATGCGCTGCATACGAGGGATACACGCCAAGATAAATATTGCTGGTGGGTGTAATATCCAACGGTATATGGTGCTGGGCGAGATAGTCAACGAGTTGTACATCTTCGATAGCGCGTACGCCGTGCGCAATACGTTCAGCCCCAAGGGCAGAGAGTGCGCCCCAGATGCTTGCAGCTCCCACCATCTCCCCTGCATGCGGCACACTATGTAAACCCGCACCGCGAGCACGCTCGAACCAAGGCGCAAACGGTTCGGGAGGCGCACCATCCTCCGATCCAGCCAGTCCGAGCGCCACCACACCATCATCCTTTCCTTCAATTGCCACGCTAGTACACGAACGCTCAAATCTGGCCGTGATAAGAACTAGCCAGGAGAG
>JRHI01001967.1_pt1 | contig 15426 bp, 14 predicted proteins | sample 215371 | NCBI WGS metagenome assembly JRHI01 (sample SAMN02929681, study PRJNA255918) | sediment metagenome | biome: cave system; feature: Ice Cave; material: Sediment; isolation source: sediment from deep within a dark volcanic ice cave with no known source of... ...
GGATACCGACGTTCGCGCGACCCGCCCAGCCCGGAACGGTGCCCGGACGCGGATTGCCCGCGAGACCGGTGCGCACGCCGTGGCCGCGGGGCAGATGCCCGGTGAGCAGGGTCGCGTGGCTGGGGTAAGTCACCGAGGGAAGCTGGCAGCGCCCGCCCTCCGGCGCCCGGCCACCGGACTCGGCGAGCGCCCACAGGGACGGCGTCAGGTCGGGCGAGACGGCGCGATCGAGGAACGAGTCGAGGCTGAGGAGGATTACACGGGTTCGTTTGGCCATGGCGGTTCATCCCCCAAACGCTGAATCTGCTGTCATACCGCTCCGCTTGAAGGCTGCGTCGGCCCTCACCCCCCGCCGTGCCCAAAGGGCGCCCACCGGGCACCGGGAGAGGGGAGCGTGCGCTCCTCGTGTCGCAACTCGATGACACGCCGTCCGATCCCCCGCCGGTGGCACCGCCGTGCTTGCCCGCGCTCCCCTCTCCTCGGATGGGTGGGCGCCCCCTGGGCACGGCCGGGGGTGGCAACCGCGGGATCCGACGCGGCTGATCGCGCGTCGTTACGGTGAGCTGGGGGCGGCGCCGGTGTCGGCGGGGGCACCAAGGTTCGGGTCGATCTGCATGGAGAGGATGTCGGGCTCGGCTCCGGAGTCGGACGAGTCGCCCCCGTTCCCGCCTGAGGAGGCCTTGATGTGGACGGACTTGAAGGATGAGATGGGCTGGCTGAGCCGCAGGACCGTCATCCCGTCGCCATTGGCATTGACCGGCATCACACCGGCGCGCAGCATGTGTCCTCCGACCGTTTCCAGTACGACGTCGTATTGGGGTTTGGCGACGTTCATCCGCCACACCATCACCGTCGCCTGGCTCGTCCCCGGATTGGCGATCACCTTCCCGACCGGCTGAGCGGCGACGGAACCGGTGCCCGCCTGGGGGGTCAGATAGTAGACGGTGGCGTTCGAGGCCGTATTGCTGAGGCTGCTGTTGAGGGTCTTGACCTGATCGTCGAGTTGGTTCTTCTGGACGGTCAGGGCTTCGACCTGAGTAATGCGGTCGTTCAGCCGCGCTTGCGTCGTGAGCGCCCAGCCCCCGACGATCGCCAAGGCGACAACGAGCGGAACGGTTGCAAGGGGGGTGGCCAGGAGCTGCCAGTTCGGACGCGGCAGGGAGGGGAACCCACGCCGGTCTCCGCTTGGAGGTGATGCCCGCCGGACGGAGCGCTCGACCCCCGGAGCCGCGTCGATGATCGGCCGAGAGGCAGGAAGCGTCGGTGTCGGCGCGATCTCCGCGGTCGCTACAACGGGTTGGCGAAACGATGGGGCCGTCGATTGACCCACCTGAGCGATGCGCGCGAAGAGCGCCTCCCTGGCATGGAGCGAGGGAGTCGCCAGCGGTGCCCAGAAAGGGAGCAGCGCTATCGAACGCCGCGCCTCGGCGATGATCCGGGCGCACTGGGGACAGCGATCCAGGTGGTGGCTGATGCGCTCGGCCTCGTGGGGTTCGACCGCGGACAGCGCATAAGGTGCCGCGAGATCCTGGACGTACCCGCACTCGGTAGGTGGCTCAGGCGGATGACGATGGTCACCGATTCGGGCCCGCAGCCGCACGTCGGAGGTCTCGCTCACGCCTACTACCCCTCAATGTCTTGATCCGGGCCAACGAACTCGTCGCCCAACTGCTCCCGGAGCTTCTGGATGCCGAGGCGCATCCGCGTCTTGATCGTGCCTAACGGCTCACCGAGCGCCTCGGCGATCTCCCGCTGGGTCAGGCCCTGAAAGTACGCCAACTCGATCGCCTCGCGCTGCGACGGCGGGAGCTGCTCCATCGCCTGCGCGATGCGCGTGCGCAGACTCGACAGCCACACCTCTTGCTCGACGTCCTGACCGGCGTCCGGAACCCCGGCGAGGGCCGTCTCCGGATCCTCGCTGTCCGCCTTCTGCGGTCGCCGGCGCCGTTTCCGGACCTCGTCGATCGCCATGTTGTGCGTAATGCTCAGGAGCCATGTGACCAACGTGCCCCGAGCGGACCGGAACGCCGCGCCCTGCTGCCACGCCCGAAAGAAAACCTCCTGGAGCAGCTCCTCCGCCAGTTGCGGGTCCCCAACGATGCGCAGCGCGAACGAATAGACGATCCGCGAGTAGCGATCGTAGAGCACCTCGAGCGCACGGGCCTCTCCGGTCGACGCGAGCCGGATCAGATCGACGTCGCTCGACGCCGTCAGGTCGGGTTTGGGTGCCGCGTCGACGTTCGCCGGCATTGTCGTCAGCGCCGCCCTAGGCTAGCGCGCCGCGGCGCGGCTCGTCCAACGACGACGTCGGATAGGTATACGCCGGATACCCGGGAAAAGGATGTCTCCACCGTCGATTCCAAACGTCCTGGTCCCTTCCCGCGCGACGCGGCTCTCCAGACCGGTTGTCGCGATGCGCCCAGTCTACTTCATGGCCGGTGTTTGCATGCGGCCGCCGATCGCGGTTGGGTGATGCCAGCGACGCTCGACCGGCGCGGTCAGGCGCCCGCGACGAGCGGGTCGCCCTGTCCCAGCCCAAGGGCCTCCCGTGCTTCCGCGACCGTCGTCAGCGAGCCCGCGACGACGACCAACCCGCCCGGCCCGGCGCGTGTCGCGGCGAGCGCGAGCGCTGCTCGAACGTCCGGCGCCTGCGCGACCGGAGCGCCGAGCGGCGCGATCTGGGCGCTGACGTCCCGCGCGTTAGCCGCCCGCGGGCTGGCCAGGGCGCTCACGACGAACTCGGCGGCCACCGGCAGCAGCGCGCGCGCGATCGCGGCTGGGTCCTTGTCGGCCAGCAACCCGAGCAGGACGACCGCGCGCCTGCCTCCTTCCTCCGCTTGAACCGTTTCGGCCAAGACTCGGGCGGAGGCCGGTGTATGGGCGCCGTCGAGGACGATCCTGGGCCCCACACCGTCGACGATCTCGTAGCGACCGACCCAGCGGGTGGCGGCGAGCCCCTGCCGCACGGCAGTGTGGTCAATCGTGATCCCCGCGTCGCCGAGGAGCCACGTCGCCGCGATGGCCGTGGCCGCGTTTTCGATCTGGTGCGCCCCGACGAGACCGGATCGGAGATCGTCGTAGCAGCCCCACGGGCCGTCGACAGCGAACGACGACCAGCCACCGCGCCACTGCCAGTCGCGACCGCCGAGATAGACCCGGCTGCCCTGCCGCGCGGCGGCGACCCCGATCGCGGCGAGCGCCTCGGGCACCTGTGGCGAGACGACGACCGGACGACCCGGCTTGACGATCCCAGCCTTGTTCGCCGCGATCTCGGTCAGGGTCGTGCCGAGCACCCGGGTGTGCTCGTAGTCGAGGGCGGTGATGACGGCGACGAGAGGCATCACCACGTTGGTGGCGTCGAGGCTGCCGCCCAGGCCGACCTCGACGACGGCGAGGTCGCACCCGGATTGCGCAAAGTGATGCAACGCCATCGCCGTGACCAGCTCGAACGCCGTGACCTGACCCAGGTCGGGCTGCGCGCGCTCGACGTCGGCGGCGGCCGCGAGCGCCTCGGCCGTGAGCGCGGCGAATGTGGACTCGGCGATGGGGTCCGCGTCGACCGCGATCCGCTCGCGAAACGCGTGGAGGTGTGGCGAGGTATAGCGCCCGACCCGATGGCCGGCGGCGCGGAGGATCTCGGCGGCGAAAGCGCAGGTCGAGCCCTTGCCTTTGCTGCCGGCGACGTGGACGATGCCGTAGCGCTCCTGCGGTCGCCCCAGCCGGTCGAGGACAGCCTCGGTGCGGTGCAGGCCCAGGCGGGCGACGTCGTCGCCCGCGAACGGGTTGCTGATGAAGCCCCGGTCGTAGAGGGAGCGGTCCCAGATGGCGCGGACGGCGCGTGCGTAGTCGAAGGTCTGAAGATCGGTCATACGGTCATCCTGGTCAGCAGCGCGACACGCCATGCGGGCGGCAGCCGGAGCGTGAACGCCAAGCCGGCGACACCGGCGCCGATAACGACGACGTCGTAGCCGCGGCGCAACCGGGCGGCGGCGTGGTCGTGCGCCAGAAGTGGCCTCCTCTCGGCTTCGCGGGACGGCATGGGGCGTCCGTTCAAGGCGTTAGTGTATCATCGACACGAAGTCGAGTGTTGGGCGGCTCTCCGACGCGGATGAAGCCGCGGTCGGTGACGCGGACCTCGGGGATGACCGAGAGGGCCATGAAGGCGAGGAGACCGAAGGGGGAGGGGAGGAGGCTGCCAAGACCGCGAGCGGTGCCTTCGAGGGCGTCGTAGGTGCGGGCGACCTCCTCGAGCGGGCGGTCGGAGAGGAGACCGGCGATCGGGAGCGCCAGGTGGCCGAGGACGAGGCCGCCCGCCACGACGGCGAGTCCGCCCTGGCTGCCGGCGACGGTCGCGATGGCGGCGAGGATGTCGGCGTCGTCGGCACCGACGGCGACGATGTTATGGGCGTCATGCGCGATGGTGCTGGCGAGCGCACCGGTGTGGAGGCCGAAGCCGCGGACGTAGCCGACGCCGACGCGGCCGGTGGCGTGGTGGCGCTCGACGCAGACGAGCTTGAGCAGATCGCGCGCCGGATCGGCGACGGCCCAGCCTTCGCGCACGGTCGGCTCGACGTCGACGCACCGGGTCACGATCTGGCCCGGAACGACCTCGACGGCCAGGCGCGCCGCCTCCGGGCGCAGCCGGAGGTCGCCTGCCATGATGGAGGCGTGGTTAACCGAGTGGAGCAGGAAGTCCGGCGGCGGCGGCGCGCTGAGGGCGGCGAGCAGGGATCCGTTTTGGGCAACGACCTGTCCCCGGAAGAGCGTCAGGTGGACGCGGACGCGTGCGAGGTCGTCGAGGACGACGAGATTCGCTTCGTAGCCAGGGGCGACGGCGCCGATGCCGTCGAGGCGCCAGTAGTCGGCCGCATTCCAGGTCGCCATCCGAATTGCGCGGACCGGGTCGAGCCCGTCCGCGATGGCGAGGCGCAGGATCGCGTCGATGTCGCCGTCGTGGAGGAGCAGATGGCAGTCGCGGTCGTCGGAGGCGAAGCAGCAGCGTGGGTAGGTGCGGTCGGTCACCAGCGGCAGCAGCTCGTGCAGGTTGTGCTCGGACGATCCCTCCCGGATCATCACCATCAAGCCGGCGCGGAGCTTGGCGCGCGCCTCGTCGAGGGCGGTCGACTCGTGGTCGGAGCCGATCCCGGAGCCGGCGTAGGCCTGCATCGGGGCGCCGCGCAGCCCTGGCGCATGCCCGTCCCGCCGCCGGCCCGCGGAGACCGCGAGCTTGGCGGCGATGTCCGGATCGCCGGCCAGGAGACCGGGGAAGTTCATCAGCTCGCCGAGACCGACCGTCTCCGGCCAGCCCAGGGTCGCGGCGATCGCGTCGACGCCGAACTCGGCGCCCGGGCTTTCCAGCGGGCTGGCGGGGACGCACGAGGGCGCGGTGAACCGGACGTGGAGCGGCAGATCGCGGGCGGCGGCGCGCAGAGCTTCAATGCCGGGCAGCCCGGCGACGTTGGCGAGCTCATGGAGATCGGTGACGACCGCACCGGTGCCGTGGGGCACGACCGCGCGGGCGAACTCGGGGATCCAGACCAGCGAGCTTTCGACGTGGACGTGGGCGTCGACGAACGACGGCGCGACCACCTTGCCGGCGACCTCGATCCGCTCGCGCGCCGCCGGGTACGCGCCGACCCCGGCGATCCGACCGTCGACGATCGCGACGTCGGCCGGCTCCAGCTCGCCGCTGAAGACGTTTGCCACGCGGGCGCCGGCGAGCACGAGGTCGGCCGGTTCGCGACCAAGCGCGACCGCGAGTCCCCGGCGCCAAGCCGTTGCGTCGAACCGCGCCCGGTCTGCGCCGGACCCCGTGCCTTCGCCCATGCTCGCTAACTATCGCCCCTCCGTCCGTCGGGCTGCTCGACAGGGCGCCGGCAGAGCAGCACACGTCCCGGATGCACCATGTCGCCTCAGGAAACGACGCGCGATTCGACGAAGCTGAGCACCGCTTCCAGCTCGGGAAGGCGGGAGCGGACGAATGCACCGATTTGATCCGCCTGGGTGAACGGCAGCTCGAAGTGAAGGCGGACGGCGACGCCCTGGTCGATCTCGTCCCACAGCGCGCTCTGGTGCGGTTCGAGAGAGCCGCGCGCGATGTTCGGGATCGTCATGCGGGCGAGGCGTTCGAGCGCGCGGCGACGCCAGTCGTTCTCTTCGTCGGCGAACAGACCGGGCGAGGAGGTCCAGAGCTCGACGGCGAACCCCTCGGGGCCGACGCGGACGTCGATGCGGCCGACCTCGTCATCGACCGCGACGGTCCAGCGCCCCTGATCGTCGAAGGTCTCGTAGGCGTAGAAGCCGGCGCGGGTGAGCGATGCGCGGACCGGTTCCAGCGCCCGGCGCGCCAGCGCGACCTCGTCGGGGCGGTCGATGAGCTCGACACCCGAGACGTCGAGACGCGGGCCGAAGCGTTCCGTCAGCAGGTCGGCAAGATCGTCGGTGTCGTCAGATTCGGATCGGTCGTCCATCGTGCGTTCCTGACGGCGCTGATCTCGGTGGCGAGCAGCGGGTGTCGCGTGCGATCGGATCGCCGCGTTGCGGGCGGTGCGTGGCGACGCACCGGCAGGTGTGAGCACGGGTTAAAGTGTCGCACGTCCGGGGCCAGGGAGGGGAGGACATGACATGGGCGGACGAGGGAGCGAGCGAGGGCGCCGCAGCCGTTGCCCGGTGGTGGCTGGCGGAGATGGAGGCGTGCGTGCGGACGGTCGATTACACCCGGTGCCGCGGGCTCTTCGCGCCGGATGTCGTCGGCTACGGCACGCGTGTCGCCGCGGCGGTCGGAATCGACGCGCTGGAGCGCGACCAGTGGCGCCGGATCTGGAAGGCTGTCCGCGGGTTCACCTTCCTGACGGATCGGCTCCACTGCGGAATCGCCGCCGATGAGGTCGTCTGGTTGGCGTGTCCGTGGACCTCGGAGGGACGTGGGCCGGCCGGTTCGTGGGTTGCCCGACCCGGCCGGATCACCGCCGTCCTGGAGCGACGCGGGGATCGCTGGGTGGCCGTGCATACGCATCACTCGGTTGTGCCAGCGATCGCCTGACGGAGGGCGGTAAAATGATCGGAGGCATGACGGCCAGTTGCCGGGGGTAAGGGTTGGCGTCAGACCACGATCTGTTCGACGTCGGGGGGGGTGGCGCCGGCGGCGAAGCGGCCGGGGTGGAACGGGTTGTCGAAGGCGGTGATGCGGCCGGCGACGAGGTCGGCGAGAAGGCGGCCGCCACTGGGGCTGCCCATGATGCCGTGACCGCTGTAGCCGGTGTTGAGCCAGAGGCCGTCAGTCTGAGCGGCAGGGCCGATGAGCGGCTTGTGATCCGGGGTGACGGTGTACTGACCGGCGGTGAGCTGGATCTGATCGCGCGGGATGGTCGGGATGAGCGCGCGCCAGAAGGGGCTGAGGCGGGCGATGCCGCGCGCGTCCGTCAGGACCAGATCGGGGAAGCCAGGGTCGGGCGGAACGGGCCAGACCGGATCGCCGTCGGTCTCGGGTTGCGCCCAGGCGATCAGGGCGCCGCCGAGGTGCGGGCGCCAGTGGGCGCCGGTGTTCGCGTCGATCGTCAGGGGACCGTGCTGGGGAATGCGTCGGTCGGGTGGAACGATGACGCGGTTGCGCCGCAGTCGGGTGATCGGCAGCGGCTCGCCGGCGAGGATGCTCGCGAACGGGCCGGTGGCGAGGACGACGCGCTCGGTCGCGATGTCGCCGCGGGTGGTTGTCACGCCCGTAACCTTACCGCCGGTGCGCTCGATGGCGGTGACATCGGTATTGAGGAGGACGGGGGCGCCGCTCGCCTGGGCGAAGAGGTTGGCCGCGCGGCAGCCGTCGATCCAACCGTCGCCCGCGCGGAACGCGCCGACGGCCACTTCGGGAGAGAGCCAGGGAAAGCGGCGGCGAATCTCGTCGCCGTCGACCAGCTGGACGTCGCCGATCCCGAGCGCGCGCTGGTGGGTGACGCGGGCGGCGAAGACAGCTCGTTCCTCGGGTTTGGTCGAAGCGAAGAGGTAGCCCTGCTGGCGAAGGCCGATGTCGGCCACGAGGGGCGACAGACCGAGCGTGCCGGCGAAGTTGACAAAGATCGCGAGGCTTTCGGACATCTGGGCGACGTTGTCCGGCTCGCTGAACTGGCAGCGGATGCAGTGGGCGGAGACCGCCGTCGTCGCCGCGGCGAGGGCGGGCGCGCGCTCGACAAGGACCGGGCGGAAGCCGGCGCGGGCGAGCCAGAACGCGCTGGCCGCGCCGACGATGCCGCCGCCGATGACGACGACGTCGGCCGTTCGCGGCGGTTCCTCGACCACGTTCAGACGCGCGGCGGCTGCGCCGTGGGTTCCCATGCTGCACCCCTTCGCCCAACCGATCGCCGGACACGATTGTAGGGTGGTCGGGAGGGCGAGCGCATGTTTCCCAATTGAACCTGATGCCGGACCCATGAGAGGCTTTGGTACTTTTGTCATGAATTTGACACCCACGCAAGCCTACGCTATGCTCCGGCGCCAGGGTTCAGTTGGGCTTTGGAGAGTGATTGATGCACGTGGCACGTCTGCCTGTGCGTTCCTTGGAGACGGGGGCGCGGTGGGGATGTTGACCGACGGCACCGCGCTGGCCCAACACACGTCGAAACGGTTGGTCGACGGAGGCCACCGAGGGCAGCCGGCAGCGGAGCCGGCTGGGATGCGCAAAGGGAGGCAAATGACCGATGGCGAGAGAATGGATCGGCGAACTGGTTGCGAGACTCTACAACGGCAAGATCGACCGGCGCGAGTTCATGGTACGGGCCGCGGCGACCGGGCTCTCGGCGTCCTTGATCGGCCAGGTGGTGGCGACGCACGAGGCGTCGGCTCAGGGCGCGACGCCCGGGGCGTCGCCCGCCGCCGGCGGCAAGATCGGCGTGGCCGGCATCACCCACATGACCGACACGAGCAAAGGCAAGATCAAGTTCTACTCCTCTTGGCCGATGATCGCCTCCTCGGCGCAGATCGGCGGTGACTCACGCGACTCGGTCAAGCTGGCGCTCGAAGACTTCGGCAGCGCGGCCGGTGGGTTTGCGATCGAGTACCAGCCGCTCGACGACGCGGTCGCAGCGACCGGTTCGTGGGACGCCGGCAAGGAGTCGGAGAACGCGAACAAGGTCATCAACGACCAGGATGCGATGGTCTACATCGGGACGTACAACTCCGGCGCCGCCGCGATCTCGATCCCGATCCTGAACGCGGTCCCAATGGCGATGATCTCGCCCGCCAATACCTATCCGGGTCTGACTCAGGCGGTGCCGGGTGTCACCCAGCCGGGTGAGCCCGAGAAGTACTACCCGAGCGGCAAACGCAACTACATGCGCAACACCGTGCCGGACCACCTGCAAGGCGGAGCGCAGGCCAACTGGGCAGCCACCGAGAAAAAGTTCACGAAGGCCTACGTCCTCCATGACCGCGAGCTCTACGGGCAGGGCGTCGCCACGGCCTTCAAACTGTACTTTGAGAAGCTCGGCGGGCAGACACTCGGCTTCGACGGCTACGATCGCAACTCCCCCGACTACCAGGCGGTCGCGACGGCAATCGCCGACAAGAAACCCGACATCGTCTACATTGGCTCGATCGTCAACAACAACCCGGCGAAGGTGGTCAAGGACCTGCGATCGGTCATGCCGGCCGACAAGGTCGTGATTATCGCCCCGGACGGTTGCTTCAACCAGGCCTTCATCGACGCCGCCGGGGATGATGCTGAAGGCGTCTACGTGACCTTCGGCGGGGTACCGCCGGCGTTCCTCCAGAGCCAGATCGGTAAGGATTGGCTCACCCGCATCCAGGCGAAGATCGGCCACGAGCCGGATGCCTACGCGACCTACGCGTACGAGGCGGCGGTGATCGCGATGCAGGCGATCGATCAGGTCCAGGCAAAGGATCGCGCCAAGATCCTCGACACGATGCTCCACACCAAGGAGTTCAATGGGCTCTCCGGCACCTATAGCTTCACGGCGTCGGGCGATCCGGACAAGCCGAGCATCTTCCTCGGCCAGGTCAAGAACAAGAAGTTCGAGCTGGTGAAGTTCATCACGCCGGCTACCTCCTAGTCCGGCGTGAGGCGATCGGGCGGGCTGCCGCGGTTTCCGCGGCATGCCTTCCCGATCCTCTGTGCCCTGTCCCGAGCCCCGCTGCCTCCTCCGAGGGAGAAGGGGGTCGAAATCACGACGATGTGGTGGTGACCCCATGCACTTCAATGACTCGCTCTTTATCCAGTATCTGATTCTCGGCGTGGCCAGCGGCGGCTTGATCGCGTTGATCGCGCTCGGCTATACGTTGGTCTACGGCATCGTGGAGTTGATCAACTTCGCCCACGGCGAAGTGTTCATGATGGGCGCGCTCTTCGCCATGACCCTGGTCTCGGCGAGTGGCGTGACTGGCAAGTCCTCGTCCTGGGCGATCGTCGGAATCATCCTGGCGGTCATGGCGGCCGCGATCATCTTCGGCGCACTGCTCAATTTCGGCATCGATCGCCTCGCCTACCGCCGGCTGCGCAACGCGCCGCGCCTCGCGCCGTTAATCGCGGCGATCGGGGTGAGCTTTATCCTGCAGAACATCGGGATCTATTGGAAGGGTTCTAATCCGGTCACGCCGCCCGCGTTGATTCCGATCAAGCTGCGATCGTATAACGTGCTCAACGAATGGTTTGGGCTGAACACGACGGTGCGGCTGCGTCCCCTCGATCTGGCGGTGATCCTTATCCCGATCCCGCTGCTGCTCGGACTGACTTGGTTCGTGTACAAGACGCGGATGGGTAAGGCGATGCGGGCGACCGCCCAGGACCGAGAGGCGGCGGCGCTGATGGGCATCGACGTGAATCGCGCGATCGCGGCAGCGTTTTTGCTGGGCGGTGGCTTAGCAGGTGCCGCCGGGCTGATCGCACTCTACTATAACAATGCCGCGAACTACCATATGGGATTTCGCTACGGACTCTTCGCCTTCACGGCCGCGGTGCTCGGCGGGATCGGTAATCTCGCCGGTGCGGTGATCGGCGGGCTCTTCATCGGCATCGTCTGGGCGATGAGCGACGGCTTCATGAAGGATTACATCTCCGGTTGGGGACCGCAATGGACGCCGGTCGTCATCTTCGGCGTGCTCGTCCTGATCATGATCTTCCGTCCGACCGGCTTCTTCGGCTCCTCGGTGGACAAGGTGTAGGCGATGGCTGGGGCGACACCGGTTGCGCGCGGGCTCGCCGACCGCGACGAGACCGAGGAAGATCTGGACAGGGATCGGCGGCAGCGCCACAAGCTCGGCTGGTTCCTACTGGTCTTCGCGCTGATGTTCGCCTATCCCTTTGTCGACAAGGGGCTCCACATCAATCGCATCGGCTCGTTCGAGGCGATCTTCGTTTTTCTCATCCTGGCGATGGGGCTAAATATCGTCGTCGGTTATGCGGGGTTGCTCGACCTCGGTTACGCCGCCTTCTTCGCAATCGGCGCTTACTCGATCGCGTTTCTCACGTCGCCGGGCAGCTTTTTCGTCCAGCACAATTACGTACCCGGTGTTCTGCGCCACTTCTGGCCGGCAATGGCGGTCTCCTGGCTCGTGGCGGCACTCTTCGGATTGCTGCTCGGAGCACCGACGCTGCGGCTGCGCGGCGACTACCTGGCAATCGTGACACTCGGTTTCGGCGAGATTGTGCCGAACTTTTTCTACAACGCGGATACGATCGCCAACGGGACGCGGGGGGTGAATCCGATCGGCAAGCCAGGAACGATCAACCTGCTGGGCATGCATCTGTCGTTCGGGCCGACGGACCAGCGCAACTGGTACTGGCTGATGCTGGTGGTTGGCGTTTTCTCGGTCTTCCTGATCACGCGGCTCTACGACTCGCGGCTCGGGCGGTCCTGGGTCGCGATCCGCGAGGACGAGGTCGCCGCGGCGAGCATGGGGGTCAATCTGGTCCGGACGAAGCTCTGGGCGTTCTCGTTGGGCGCGTCATTTTCGGGGTTCGCGGGGTCGGTCTACGCCGCCGCCTTCCAATACGTCCATCCCAGCCAGTTCGACTTTTCCGTGTCGGTCATGATCCTCTCGATGGTGATCCTGGGTGGGTTGGGCAATATCTACGGCGTGATCTTCGGGGGGCTGCTGATCGCCAGCTTCGACCGCATCCTCGCCGACCTGCTCAACAGTCCCGTCCACTGGGTCGGCGATCACACCAACGTCGGATTCCTGCAACGACATGACATCTCGACCGACCGGCTGCTCGTCTTCGGGCTGGCGCTCGTGCTGATGATGTTGCTACGACCAGGCGGCCTGTTCCCCAGCGCCCGGCGCAAGGCGGAGATGACGCCGGGAACGGAAGACGAGCGCGTCCAAGAGACGCAGCAGCTCTTCGACATCCGGCAACAAAATGAGCCGGCCGTCGGAGAGCGGGCATGAACGCCGCGATGAGCGACAGGTCGGTCCCTCCGGTCACTGCCTCCGGACCGGCGCGGGATGCGGTTTTGATGGCGAATCGGATCACCAAGCGATTCGGCGGGCTCGTCGCCGTCGATAGCGTCGATCTCGCGATCGAATCGGGAACCATCCAGGGGCTGATCGGGCCGAACGGTGCCGGTAAGACGACGTTCTTCAACATCATCGCCGGTATCTACCAGCCGACCGAGGGCGAGATCATCTTCGACGGCGCACCGATCCACATGGCGGGCGGTGGGTTCCTCCGCGGCGGCTCGCTGCGACCGGATCAGGTGACCGCGCGGGGCATCTCCCGGACGTTTCAGAACATCCGTCTCTTCGCCAATATGACGGCGCTGGAAAACGTCCTGCTCGGCATGCACTGCCGGCTCAAATCCAGTGCGCTCGGGGCGATCCTGCGGCTGCCCTCGGTGACGGCGGAAGAGCGGCGAGCGCGGGCAAAGGCCCGCGAATTGCTCGCCTACGTTGGGTTGCCGGGCAAGGGCCGAGAGCTGGCGAAGAACATGGCCTATGGCGACCAGCGCCGATTAGAAATTGCGCGGGCACTCGCGAGCGACCCGAAGCTGTTGCTGCTCGACGAGCCGACCGCCGGAATGAACCCGAACGAAACGGCACAGTTGACGCGCTTCATCGATCGCATGCGGCGCGACCTGGACCTGACGATCCTGCTCATCGAGCACGACATGAAGGTGGTTATGGGCATCTCCGACCGCGTGGCGGTGCTCGACCACGGGCAGAAGATCGCCGATGGGACACCGGCCGAGGTCCAGCGCGAGCCGAAGGTTATCGAGGCCTACCTCGGCAAGGGCGCGACCGAGGTCGACTCGATCCGGGAGCGCGCGAACGAGCAGCGGTCAGCCGTCAGCCTTCAACCATCCGCGCACGGTTCAGTGGATGGCGATGGGCGTCGTTAACGTCGTGGTGCGATCGCGAATGGCAATTGCCGCGGCTGACGCCTGATGGCTGACGGCTGACGGCTCGTTTGAGAGCACTTCTGATGGCGATGCTCGAGGTCCGCGACGTACATACCTACTACGGGCACATCCACGCGCTCAAGGGCGTGTCGGTCGAGGTGAATCAGGGGGAGATCGTGACCCTGATCGGATCGAACGGCGCGGGCAAGAGCACAACGCTGAAGACGATCTCGGGTCTCTTGCACCCGCGGCAGGGTCAGATTGTGTTGAACGGGCAGCCACTCAACGGCGTGCCGGCGCACAAGGTCGCGGCGATGGGTGTTGCCCAGTCACCGGAGGGCCGTCGCGTTTTCCCGCGCATGTCGGTTCTGGAGAATCTGGAGATGGGGGCGTTCTCGCGGGGCAACGCGGATCCGTCCGACCTCGCGCGAGTCTTCGACCTGTTCCCGCGGCTCAAAGAGCGGATCACCCAGAAGGCGGGCACGATGTCCGGAGGCGAGCAGCAGATGCTGGCGATCGGCCGCGCGTTGATGGCGCGACCCTCTCTCCTGCTCCTGGACGAGCCGTCGATGGGGCTCTCGCCGATCCTGGTCGAGACGATCTTCGGCATCGTCAAGGAGATCAACGCGCAGGGGACGACGGTCTTGCTTGTCGAGCAGAACGCGTTGATGGCGCTGGGCATGGCCCACCGCGGCTACGTCCTCCAGACGGGGCAGATCGTCCTCGCCGACAACGCGGCCACGCTCCTCAAGAACGAGCTGGTGCGCAAGGCGTATCTGGGCGAGGAGTAGGCCGGCGACGTCCGCCTCGTCCAGTTCATGGCTCCCGACTGAGACGTGAGACAATGGCGGCTCAGGCGCGTGGCTCAGGCAGCGCCCCAACGCCGAGGCGACAGCCCGATCACCTGGGTCTGGATTGAGACGTGCCGAGCTGAGTGACTCAAGCCGACGGCACGTCCCTTCGAGCGTGCTCTCGCGAGAGGTGTGGCCATGACCGAGCTGCAGAACCGGACGACCACCGACGAGTATGTCCTCGACAATCCCCGCCTGCGGCAGTTCATCGAGGCCGTCAAGGAGATCCGCCACGCCCAGGCCGATCCACGGGCGATCCTGGGCGCGATCCGCCCGCATTTCGCAGCGCTGCTCGCCGACCAGACCTGGTTGCCGGCAACGTACCAGGAACCGGTCGCGGGCAGCGGGATGGGGAGCGGGATCGGGACCTGGCTCCTCTACCGCACGACCGATGGCAGCCTGGCGCTGTCCTCGCTCGTCGTGCCGCCGGGGGCGCAGACGCCGGTGCATGACCACCTCGCCTGGGGGCTCGTCGGTCTCTACCGGGGCGCGCAGGACGAAGAGGTGTTCGTCCGGCGCGACGGCGGCGGGAGCGACGAGCACGCCGTGCTTGAGATGGCCGCGCGGCACGCGCTGAGGCCGGGCGATTTCTACGAGCTGCTGCCGGAGAACGACATCCACCGCGTCCGGACGACGTCCGACGTCACGTCGGTGTCGCTCCACCTGCTCGGCGTCGACAACGGCTGCATCTGGCGCCACCGGTTCCACCCGGACGAGCAGCGGGTCGAGCCGTTCAAATCCGGGTACGTGAACGTGGAGTGCGCCGATACTGGCGCCGCCGGAGCGGCGCGGGGCTAACGACTCTGCGCCGGCCCAGCGCCCGGTACGTCGGAAAGGACCATCAAACGTGGGCGATGCTGCGTCCGATCGACCCATCCCCAACCTCAATCCGCCGTCGGTCACGAAGCGAGCGCCGTGGCAGGACAGTGAGGAGCGGCGGATCAGCAACTGGCTGACGCCGTGGGATTTTCGGGAGGAGATCGACGCGGGGCTGATCGGCGTGCCGTACTCGGGCGCCTCGATCAGTCCATCGGCGGCGGCGGGTGGGCCGGAAGCGGTGCGGATGACGTTCCGGTTCAATACGACCTTCTCCCCTGATTTCGACACCGACATCCAGCGGCTGCGCGTGCGCGACCTGGGCGACATCAGCGGGCACCTGACCGACGTCCAGGCGGCCCATCGCAAGATCGAGGAGGCGGTCGCGGGCGCGCTCTCGCTGGGTCAACCGT
>JRHI01001968.1_pt1 | contig 15421 bp, 14 predicted proteins | sample 215371 | NCBI WGS metagenome assembly JRHI01 (sample SAMN02929681, study PRJNA255918) | sediment metagenome | biome: cave system; feature: Ice Cave; material: Sediment; isolation source: sediment from deep within a dark volcanic ice cave with no known source of... ...
CTCAGCCGCAATTGGCCTGCACTTCTACGCGGCCGGCTGAATAACCCTCACGGTTCCCGCGACGACGTCGAAACCCTCCGCGAAGAAATCGTTGAAGTGCTCGAGCCCTTGGGGCTTCGGCTGTCCGTGGCCAAGACCCGCATCGTGCACATGAGCGAGTCGTTCGACTTCCTTGGGTTCTGCATCCAGTGGCGCCGCAAGCGAGGCACGAACAAGTGGTACGTCTACACCTTCATCGCCGACCGGCCCATCCGGTCGTTGAAGGACAAGATCCGTGCCCTAACGAGCAGGCTATCGCAGCACCCACCCAGGGTCGTGCTGATCAGGCTCAACCAGAGCATGCGCGGCTGGTCCAACTACTTCAAACACGCGGTCTGCAAACACACCATGGACTCCCTCGAAAACTTCGTGTGGTGGAGGGTCATCCGCTGGTGGATGAAGCTGCACCGCTGGAAGTGGACCGACGTCCGTCGGCGTCTCACCGACCACACCGGCCGGTGGCGCAGACCCTCGGCGGACGGGATCGAACTGTTCAACATCGCCAAAGTACCCATCACCCGATACCGGTACCGAGGCAACAAGATCCCCAACCCCTGGATCGTGGCCAACCACGCCTAACGACAGACACCGTGGAGAGCCCGTTGCCGAGAGATCGGCACGGCGGGTTCGGCGAGCGGCCTGGGGAAACGGACCGGGAGCAATCCCGACACCGCGCCCCAGGCCGACTCAACCAGCAGGGCAAGGTTCGTGCTCCTGGGGTTCACCAGGGGGCTTCCGAGTTGGTTATCGCGCAGGTCACCACAGATCGGGCCGCCACCACCTGACCGCCGTTCTGACCGCAACGAGCAGCACCGGGCCACCCTCGACCACCACCCAGCGAACGCCGCATGCGCACGTTGCGTGATCCGATCAGGGGCCTGCATGCATCTGTTAATCGCAGAGTCTCCTCTGCCACCTTGCCGGGGTGGTCGTGCGAGGACGAGTGACCAAGGTCAGGCCGTCTCCAGGCCGTCGGACGTCAAGTCGCGTCGGGATACAACAGGACACAACGAGCACAAACCAGCAGGTCAGACCAGATCGGGCGCCCGACCACCGCAGGCCGGTCGATCAGGCTACGAGAAATCCGGCATCACGTGGCGGTGTCGAGAGCGAGGTCCTCGTCGGGGAGGCCGGCCCATCGCTCGATCAACAGAATGGTCCCGTCCTGGTCATGCGTCACGGCCACCGACGGGACCGAGAAGACCCTGTCCGCCCGCAACGCCGCGGCTTCGTCAGCGGTCATCACCATCGGTGGCAGCGCATCCATGTCGGGCCGCACCCGATCGGCCACAACGCACACCGTCCCGCGGTCCTCGGCTAGCGGCAGACGCCCGATCAACGCCGTTCCGGCCACCTCCCTGCCCGGCCAGGTTCCGTGATTGACGCCGGGGTCTTCGATCCACACGTCAAAGCCGGTCGCGATCGTCCGGTCGGTGTCGGGTGACATCGCGTGCAGCGTCATCGGTTCGCCGACCGGTTCGTCGACGACTGCCATGCCGATGTGCTGCACCACGGCCAACGCTCGCATCTGTCCGAAAGCGAGGGCCGGTGGGCGCCGCCACTCGACCGGCCGAACACCGTTTACGTCTAGATGCCACTCGCCGGACCGGCGCATGCTCAGGTGCGCGTGTCGTCCGGACCCTTCCCGTTCGAGGTACAGCTCGGCGCTATGCGCACCGGACCGCAGTCGCCACCACCGGGCGCGTTTGCCGCCGACGATGATCCCAAACCGCAAGGTGCGACTTTCGTCCGCCACGTGTACTCCATCCCAAAGAGTTGACCTGACGGACCCGACCCGACCACGGCGCGCAAAACCTACCGGCGGTCATCATCGGGTCCAGCCGAGATGCCTGTAAAAGCGGCAATGAGCCGATCTTGAGGGCCGTTTGTTCGTAGAGGTATCTGCGTCGATGTTGGGTCGTGGACTGCTGCCGGGCGATCGGGCCGGCAGCAGCGTGGGGTCCCCGGTGCGCAATCTCGGAAGTCGTCCGGGTACGGTGTCGCCGTCTTGTGGGTTCGGGGGTTGGCTCGGAAGGTGGAGCGCCCGATGGCGACGACGCGGCGGTGGGTCCAGTTCGTGGTGCCGGTGATGGTTGAGGTCGATTGTGACGATGACGAGGTCACCCGGGTCGTGGTGCTGGCCGAGGAGGTCCGGCCGGACCGTGATGATCTGGGCCACTTCTGCATCTATGTCGAGGGGTTCGCCCGACGTCATAGTGATGAGCAGCCACAGACGCAACGCTTATTCGGTTGCCCAGCCGGGGTGGGAGCACGATGACGTGCGGGTCGGGCCCCCCGCATAGCTGGCTGTCGTTGCTGGCGTGGGAGGAAGGGTTCGGTCTGTCCGAGGCTGATGATCGGTATTCGGAGATCAGTCCGTATGCCGGGCCGCGGTGTTGAGCGGGGCGCGCGGTGGCCTCGATTGACCGGACTGCTTATCCGCGTTTTAAGCGGAGCATCTCGGTCCGGGAGTTGCGTCAGGCGTACGCACCGAGTCTGGAGGAGATGGAGTGGGCTCGGGGTCTGACCGATAGCGATGATCACCTGTTGTCGCTGGTGGTTTGGTTGAAATGCTGCCAGCGGCTGGGGTATTTCCCCAAGCCCACGGAGATACCGGTGCAAGTGCTCGACCACGTGCGTGACGAGCTGGGCCTGCATGAGGACACCCATATCACGAAGGTGGCGGATCGGACGATGCGCCACCATAAGGGTCTGGTGCGCGCCCTACTGGGGTTGATCGATGATCAGGGACACGCCCGTAAGGTCGCTGAGGAGGCGATCCGGGCGGCGGCCCAGGCCAAGGACAACCCGGCCGATCTGATCAATGTGGCGTTGGAGGAGCTGGTGCGGGCCGGTTGCGAGTTGCCGGCGTTCTCGACGCTGGACCGGATGGCTGGTGAGATCCGCGTGGAGGTCAACGGCGGGTTTTTCGGCCTGATCCATTCCCGGATGGGTGCTGAGGATCACGCCCGGATGGTGTGGATGGTGGGTGTTGATCCGGTCACTCGTCGCAGCGGCCATGATCGGGCGAAGAAGACCGCGGGGCGGGCGACGGTGTCGCATTTGCGTGAGCACCTGGATCATTTGGCCTGGCTGGACACGATGGGTGGTGGCAGTGATGCGTGGGTGAGCGGCGTGCCCGCCGCCAAGATCGCTCATTTCGCCGCCGAGGCGCGGGCGCTGGACGCCGCGGAGATGGGTGATTTCGCGCCGGTGAAGCGGGTCGTGTTGGAGGCTTGCCTGGTGCATCAGGCCCGGATCCGGGCCCGGGATGATCTGGTGACGATGTTGTGCAAGCGGATGAACACCCTGCACAACAAGGCCAAGGAACTGTTGGAGACGATCCGCGAGGAGCAGCGGGAACGCAACGAGCGGATGCTGTCGGTGTTCGGGGACATGCTCACCGCCGCCCAAGACGTCGACACGGCCGCCCGGACCGCCGATAAGCCGTGGTCGGGGGTGAGAAAGGCTCACCAGACCGGGAAGGTGCTGCTGGCCACGATCGAGGACAACGGTGGCCTGGCCGGGCTGCTGGCCGAGCACGAGGCCTTGACCGCGCATCACCACGGCAATTACCTGCCGCTGCTGGACCGGTTCTACCGCTCGCATCGGTCGTTGCTGCTGCGGCTGGCCACCGTGCTGGTGCTCGAGCCCACCAGCACCGACCGTAGGTTGCTCGATGCTCTGGAGTTCGTGCTGGCCAACCAGACCCGGACAGCGGAGTACATCCCCGAGTCCTCCACGGTCACCGACAACGAGACCGGGCAGCCGCTGACGCGGGTGCTGGATACCTCGTTTGCGCCGGAGGCCTGGCAGACGGTGATCCGGGATAAGCGCCGGCCCGGCACGCTGGTGCGCCGGCACCTGGAGATCTGCGTGTTTTCCTGCCTGGCCGATGAGTTGGTGCGTGGGGATGTCGCCGTAGTGGGTTCGGAGGCCTACGCCAACTGGCGCTCCCAGCTGTTGAGTTGGGAAGAATGCGAGCCGCTGGTGGCGGGGTATTGCACCGAGGTCGGCCTGCCCGCTACCGCGAGCGAGTTCCGCGGTGAGTTTGCAGACTGCCCTGGGCGCGCTCGCGGTGAGTGTGGACCAGGGCTACCCGGACAACGCCGACCTGATTATCGATAAGGACGGCCGGCCGGCGTTGACGGCCGTGAAGGGCGCCCAGCGCAGCGCGTCGGCGCTGGCGCTGCAGGCCGCGATCACCGAGCGGTTGCCGGAGCGGTCGTTGCTGGACATTCTGATCCGGACCACCCGCTGGTTGCGCTGGTATCGGCATTTCGGGCCGTTGTCGGGTTCGGACCCGAAACTCCTTGATCCGCTGGAGCGCTATTTGTTGGTGGCCTTCACCTATGGGTGCAATTTTGGTGCCGCTCAGGCCGCCCGGCATCTGCGTGGCCTGGTCAGTGCGCACGAGCTGAGCTTCACCATCCGCCGGCACGTCAGTCTGGAGCAGTTGAACAGGGCGATCGCCGAGGTCGTCAACGCCTACCTTGCCCTGGATCTACCGAAGGTTTGGGGGGACGGCTCCTCGGTGTCGACCGATGGCACCAAGTACGAGATTTATGTCGATAATCTCCTGGCCGAGTATCACATCCGCTATGGTGGATACGGCGGGATCGCCTACCATCACATCGCCGACAATTATATTGCCCTGTTTTCGAGGTTCATTCCGTGTGGCGTGTGGGAGGCCGTTTACATCATCGACGGCCTGCTGGCGCAGGAAAGCGACGCCGCTCCCAAGGAAATCCACGCCGATACCCAAGGGCAGAGCTTCCCGGTCTTCGGGCTGGCGTATTTGTTCGGGTTCGGTCTGCTGCCGCGCATCCGCAACTTCAAGGACCTGATCTTCCACCGGCCCACCGCCGGTGTGCGCTACGCGCACATCGACGCCCTGTTCAGTGATTCGATCAACTGGCGGCTGATCGAGGAGCACTGGCGCGACCTGATGCGGGTGGTGATCTCCATCCGGGAGGGCAGGCTGAGCTCGGTGACGCTGTTGCGCCGGCTGCGCCACGACTCGAAGAAAAACAAGATCTATCGGGCGTTCCGGGAGCTGGGCCGCGCGGTCCGCACCATGGTCTTGCTGCGCTACATCTCCCAACCCTCACTACGTCAGCACATCAGCAAGGCCACCAACATGGTCGAATCCTTCAACCGGTTCTCCAAATGGCTCAACTTCGGCAACCACGGAGTGATCGCCGAAAACGACCCCGAAGAACAGGAAAAGGTCATCAAATTCAACACCCTGGTGGCGGACCTGGTCATGTTCAACACCGCCATCGACATGTCCACAGTCATCAACGAACTACGCGCCCAGGGCCACCCTGCCTATCGGGCCGACCTGGCCATCATGTCGCCCTACCAGCAAGACAACGTGCGACGCTTCGGCGATTTCGCCTACGACCTGACCGGCCCACTGGAGACCATGGACGTCCACCTGAACCTCGATGAGGACACCACCGCGGCATGACAGGGAAAAGACACTGCGGAGCAGGGCAACGGCGTGCGCGACGCGGTCGGCAACGCCCGGGTCGGAGGTGCCCAGCACGCGCTGGACCAGCTCTGTGCGGGCGTCGTCGACGAGATGTACGTGCCGGCGGACGTCCTGCCCGGAAAACAGATCTTGGTTGACACATTCACCGCGGCGGTGATCGGTGACCGGTTAGGTCTCGATGACGTCGGCGAGCAGGTTCACGGCTTGTTGGAGAGCGGGGGGGTCGGCGGCGGCGTAGCTGAGTCGCAGGTATGGACCTGGGGATTCGCCGGGGAAGTAGCTGCCGCCGGGGCTGACGGAGACTCCGCGTTGATGCGCGGTGGCGGTGACCTCGTCGTCGGTGTGGGTGGGTGGCAGGCGAAGCCACAGGTTGACACCCCCGGTGGGGATGACCTCCAGTTCGCAGCTGGGCAGGTGGGTGCGCAGGGCGGCGACCAGGGTGTCGCGTCGCAGACGCAGTGCTTTGCGTAGCCCGGCCAGGTGTCGCGGCCAGCCCGGGGCGGTGAGCACCTCCAGGGCGGTGTGTTGGAGCACCGGGGAGACGAACAGGTCGTCGCTGAGGCGGCCGCGGCGCAGTCGGGTCAGGGCTGGGCCGCGGGCGATGAGCGCGGCGACGCGTAGGCCGGCGGCGACCGGTTTGGTTAGCGACCGGATGTAGATGATGTGTCCGTCCTCATCGAGGCTGGCCAGCGGCGGTGGGGTGGGTGTGTTGAGGTCGAGGTCGCGCACCCAGTCGTCTTCGATGCAGAAGGCGTTGGCCCGGTGGAGGGTGTTCAGGATGGGCAGGCGCCGGTCTGCGGCGAGCACCGTGCCGGTGGGGTTGGCATGGCGTGGTTGGAGATAGACCAGCCGGGCACGGCTGCGGGCGAGGGCGTCGGCGAGGGCGTCAGGCAGCACCCCGTGGGCGTCGGTGGGGACGGGGATGGTGATCAGTCCGGCCGAGCGCGCGGCGGCCAGCGCGCCAAGGTAGGTCGGGGACTCGACCACGATCGGATCTCCGGGGACGGCGAGGTAGCGGCAGGCGGCGGCGAGGGCTAGCTGTCCGCCGGGGGCGACCAGCACGTTGTCCGCGCGGTAGGACGCGCCGGCTTCGCTGGCCAGGTAGCCGCGCAGCTCGTCGAGCCCGTCGGCCGGGGGGCGGCTCCAGCCGTAGGGTCGGCGCGCTGCCCGGGCGGTGGCCGCGGCGAGCAGGCCTAGGGGTTGGAGCCCTTCATCGAGGAACGCGCTGGCCAGCGGCAGCAGTCCGGGTGCGGTCGGCGCGAGCAGCCGTTCGAGGTCGTCGGACAGGCCGGCGCGGCTGCCGAGTGCCAGGGTTTGCCAGCCCAGGTCCCCGCGGCGCGTGGTCGGGTGGTGGTCGGCGGTGTAGCTGCCCCGTCCGGGTCGGGTGGTCACCAGCCCGCGACCGACCAGGACAGCAAACGCCCGTTGGACTGTGAGGGCGCTCACGTGGAAGCGCTGCTGTAACTGTCGGGTGGAGGGAAGTTGGCTATTAGGGGGCAGTTCCGTGGCCAGACGGTGTAGTTCTGTCACCACGGAGTTGAATCCGCTATCGTTAACCATGAGGCCCAAGGAAAGCGCATTCGGCGCCGCATGGGAAGCACGTCAGGGCTTTGTGCTGGGGGCGCTGGGGGTTCTGGCGTTTAGCGTGACGCTGCCGGCGACCCGCGCGGCCGATCCGGTGTTTGGCTCCATCACGGTCGGGCTCGGGCGGGTCGTGATCGCTGCGGTGCTGGCCGCGGTCCTGCTCCTCGCCCGCGGCGAACGGCTGATCGTGCCCAAGCTGCTTCCCCGGTTGGGGATTGTCGTCCTTGGGGTCGTGATCGGGTTTCCGTTGTTGACCACCCTGGCCTTGCAGGATGTCAGTAGCGCGCACGCCGCGGTGGTGTCCGGGCTGCTGCCGGCGGCGACCGCCGGGATGGCGGTGATCCGTGCCGGGGAGCGTCCTCGCCGGGAGTACTGGCTGGCCTTGGTCGTCGGGCTGGTTGCCGTGCTGGGCTTCGCCGCGGTCCAGGGCGCTGGCCGACCACGCGTGGCGGATCTGCTGGTGCTGGCCGCCGTGGTGTTGGCGGGTCTCGGCTACGCCGAGGGGGCGACGCTGGCCCGGGAATACGGCGGTTGGCGGGTGATCTGCTGGGCTCTGGTTCTTACCCTGCCGGTCCTGCTGCCGGTCACTGTCACCGCCGTCGTGCTCCACCCCCCGGGCCACGTCACCGTCTCAGCGGCGCTCGGTTTGGGTTATGTCAGCGTCATCAGCATGTTCCTCGGCTTCTTCGCCTGGTACGCCGGTCTCGCGCGTGGTGGGGTTGCCCGCATCGGCCGGCTGCAGCTGGCCCAACCCGTGCTCACCCTGGGCTGGTCGGCGTTGCTGCTCGGAGAGCACATCAGTCTCGCCACCGGCATCGCCGCAGCGATCGTGCTCGCCGTGGTCCTCGTCGGCCGCAAAGCCCGCGTCGACCAGACCCACCCTGATCGGGCGGTCGCAGCGGAGCCCGTACCTACCCACAGCGAAGGATTCGCGTGAGTTCGGTGGAGCAACCCTGGCCGGTGCTGATCACCCGCCGCCTGGCCCCCGGTGTACTGGCGCACCTCGAGCCCGTGTGTCAACTCACCGTGCACGATGAGGATCGCCCGATGCCCCGGGCCGCGCTGCTGCGCGCCGCTCAGGGTCAAACGGGCTTACTCACCACCTTGGCCGACCGGATCGACGGCGAGCTCCTCGCCGCCGCCGGCGAGCCCCTGCGGGTGGTCGCCAACCACGCGGTCGGCGCACACAACATCGACCTGCCCGCATGTCAGGCCCACGGGATGACCGTGACCGCCACCCCCGACGTGCTCACCGACGCCACCGCAGACCAGGCATGGGCACTGCTGCTCGCCGCGGCCCGACGCCTCGGCGAGGGTGAGCGTTGGGTCCGCAGCAGCCGGCCCTGGCAGTGGGCGCCGAACTTCCTGCTCGGCACCGACCTCACCGGCGCCACCTTGGGCATCGTGGGATGTGGCCGTATCGGACAGGCCATCGCGCGCCGCGCGGCTGGGTTCCGGATGAGGGTGAATTATCACAACCGCCACCGGCTGTCCCCCGCCGTCGAGCAGGAGGTGCGCGCCCAGTGGCAGCCTCTTGATCGTCTCTTGCAGACCAGTGATGCGCTGATCGTGAGCTGTCCGCTCACCCCGGACACCCATAAGCTGCTCAATCGGGCGAGACTGGCTCAGCTCAAGCCCACCGCCGTGCTGGTCAGCATCACCGGAGGCGTGGTGGACGAAGCCGCCCTAGCCGACGTGCTCGGGCACGGGTTGCTCTTCGCTGCGGCCCTGGACAGCTACACCGACGAGCCGGTCATCCATCCGGCCCTGCTGACACACGAATCCGTGGTGCTCGCCCCCCATCTGGGTAGCGCCACCCTCGGAACTCGCCAGGCCATGGGGCGCCTAGCCGCCGACAACATCATCGCGGTCCTCTCCGGCCGCGATCCGCTCACACCAGCACGCGCCTAAACCCGGATCCCCGTGAGTCACAAATGCCGAGAGGAGCTAAATGTAGCGAAAGCTTCCCGAAGCGGCGCCGCGGACGAGCAGGGGCTTGTCCCTCGCCGCGCGGAGGAGACGCCAAGCCGCCCAATGCCGCGTTCGCTGAAGAATGTCATGGTGAGCGACGTGGGAAAACCTACATGAGATACGTGATCACGAACACAAATGCCGTAATCGTTGAACTGTAGAGGAATTTTCGGTTGACCCCGGAGACCGGGCCAGACGGTTAGCCTCGGGATGATCCTGGCGGGTACCCCGTTACTGTCCAGTGCTCGGCATGGGAACGCCGATCTGCGGCTCGGATGAGACGACACGTGTGTTGATATTGTCACCCTGTTCGTGCGCGAGGCGGAGCGTCCCGAGTGGCCACGGCACCTGGAGGCTGGGTGCACTTTAGCGGCTATCGCCGATCCAGATCCCGGCTTAGTACCCAAAAAAATCTACACCTAAAGGACTTGACTGCCGCCCATGCTAGGTTACTGTCGATATGGGTATTACCGGTATTCGTTGGACCGATGTCGCCGGCCGATGATGATACTGAAGTTGTCCAGATCGCGACTAGTGGGAAATTGCGACCACCACAGGGAGAGTGGTGCACGTCGAGTCCAGGCCAGAGCCGCGGCCGCGGCCGCATCAAGAAGTACAGCGCCCGCCGGGAACACTGACCAAGAGAAGGGGGCAGGAACTCTCTCGTGAATATTCGGCACGGTTCCGTAAACCGACTGATGATGACATAGATCAGGTGATGAACAGTGATTCTAGACTCACCTCTAGACATCAACTCGGATATGTTCTTAAGACTCGCAGATGTTTGTCCCGGACTTCATGTGCACCTCAAGCTTGAGGGACTGAACATCGCTGGCTCCATTAAATTCAAGACCGCACTTGCCATGGTAGAAGATCTCGAACGGCGTGGGATCATCAGACCCGAGACTAACACGATCATCGAATCCTCCTCCGGCAATCTCGGAGTCGCTCTCAGTATCGTCTGCTGCGTCAAGGGCTACAACTTCGTCTGTGTCACGGACCCGAACGCTTCCCCTGGTATCGCTGACCTGGTTCGCGCCTACGGCGGTCGTGTCGTGGTGATCACGGAACGGGATGGTCAAGGCGGATACTTGAGCAATAGGATTAAGTATATCGAACGGCAGGTGCGCGCTCATCCGAGCATGGTGTGGACCAATCAGTATGCGAATCCCAGGAATACCATTGCACACTATCGCACGACGGCGCGAGAAATACATGACCAATTCCCGGAACTCGATGTCTTGTTCATCGGTGCGGGGACGACCGGGACCCTCACCGGCTGCGCGAAGTACTTTTCCCTGCGTCGTCCACAGGTGCGGATAATCGCCGTCGACGTCGTCGGGTCTGTGACATTCGGTTACCCGTCGGGACGGCGGTACATTCCTGGGCTCGGCACGAGCCAGCGTCCCGCAATCGCCTCCTTAGATAACGTCTTCGACGTCGTGAGGGTGCCAGAGCGCGCGACGACACAGATGTGCCGCAGCCTCCGTGATCGTTATGGCTTGCTCGTCGGAGGTTCAACGGGAACCGTGCTGAGTGGGGTCGAGGACTACGCGCCGAAGATCCCGGAGGGCGCCACGGTGGTGGCCATAAGTCCGGACTTCGGCGACCGATATGCACGTACGATTTACGACCACGAATGGCTCGCCAAATGTGATCTCCATGACGGGCCATTGGGTTGGGATGCGGCCATGATTAATTACGCTGAATCTCTCACGACCGCCTCCTTCACGAATTGATCCCTCCTCGCCGGGGGATCGGTTGCACCACAATGCATCAGTCCATGCCCAGGCAGACAAGGTAAAGTTACCATGAGGACGAACACAACGACCGAACGCACGGTAGCCCAGCAAGAACATTCGCCGCTGGGTTCAGGGCGGTTTCGGTCACCCGCATCCAACTCTCACCTCTACGACCACTACTGGCCGCCGGTCCCATCATTTACGGCGTTGGACCCTGAACTACGCCAGTTCCTCGCCGCTTCCCCGGAGCAATGCGAGACGCTTCTCGCTGAGTTCCGCGGTGATCCTGAGATGCACGGACGTTTTCTCCACCAGCACCTGTCGACGATCTACGCCTACCTGTTCAGCTACCGAGATGGTCCCTGCACCGAGACGACCAACGACGCACTAGAGATCGCCTTACTCACAGCGAAGATCCGGCTGGAACGCGAGTTGCTGGACAACTGGATGACGCCTGATCCGCTGGAAGAAGTCACCGGCCAACTGGAGGCTGCTGATTATCTCGACGAGCTAGCGGAGACAAACCCCGGTGTTTGCCATCCGCTATTCGACTACCTCCGCGATGCGGCGTCCAAAGAGCAGCTCGAGCGGTTCGTGCAGTGCGATGTGATCCGCAACGAGGTCGTCGATGATGAGGTCGCGTTGCTTGTCGTGGGCCTCCAGGGAATGCAGAAGGCAGTCGCAGCCGCCAACCTGTGGGACGAGTGCGGACGGGGGAAACTCGAAAATTTTCACACGTTCTGGCTGCGGCAGCTGCTAGACGCATCTGGGACGCACGGCTGGGAGGATCTGGCTCGCTTCCGGGACGACCACCCGTGGTTCGCGAAGATCACTTCTAACACCAATGCGGTGCTGCTCACCAGACCCGCACACAAGTTCATGGCATACGGCTGTTTCCTGATCTTCGAGAGCTGGGTAGAGCCACATTTCCGCCGGCTTCTCGATGGCATGAGCCGGGTCGGGATCATCGACGATGACATCCGCATCTACTTCGATGCCCACGTGAAAATCGATCCCCGGCATAGTCGGGAGCTATCCGACGGCATGCGTCTGCAACGACCCGCCATGACACCAGATGGGGTACGGCAGGTCATCCATGGCGCGCACCTGGCATCGAGCGCGGGCAAGCGCCAGTTCGATCGGATGCTGACCTACCTGTGCTCCATGACCACCACGGAGGGATGACCGGGTGCTAACTTCCCCGTGGGTCCGCCTCGTCACCTGCGCCCACCTTCCCCGTCTTGCCGTCGACGACCAGGAACTCCTGCACGAGCTGCAACGTCAGGGCGTCCCGACTGAGGTGGCGGTCTGGGACGATCCCGCAGTCGACTGGTCGGCGGCACCCGTCACAGTCATACGCTCGGTCTTTGACTACCATCTGCGCCGACAAGAATTCCTCGAATGGCTCGATCACGTCGAAAAACAGACACTGATACAGAACCCACCGGAAATAATCCGGTGGAACTCCCACAAATTCTACCTTCGTCAGATTCAAGCCGAAGGCTTCCCGTTCATCGACACAGAATGGCTCACCCAGAACGAGCCAGCCGACATCAAAGAAATCATGATCCGGCGAGCGTGGCCGGAAATCGTCGTCAAGCCGGCCGTCTCCGCATCGGCACACGGCGCCTTAAAGGTAACGGCTGACAACGTCGACTCCGGGCAAGCGCACACCGATGGTTTACTCAGCGAAGGCGACGCCCTCGTTCAACCTTACCTGTATGAATTTGAAACAATCGGCGAGACGTCGGTGACCTGGCTCGGCGGCGAGCAAACACACTGCGTCCGCCGACCCTCGGGTCTCCACAGCACGTTGGAGCAAGCGCACGTCGGAGAGCCGCTGGAACCGAGCGCCGAAGAAAGAGAACTCGCACGAGCAGTCTATGCCTCCATCCAGTCGACGCTACTGTATGCGCGCATCGACATCATCAATACCCACGAATACGGACTGCTCTTGTTAGAACTCGAACTGTTAGAACCTGCCCTCTACCTAAGACATTCCCGCAAGGTCGTGGAGCGTTTCGCATCAGGTATTCTCGCCCTCGTTCCACCCCGGAGGGGAGGCGACGTCCCCGGGCGCGTAGATGGAGTATCAGGACACCGGGTCGCGCAGTAACGTTATCCGCTCTCGTTATTGAAGGTAAACCACGCGCCCCATGGTGGTCTTCCCGCGCCGAAACCTTCAGTCTGTGCCGCGCACAGGACAACAGACCCCAGGCCAGAGTGGCAGCAATTTACGGTGACACGAGGATATGAGACTGGAGCAAGTTCGACGCGTCCCCGCGATATGTGACCAACCATGAGGAGCAGGAGCGATGGCACGAGAGACCTTGCTGTTTCTGGACCGCACCACGGTGATGACCTGCCTGGCACGAATCGACCCCATGGACGTCATCGCCTCGGTCGTTCGGCGCCACGCCGAGGGGCGAACCACCCTCCCGGCCGAGGGCTACCTGTCCTGGAACAACAGCGAGGGCGCCTACAGCCGTGCGATCGCCATGCTCGGCGCGGTACACGATGAGTCGGGCCCAATGTTTGGCATGAAGCTGATCAATGCGTCGGTGAGTAACCCCAGCCACGGACTCGAACGTGCGGGCGGACTGAGCTTTATATTCGACCCGGAGACCGCTCGTCCGCGAGTCGTCGCCGAGGCCGGATACCTCAGCGCCGTCCGGACAGCAGCCTACACGATGGTGAGCCTAAGCTATCTTGGCCCACCCAAGTGGAACGCGATAAGTCTGATCGGCTCAGGCGCTCTAGCTCGCGCCCATGTCGACTTGTTGGTTAGGGCGTTTCCCAACGTGCGCCACGTCCATGTCTACGACATCGACTCAGCCCGGGCGGATACCTTTCTCGAATGGATTACCGAGCGTCACCCGCACTTATCGGCTCAGCGCGAAGTGTCCGCCCGTACCGTAGTTGCCGCATCGCCTGTGGTGATTACAGTCACCACCAGCGATGAGAGTTATATTCCGGCAGCATGGATCGAACCGGGCACTTTCCTCGCCCATGTGTCCTTAGACGACCTCACGGAAGACGTCTTCCTCAACGCGGAAGGACTGTTCGTCGACGACGTGGGTCTGGTCCGGGACAACCCGCGACGAATCCTGGGCCGGCTAATGCAGGAGGAGAAAGTTGGTAAGGCTGGTCGCATAATCGACGCGACCCTCGGTCAAGTACTGGTCGAGCCCACGCGGGCGATTCGACCCACATCCGGATTCGTCGTCAGCAACCCTTTCGGTATGGCGATTCTGGACGTCGGACTTATCGATGCCGTGGCCCGAGCCGCAGCACGCCTCGCCGTAGGCCACGCAGTGGCTCTACTCTAACTCGTAAAGAGACCTCAAGCCAGAGGCGGCTACGCGCAATGGCGGCCTTGAACATCCGATTAACCCTAGTTCACCGAGGTCGGTTTCGGTGTCCCACGACACCCCGATGGTGGAAACGATCCAAAGGAGACAAGACATGATGCTCATCAGTGGAGCTACCGGCAAGGTCGGTCAGCACCTCATCAAAGCCCTTCAGATCAAAGGCGTGCCCTTCAAGGCCCTGGCTCGCACGGAGGCATCTGCCCGGACGCTTGCCGAACAGGGCGTGGACACGGTGCGGGGTGACCTTTCTAACCCGGCCGCCGTCGAGTCAGCTCTGCTGGGCGCGGACACGTTCTTCCTCCTGGGAGCGCCGAGCGCGCACCAGGGAACGCAGGAGTTGGGAGCCATCCAAGCCGCCAAAGCCGCAGGAGTGAGGCGCGTGGTGAAGCTCAGCGTCTGCGGCGCTGGCGTCGACTCCGCGTGCGCCATCACACGCGAGCATGCTCGGGTTGAACAGGAACTCGCGGATTCCGACATTGCCTGGACCAGCCTGCGTCCCACCCTGTTCATGCAGAACTGGGTGGCCAAGCCGGTATTCGAGCGACCCAGCCCGTCTACACCAACGCGGCGGACGCGCGCATCGCCTGGATTGACACCCGCGATGTCGCCGAAGCCGCAGCCGCGGTCCTCACGAGCTCCGGCCATGATGGCCGTATCTACGAGCTGACGGGGCCCGAGGCCTTGACCTACGCTGAGGCGGCGGAGAGGCTCTCCGCTCTCCTGGGCAGAGAGATCCGGGTAGTCTCCGTATCCGACGCGGCCGCTTATCAGGCCATGATCGGCACTGGTATGGACTCCTGGTACGCCTATGCCCTCACAACCTTGATTCAGAGCTACCGCAAGGGGCACGCCGAGACACCACTCGGCACTTTCGAACTGCTGACAGGTCACACGAGCCACTCCACTGAATCATTCTTCAAGGATAATCTCGACGCATTCACGGCCTGAAAGTCATAGGTCTGTACTGTTACGATCTGGTCGATGTGGGCGGTGCGCTCGGCGGCAATGGCCCACTCCTGGGCGAGTTCGGCGCGCAGCGCTGCTCAGGCTCACCTCTCACCCCAGTGATCAGACGCTGGCCGACGGGAGCTGATCACTGTGCCGCGACCAGCCCGACTCCACACCGCCCGCGAGTCCCGGTCATCGGTGATCCCCTAGCGGCCTGGACTCAATGCCACTTAGCTTAATTTGATCATGGTGCTGTGCTGGGGTTTCCT
>JRHI01001969.1_pt1 | contig 15415 bp, 14 predicted proteins | sample 215371 | NCBI WGS metagenome assembly JRHI01 (sample SAMN02929681, study PRJNA255918) | sediment metagenome | biome: cave system; feature: Ice Cave; material: Sediment; isolation source: sediment from deep within a dark volcanic ice cave with no known source of... ...
CCGCCACCGCGTCGCCCCAGGGCAGGTCGAGGGCGACCACGGCCAGGTGCGGGCGCAGCCGTGCCGCCAGGGCGTGGACCGAGCCGGCATCGGGGGTGCGGTGGACCTCGTGACCGGCCGCCGCCAGCGCCGCCGCCACCGCCCGCCCCAGCGCGGGCCGCGCCACGACCAGGATCCGCGCCGGTCCCGCCATCGCCACTACCATCGCTTCGCGCTCCCCTCACCCGACCCGACGAACCGGAGCGGGGGCGATCACGCCGTCACCTCGATCGGCAGGACCATACCGGCCTGGTAGTGACCCGGAAGGTGGCAGGCCACCTTGTAGGCGCCCGGCTCGGTGAACGTCCAGGTCAGCGTCTTGGTCTGACCTGGGGCGATGTTCGAGGCCTCCGCCTGCTGATCGCCCTGCTGCAGGGGCTGGTCGACGTCCGCCCGCTTCTCGATCACGAGTTCGTGCTCCGTCGTGCCGACGTTCGTCACCGCGAAGGTGTAGGGCCGGCCGACCTTGAACGTCGTCTGGGAAGCGGTGATCTTCATCTCCGTCTCGGTGACCGTCACCACCCCGCCGACCGCCGCCGGCGTCGCCGCCTCGGTCGGCGGGGCCGGCGCGGCAACGCGCCCCTCGGCCAGGTAGATCGTCACGGTCGTCTGGACGCCGGCTGCGTGGAGCAGGGCGACCCCGGCGTAGCCGGGGGTCCCCACCAGCCCCAGGCCGATCATCAGGTCGCCGCCGACCACCTTGCCCCCGATGTCGCCACAGGCGATGTAGTCCTCTATCTTCTGCGCGCTCTCGTGGACGTTGATAGCGTACGGCGCGGCCAGCAGGTCGGCCAGCTTGACATCCACAGTGGTCACGCTGGTGTCGACGGGGATAGCCATCGATGCGCCCGGTGCCGCCGAGCCGGTCGCGGCCGTGCCGGCCTCCGGGGCGAGCGGCCCAACGTCGCGGAGCGGGTAGGCGACGTCGCCGAGGGCGGCGCAGGTGCCCTGGTGGATGTGGGCCGGGTGGGTCGTCGCCACCTCCTGCGCCCCGGCCGAGCGCATTCCCGCCGTCATCGATCCGAGGACGACCAGGGCGGCGACGATCGCGGCCGCCCGCCGCAGGGTGGAGGCCATGACGGTACTCTCCTTGCTCCGGGACGGCCCCGGCCCGCGCCGGGGCACTGCGGGACAGCGTGAGGGCGGCGGCGTGCCGGAGGCGTCGAGATCGGCGGCCCCGGCGTGGCAATTGCGCAACACGGAGATTGCCGCGCGGTCGTTGCGCCGGCCGACGGTCGAGAGCGTCTGTACAGCCACGTGAGCAGGATCGAGCCCACCCAGAGGCTGAGGTACCAACCGACGATTCCGCCGGTGCGGAGCTGCTGCAGGCCGTCGGCGAAGGCGAAGAGGGGTAGGTGCCACAGCGCCCAGGACACGCTCAGGATCGAGGAGGCCGTCAGCGCCCCGTAACGCACCTGCAGGCAGGGTAGGGCGAAACCGTGCCAACCCACCTCCTCGCCGTACCCATAGCAGAGGATGGAGGCCGTCCAGTAGACGAGCAGCGGCAGACGAGGGTACTCGGTCGATTCGCCGCACCGTGCGACGTCCAACCAAATCCCCTCCGCAATCCGGACGACGCCCGCCGCGAGGGCGAAGTGCGCGACCGGGCCAAGCACCGCAACGAGCAGCCAGCACAACCCCACCCGCCACCTGGCCATGCGCGCGACCAACTCGCGCAGGGCCGTCGTGCCACCGGTCGCGCCCGTCACGACCAGCGCGGCGAGAAGCGGGCCGAGGTTTCCCCACAGGTGCCAGTTCGATGAGACCGGTCCGCGCCACCACCCGACAGCGTCGGCGACCAGGGGCGCCCACAGCATCCAGGAAAGGGCATAGGCCAGGGAGAAGAACGCCAGCAGCGGGTGCCGCGCCGCGACCCCGGCCCGGACGCTTGGTCCCGTCGCAGCACCGACGATCCGCCTGACCAGGTGCTCATGCCCGTTGTCTCCTGAGCGGTTCACCGCAGGTCACGGTCGCCGCTTGTCCTATCCAAKCCGAACCCACGGTATGGGGGAACGTGCTGCAGGAGCGACCGACACGGGGCAGGCGGCATGGCAAACCCGCAACACCGACGCGAAGCGCGTGGGTGGGCGAGCGGCCTGTGCGCTTGCCCACGCCTATCTGCAACGCCGTTTCTGCCCACTGGCGCGGCCAGCCTGGCCTCCAGGTGCTCGAGTGGTCCTTGGCTCGGTTCTGGTCGCCGGAGCTGCCGCCTGTCCCGCCGACGTTGCTCGACGCGATGAGTCCGCATGGCGCCGGTGGCCGGGGCATCCGCTGGTATGCGGCGGGGAAGGACGTCCTCGGTTACGTGCCGGGGGTGCGCGGTGGCTACCGGATCCCAACCAGTGCCATTCCGCTCACCCGGCTTGCCGCCGCAGGGTCCGACAAGGGGGCACCCTCCGTCGCGGTTTCTGCGTGACAACGTTGCACCACGGTCATCTCTGCCCGCATCGAGAAAGCCATCGCATCCATGAGCACATGGGCGAAGGCCGCTCGGCACGGCGCGCGCGCCTCCCTACGGACGGAGCGTCGGATCACCGCGCGGCGCTCAGCGCAGTCGTAGGACGGCCCGCTCACGCGTTGCTCGTCGCCCCGCACCGAGGCTCCGCCGCACGAGGCAATCACGCAACGGCCCGGTGGACCTGTCACGTTTTTGCAATACCAGTGATTCGGTCGGGGTTGCCCGCGTCACGCGCTGGCCGGCAGACTCGCACCTCAGAGGGCCGGTTCGGCGACGGGCGACGCCGACGGGGGCGACCTGGAACCGGCGAGCGCGACGAGCGGAGGACCGGGATGAACGGGACCGACTCAATGACCGGGACGGCGACGCGGAACGACGGAATGGACGAGCTCGGGGACGTAGTGGCGCGCACCCCGGGTCTCCGGGCGGACCGGCGGGCGGTGCTCCGGCGCGCCGCCGGGATGGGGCTGGCACTGCCGGCCCTCGGTGTGCTGGGGATGCGGGGCGCCGGCGCCCAGGACAAGCACCATGTGACGCCGACGCCCGAGGGCTACGTCGGCTCCGACGCCTCCACCGCGGGCAGCACCGGCGCGGCGAGCCCGGCGCCCGCCCTCCAGGTCCAGCCCTTCGCCGTCTACGACCCCTTCCTGCCACCCGTCCAAGCCGGCCCGAAGGCGATCACGGTCACCGCCAAGGACGTCACCGTCTACGTCGCCAAGGACGTTGCCTTCGCCTCCTGGAGTTTCGACGGCACCATTCCGGGCAAGGCCCTACGCGTGGTCGAGGGCGACGAGATCGACTTCACCTTCGCCGTTGATCCGGCCGCGCGGACCGGCCATTCACTCGACTTCCACTCCGCGAAGGCGCCGCCCAACGTCAACTACAAGACGATCAACCCGGGCGAGAAACTCAACTGGAAGTTCACCGCCAAGTATCCCGGCGCCTTCATGTACCACTGCGGTACCCCGCCGGTGCTGATGCACATCGGGTCCGGCATGTACGGCGCGATGATCGTCGATCCCAAGGAAGGGTGGTCGCCCGCGCAGGAGTTCGTCTTCGTCCAGAGCGAGTTCTACCTGAAGGACGGCGGCAACGGCGTCATGGTCCCCGACTACACCAAGATGATGGGCAACGGGAACATGGACTACGTGGCCTTCAACGGCTACGCCAACCAGTACGTCGACAACCCGATCAAGGTCAAGGTCGGCGAGCCGATCCGGATCTTCGTCGTCAACTGCGGCCCCAACGTGTGGTCGAGCTTCCACGTCGTCGGGGCGATCTTCGACCGCGCCTGCGTCAACGCCAACCCGAAGAACGAGCTCTTTGGGCTGCAATCGATCACGATCGGGCCAGGCGACGGGGCCTGCGTTGAGTTCACCCTCGACGAGCCGGGCAGCTACCCGGCGGTCAACCACGCCTTCGGCCACGCCGCCCACGGGGCGATCGCCATCCTCCAGGCGGAATAGGACGGCCATCCCCACCGGCTTGAGGCGTCCCGGTCGAATCCGGCCGGGGACTCCTCGTTGACCCAGGAGCACCGCCATGCACCCGTCCCTCCCTCCGGTCCGGCGCCGAGCCGCGGTCCTGGTCGCCGCGCTCGTCCTGCTCGTCACCTCCGCGCTCGGCGTGCGCGCGGCCCGCAGCAAGCCGCCCGCGCCGGCCATCTCCGGTGCGGCGGCCCCATTGCACGGGGCGGACGGGGACATGCCCAGGATGGCCGGAGGGGAGGGGATGGGCGGCATGGTCGTCGTACCGGCGCGCCCGACCGACGGGGTGCTGACGATCGTCATCTCTCCCGGAACCGACGCGGCGATGAAGCGCAGCGGGAACGCCGGCTACCGCCTGCCGGACGGCAGGCGGCTCGAGGTCGGCGACGCGATTGTCATCCGCAACGCCGCCCCGCACATGATCCTCTACGCCTTCCTCCTGCCGGGGCAAACCGTGCGCCGCACATTGACCCAACCCGGCAGCGAGACCTACTCCAGTGGCTGCGCGGCCAACGCCGCCGCGTTCCACGACTTCATGACGATCTTCGCCGCCGCGCGCTGACGAGTGCGGACCACGGATCGTGGGCCCCTGCTCCCATTGTTGCGGAGTTGCCACATCCGGCGGGCCGCAATGTACGCCGTCGCCACGCCCTGCGGCGTACCCTGACGGCGTCGAATGGAAACGACGCAGGGGCGTCGCGGGAATCATCGGCCGGGAGGTGTGCCGTGACGAAGAATCGAACGTACGCGCTCACCGCCGCTTCGGCGGCGCTGTACGCGGTGCTCTGCTGGGTCTTCGCGGACGGGCTGTTCACTGGGAAGTTTTGGAATGGCGATGCGATCGCCAGCTCGACCCTCTGGACCTACCTCATGCTGGCGGCCATCGTCGCCGCCGGTCTCTACCAGGCCCAACGGCTCCCGGCGGACGGGGTGGTGACGCAACCGAAGACCGACGCCACGACCCCCGGCCAAGTCGACGATCCGGTGGCGTGGAAACTGCTCTTGGGCAACGTCTTCTGGTCGATTGCCTGGCTGCCGGTCCGGTTCTTCGTCGGGCGCGAGTGGGTCGCCGCCGGTGAACACAAGCTGCGCGACGACGCCTGGATGAGCGGCGGCACCGCGCTCAAGGGCTACTGGACGAACGCGATCGCGATCCCCGAGAAGGGCCGCCCGGCGATCACCTACGGCTGGTTCCGCGACTTCCTGGATTACATGCTCCGCCACGAGTGGTACACCTGGTTCGCCAAGGTGATCGCGATCGGCGAGCTCCTGGTCGGTATCGGTCTCATCGTCGGCGCCCTAGTCGGCATCGCCGCCTTCTTCGGCACGCTGATGAACTTCAACTTCCAGCTCGCCGGCTCGGCCAGCACCAACCCGGTCCTCTTCGGCCTCGGCGTCTTCCTCGTCCTCGCCTGGAAGGTCGCCGGCTACTGGGGGCTCGACCGGGTCCTCCTGCCGGCGCTCGGCACCCCCTGGACCGGCGGTCGCCCCTTCAGCCACGGCCGCACGATCGAAGTGCAACCACCACGGATCATGACGGCCTAACCCACAGCTCGTTCCGATAGCGCGCCCCCGGCCTTCGTGGCCGGGGGCATCCCTGTGTACCGCGACAGGACCGAGGCGCTCGAATATGTACCGCTGACTCGAAGATGCGCGAGGCGACAGGCGTCGTATTCACCACCGGTGAGTTTGCCTGGAGAGAGCGGTCGTGATGCACAACCCCGACATCGAACAGCACTTCACCGAGTCGGCCACGGTCCGCGACGTGGTCATCGGGATGTCCGATGGGTTGACCGTGCCGTTCGCACTGGCCGCTGGTCTGGCCGGCGCCGTCAGCAACCACTGGCTGGTGGTCATCGCCGGTGCCTCCGAGATGGCGGCCGGATCGATCGCGATGGGTCTCGGCGGCTACCTGGCTGCCCGCGGCGACGACGGAGCCCGCAACGCCCGTCCCCATGCCTCCTGTCTGCCGCCTACCGGCTCACTACCGCCGGCAACCCCAGATCCAGATCCGCGATCCCGCGGATCACCGCCTCCCGGCTGATCCGTTTGATCAGCCCGGACAACACCTGACCGGGTCCGATCTCCAGGAACACCGTCACCCCCGCGTCGATCATCGCGCGGACGGAGCCCGTCCAGTTCACCGGACTGGCCATCTGCCGCGACAGCTCGTCCTGGATCTCCTCGATCGTTGTCAGCAGCCTCGCCGACACGTTCCCGACCACCGGCAGCCGCGGCTCGCGCAGGGGCATCGCCGCCACCAGCTCGGCAAACCGGCCCGCAGCCGCGGTCATCAGCGGCGAATGGGAGGCGATGCTGACCCCGAGCCGCGTCACCCGCTTCGCCCCGCGCTCCTTCGCCAGCGCCATCGCCCACTCCAGCGCCGCCACGTCACCCGAGATCACGGTCTGCCCGGGGCAGTTGGCGTTCGCGACCACGACGACCCCTGGGCCGCTCGCCGCCGCGCAGATCGCCGCCAGCGCGTCGTCCTCCAACCCGAGCACCGCTGCCATCCCCCCCGGCGACTCCTCCCCGGCCTCCTTCATGATCCGCCCGCGCTCCCGCACCAGTCGCAGCGCCGCCGGGAAGTCCAGCACGTCCGCCGCAATCAGCGCCGTAAATTCGCCCAGCGAGTGCCCCGCCACGACCGACGGCGTGAGCGACGCCCCTCGCGCTGCCAGCCGCTCCCGCACCGCCGCCAGCGCCGCCACGCTGACCGTCAGGATCGCCGGCTGCGCGTTGATCGTGTCCTCCAGCTCCGACGCCGGCCCGCGGAACATCAGCTCGCTCAGCGGGAAGCCGAGCATCCCGTCGGCCTCCTCAACCACCCGTCGCGCCGCACCCGAGGCGGTGACAAGCTCTGCCCCCATCCCGACGACCTGGCTCCCCTGCCCCGGGAAGACCATCGCCACCGACTCCGCGATCAGCCCCCGTCCCGCCATCGCCCACCTCGCCCTGTTTGACCACCGCAAAACCCCGCGAGCGACGTCCGCGGGGCGACCGGCGCGATGATACACGGGCCCGGTTGCATGGAATGGGTTGGAGGACGTTGTGAAGGGCCTGGGCGGCGCGGCGCAACCCGTCAAATCACCCCGATCAACTGCAACACCGTGATGACCAGATACAGCGTCGACAGCGCCGCCACGAACACCACCGTCGCCCAGGCCAGCCAGTTGTAGACCCGCCCATTCGTGTAGCGTGCCATCACGTCCCGGTTGTTCACCAACCGCACGATCGAGAACAGCACCACCGGCAGCACCAACCCGTTCAGCACCTGCGTCGAGACGAGCAGATCGATCACCTTCAGCCCTGGCAGCAACGCCACGGCCGCCCCAACGACCAGCAACCCGGTGAACAACCCGAGGAAAACCGGCGCCTCGCGGAACGTCCGCGAGACCCCCCGCTCGAAGCCGAACGCCTCCGTCACCGTGTAGGCCGTCGCCAGCGGCAGCACCGCCGCCGCCAGCGTCGAGGCCCCGAACAGTCCGGCCCCGAAGAGATACGGCGCCGCCCGTCCCGCCAGCGGTTCCAGCGCCCGCGCCGCGTCGTCCGCCGTCTGGACCGACTGTCCCGCGATGAATAACGTGGCCCCGGTCGCGACGATGATCAGCCCGGCGATCGTGTTCGAGAAGATCGCCCCGCCGTAGGCGTCGAGCCGCGCCTCCGCCGGGTCAACCCGCCCGCCCTTCTCGGCCACCGCCGATTGCAGGTAGAGCTGCATGTACGGCGTGATCGTCGTCCCGACCATGGCGATGAAGAGCGTCAGGTATCGGCTGTTGAGTTGGACACTGGGCAGCACGAGGTCGCGTCCGACTGCGCTCCAGTCCGGGTGGCTCAGCACCGCCGCCACCGGGTAGGCGAGGAAGACCAGCGACAGCCAGAGAAACGCCCGCTCGACGCGCGCGTACGATCCGCGTTGGATCAATGCCCAGAGGAGGATCGCCATCGGCGGGATCGCCACCCAGCGCGGGACGCCGAAGAGCTCGGAGGCCGCTCCGATCCCGGCGAACTCCGACACGATCAGACCCGCGTTCGCGACGACCAGCGTCGCCATCACGAAGGCCGTCGATCTGATGCCGAACTGTTCCCGCACCAGATCGGCGAACCCCTTGCCCGTGACCGCCCCCATCCGCGCCGCCATCTCTTGGACGATCGCCAGACCGACCGTGATCAGGACCATCGCCCAGAGCAGGGTGTAACCGAACTCGGCGCCAACCGAGGCATAGGTCGCGATCCCGCCCGCGTCGTTCCCGGCGCTGGCGGCGATCAACCCCGGCCCCAGCACCGCCAGGAAGGCGAACGCGCCCCGCCGCGGCCGCTTGAGGCGCAGCGGCCACCGCGGGGGCGAGGGTCGGACCTCGGTCTCGGCGCCCATCAGCCGAACATCCGTTCAGCCAGATGGCGCGACCAGAGATCGGGCAGCAACACGTCCATCGCGTCGTCGACATGGACGACGCCCAAGATGGACCCGTCCTCGTCGACCACCGGCAGCGTCGCCAGGTTGTACTCGGCCATCGTGTGGGCCACCGACGCCGCCGGCTCATGCGGTTTCACCGCCATGAACTGCTCCTCCGCCAGCGCCGACAGCGGCGTCGCCGGGTCCGCGAGCACGACGTCACGCAGCGCCACCACACCGAGCAAGCGCTGTCGCCCCGGCTCCGTCTCCTCTGTCGCCAGGTAGAGGTGGTACAGCGGGTCCGGTGGATCCGGCACCGCGCGCAATCCGGCGAGGCACTGTCCCGCGGTCAGATCGGAGGCGACCGCGATGAACTGCGTTGTCATCAGCCCGGCGGCCGTGTCCTCGGCGTACTGCTCGGCGAAAGCCATCAGCTCGCGGACGTCCTCCGACTCCGCCGGCTCCATCAGATCGAGGAGCTCGTCGGAATCCTCATCCTCCATCTCGGCCAGGACGTCGGCCGCGTCGTCCGGCGCCATCTCGTCCAGAATGTCAGCCGCCCGCTCCGGATCGAGCCGTTCCAGGAGGTCCGCCGCGTCGTCCGGAGCGAGCTCCTGCACCGTGTCAGCCGCGGTCTCGTCGTCGAGCGATTCCAGGATCTCCTGCCCCTGCCGCGGCGAGAGGGCATCGACGATCTGGGCGATCTCGACCGGGTGCAGCCGCGAGACGCCCTGGTGGGAGACCCGCAACCGCACCATCGGCACGTCGGTCGCAAACGACTCGACGTCTTCCCAGTCGATCACCTCCGGGCTGGCGACGTGCGCCGTCAAGTTCGCCGGCCCCAGCCGCCGCCAGAGCGCCCGCACACTGACGTCGACACCGACCAGCCGGTATTCCCCTTCGACGCGCGCGAGAAGGAGATCGTTCGCGCGCACCACCCGTCGCTCGTCGACGTCGATCAACTGCTTGTCGAGGATGTCGCGTCGCAGCAGCACCTCGCCGTCGCGCCGCTCGAAGGGCCGGATATCGACCTTGAACGTCGCCAGCTTGACTCCCGTTTCGGCCATCTCCGCCACCTGCGCTCGGCCAAGATAGAAGTCCCGCCGCCCCGTCCGCGCCACGAGCCCGCTCACCGGCGGATGCGGCGCCGCCCCAAACCGCACGACCAGGTCCTTCACTCGCGCCACGCGCCCGCCCTGGGCATCCACCACCGACTTGCCGAGCAGGCGCGACAGATAGAGCCCCGCCGGCGCCACGACCGCGCTTGCCGCCCGCACAACCATCACCGGCTCCGTCTCAGCCACGTTGATCGAAGATGCGATCCCAAGACCATTCCTGACCGATGGCACCGTGCCGCGGCACCAGGGCGAAGGGGGCGCGCTCCGGACTAGCCCCGGAGGGGCTTTGTCGGTTGAGCCCGGCACTGAAGTGCCGGAGTGGGCTTCAGCCACCCAAGACGGCCAAAAGGTGAGGCATGGGCACAGGCAAGCGCCCGCGGTGCGACCGATCGTCGCGCCGTCCGCAAGTGTAGGGGATTTCTCGTCGGCGCTGGCACGCACCTGGGGTGCAGAGGTGCCGGGGAAGCAGCGAGGCAGTCTCGCTCAGACCGACCGGAAGCGGCTCAGGAACGCCCGCAACCGGTCACTCTGGGGGGTGTCGAGCAGGTGATTCGGTGGGCCTTGCTCGACGACGACGCCCTGGTCCATGAAGACGATCCGGTCCGCCGCCTGGCGCGCGAAGAGCATCTCGTGCGTGACGACGATCATCGTCACCCCATGGGTCGCCGCCAGCCCCTGCATCACCGCGAGCACCTCGCCGACCAACTCCGGATCGAGGGCGGACGTGACCTCGTCGAACAGCATCACTTTCGGCTCCATCGCCAGCGCGCGGGCGATGGCGACCCGCTGCTGCTGACCGCCCGAGAGCTGCGACGGATAGACGTTGGCCTTCTCGGCCAGGCCGACGCGCTCCAAGAGCTCCACCCCGCGCCGCGTCGCCTCCCCCTTCGGCACCTTGCGCACCTTGATCGGCCCGAAGATGACGTTGCGCAGCGCGGTCATGTGCGGGAACAGGTTGAAGCTCTGGAAGACCATCGCCGTCTCGGTCCGCACCCGCGCGACCAGCCGCTCCGGCGCCGGCACCAACCTGCCATTCCGCTCCCGGTAGCCGACCAGACTGCCGTCGACGTAGATGCGACCGCCCTGGTAGGTCTCGAGGAAGTTGATGCACCGCAGCAGCGTCGTCTTTCCCGAGCCACTCGGCCCAATGACACAGACAACCTCTCCCGCCGCCACGTCAAGATCGACGCCGCGCAGCACCTCGAGGCTGCCGAAGCGCTTGTGCAGCGCCTCGATCTTGACCATCGGCGCTCCGGTCCCGCTCGCGGCCGGTTGGGCCATTGTCAACGTCACCCTTCGCCCTCCAAACCCCTGGGGCTAAGCCGCGGTCCCGAGCCGGAATCGCCGTCCCAACCAGACACCGGCGCGCGAGATGGTGAAGCACAGCAGGAAATAGACCGCTGCCGCTGCCAGGTACAGGGGAAGGTAGTGGCCGGTTCGGATCGCGATCTTCTGCGACGCGAACAGGAAGTCGTTCTGGCTGACGAGGACGGCGAGCGACGTGCCCTTGACCAGGTCGGCGGCCAGGTTCGTCCAGGGCGGAAGCATCGTCGGGAGCGCCTGGGGCAGCAGGATCGAGACGAGCCGCGGCCAGAACGTCAAGCCGAGCGACTTGGCGGCGTCGGTTTGCCCCTTAGGAATGGCGGCGATCGCGCCGCGCACGATCTCCGACATGTGTGCCCCGGCGAAGACGCCGAGCGCCAGCGAGATCGATTGAAACGAGCTCAGATTGATCTGGTAGGCCGTCGGCGCGTAGAACAGCAGAAAAATCGTGACGATCAGCGGCGTGCCGCGGATGATATCGACGTAGGCGCGCAGGATCGACCGCACGAGCCGATTGCCGAAGAGCAGGCCGACTCCGCCGAACACGCCGATGATCGTGCCGATCACGACGATGACGGCGAACAGCTCGATCGTGTACCGCAGCCCAACCCAGAGGAGATGCCGGTTGTCGAAGACGATCTTCATCGACGGCCCTCCGCGGAGCCGAGTGCGATCGGGCGGAGCGCAGGCGCGCTCAAACCGACCACCTGATGCGACTCTCGGCAAATCGCAGGGCGATCGCCAGGAACCACGACGTCACGAGGTAGAGCAGACCCGCCGCGGCCCACCCTTCGATCGGGCGGAAGAAATCGGTGTTGACGCGGTTAGCGGCAAAGCTGAGCTCGCGCACCCCGATGAAGAAGGCAAACGACGTGTCCTTGAACAGCGAGATGAAGGTGTTGCTCAGCGAGGGCAGGACCGTGCGGAACATGATCGGCATCGTCACGTAGCGCGCGAGCGCCAGCCGGCGCAGACCCAGCGACCGGCCCGCGTCGAGATACCGCCGGCTGACGGAGAGGATCCCCGCCGAGAAGATCTCGGTCAGGTAGGCGCCGGCGTAGATCGAGAGCGCGAAGCTGAACGTGCGGAATGGGGTCGGAAACAGTCTCAGAATCAGGTCGTGTTCGGCTGAATGCCGGGGGAACGCCTGCGGCAATCCGAAGTGGAACAGGAAGACGATCAGGAGGAGCGGTACGTTGCGGATGAGCTCGACGTAAGCGCTCACCAGGGCGACCAACGGCGGGACGCCGGACGAGCGGGCAAAGGCGCAGAGCAGTCCAATGACGCTGCCGACAACCAAACCGATGAACGCCAGCTCCAGCCCAAGCCAGAGACCGTGGGTGAACCACTCCCTGTGTCGGGTGACGTATTCCCAGCGGAGCTGGTACGGCAGTCGGAGACCAATCCAGATGGGGTTGGTGAACCGGTCCTGGTCGCGGAACACCGGCTCCCAGCGCACGTCGAACACAGGGCGCCCCCTCGTTCGGGGTTTCCGCCGCCCGGGGGCGGGGCAGGGCCGGATTGGGCAACCCGGCCCTGCCCCGATCATGGGACAGCGGACGTCCGTCCTTACTTGTACTCGACCGGGAACCCCGCAACCGGCGACGGGAGATCGACGTTGAAGTTGGCCTTGAACGCCTTCTGGTAGATCGGGAAGTCATACCCGGCCAATGCTTCGTGGATGACGGAGTTGACGTAGTTGAGCCAGATTTGGTCCCCGGGTTTGACCGACGCCGAGTACGTATTGGGCAGCCAGGACTCGGTGGTGTGCTTGTACTTGTCGGGCGACTGGGCCGCGTAGTAGACCCCCGAGGAGAGGTCGACCGCGGTGCCGTCGACGCGACCCGCGTCGAGCGCCGCCACCGATTCGGACACCGAGGGAACCTGTTCCACCTGTGCGTCCGGCACGCCGGTCTTGACCGTCACGTCGGCATCCGTGTTTTGCAGGATGGCGATCTTGACGCCCTTGCCCTTCATGTCCGCGGTCGAGTTGTACGGCGAATCCTTGGGCAGCAGGATCGTGACGGCCTCGCGGTAGTACGGGATCGAAAACTCGACCTGCAGGGCGCGGGCGGCGGTGACCGTCATGAACTGGAAGTTCACGTCCACCTTGTCCGACAGCAGGTTCGGGATGCGCTGATTCGCCTCCTGGACGACGAATGTGATGTACTTGCGGGTTTCGTCGTCGCTGGCCTTCTGATCCTCGGTCAGACCGAACAACCCGCCCGAGAGCAGCTTCGCCATCTCGATGTCCATGCCGACGATCTTGCCCTTCGCGTCCTCGTAGTGCCACGGCGGGTTGCCGGCACCGGTGCCGACGATGACCTTGCCCCGATCGAGCACCTGCTTGAGCTTGCTATCCTTGACGTCGTCTTTCGCCAACGCCTCTGCCCTGGGTAACCCGGCCGCGGCAATCGCCGCACCGGACAGGACGGCTCCCCGCCGGAGGAGCCCGCGACGACTCGTGAGATTGCCGACGCGCAGGTTAACCATCGCGTACGCTCCCCTCTCTGTGTCGATCGCACCCGCCGACCGATCGGACAGGCACCCGGTCCACCCGAGTCTTGCTGAAGGATGGCGTATCCTAGTGCGACTGCACGCCCGTGTCAACACCAGTAGAATCCCGGTCTGATCCGTTCACGCGCCGAAGCCGGGTGCGCCGAAGCGCGACCAACCGTGAGGTGAGGCATGGAGATCTACCGGAGGCTGGGGCTGCGGCCGGTCATCAACTGCGCGACGACGTACACCCGGCTGGGCGGCTCGATCATGGCGCCGCACGTCGCGCAGGCGATGGCGGACGCCGCCGGTGCCTTCGTCAACCTCTTCGACCTGCAGGCCGCCGTCGGGCGGCGCCTCGCCGAGCTGACGCGCAACGAGGCGGCCTACGTCAGCAACGGCGCGGCCGCCGGTCTCGCTCTCGCCACCGCCGCCTGCATCACCGGAGAGGACGTCGCCCTGATGGCGCGTCTGCCCAACGACCTGATTGGGATGAAGAACGAGGTCGTCGTCCACCGCGCGCAGCGGAACTGGTACGACATCGCGGTCCGCCAGATCGGCGTCGAGCTGGTCGAGATCGGGCACGCAATGGAGACGTTTCCCTGGGAGCTGGACGCGGCGATCAACGAGCGGACGGCCGCCGTCTGCTACTTCGCGGGCAGCCACCTCAACCGCAACACCTTGCCGCTGCCATACGTGATCGAGCGCGCCCATGCCCGCGGCGTCCCGGTCATCGTCGACGCGGCGGCGCAAGTTCCACCCGTGGCGAACCTCTGGCGGATCACGACGGAGCTCGGCGCGGATCTCGCGATCTTCAGCGGCGGGAAAGGGATCGGCGGGCCTCAGAACAGCGGACTCGTCGTCGGCCGTGCCCCGCTCGTCCGGGCGATGACCCTCAACGGCCCGCCGCACCAGCGGATCGGCCGCGCCATGAAGGTCTCTAAGGAAGCTCTGATCGGCATCCTGACCGCGGTGGAGACCTATCTGGCAACCGACCCGGCGGCGCGCTCGGCGGCCTGGAGCGCGACGGTCGACCGCTGGCGTCGCACCTGGCAGGATGCCGCGCCGGGCGGCGTTCTCGTGACGCGGGAGGAGATCAACGAGGCAGGGGAGCCCATCCCCCGCATCATCGTCCGCCTGACGCCGGAGGCGGCGGTCGACCGCGACCGGGTTGTCGAGCTCCTCCGCGCCGGCGACCCGCCGATCGAGGTCGTCCTCAACGATCCGACGAGCGTCGCATTCAGCCCCCACCTCCTCCAATCCGGCGAGGAGGCGATCGTCGCGGACCGTGTGAGCGGGATCTTCTTGCGGATCGGAGGAGGGATACCGGCCGGAGCGGTGGCCGCGGTCCGCTGAGACATCGTGCCAGGCTGGTACCATGGTGATGCACGGGTCGCCCCGAGGGAGTGGCACCCGCGCTAGAATGGCGACGTCATCGCAGGCAGGGGTGTGGTTGGCGCAACGGGGCACAACCGCGGCGCTGGTGAGCGGAGGAATGAAGATGCGGGTGCGATCGATTGGTTTCGCGGCCGGGGCCCTGGTTATCGCCGCGCTGATGGGCTTCGCCGGTTCCCAGGGGATGGCCGGGGCGAGGCTGCAGGAAGGAACGCCGGCGGCGACAGACGCAACGCCGGCCGCCTCCCCGGCGGCCGGGCCGGTGCGCGTCGTGACGCTGGTTGCCTGGTACCAACCCGACCCGTCCGGGGAGTTCCTCCAGGTCGGACCGGTCCGGACGAACGAGAACCTCGTGGCGGGTCCGGGCGACGCGGTTACGGGCCAGTTGACCGGGAAGGCCAACTTCAACGACCCGGCGAATAGCGACTTGCCGCGGATCACCCTCAGCGACTCGGTCTTCGACGGCTATCCGAGGACGGAGGGCGATCTGGAGTCGGTCTTCCGTTGGACCTACCTGAACGACGAAGACCAGGCCCGTCCCGCGACGGTGGTAATCCAGGTGAAGGTGAGCAAGAGTCCTGCCTATCAGGGGTATACGGGAACCGCGACGTTCATGTCCCGGGCGCAAGGCTCCGGCGGCGTCATGGTCATCATGCTGAACCCGCCGGCCTAGACCAGCGGGATCGGCTGGAGACATCCGACG